>Ga0255778_10000275_pt1 | contig 47239 bp, 45 predicted proteins | sample 071ome_31_FD_179976 | JGI IMG/M metagenome (GOLD analysis project Ga0255778, IMG submission 179976) | Coastal salt marsh microbial communities from the Groves Creek Marsh, Skidaway Island, Georgia - 071405CT metaG (version 2) | ecosystem: Environmental > Aquatic > Marine > Intertidal zone >...
CAGGGAGCTCAGGCAACGGCGCGGCCTCGGCTGCCTCGGGCTCGACATCGAGATCGCGACGAAGGGTCTCAACGGCGGTCTCGAGCCTCAACCGGGCCTCGGCCTCATCGAGATCGGCACGATGCGCCCGCTCGCGGGAGGCTTCGAGAGACTGCTCGGCCTCCACCCTCGCCCGCCGAACCTCGTCGAGCTTGGAGGTCATCTCGCGCACCTCGTCGCTCTGGCGGCGGCGGCGCTCGCTCAGCTCGGCGTGGATCTCCTCGATCTCAGCGAGACGCGTCGACACCCATCCAGAGAGACGTTCCACCGCCACAACCGACCGTTCGAGATCGAGGCGACGCTGCTCGGCGCTACTCCGAGCCTCAAGGTCGGCATCGAGACGAGCCTCGGTCTCAGCGATACGTCGTCGGAGGAACTCCTCTCGCTCGCGGTGCCCGGCGGAGCGAACCTCAAGATCGCGACGCCGTGAGGCGAGCACCGCGACCCTCGCGTCGACCTCAGCCTGCTCCTCCCGACGACGGCGCTCAGCCTCGGCCTCGGCCTGTTCATCGGACTCAAGCGACGGCAGCACCGACTCCATCTCAGCCATGCGGACGCGTTCTGACTGGAGATGAGCGACCAAGCCCTCGAGGGAAGACGCGAGCGACTCGCTCTCACCGGCGAGCTCCCGTCGACGCGACTGAGCGCTCTCGAGCGCCTCGGAAGCCGCGTGGAATCGACCATCGTTCAGGTCGAGCCGGCGCCCCACCTCCACCTCGGCGGAGCGGGCGCGCTCGAGCTCGGCGACCGCTGCCGACAGACCCTGCTCGGCCGCCTGCAGCGCGGCATCGGCGGTCTCCGCCGCCGCCACCGCCTCCGCCAGCGCAGCAGCCGTCGCCCCACCCGATGACGTGCCGATGCGCCAGCCGCTCGGAGCGAACCGGTCGCCCTCGCGGGTCACCACGGTCAGCGACGGGTCGGCGAGCGCGATGTCGACCGCCCGATCCACATCTTCGGCGACCACCGCGCGGGCCAACAGCGAACTCAGGAGCTCTGGCACCCCGGTCGACGAGGAACTGACGCGACCGAGCAGCGGCACTGCGCCATCGATCGCTCCAGCCGGCTCACGTGAGGCTCCGCCCGTCGCGATCACGGCGCCTGTCGTGCCGGCGCCGCGAAGGGTCGCGAGCGCTCTCCGAGCCGAACCCGGTCCGTCGACGACCACCGCCGCGAGCGCGTCGCCGAGCGCGGCCTCGACCGCGTCGGCCCAGCCGTCCTCGATCGTGACCAACTCGAGCAGGGTGCCGAGCACTCCCTCGACCCCAACCAGGCGTTCCGCACCGGCCTTCGCCCGCGCTGAGTCGAGGGCCATCTGGAGGGCCTCGGCTCGAGCGGAGGTCCGCGAGCGCGACTCAGCGCAACGCTGTCGCTCAGTTGTGGCCCGCTCCAACACGGCGGCCGCGGCCAAACGCGCGGATTCGGCCGCGGTGAGTTCGTCCACCAACGGGCCCTCCCCAGCCGCTGCTTCGGCCACCTCGGTGCGGAGACGTTCGATCTCACCGTCGAGCTCGGCGAGTCGTCGGGCGGCCTGCTCGGCCCGGTCGGCGACACGACGGCGCTCGTTCTCGGACCGGTCCACCGAGGCGCGGACCGACCGCAGCTCTCCGCGAACCTCCGCGGCCGCGCTCGCGGCGCGCGACCCCGACTCGACAGCGGTGTCGGCGCTGTCCCGCTCGGCGGCGAACGCCTGCTCCTCCTCGGTGAGCTCGGCGAGGGCTGGTTCGAATCCGGCGAGACCTTCGAGCACCTCCGCGAGTTCCGCTCGATAGCCGGCGACGTCAGCCTCAAGTGTCGCCACCAGGCCAGCATCCATGAGTTGGCCGCGATCGCGCTCGAGTCCGCGGCGGCGCTCGGCGAGGATGCCGACCAGACCACGCGCCCGCTCCCTCAGTTGCTCAGCAGCAACGAGTTGATCTCGGACATCATGCTCACCGCGCGCGGTGAGGCGAGCCTCGATGGCCAACGCCTCGGTGTCAAGGCGAGCGAGATCCGACTTGGCGGTCTGCTCGGAGCGGGAGGCCTCCATGCGAGCCGTCTCGATCGACTCGAGGCGGGCGCGCATCGCGGCGATCTCTCGACCAGCCACATGGATCCGGAGGGTGTCGAGTTCGGACTGCAGATCGCCGTGACGCTGGGCGGCCTGGGCCTGTCGCTCGAGCGGTCGCAGCTGACGACGCACCTCTCGCACCAGGTCCTGGAGCCGGAGGAGGTTCGCCTCGGTCGCGTCGAGCCGACGCTCCGCTTTCTCCTTCCGTTTCCGGAACTTCAACACCCCGGCGGCCTCCTCGATGATCGCGCGGCGATCCTCGGGGCGCGCGTTCAGCACGGCGTCGATCTGACCTTGGCTCACGATGACGTGCTGTTGGCGACCAACCCCCGCGTCCGAGAGCAGTTCCTGAACGTCGAGGAGTCGGCACGGCACGCCGTTGATCGCGTATTCGCTGTCACCGGAACGGAAGAGGATGCGGGTGACGGTGACCTCGTTGAACTCGACCGGGAGCAGTCCGGCCGAGTTGTCGAGGGTCAGGCTCACCTCGGCCCGACCAAGGGCCGGGCGCTTCGCGGTCCCGGCGAAGATGACATCGTCCATCTTCTGGGAGCGCACCGCTTTGGGCGCCTGAGCGCCGAGCACCCACGCGATCGCGTCGACGACATTCGACTTCCCTGACCCGTTCGGGCCGACGACAACGGTCACTCCCGGCTCGAGCGCCATTTCGGTCGCGTCGGCGAATGACTTGAAGCCCTTGAGGGTGAGACTCTTTAGGAACACGGTGGAGCCGAATCTACTCCCCCGCCCCCGCGCGGAACGGGTACGTCAGCGTTGACAGACGGGGCAGTGGTAGGTGCCGCGCTGGGCAACCGTGGAACGCCGGATCCGACCTCGACCGCAGGTCGAGCAGCGCGCACCAGGCCGGGCGTGCACTCGGTGCTCGCGCTGGAACTCGCCGGGCCGCCCGTCGACCCCGACGTATTGGGCATCCGACAGCGTCGACCCCCCGGCGGCGACAGCCTCTCGCAGCACGTCCACGATCGCCGAGGCCAGTCGGCGCTCAGCGGCGAGCCCGAGACCGTCGCTACGACGAGTCGGTCGGAGACGAGCGCGGTGGCAGATCTCATCGGCGTAGATGTTGCCGATGCCGGCGATGAACGATTGGTCGAGGAGCAAAGGTTTCAACGCGCGACGTCGGCTCCGGAGGCCCGCTCGGAGAGCGGCGAGGTCAAGGCCGTCGCGAAGCGGATCCGGTCCGAGGCGCGCGAGCTCGGGCACCTCGTCGGCTACCCGCATCGGATCGAAGACGACGACCTCTCCGAAGGTTCTCGGATCCACGAAGAGCATGCGGCGCCCATCGTCAAGACGAGCGTCGACGTGGGTGTGCGCGGGCGCGCCGGCATCGCCGTCGACGAGGAGGACCTGTCCGCTCATGCGGAGATGGATCATCGCTGATCGACCGGTGTCGAGGCCGATGATCAAGTACTTGCCATGCCGGTCGACCTCGTCGACTCGGGCCCCGGTGAGGCCAGCGATGAGCGCCGTGCGGGACGTTCGTCGCACCACGCGATCACGGCCGACCGCGACCTCGGCGAATCGGCGGCCGGTCAGCCCCGAGGCGAGACCGAGGCGTACGACCTCGACTTCGGGTGCCTCGGGCACCGGATCACCCGTCGAGTCCGTCGAGGGCGTCGAGAGCGGCGGCCTGCTCGGCGTCCTTCTTCGACCGACCCGAGCCCGAACCGAGAAGCGTTCCCTCGGAGAGCACTTGGGCGGTGAACACCTTGTCGTGATCGGGCCCGGTGGCCGAGGAGCGATACTCAGGAGGCTCGCGACCGTCAGCGGCCAGCCGCTCCTGGAGAGCTGATTTGCGGTCGAGGCGATGCAGTCCGTCGAGGGCGCGCTCGAGGCGTGGCGCGACCCGGGTCACGACGAGTCGTCGGGCGGCTTCCACTCCGCCGTCGAGATAGACGGCTCCAAGCACGGCCTCGAATGCGTCGGACAGGATCGAGTCCTTGTCCCCGCCCCCTGCGGCCTCTTCGCCGCGACCGAGGTAGACGTGGCCGCCGAGTCCGATCGATCGAGCCACCTCGGCGAGCGCCCGCTGGTTAACGACCGCCTTGCGGAGATCGGTGAGCGCCCCCTCCGCGCGATCGGCGTAACGGTGGTAAGCGAAGTCGGCGATCACCCAGCCGAGAACGGCGTCGCCGAGGAACTCGAGTCGCTCGTTGCTCTCCGCCGCCCCGTTCTCGGCCACCCAGGAGCGGTGACTCAGCGCACGCCGGAGCAGGCCGAGGTCGTCGAAACGATGCCCAAGAGCCTCCTCAAGGGCGGAGAGGTCATCAGGTCCGGAGACCACCGTGGTCAGGAGGTCGCGCGGTCGTGCACGTAGTCGACCGCGTCGCGGACGGTTTTGAGATCCTCGAGGTCCTCATCGTCGATGCGGAAGTTCGCGATCCTGTTCGAGAGGGCTTCCTCGAGGGCCTCAACGAGTTCGATCAAGGCGAGGGAGTCGGCTTCGAGGTCGTCAACGAACGACTGACCCTCGCCGATGGCTGAAGGGTCGATCTCGAGGATGTCGGCGAGGCGGTCGCGAACGATCTCAAGGATCTCGTCGCGGGTGATCGTGGCGCTGCTGTCGTCGGACACGTCTCGATCATAGGTCGCGGCGACCCGTTGTCTCAGACCTCAGGCCGTATCGCGCGGCCGATCTCGCCGACCACATCGGCCTCGACCATCTCCCTCGCGACCGACACCGCGTTCGTGATCGCACGCGCGCTCGACGAGCCGTGGGAGATGATGCAGACGCCATCGGTGCCGAGCAGCATCGCTCCGCCGTAGGTCTCCGGGTCGAGGCTCGCGTAGAGCGGAAGCAGCGATGGCATGAGCGCCTCGGCGTGCGCGGCGTTGGCCGGGTCGGCTCCGAACGCCCCAAGGAGCGCGCCGACCACCGTCTTCATGCCGCCCTCGAGGGTCTTGAGCACCACGTTGCCGGTGAACCCGTCGGTGACGACGACATCGCAGGTGTCGGCCATCACGTCGCGCCCCTCGACATTGCCGATGAAGTTGAGCGATCCGTCATCGACCGCGGAGAGGAGGGCGAACGCCTCCTTGCGCAGCGAGTCGCCCTTGCCCGGCTCCTCACCGATCGAGAGAAGGCCGACGCTCGGATTCGAGAGGTTGAATCGATGGCGGGCGAAGACGGATCCCATGAGAGCGAACTGCACAAGCCAGTCGGCCTGCACCTCGGAGTTGGCGCCCGCGTCGAGCAACACGGTTGGGCGGCCGCCCGGGACGGGGATGATCGTCGCGATCGCCGGTCGGCCGACTCCCTTGATGCGACCCATCCGCAGCAGGGCTGAGGCCATCGTGGCCCCGGTGTTCCCGGCTGAGACCATCGCCGAGGCGACGCCATCACGAACGGCTTCCGCGGCGCGGACGAGGGTGGAGTCCTTCTTGCGACGCACACCGGCCGCCGGGTCGTCATCCATACCGATGACCTCGGAGGCCTCGATCAGCGGCAGGTCGCCGGTATCGACGCGATCAGGAAGATCGGCGGGACCGACCAGCACCACGGGGGTGCCGCCCTCGGCGGCGATTCTCGCTCCCTCGACGATCGCGTCGGGAGCATTGTCTCCGCCCATCGCGTCGACGGCGATGGGGAGCATGGTCGTCATGGCCGACCTGAGTGTCGCCCGATCAGGCGACGTCGACCACGACGCGGTTCTTGTACCAGCCGCATGACTGGCAAACCGTGTGCGGGGTCTTCGCGCTTCCGCAGCGCGGGCAGGTGCTGCGCGCCGGGGCGTCGAGCTTCCAGTTGCCAGCGCGGCGACTGCGGGTCTTCGACTTCGACTTCTTCTTCTTCGGAACTGCCACTTGGGTTCTCCGGACTCGTGTTCGACCTGACGCCGTGGTCCACCCACGGGCCGGGACACACTATCGGTGACCTCGGGCAACGGCACCGGGCCGCGCTGGCTCAGTCCGAGTCGTCTCAGTCCGAGTCGTCGAGGACCACCCCGTCGAGCGCCGCCCAGCGTGGGTCGCGTCGCTCGGTCTCGCATCCGCAGGAATCAGTAGAGAGCTCGGCCCCGCACTGCGGGCACCAGCCGCGGCACTCCTCCCGGCACAGCGGAGCAGCGGGCAGTTCGAGCACGGCCACATCGCGGATGATCGGAGCGAGGTCGATCTGGTCACCTTCGATCACCGTCGTGCCGTCGGCCCGCTCGTCGACCGCGGGGTGTCCGGGAGAAACGAACCGCTCGGCGATCTCGACGTCGACGGTCCGCTCCACCTCGCTCAAGCACCGGCGGCAGGGACCGATCCAGGTCAAGGTGATCGACCCGGTCACCCCGATGTCGTCCGCGCCCGAGGTGGCCGTGAGGTCGATACCCACCTGACCGCTCAGTCGAACACCGGGGACCGGCGACTCACAGCCGAGTTCCTCCGGATCGATCGCGGTGGCCACCTGACGAGAGGCGCCGGGCTGTCGGCGGAGTTCGACGGCGTTGACGAGCAGAGGTCGCAACGCCGGGGGGACACCCACGGCTCAGCGGTCCTGATCGAAGAATCCGGCCCGCGCCTCGGCCTCGGCGACATCGGGGTCGCCGGTGGACGGGTTCTCGGCCGGCTCTTGGATACCGACGATCGAGAGTTTCTGGCGGCCGGTAGCGACCGTCTTGGAGAGCCGCTCCAGCAGGATCTCGAAACTGGCGAGCCGCTGGTCGAGGAAGTCCTCGGTCTCGAGCCGCAGCCTCCGCGACTCGCTGTTGGCGGTCTCCATGATGTGTCGAGCCCGCGCCTCGGCGGCGCGAACCACCTCGGTGCGCTGCACCATGCGCTCGGCTTGGACTCGCGCGGCCTCAAGCACCTCATCGGCCTCGCGCCGTGTCCGAGCGATGAACTCGTCGCGCTCCTTGATCATCCAGCGAGCCTCGCGAATCTCGTCGGGCAGTCGCTGAAGGGCCTCCTCGAGCAGTTCGACCATGTCGTCGCGGTCGATACGCGGCGAGGATGAGAGCGGCATCGTCGGAGCGGTCGCGACGATGTCGATCGCCCGCTTCAGCAGGGTCTGCGCGTCGCCCACGTAGGCGTTATGCACCTGGCCGGCGGCGTCGGGCTCGCCATAGCCGTCGTCGATCGGGCCGAGTTCGTCGTCGTACTCGTCGTGCCCGTCGTAGCGGTCGTCGTAGTGGTCGGTCATCGCTTCCCTCACCGTCCGCCAAACCTACCGGCGAGCGCGGCGGCGACGGGGGGCGGGACGAGGTGCTCCACCGAACGTCCGGCAGACGCGATCTCTCGGACGAAGCGGCTGGAGATGTGGGAGAGATCGGCGCGGCAGGGAACGAAGACGGTGCGCACCCCGGTGAGCGCGATGTTGTTGTGCGCCATCTGCTGCTCGATCTCGAAGTCGCCTCCGTTGCGAAGGCCCTTCACGATGATCTCGGCGCCGACCGACTGGGCGGCGTCGACCGCCAGAGCGCCGAAAGCCTCAACCCGGACGCCCGTACGGGCGCCGAACGACTCGACGGCGAGGGCGACCCGCTCATCCGGATCAAAGAGGCCGGACGGCTTCGACGGGTTGTGCATCACAGCGACGACGACATCTCCGAAGATGTCGATCGCCTGATCGACCACATCGAGGTGGCCGAGGTGCATCGGATCGAAACTCCCGGGTACGAGGACGGTGCCCACGCGGTCAACCTACTCACGCTCGAGGAACGTCACCCACGTCCTGCCGTAGCGACGACTCCTCAGCTCTGTCCAGCCGTCGGGTGCGGTCACCGGCGACGGAGCCTCGGCGACGACGAGATCGACCGGGGTGACCGAGAGCAACTCGTCCCAGGGATCCACCCCATACGGCGGATCGGCCAACACGAGGTCGCCGGTGAGTGTTCGCGCTGAGGTGAGGGCGTCACCTCGGATCACCCGAGCCCGATCGCTAACGCCGAGGTGCTCGATGTTGTGCCGGAGCGCCTCCAGAGCGGCTCGGTCATTCTCGACGAACGTGCAGTGGGCAGCACCCCTCGACAGCGCCTCAAGCCCAAGAGCGCCGGTCCCGGCGTAGAGGTCGACAACCGCCGCATCCACGATTCGATCGAGTGATCCGAGGGCGTTGAAGACCGCCTCGCGAACCTTCTCCGTGGTGGGCCGGGTGTCACGCCCCTGCGGGGAGATGAGCCGTCGTCCTCGGAATTGCCCGGACACGACGCGCATCACCTCAGGCTACGTCGGCCTTCGCCGCTGCGGGTCGCCGAGGCGGCGACTGGCACACTGGCCCCGTGAGTGACCCATCCATGGACGACCCGGAGCGACTCGGAGACGCCGGTCGACGGGGCGCGCCGATCACCCCAGAGGAGCAGATCGAGTGCATCGACTGCGGTGGACGGGCCTTCTTGCTCAGTCGTCCCCGTGACGGTGACTCCCTGGACGATCCGTGGCTCCCCGGAGACATCGTCGCCTATCGATGTGAGGACTGCCTCGACCGCTGGGACCTGGTGTTACCCGAGCCTGAGGAGTGACGGGTCGGGTCGACCCGACGGTCAGGATTTCGTCAAGAACGACTCGTCCTCGTCGCTGAGCAGAAGGTCGAGCTCATCAGCCAGAAGTGGGTGATCCGCGAGACCGCGTTCGGCATCGACGAGATCGAAGGCGACCGCGCGGGCGAGTTCGACGAGTTCGCGGTCGCGACGAAGCGAGGCGAGCCTCAAATCGCTTCGTCCCTTCTGCGATGTCGACATCAACGTCCCCTCCCCCCGCAACTCGAGGTCGACCTCGGCGAGTTCGAATCCGTCGGTGCTGGCCACAAGCGCCTCCACCCGAGGGTTGGAACCGGTCTGCTCGGCGGTGACCAGCCAGCAGTTCGACTCGAGATGACCTCGACCGACGCGGCCACGCAGCTGGTGGAGCTGCGCGATACCGAATCGGTCGGCGTCGAGGACCACCATGACAGTGGCGTTGGGAACGTCGACGCCGACCTCGATCACGGTGGTCGCCACGAGCACGTCGAGCGCGCCCTCACGGAACGAGGACATGGTGGCCTCCTTCTCGGCGGAGGTCATCCGACCGTGAAGCAGTCCGAGCCGGCAATCAGCGAGTTCGGTCGCGCCAAGGCGGGCGAAGGTCTCCTCCGCGGAGGCGACCTCGAGCTTCTCGCTCTCCTCGACCAGCGGGCATACGACGTAGGCCTGCTGCCCGGCGGAGACGCGCTGTCGGACGTCCTGCCACACCATCTCCTCGTCGAGGGGTCCGTTCGCCCATCGGGTCGAGATGGGCGTTCGGCCGGGCGGAAGCTCGTCGAGCACCGAGACATCGAGGTCGCCGTAGACGGTCATTGCCGCGGTGCGCGGGATCGGCGTCGCGGTCATGACGAGCACGTCCGGAACGCGGTCGACGCCCTTGTCGCGAAGCGCGGCGCGCTGCTCGACACCGAATCGGTGCTGCTCGTCGACGACGACGAGTCCGAGGCTCGCGAAGTCGACCGCGTCTTGGATGAGCGCGTGGGTGCCGATCACCAGGTCGACGGAGCCATCGGCGAGGCCGGCGAGCACCTCTCGGCGATCCGCTCCGGTGACTCGGTTGGTGAGCAGCTCGACTCGGAGCGGACGGTCACCGAAGAGGTTTTCTCCGTCGGGCACCGTGACCCCGTCGAGAAGGCGCCGGATCCCCTGGTGGTGCTGCTCCGCGAGCACCTCGGTCGGCGCCATGAGCGCCCCCTGGTGGCCGCCCTCGACAGCGACGAGGAGCGCCGACACCGCCACGACGGTCTTGCCCGCGCCGACATCGCCCTGCAGAAGTCGGTGCATTGGATGGGCCGAGGCGAGGTCGGTGTCGATCTCGCTGAGCGTGCGCCGCTGCGCCCCGGTGAGCGGGAACGGCAGGGCGGAGTGGAAGCGCTCGACGAGGGCTCCCGACCGATCGTGGACCACGCCGCGGGCCGATCGTTCGAGTTCTCGCTTCCGGGCGACGAGCACGGCCTGCACTCTCAGTAACTCGTCAAAGGCCAGTCGCCGACGGGCCGCGTCCTTCGCCCTCATCGACTCCGGCTGATGAATCGATCGGATCGCCTCGGCGCGGTCGAGAAGATCGAGTCGATCTCGCACCCCCTCGGGTACCGGGTCGGCGATCCCTCGCTCCTCGCAGCGCCGAAGCGCCTCCTCGATCCACCCGGCGATCTCCCAGGTGGTGAGGCGCGCCTTCTCGCTCTGCGGGTAGACGGGAACGATCCGACCGGTTCGGTCGCCGATGAGGTCGACGATCGGGTTCGTCATCTGGCGCCCACCGGCGTATTCGTCGACCCGGCCAAAGAGCGCGACTTCCATCCCCACCGCGAGTTGCTTGGCCCTCCACGGCTGGTTGAAGAAGACGAGCGAGATTTTGCCGGTCATGTCGCCGACGACCACCGACACCATCGTCCGGCGGTTGCGAGTCGTTCGCGAGTTCACCGAGCGGACCTCGGCGATCACCAACGCCTCCTCACCGAGCACGAGCGAGGCGATCGGGGCTTCGTTCGTCCGGTCGATCCAGCGCCGTGGGTACGTGGTGAGCAGATCGAGAACGGTCTCGATACCGACGGCGGCGAGGGCGGTGCGTCGCTTGTCGCCGACTCGTTTGAGACGGCCTACGTCGATCTCCGCGAGCTCACGGAGGGAGATCGGTTGGCTGGACCCGTCGCTCACTCCGCTCCGAACAGATACGGGTAGAGCGGTTGGCCACCTCGATGGACCTCCACCTGCACCTCGGGGTGCACGGCGGCGATGTGACCTTCGATCTCGGCGGTCACCGCGGTCGTCGCGTCGGCGCCGGTGATCACCGTGAGCAGTTCAGCGCCATCGGCCAGCAAGCGATCGACGAGGGCGAGGGTCGCCCCCACCACGTCGGGGGCGACCGAGGCGATGCCCTCGCCGCGGGTGATGCCGATCCAGTCACCCTCGGCGATCTCGCCGACGTCGCTTCTCGAGGCGCGGACGGCTCGGGTGACCTCGCCGGTGGTGACCGACGCGATCGCCTCGACCATCTCGGCGGCGTTCTCGTCGGCATCGGACTCGGGGTCGTAGACGACGAGCGCGGCGAGCGCCTCGGGCATCGAGACCGTCGGCACGACGACGACGTTGCGTTCGCTGAGCGCGTCGACCTGCTCGGCCACCGGGATGATGTTCTTGTTGTTCGGGAGGATGATGACCTGGTCGGCGTTCACCCGGTCGACGGTCTCGAGCAGTTCGGCCGTCGATGGGTTGAGGGTCTGGCCGCCGGTGACGATGCCCTGAACGCGGAGGTTCGAGAAGAGCTCGGCGAGACCGTCGCCACTGCACACGGCGACGACAGCGGTGGTGACCCGGGGAAGCCCTGCACCGTCTCGGGTGCGGGTGCGCCGTCCGCCCGTCATCGCGGCCTCGCGCATCTCGTGCTCCTCCGCGACCTCACTAAAGAGGTCGGTTACCCGAATCTCGCGCGGTCGCCCGTCGAGGCTGAGCGCCGCCTCGATTGCCGCTCCGATCTCGTTCGTGTGCACATGGCAGTTCCAGAGCCCGTCGCCTCCGACGACGACGATGGAGTCACCGATCTCGCCCCATGACCGCTTGAAGGCGTCGATGTTCTCGTCGGCGAGGTCGAGGAGGTACATCACCTCGTAGCGCTGCTCGCTGACATCGAGACCATCCGCGCTCTCGCGGTGCGCGACAGCGGCGAGCGCCTCGGCGCTCGGGCCCTCGGTCTCGTCGGGCTCGGGCAGCGGTTCGCCGTCGACCACGTGCAGGGCGGAGTCGAGCAGCAATAGGTACCCAGCGCCTCCGGCGTCGACTACTCCGGCATCGGCGAGTACGGGGAGCAATTCGGGAGTGCGAGCGAGCGAGGCTCGACCCGCTTCGCGGGCCGCTCGAATGACCTCGACCAGGCCAGCGTCGGCATCCGCCGCTGAGCGAGCCGCCTCCGCGCTCTCGCGAACGACGGTGAGGATGGTGCCCTCGATGGGACGCAGCACCGCTTGGTAGGCCCCGGTGGCGGCCGCGCCGAGTGCGTCAGCGAATCGAGCGCCCGTGGTCTCGGCCTGGGACTTAATGGTGGTGGCCAGCCCGCGGAGGATCTGGCTGAGGATGACCCCGCTGTTCCCGCGGGCGCCCATCAGCGAGCCGTGGCTGATCGCATCGCAGGTGGCGTCAAGCGTCTCGGGGGCGGACTCCATCTCGGTGACGACGGCATCGAGGGTCCGGGCCATGTTGGTTCCGGTGTCTCCGTCGGGAACGGGATAGACGTTGAGCCGGTTGAGGCCACCGGAGTGCGCGTTGACCGTGTCGCGGAAGGTGGTGACCACCGCCCGAAGGGCGTGCACGTCGAGTCGCTCGAGGGTGGGCACGGGCAGAATCTACACCGGCTTGCCAATGGGGTCGGGTGGTGCTCGGGCTGGTCACCGGTAGCGTGTTGTCGCCCGTGGCCGAGTCGTCGCACCGGTTCGGGAGGTTCGCAAGCGGTGCCCGAGATGGGCGCCTTCACAAGGAGTGTTCGGATGGCATCGGTCTGTGAGGTATGTGGCAAGGGCCCGTCGTGGGGTATGTCGGTGTCGCACTCCCACCGTCGCACGAAGCGTCGCTGGAACCCGAATATCCAGCGGGTCCGCGCGGTCGTGAAGGGCTCTCCCAAGCGACTCAACGTGTGCACCGGCTGCATCAAGTCGGGCAAGGTCGTCAAGGCCGGCTGATCGCGGTCTCCCGTCGCTCCGATGGAAGTCGAAGCGGTTCGCTGTACCTCCCTTCGGTAGAGTCCTCGGCATGCAGGGCGTGATCAAGGCCTACGACCCCTCGTCGGGATTTGGTGTCGTGATGTGCGACTCCGACCTCGCCGACTACGACCTCGCGCCCGGCGCTCTCGAGGGGTCCGTGTTCCGCATGCTCCGTCAGGGGCAACGCGTGGTGTTCAACCTCGATGAGGCCGGTCGTGCCACTGCTCTCCGCCTCGGTTCCGAGGTGGACATGGGTACCCCCGACGTCTGACCCTCCGTCGCGCTGTCTCTTTTCACGAGCGCTCACGAGCGCGCGAGCATCGTCAGGAGTGATGGAGCGCTCTAATTTCCTATCGCTCCGAGCGATAACTCCATCGTCACAAGCGCACAACCTCAGGCCTTTGTGATTCCTCCCCCGACCACCCGGTTCGTCAGACTGGAGTCAGACAGGTCACTCAGGGGCGGCCGGCGCGAGCCGGTCCGGTGAGGAGAAGCGATGGCAGCCACGACAGAGAACCAGCGACTCACGTCATGGGTCGACGAGTGGGCGAGCATCCTGCAGCCCGATGCCATCCACTGGTGCGACGGCAGCGCCGAGGAGTACGACGCGCTCGCCGAGACCCTCGTGGCAAGTGGCACCTTCACCCGACTCGATGAAGCCAAGCGACCAAACTCGTACTGGGCGCACTCCGACCCCGCCGACGTCGCTCGAGTCGAGGACCGCACCTTCATCTGCTCAGCGGATCGTGACGACGCCGGGCCGAACAACAACTGGCGCGAACCCGCCGAGATGCGCGCCGAGCTCACCCGCCTCTACACCGGGGCGATGCGCGGCCGCACGATGTATGTCGTTCCGTTCTCGATGGGCCCCCTCGGATCGCCGATCGCTCACGTCGGCGTCCAACTGACCGACTCGGCGTACGTCGCCACCTCCATGCGGATCATGACTCGGATGGGTCAGGGCGCCCTCGACGCCCTCGGCCAGGGCGACTGGGTTCCCTGCGTCCATTCCGTCGGCGCCCCGCTCGAACCCGGCCAAGCCGACGTGCCCTGGCCCTGCGACGGCGATAACAAGTACATCGTCCATTTCCCCGAGACCCGCGAGATCTGGTCGTACGGATCCGGCTACGGCGGCAACGCCCTCCTCGGCAAGAAGTGCTTCGCTCTGCGGATCGCCTCGGTGATGGCCCGCGACGACGGCTGGCTTGCCGAGCACATGCTCATCCTCAAGTTGACCGACCCCGCCGGTGAGAGCAAGTACATCGCCGCCGCATTCCCGTCCGCCTGCGGCAAGACCAACCTCGCGATGCTCGTCCCAACCGTGCCCGGATGGACGGCCGAGACCGTGGGCGACGACATCTGCTGGATGAAGTTTGACGACGAGGGACGCCTCCGCGCGATCAACCCGGAGGCCGGGTTCTTCGGCGTGGCCCCGGGCACCGGTCACGACACGAACACCAACGCCATGGACACCCTGTGGGGCAACTGCATCTACACCAACACCGCCCTCACCGACGACGGCGATGTCTGGTGGGAGGGCATGAACGACTCCCCTCCTGCCCACGCCACGGACTGGCGCGGGCAGGACTGGACGCCCCACTCCGACACCCCAGCTGCTCACCCGAACGCCCGCTTCACCGCCCCGGCCTCGCAATGCCCGTCGATCGCCGACGAGTGGGAGGACCCCGCAGGCGTTCCGATTTCGGCGATCCTCTTCGGCGGGCGGCGACGCTCAACCGTTCCGCTCGTCACTGAGGCCTACGACTGGGAGCACGGCGTCTTCCTCGGTTCGATCATGGCCTCGGAGACCACCGCGGCTCAGCAAGGTGCCGTCGGCAAACTGCGCTTCGACCCGATGGCGATGCTCCCCTTCTGCGGCTACCACTACGGCGACTACTTCCGTCACTGGCTCGAGGTTGGCACCCGCGGCCAAGCCGACCGCCTGCCGCGCATCTTCTTCGTCAACTGGTTCCGCCGTGACGACGACGGTCGATTCCTCTGGCCCGGGTTCGGCGAGAACTCGCGTGTGCTCAAGTGGATCGTCGAGCGGATCAACGGCACCGCCGAGGCGATCGACACGCCGATCGGTCGGCTGCCCGCACCCGGCGCGCTCGATACCGACGGACTCGACATCGCCGACGACGACCTCGCGGCGATCCTCTCGGTCGACGTTCAAGGTTGGCACTCGGCGATCCCCGAGATCCGCGAGCACCTCAACCGCTTCGGAGAACGTCTACCCGGCGAACTACTCGACGCCGTCGACCGACTCGAGCGCGACCTCCTCGACGCCTGACCGGCACCCTGTCGGGCGCGCACCTCACCGGTAGCGTGCTCAGCACCATGTCGAACGCCCACCGATCCCCCCGACGGTCGTCACGCCTGACCCTTAAAGCCGCAGCGCTCCTGTCGATGGTGCTCGTCGCCACCTCCTGCGCCACCTTCACCGAGGCCGACTCGGTGGCGACCATCGGCTCCACCACGATCAACCAGGAAACCTTCGACCGACTGCTCGCCGAGTACCTCGAGCGCGGCGATGTCTTCGGCACCCTTCCCGCGATCGACGGCGAGGTTCCCGGTGGTGAGGCACGCCGATTGCTCTCAGCTCTCGTGCAGGTAGCGGCCACCAACGAAGTGCTCGACCAAGCCGGCCAATCGGTCACCGAGGCCGACCGGGCAACGGTCGACAACGAACTGCCACCTGAGCACCCCTGGCGCACTCTCAGCCCCGAGTTCCTCAACGTGATCCTCGACCTTCAGCAGAGCGTCCGAGGCGCCGCTCTCTCGCGGGTGGACCCGCCATCGCCGGCGACCGTCGAATCGCTCTACCGAGTGTCGCCTGAGAGCACCGGCGTCGTCTGCCTGCGACACATCCTCGTCGACACCGAATCCGAGGCCGATGAGATCGTCGAACTGCTCGAGGCTGGCGCCGACTTCGCTGAGCTCGCCGCTGAGCGGTCAACCGAGCCGATCGCTGTGACCAGCGGAGGAGCCCTCGTCGGCAACGGCTCTCGGTGCCTCCCCGTCGCTCAGATCAACCAGACCTTCGACCCCCTCTTCGTCGCCGGTGCCTACGCGGCCCCAGCGGCCGGCTGGAGCGACCCGGTGGAGTCATCCTTCGGTTGGCACGTGATCATGCACCGACCGTTCGATGAGATCGGCGACGACGTGATCGCCATCCACTCCTCCTCCGACAGCGGCGGATTCCTCGTGGACGGACTCCTCGCCTCCGGCGGGGTTGAGATCGACCCCCGATACGGCACCTGGGACCCCGTGAGCAGTGGCATCGTTCCGATCGGCTGACCGCCCAGTCGTCGACGTCGTCGGTCTCGGACCGGGCGACGCTCGACACACGACAGCCGCCACCCTCGAGGTGATCTCGCGGCATCGACACCGGTTCCTGCGCACCGAGAGACACCCCTCGGCGCACCTCGTCGAGAACGCGCACTCCTTCGACTACCTCTACGAGCAGGCCGACTGCTTCGAGGAGGTGTACCGGCAAATCGTCGAGCACCTCGCTTCACATGCCCACGAGCATGGAGAGCTTCTCTACGCGGTGCCGGGCTCGCCGCTCGTCCTCGAGGAGACCGTCTCAGCCCTACGGCGCCGCGACGACCTCGATGTTCGGGTTCACCCCGCGACCGGCTTCCTCGACCTCGTGTGGGCGGCCCTTCACATCGACCCGGTCGAGACCGGGGTGACCCTGATCGACGGGCACCGCTTCGCGAACGCAGCCGCTGGGCTGCACGGCCCGCTCCTCGTGGCGCACACCCATGCCCCGTGGGTGCTCTCCGACATCAAGTTGTCGGTCGATCACGACGGCGACGGTGAGCAACCGGCCGATGACCTTCCCGTCACCCTGCTCATGTCACTCGGAACCGACGCTGAGCGACTCGTCGAGACCACCTGGTCGGAGATGGACCGAGTCGACGGCATCGATCACCTGACCAGCCTGTGGGTACCGCAACTCGGGACCCCAGTGGCCGCCGGGTATCAGCGCTTCCATCTGCTCGCTCGAACCCTTCGCGAACAATGCCCCTGGGACATCGAGCAAACGCATCGAAGCCTTGTGCCCTACCTCATCGAGGAGGCCTACGAAGTGGTCGACGCGATCGAGGGCCTCGACCCCGACGACCCGGCGACCGACACGGAGCTCATCGGCGAGTTGGGTGACCTCCTCTACCAGATCGAGTTCCATGCGACGATCGCCGAACAGGAGGGGCGCTTCACGATCGCCGACGTGACCTCGGCGGTCCACGACAAGCTCGTGCGACGGCACCCGCATGTGTTCGGTGACGCGGTGGTCGCTGACGCCGATGCGGTGACCGCCAACTGGGAGCGACTGAAGCGAGCGGAGCGGTCACCAGATGCCTCCGTCTTCGACGGCGTGCCCGGATCGCTACCCGCGCTCTCGCTCGCCGACACCGTGCAGCGCAAAGCGGCCAAGGTCGGCTTCGACTGGCCCGATGTCGATGGTGCGCTTGCCAAGGTCAGCGAGGAGGCCGCCGAGGTGGTCGCGGCGCGCGATGATGACGAGGCTGTTCGGGAGGAGATGGGCGACCTGCTCTTCGCCGTCGTGAACGTGGCGCGACACCTCGGCGTCGACCCTGAGAGCGCCCTTCGCGCCGCGGTCGCGAAGTTCCGGCGGCGGTTCGACCTCGTCGACACCCTCGCCCGCGAACGCGGAATCGATCTCGCCACCAGCGGCCTCGAGGTGCTCGACGCCCTCTGGGACGAGGCGAAGGGTCAAACCTCCGGGTGAGACTTCACATCGCCCGACCAACGCAACATCCCGACGTGGCGGAGCTGCCCGTCGAGAAGCGACTGGCCGACTGGGATCTCCCAGGCATCCATCGCGTCCTCGGCGTGCACCGACACGAGGTGAAACTCCTCGAATTGGGCGAGGTCTCCTACGTCGTGAAGGAACTGCCCGACGAGCTTGCCGAGCGCGAGTACCGACTGCTGCGACAACTCGCCGACGACGGACTCCCGACGGTTGAGGTGGTCGCGACCGTCACCGGCCGAACCGATGACGGCCCGGCCGACGGCTTGCTGATCACCCGTCACCTCGATTACTCGCTCCCATACCGCTCGCTGCTGTCGGGCCGCGGCCTCACCATCCCCTTCCTCGGGGATCGGATGCTCGACGCCCTCGTCGGACTTCTCGTTCGCCTTCACCTGGCGGGGTTCTTCTGGGGCGACTGTTCCCTCTCCAACGCCCTCTTCCGCCGCGATGCCGGAACGCTGTCGGCGTACGTCATCGACGTCGAGACCGGGGAGCGTCACGATCACCTCACCGATGGCCAGCGGGCGCTCGACCTGATGATCGCCACCGAGAACGTCGCGGGTGGCCTGCTCGATCTGCAAGAGGCCGGTCGGCTCACAGCGGAGATCGACCCGTTCACCGTCGCCAACACGATCGAGTCCCGCTACGCCGATCTCTGGACCGAACTCACCGGCTCCGAGCAGTTCGACCCGTCGGGCCCGGCCGACACGCACCTCCGACTCAAACGGCGGCTCGACCGACTCCACCACCTCGGATTCGATGCCGAGGAGATCGACGTTCTCACCACCGATCGCGACCGCTCGATCAGGATCGTTCCGAGGGTCGTCGAGCACGGATTCCACTCCGAGCGACTGAAGGGCCTCACCGGTCTCGTGACCGGCGACAACCAGGCGCGACGGATGCTCGCCGACATCCGCGAGTACACCGCCGACCTGCAGACGCAAGGAACGTCGGTGCCAGAGAACGTCGCCGCGGTTCGATGGCTCGATCGAAGGTTCGAGCCGATCATCGCCGCGATACCCGGGCACCTCTTGGTGCGGCTCGAAGCCGCGGAGATCTTCCACCAACTGCTCGAGCATCGTTGGTACCTCGCCGAGCGCCAAGGTCACGACATCAGCCTCGAGGAGGCATTGCCCTCCTACCTCGATGAGATCCTCGTGACCTCCCCCGATGAGCGACTGCAGCTCGACGAACCGACAGCCGAGATCCCGCGGATCGACCCGATACCGTGATTCGCCGGTGCCGGTCGCGAGCGGCGCACCCACCCGGAACACGACACGAGAGGCAACGATGAGCGAGATCGTCCACGTCGAAGGTCGAGAGATCCTCGACTCGCGAGGCAACCCAACGGTCGAAGTGGAGGTCACCCTCGACAGCGGCGCGCGCGGTCGGGCCGCGGTGCCTAGCGGCGCCTCGACTGGGGAGCACGAGGCGGTGGAACTCCGAGACGGCGGCGACCGCTACGCCGGCCGCGGCGTGCTGTCAGCAGTCGGACACGTGAACACCGAGATCGCCAACGCGCTGCGCGGCGCCGACGCCCTTGACCAGCGCGCCGTCGACCGACTCCTCCTCGATCTCGACGGAACCGAGAACAAGGCCCACCTCGGCGCCAATGCGATCCTCGGCACGAGCCTCGCCACCGCTTCGGCGGCGGCCGATGAGGTCGGCGTGCCGCTCTATCGCTATGTAGGTGGAGCGAATGCGCATGTGCTTCCGGTGCCGATGATGAATGTGCTCAACGGTGGGGCGCACGCCGACAACTCGGTGGATTTCCAGGAGTTCATGATCATGCCGGTCGGAGCGCCATCGTTCTCCGAGGCGCTCCGCTGGGGCACGCAGACCTACCACGTGCTTAAGGGGGTGCTCGCTGGTCGCGGACTGTCCACTGCGGTCGGTGACGAGGGCGGCTTCGCTCCCGACCTCGACTCGAACGAAGACGCCATCAGGTTGCTGGTCGAAGCCATCGAGTCCGCCGGCTTCACCCCCGGCGCCGACATCGCTATCGCCCTCGATCCCGCCGTCAGCGAGATTTACCGCGACGGGGCTTACCACCTCGAGGGAGAGGGCAAAGTGCTCAGCGCCGAACAGTTGGCGGAGTACTGGGCGCGCATCGTCGACACCTATCCGATCGTCTCGATCGAGGACGGCATGCAGGAGAACGACTGGCAGGGCTGGTCGCTGCTCACCTCCGCCGTCGGCGACCGTTGCCAACTCGTCGGTGACGATCTCTTCGTGACGAACTCGCGACGACTCGCCGAAGGCATCGAGCGCGGGGTGGCCAACAGCATCCTCGTCAAGGTGAACCAGATCGGCTCCCTCACCGAGACCCTCGACACCGTCGCCCTCGCCACGGCCCACAGCTACACCTCGGTGATGAGCCACCGGAGCGGCGAAACCGAGGACGTCACCATCGCCGACCTCGCCGTCGCCACCAACTGCGGCCAGATCAAGACCGGCGCGCCATGTCGATCCGACCGGGTCGCGAAATACAACCAACTGCTCCGCATCGAGAACGAACTCGGTGAGGCGGCCGAGTTCCGCGGTCGCTCCGCGCTCGCGCGCGCTTGACCCGAGGCCACCGCGGCCACCTGCGATGATCTCCATGTGGCCGATCGAGCGAAACAGACGCGCCTGCGCCGCCCGAAGAAGCCGGCGTCGAGCCGTGGTCGCTCTCGACTGAGCGACATCACACGACCCGTACCGCGCGACGCGAGGATCACCGAGAAAGGACGCTCGACGTTCTTCGTCACGGTGGTCGCCGTCATCGTCGTCGGCGCGGTGGTCGCCTCGCTCGTCGGTCTCCCCTTGCAGACCTACCTCGGCCAAGGGGATGAGATCGACCGTCTGACCGAGCAGGTTGAGCGGCTCGAGGAGGTCAACGCCGACCTCGCTGCCGAGGTCGACCGTCTCCGAACCGATGAGGGGATCATCGAGGCGGCGCGCTCCGAGCTTGGCTACGTGATCGACGGCGAGCGGCGCGAGACCCTGCTCGACCTGCCCGATCTTCCCGAGGATCTTCCGTCGGGATGGCCGTATGGCCCGGTCGGAGACATCCTCTCGGTTCGCCTCGCGACTCCTTGAGCCGACCTTCTCGCTCGAACGAGACCACGGCTACAGTCGGCAGCGTCGTTCGACATCGGATCGTTCGGCACTGATTCGACGTCGCGTCGATCGACAGAGGAGGCTGAGATGGCTGGCAGTGTGCTCGGAGAGAAGGTCCTGAGGAAAGAGGATCCGCGCTTCCTCACCGAGGGGGGCATCTATCTCGATGACCTCAAGCACCCGCTTCTCGAAGGGGCCGCTTATGTCGTGTACGCGCGCTCCCAGGTCGCTCACGGTGTGATCGTCGACATCGATATCTCCGAGGCGGAGAACCTGCCCGGGGTGATCGCCGTGCACACCGCGGAGACGCTCGGTCTCGAGCCGGCGCCCTCCAACTACAACCCGGCGGTCGCGAGGACGCTGCTCGCCCGCCAAGGCGACAAGGTGCGCTGGGTCGGCGAGCCGGTGGTCGCCGTGGTCGCCGAGACCTACGAGCAGGCCACCGACGCCGCCCAAGCCGTGTTCATCGACATCGATCCACTGCCCGCAGTGGTCGACCTTCGGGAGGCGCTCACCTCCGATACCCATCTCTACGAGGCAGCCGGTGGAAACGCCGTCTTCGACTCGACCGTGTTCGGAGCCGCGGTCAACTCCGGCGAGGACTTCTTCGCCGACTGCGAGGTTGTGGTCACGGTCGACGCGTTGAATCAGCGGGTCGCCCCCTGCCCGATGGAGCCGCGGGCCGCCGCGGCCGCCTGGCAGGACGGACGTCTGCACGAGTGGGTGTCGACTCAGCACGCCCAAGGGGTGCGCGCCCAGGTCGCCAAAGCCAACGGGGTGACCGAGGAGGAGATCCACATCATCACCCCCGACGTGGGTGGCGGCTTCGGCGCAAAGATCGGCGTCTACTCCGAGGAGTTGCTCGTTGGCCCGCTTGCCCGCGCGATCGGTCGCCCGGTCCGTTTCCGCGAGACGCGGAGTGAGTCGATGATGAACCTCGGACACGGGCGCGCCCAGTTCCAGACCATCAAGATCGGTGGCCGTCGCGACGGCCGAGTCACCCACTTCCAGTTGGAGATGATCCAGGACTCCGGCGGGTACTGCGAGGTCGGCACCATCCTCGGTGCCCTCTTCACCCGACGGATGGCATCCGGCGTGTACGCGTTCGAGAACGTCGAGGCCCACTGCACCTCCGTGGTCACCAACACCACTCCGACGGTGGCTTACCGCGGAGCCGGCCGTCCCGAAGCGACCGCCGCCACCGAGCGCGCCATGGATGTCTTCGCCCTCGAGATCGGCATGGATCCGGTCGAGGTGCGCCGCATCAACCTCATCCCCGAGTTCCACGAGCCCTACACCACCGCCATTGGCGAGGTGTACGACTGTGGCGACTTCGAGGGCTCCCTCGACCGCGCCCTCGCCCAGGCCGGATACGACGACCTCCGCGCTGAACAGCGGCGTCGTCGGGAAGCCGGCGAGGACCGCCTCCTCGGTATCGGCGTCAGCGCCTACGTCGAGATCACCGGCGGAGCGGGGGCACCCCAAGAGGACGCCAAGATCGTGATCCACGCCGATGGCTCCGGCACGATCTACACCGGCACCTCGCCGCACGGTCAGGGTCACGAGACCGCGTGGGCCCAGATCGCCAGCGCGAGCACCGGCATCGACATGTCGCGTCTCAACCTCGTGTGGGGAGATACCGACCTCACCCCGGTCGGCGGTGGGACGATGGGCTCCCGGTCGCTGCAGCAGGGTGGACTCGCGGTTCATCAGGCCGCGGCCGGCATCGTGGAGCAGGGGCGTCGAATCGCCGCTTCCCTCCTCGAGGCCGACGAGATCGACATCGTCCTCGATACGTCGACCGGCACCTTCCATGTCGCGGGCACCCCAGCGGTCTCCACCGATTGGGCGGCGATCGCGGCTGCCGCCGGCGACGAGGGACTGGTCGAGGCGACCACCTTCAAGACGTCAGGAGCCACCTACCCCTTCGGCGCCCACGTCGCGGTGGTCGAGGTCGATGCGGGCACCGGCAAGGTGACCCACCTGCGCCACATCGCCTGCGATGACGCGGGAACAATGGTGAACCCAATGCTGCTCGCCGGTCAGGTGCACGGCGGGATCGCTCAGGGAACGGCTCAGGCGCTGTACGAGGAGGTCCGCTACGACGAAGACGGCAACCCGATCACGTCGAACCTGGCCGAGTACGCGATGGTCACCATGGACCTGATGCCCCAAATCGAGCGGGTTCCGATGGAGACCGCGACCTGGGTCAACGAACTTGGCGCGAAGGGAATCGGTGAGTCGGGGACGATCGGCAGCACCCCGGCGGTTCACTCTGCGGTGGTCGACGCCCTCTCCCATCTCGGTGTGCGCCATATCGATATGCCGTGCACTCCTGAGAAGGTCTGGCGCGCGATCGCCGGCGTCTGATCGCCGACCCCGTGACTTCCCCGATCCTGGCAAGCGGCCTCGTCCGCACCTTCGGCAGTGGTGACGACGAGGTTCGCGCCGTCGACGGCGTCGACCTCGAGGTGCATCCAGGCGAGGTCTTCGGATTCCTTGGTCCTAACGGGGCCGGGAAGTCGACGACCGTCCGAATGCTGACAACGCTCCTCCGACCGACTGGAGGAACGGCCCGCGTGGCCGGGTTCGACGTGGTGACCGAGGCCGACTCGGTGCGGCGCAACATCGGTGTCGCTCTGCAAGACGCAGCGATCGATCCTTTGATGACCGGCCACGAACTGCTGCGCCTGCAGGCGGTGCTCTACGGACTCCCCCGCTCGGAGCACAAGTCGCGTTCCGATGAGCTACTCGAACGTGTTGGGTTGTCGTCGGCTGGTGGACGGCGAGTCGGCACCTATTCGGGCGGCATGCGTCGCCGTCTCGATCTCGCGCTCTCCCTCATTCACGAACCGTCTGTCCTGTTCCTCGATGAGCCGACCACCGGCCTCGACCCGATGAGTCGGATGGCGCTCTGGGACGAGATCCGTCGCCTAAACAGGGAAGGCACCACGGTGCTCCTCACCACCCAATATCTCGAGGAGGCCGACCAACTCGCCGATCGGGTCGCCATCATCGACAACGGCCGGATCGTGCGAGAGGGAGCACCGGAGCAGTTGAAGGCTGGCGTCGGCTCGCCGACCCTCTTCGTGCGTGTCGCGACCGAACAGGAAGCCGCGGCCTCCTCAGTGCTCGCTCGATTCGGTGAACTGCGACCGACCGCGGAGGGCATGCTCGGCGTCGGACTGGGCGGAGGTGCGGGCGAGGTGTCCGCCGTCGTCCGCGCCCTCGACGAGCACGGTGTCGCGGTGGATCACCTCGAACTGAGCGCGCCGAGCCTCGACGATGTCTTCGCCGAAGCCACCGGGCACCGACTCGAGGGTGCCGAGTCTCCCGCCGAGGCATGAGTCGATGACGGCCGCACTCCGAATGAGACCCAAGGGGGCACGCCCCGCGCTCGAGCAGACGGCGGCGATGTCGCGGCGCGCCGTGACCGCTCTCGTCCGCCAACCGTCACTCATCGTTCCTTCGCTCGTCTTCCCACTGTTCTTCGCCGCCCTCGGCACGTCCTCATTCGGTCGAGCGATCTCGATCCCTGGCTTCCCCGAGGTCGACTCCTTTCTCGACTTCGCTCTCGCCGGTTCGATCGTTCAGGGAATCCTGTTCGGTTCGATCGTCAGCGCGACCGCGTTGGCCACCGACATCGAGACCGGGTTCTTCGATCGGCTCCTCGCTGCTCCGACCTCCCGGGTGAGCATCCTGCTCGGCCGGCTCGCCGGAGCGATGGCCTATGGAGCAGTCCAGACGGTGGTGTTCGTGCTCGTGCTGCTGCCCTTTGGACTCACGATCAAGGGCGGCGTGATCGCTCTCCTCGCGATGATGGCTGGTGGGCTACTCACGGCCCTCGCGGTCGCCGCGGTCATGTCGACGATGGCCCTCCGTACCGGCTCAAGCGAGGCCGTTCAGGGCTCGTTTCCGCTGCTGTTCGTCATCCTCTTCTTCTCGTCGGCGTTCTTTCCTCGGCAGACGATGGACGGGGCCTACCGCTGGATCGCCACACTCAACCCGATCTCGTATCTGGTGGAGGGCTTCCGGTCGTTAACGATCGACTCCGTCTCGGCATTGGCGGTCGCGCAGACGGTGCTGATCCCGCTCGCGCTCGCGATCGGCGGAGTTCGACTCGCATTGCGGAGTCTCAGGCGACGGGTGACAGCGGCATGACGGCGGCGATCGTGGACAACCGGTCAGGAGGACTCGCCGCGGCGAACGGCCTGGCGCTTCGCAGCCTGCGGAACATCCGCCGACTTCCCTCGGCGTTCATTCCCGCGCTGCTCATGCCCATCGTTCAGGTGATCTCCTTCTCAGGCACCTACGCGGGGGTGACCGACATCCCCGGCTTCCCGACCGACCGCTCCATCAACTGGTATCTGCCGTTGGCCGTGACCATGGGCGCCTCCTTCGCCGGACTCGGCACCGGGTTCGCGATGATCCGCGACTTGCAGAGCGGGTTCTACGACCGGTTGCGCATGGCGCCGACGAGCCGACGCGCGCTCCTGCTCGGACCGTTCCTCGCAGCGTGGACACGGGCCATGATCGCCGTGGTGCTGGTCAGCCTGGTCGGCCTCGCGCTCGGCGCGCGTCCCGTCGGCAACCCCGCCACCCCACTGCTCATGTTCGTCGCCGCTCTCGGGATGGCAACCGTCGGCACCGGATGGGGGCTTGGCCTGGCCTACCGGTTCCGAGACATGCGCGCCGCGGCGATCATGCAACTGACCCTGTTCCTCGGACTCTTCCTCACCGACGCGCAAACCCCTATCGAGATCATCGACGGATGGCTTCAGCCGGTCGCGACGTGGAACCCCCTAACACGAATACTGCACCTCGCGCGCCAAGGTTTCGTCGAGGGCTTCGATCCGCGTGACACGGTCATCGGGCTCGTCGTCATGGTGGTTCTCGGCATCGGGAGCGTCGCCTTCGCGTTCACCGGCCTTGCGCGGCTCGACGACTGATCGACCTACGCCCCGAGCCGCTCGCGCGGGTACCGTTGCGCGCCGTGGCCGCGAACCCGACGACTCGACAACCGAGTTCCGATGTCAAGCGTGTCCGGAGAGGGCTGACGAGGTGAGCGTCCGCACCCATGTGCTCCTCGATCTCGACGGCACGCTGAGCGACTCAGAGCCGGGCATCGTCCGCTCGCTCCAATGGGCATGCGAGCTCGAGGGTTTCCCCGTGCCCGACGACGCGACAGTGCGCACCGTGATTGGGCCTCCCTTCGAGATCGGTCTGCCGATGATCGGAATTCCCGACGATGCCCTCGAGCGGGTCATCGACCGCTACCGCGAGCGCTACACAACGATCGGCGCCTACGAGAACACCCTCTACGACGGCATCATCGAACTCCTCGACCGGCTACTCGACGACGGCCTCACCCTCGCCGTCGCCACGGCGAAGCCCGAGCAGACCGCCCACCCGATCCTCGACTACTTCGGAATCAGCGACCGCTTCGCCGTGCGCGCCGGAGCCACCCTGACCCCTGAGCGACGCACGAAGGCCGAGGTGATCGAGTTCGCTCTGCGAGAGCTCGATATAGCCGCCGACCCCGATCTCGGAGCGCACGTCATCATGGTGGGCGACCGCGATCACGACGTCCACGGCGCACGAGCCCACGGCATCCCGTGCATCGGCGTCAATTGGGGTTACGGCTCACCCGAAGAGCTTCTCGGAGCCGGTGCGGTCGTGCTGGCCGATCACCCAGCCGAGGTTGCCGCCCTCGCGCACGACACCTACCGTGTCGACCACTGGTGATGGACGCCGACACCCCCACTCCCGACGGCGCGACCGCCACATTGACCGGCGGATCGACACGCGTCGACTCACCAACGGACCGCGCGATGAGGCGGTTGCTGCGACTGCCGGTCGACGGACCCTCGGCGTCTCCTGATGCCGCGCGACGGGCCTTTCAGACGTCGATCATGGTTGCGACTGTCCGCTGCCTGCTCATGTACATCGTCTTCCCGTTCGTACTCCCGGCCCTCGGGCTAGCGAGTGGGGTCGGCCCGTTGATCGGCATTCCGATCAGCGTCGTGGCCATGACCGCGATCGTGATGAGTATCCGGCGCTTCTGGCGAGCCGATCACTCCAAGCGTTGGCACTACACCGTGCTCGGAACGGTGGTAATCGCTTTTCTGATCGGCTTGGTGGTTGTCGATCTCGTCGAACTGCTCGGCTGAGATCCCCCGTTTCGCACCCCCTCGCGCTACGGCTATCTTCTGAGTCGAGCCCCACCGGGGGACGTGGGGCTCACGAGACCCGAGGGGAGTCAACGTGGAGATCACCGTCACCATCAACGGCAAGTCGCACACCGCCGACGTCGAGCCGCGAACGCTGCTCGTGCAGTTCATCCGAGAACAGGTTGGACTCACCGGAACCAATATCGGCTGCGATACCTCCTCATGCGGGGCGTGCTCAGTGCACGTGGACGGTGAGGCCGCGAAGAGTTGCACCCTTCTCGCGGTGCAGGCCGACGGCTCCTCGATCACGACCATCGAGGGGATGGCCTCGGCCGACGGCACCCTCCACCCGATGCAGCAGGCCTTCATGGAGAACCACGGTCTCCAGTGCGGGTACTGCACCCCGGGCATGGTGATGGCGGCCACCAGCCTCCTCGCCGAGAACCCGAATCCGACCGAGGAGGAAGTCCGAATCGGTCTTGAGGGGAACCTCTGCCGGTGCACCGGCTACCACAACATCGTGCAGTCCGTGCTGGCCTGCGCCAAGTCCTGACCGCGAGAACAAAAGAACGAGACGACGTCAACCGACATCGAGAACTGGGGGGTTCAACGATGACCATGACCGACGACACCACCGGGGTTCTCGGCCAGCGCCTGCTGCGCCGAGAGGATCCCGCTCTCCTGACCGGCGAGGCCCGCTACACCTCGGACCTGCCGATCCCCGGCGCTCTGCACCTCGCGGTGCTGCGCAGTCCATACGCCCGAGCGCGCATTGTCTCCGTCGATACCTCGGCTGCGGCATCCATGCCGGGGGTGACCGCCGTGTTCTCCGGCGCCGACCTCGCCGACACCTGGGCAGGGCCAATGCCGTGCGCCTGGCCGGTCACCGAGGACATGAAGTCGCCCACCCATTACCCCTTGGCCGTCGGCCAAGCGAACTACGTCGGTGATGGCGTCGCCTGCGTGCTGGCCAACTCAGCCACCGCAGCCCGCGACGCGCTCGACGCGATCGAGGTTGAGTACGAGCCGCTTGAAGCCGTCATCGATCTCGAAGACGCCTTGAGCGATCGGGTCGTCATCCACGACGAGATCGGCACCAACCGCTCTTACACCTGGGATCTCAAGATCGAGGAATCCGAGGGTCAGGTCGACCAGGCCTTCGCCGATGCGGCCTACTCCGTCAAGGAGCGCTACATCCAGCAGCGGTTGATTCCCGCCGCCATGGAGCCGCGCGCGGTGGCGGCGATCCCGCAACCCTTCGGCGGCGATATGACCCTCTACTCCGCCACTCAGGTGCCGCACATCTTGAAGGTCATGACCGCGCTCACCCTCGGCATCCCCGAGCATCAGTTGCGCGTCGTGGCCCCCGCCGTCGGCGGAGGGTTCGGATCGAAGCTCAACGTCTACGCCGAAGAGCTGCTTTGCGTAGCGCTCGCCAAGCGGACCGGCTCCCCGGTCCGCTGGACCGAGACCCGCTCGGAGGGCAACCAGGCAACCATCCACGGCCGTGGACAGATCCAGGACATCGAACTCGCCGCCGACTCCGACGGGCGCCTTACCGCGGTGCGCGTCCGCCTGATCGGTGACATGGGGGCCTACCTGCAACTCGTCACCCCCGGCGTGCCGTTGCTCGGCGCGTTCCTCTACGCCGGCGTCTACGAGTTGCCCAAGGCGTACGACTTCTCGTGCACCTCGGTCTTCACCAACATGACACCGACCGACGCCTACCGCGGCGCCGGGCGGCCCGAGGCGACCTACGCGATCGAGCGGGCCATGGATGCCCTAGCGGCTGAGATCGGTATCGATCCGCTCGAGTTGCGTCGCCGCAACTTCATCCCGACCGCCTCGTACCCGTATGAGGCGATGACCGGCCTGGTGTACGACTCGGGCGATCATGACCGCGCTGCGACGCTCGCTGCTGAGATGATCGATTACGCCGGTGTCCGCGCGCGCCAGGAGACTCAAAACGTGCCGGGTGCCACGAAGCGGCTCGGCATCGGCGTCTCGACCTACTTCGAGATGTGCGGCCTCGCCCCATCCCGCGTGCTGGCCTCACTCAACTACGGAGCGGGCGGTTGGGAGGCAGCGACGGTCCGCGTGCTGCCGACCAACAAGATCCAAGTGGTCACCGGGACCGCTCCGCACGGGCAGGGACACGAGACCGCTTGGTCGATGATCGTCGCCGAGAAGATGGGCGTCAGCCCAGATGACGTCGACGTGCTCCACTCCGACACGGCGATCGCGCCACTTGGCCTCGACACCTACGGATCGCGTTCGCTCTCCGTCGGCGGCGTGGCCATCGCGATCGCTTGCGACAAGGTGATCGACAAGGCGAAGCAGATCGCCGCCCACCAACTTGAAGCCAACCCAGACGACCTCGAGTTCTCCGGCGGCGAGTTCCGTGTGGCGGGTTCCCCCGACCGCGCAATGCCACTCGCCGCAGTGGCCTTCGAAGCCTTCACTGCGCACAACCTGCCCGACGGCCTTGAGCCCAACCTCGAGGCGCACACCACCTACGACCCGCCGAATTTCTCGTGGCCCTTTGGCACCCACATGTGCCTGGTCGAGGTCGACACCGAGACCGGACAGGTCGATGTGCTGAAGTATGTGGCCGTGGACGACTGCGGCAATCAAGTGAACCCGCTGATCGTCGACGGTCAGGTGCACGGCGGTGTGGTCCAAGGACTCGCTCAGGCCCTCTATGAGGAGGCGGTCTACGACGCCGACGGCAACCTGCAGACGTCGACGCTGGCCGAGTACCTCGTGCCGGCGGCGAGCGATGTCCCGGCGATCGACACCGGGCACACGATCACCCCATCGCCGACCAACCAGCTCGGCGTGAAGGGCATCGGCGAGGCCGGAACGATCGCGTCTACACCGGCCGTGATCAATGCGATCGTCGACGCCCTCTCGGGCCTCGGCGTTCGCGACGTGAAGATGCCGGCGAGCCCGAACACCGTCTGGAGAGCAATCAACGAGGCACAAGGAGGCCAGCAGTGATCCCTGCAGCATTCGACTACGTCAGGGCCGGCTCCGCGGCTGAGGCGATCCAGCTCATCGGCCAGTACGGCGACGAGGCGAAGTTTCTCGCCGGCGGTCACAGCCTTGTGCCCGCAATGAAGCTCCGCCTGGCCCAGCCGACGGTGCTCGTCGACATCGGACGGGTTTCCGATCTGTCCTACATCCGAGACGGTGGCGACCACATCGCCATCGGTGCTCTCACCCGACACATGGATGTCGAGAAGTCGCCGGTGCTTGCCGAGCATGTCCCGCTCCTCGCCCACGCTGCCGGCCACGTCGGTGATCCGCAGGTGAGGCATCGCGGCACGATCGGCGGCTCGCTCGCCCACGCCGATCCGGCGTCCGACCTCCCGGCGACGACCCTCGCCCTCGGGGCGACGTATGTGGCCGAAGGGCCCAACGGCACCCGCGAGATCGCCGCAGCCGACTTCTATCAGGGCTACTTCACTTCGGCCCTCGCCCCCGACGAGATGCTGACGGAGATCCGCGTCCCAAAGATGGGTGGAGCCGGCTGGAGCTTCCAGAAGTTCAACCGTCGCGCTCAGGACTGGGCGATCGTCGGAGTGGCCGCTTGGCAGCGGGGCTCGGAGTGCGGTGTGGGGCTCGTCAACATGGCCTCGACGCCAGTGCTCGCAAGCAGCGTCGCGGCCGCGATCGCCGGTGGGGCGTCAGCGGCCGAGGCCGCCGAGGCCGCTGCCAGCGAGGCCGACCCACAGGCCGACCTGAACGCCTCGGTTGAGTACCGCGTGCACCTCGCCAAGGTGCTCACCCGTCGCGCGTTGGAGGCGGCCGCCGGCTGATCGGTCGGGTGCCTCCGCACCGACTCGACATCACGTTTCACCCGCGACGGGTCACGCCGGGGGTTTCGCGGCCCCCGTAAGATCCGCGCAGGTGATAACTCATGACCTTCCATCACGACGTCGTCGATCAGCGTCACCTCGACGCGATCGCCGACGCTGAACAGGTCGCCTACTGGCTCGACGGGGCCCACGTCCCCGAGACCAATCCCACGCTGGTCCGCAACGAGAGTTGCGACCTTTGCGTGATCGGAGGCGGCTACACCGGCCTGTGGACGGCCATCATCGCGAAGGAGCGAGATCCCTCGCGCGATGTGGTGGTGATCGACGCGCACGCGATCGGCAGCGCGGCGAGCGGACGCAACGGCGGCTTCATGGACGCTTCGTTGACCCACGGCATCTCGAACGGCTTCCGGCACTTCCCCGACGACATCGAGATCCTCGAGGAACTCGGCATGAAGAATCTCGACGAGATCGAGTCGGCGCTTCGCCGCTACGGGGTTGACTGCAACTACGAGCGCACCGGCGTCATCGAGGTTGTCGCCGAGCACCACCCGCCGAACTACGAGAAGGAACTCCACGAGGAGTACGCACTCATGGAGCGCCTCGGTCACGAGGTGACCTGGCTCGACCGCGAGCAGATCCAGTCCGAGGTCTCCTCCCCGACTTACACCAGTGGCCTTTGGGATCGCAACGGGTGCGCCCTCGTCGACCCCGCCCGATTGGTGTGGGGGCTGAAGGCGACCGCGGAGCGGCTGGGTGTGCGCATCTACGAGGACACGAAAGCGACTGACCTCGAGCGAGATGGGATCGGTGTGATGGTGACCACCCCGCTCGGCCACATCCGAGCCGGCAAGGTCGCCCTCGCGACGAACGCCTTCAAGCCGCTGCTGCGCCGCATCTCCAACTACGTGGCCCCGGTGTACGACTACTGCATGATCACCGAGCCGCTCTCGGAGGCGCAGATGGCTTCCATTGGCTGGGCGAACCGGCAGGGCCTGAGCGACAACGCCAACCAGTTCCACTACTACCGGCTCACCTCGGACAACCGGATCCTGTGGGGCGGCTACGACGCCATCTACTACTGGGGCGGCAAAGTGTCCGCCGAGCTTGAGAGCCGACCCGAGTCGTGGGCCCTGCTCAGCCAGCACTTCTTCGAGACCTTCCCTCAACTCGAGGGTCTCCGCTTCAGCCACATGTGGGGAGGCGCGATCGACACCTCCAGCCGATTCACGGTGTTCTGGGGACGGGCGCTCGGTGGGCGGGTCGCCTACGCCCTCGGCTACACCGGCCTCGGGGTGGCAGCCTCGCGATTCGGCGCGGCCACCATGCTCGACCTCTTGCACGGCCGACGATCGGTCGCCACGCAGACCTCCATTGTTCGCGACCGGCCGTGGCCGTTCCCTCCCGAGCCGTTCCGATTCCTCGGCATTCAAGCCACCCGCTGGTCGCTCGAACGGGAGGATCGCACAGGCAAGCGCAACCTGTGGCTCCGCGGTCTCGACCGGGTCGGTCTCGGCTTCGACTCCTGAGTCGACCGGCCCGATCCCGGGGGCACGGCCCGATGGGCCCCGGATACCTGCGGGTAGTGTCACCCCGATGACGCCGACCGATGTTCGCGAGGCCCTCGGGCAGCACGGATACCTCGCCGACACCGGACTGTCGACCTCGGTGTTCCTCGCCCTCGACCTCGGGCGTCCTCTCCTGCTCGAGGGTGACGCGGGCGTTGGCAAAACCGAGCTCGCGAAAGCCATCGCCTCGTGGACGGGCGGGGAGTTGATCCGCCTCCAGTGCTATGAGGGCATCGACGCCTCGCAGGCGGTCTACGACTGGGACTACGCCCGCCAGTTGCTCCACCTCCGCGCCGCCGAGGCCACCGGTGAGACCTCGGGTCGCTCTGCAGAGTCGGTCGAGGCGGAACTCTACGACGAGCGGTTCCTCATCCGCCGAGCGCTCCTGCGCGCCCTCGAGCCGACCGATGGGGCGGTGCCGGTCCTGCTCGTCGACGAGATCGACCGGGCCGACGACGAGTTCGAGGCCTACCTCCTCGAAATCCTCTCCGATTTCCAGATCACCGTTCCTGAGATCGGTGTGTTCCGCGCTGAGCGGCCCCCCGTGGTGATCCTCACCTCGAACCGGACCCGCGATGTCCATGACGCACTCAAGCGCCGATGCCTCTACCACTGGGTGGAGCATCCCGACTTCGACCGCGAGGTGGAGATCGTTCGACTGCGCTCCCCTGAGGTCGATAAGCGGCTCGCGCGGCAGGTCGCCGCCGCCGTCGAGGTCATGCGAGATCTCGACCTCTACAAGCCGCCTGGTGTCGCGGAGACCATCGACTGGGCCACCGCCCTCGGACGCCTCGGCGTTCGCGCCCTCGACGACGCCTCTGTGGCGGCGACCCTCGGCACGGTTCTCAAGTACCGCGAGGATCAGCAGCGCCTTCAGGACCGCGGCATCACCAGCCTCCTCGAACGCGTCGGCGTCCGAGTCGGCGATCGCTCGGCGTGAGCACCGGGCCCGACGCCCCGATCGCCGCGCCGGCGTCGGCCTTGGCAGTGGCGTTCGTGCGAGCGCTCCGGCGCGAGGGGGTGACCGTGCCGATGAGCTCGACCGTCTCGTTCTCCGAGGCGCTCGCTTCCGTCGGACTCAGCGAGCGAGACCCGGCGTACTGGGCTGGCCGGGCGACGCTCGTGCGCCGACGCGAGGAAGTCGATATCTACGACCGCCTCTTCGCGGCGTTCTGGGAATCCCGAGCGACGGGGCGGATGGAGCGTTCGGAGACGACCGCGATCACGCTCGCGATCGACAGTGACGAGGACGACGACCAAGACGACGACTCAACGGTCGACCAGCCAGATGACGAGGAACGGCTCGAGATGCGCTTCTCGAGGGTGGAGGTGCTGCGACACAAGGACTTCGCCGACTACGCGCCCGACGAGCTCGACGAGGCCCGCCGACTGATGGAGCGTTTCCGACTCGTCGGCGAACCACGACGGTCGCTCCGGCTGACTCCCGGCGACGGGCACCGGCCAGACCTGCGCCGCACCGTTCGCTCGGCCCTCGCCTCCGATGGCGAGCCGATCCGGCGCCATTGGCGACGGCGTTCGGTGAAACCGCGCCGGTTGGTGCTTCTCCTCGATGTCAGCGGATCGATGGAGCCATACGCGCGGGCACTCGTGCGGTTCGCCCACGCCGCGGTCGTCGGACGTCAACGCGTCGAGGTGTTCGCGCTTGGCACGAGGCTCACCCGGATCACCCGGGAGTTGAGCGAACGTGATCCCGACACGGCGGTCAACCGAGCAGGACGCACCGTCGTCGACTGGAGCGGCGGCACGAGGATCGGCGACGGATTACGTGAGTTCAACGACCGCTGGGGTCAGCGTGGCATGGCCCGCGGCGCGATCGTCGTGATCCTCTCCGACGGTTGGGACCGCGGTGATCCCGAGGTGCTCGACGAGCAGATGACCCGGCTTCGTCGGTTGGCGCATCGCCTCGTATGGGTGAATCCGCTGAAGGTGACACCCGGATATGCCCCACTCGCGCGGGGGATGGCGACCGCGCTCCCCCATCTCGACGACTTCGTTGAGGGGCACTCTGTCGAGGCCCTTGAGCGGCTGGCAGCGGTGATCAGCGGTCGATCCGCTCGCCGCTAGCGGCCGAGTATCGGCCAGACTGTGCCCCGGACCTGAGGAGGGACGATGAGAGAACTGCTCGATGATCTCGATCGCTGGCGCTCCGCCGGTGTGCGCGTCGCCCTCGCCCGCGTTGTCGATGTGGAGGGTTCTGGTCCCCGCGGACCGGGAGCCGCGATGGCGGTCAGCGAGCACGGTGAGGTGGTCGGCAGCGTCAGCGGCGGATGTGTCGAGGGTGCCGTGGTCACCGAGTCGCTCGCCGTGCTCGCCGGCGACCGCGAACCAGGGGTGATCACCTTCGGCTACAGCGATGACGAGGCATTCGCCGTCGGCCTGACCTGCGGGGGCACGATCCGCCTCTTCGTAGAGGAGTTCGACTGGTGAGCCTCTCCGCCGAGCTGGCGTCGAGGATCCGCGACGGGGTGCCGGTGGCGCTCGCCACGGTGATTTCCGGGCCCGGCATCGGCTCGAAGATGCTCGTGGCACCCGATAGTGATCCCGCGCCGGCATCGCTCGGCGATTCCGAACTCGATCGCGTGGTGCGTCGCGACGCCCTCGCTGAGCTCGAGGCGGGTCGATCGGGTGTGCGTCACTACGGCACGGCGGGGCAGACCACCCCGGAGGATCTCGCCGACACCGACATTGTGACGGTGTTCGTGGAGAGCTGGGCCCCTCCCCCGCAGATGTGGATCTTCGGCGCGGTCGATTTCACAGCGGCATTGGCGCGAGTCGCGAAGATCCTCGGATTCCGGGTGCTGGTGTGTGACGCGAGGGAGATCTTCGCGACGGGTCGCCGCTTCCCGATGGCCGACGAGGTGCGGGTCGCTTGGCCCGGTCCGGTGTTCGCTGAGCGCGGGTCCGAGCTCGGCAGTCGCGATGTGGTGTGCATTCTCACCCACGACCCAAAGTTCGACATCCCGGCGGTGAAGGGCGCGTTGGCGACCTCGGCCGGCTACATCGGGGTGATGGGGAGCCGCCGCACGCACGCGCACCGACTCGAGCGGCTTGGGGAAGCCGGTGTGGACGATCCTGCTGATCTGGCACGCCTGATGTCGCCGGTCGGACTGGATATCGGCGCTCGCACCCCCGAGGAGACAGCGATCTCGATCTGCGCGGAGATCATCTCCTCGCGCACCGGTCGCGAGGCTCGGCCTCTGCGCGACACCGAGGGTCCGATTCACCGCTAGGGCGGCGCTCAGCCGATCGGGAGTTCGGCGAGTTCGACGGCGAGATCCCTGGTGTCATCGGTCGGGTCGGCAAAGCGCACCCAGCGACGACGACGGGCTGACAGCTCGCCGATCTCGACTCCGCGCCCGGGTTCGGGGCTATGGATGATGGCGTCGCCGACGCCGAGGTACATCATGATGTGACCCGGATACCAGACGAGGTCGCCCGCTTCCGCGGCTTCGTGATCGACCTCATTGGCTCGTCGGAACTGGCTGGTGCTGTAGCGGGGCAGTTCGACGCCCGCTCGCTCCCAGGCCCAACCGGTGAGGCCGGAGCAGTCGAATGCGGTTCCCGGGGCTTCGGTGTTGCGGCGGTAGGGCACTCCCACTTGCGAGAGCGCCGCGATGAGAGCCCCTTGGCCGTCGAGGTCGGTGGATGACCAGGCGGCGATGAGTTGTTCGACGTCGATGTCGACAGCGCCGCGTTCGGCGAGGCGGTCGACGACTTGGCCGGCCACTCGATCGCGGGCGCGGACGTAGCCGACGAAGTCTTCCGGGGCGCCGGTCTCCCACCATCGATCGAGCAGGTCGAGGGCGCGAGCCGCGCCGGAGGCGAGTGGATCGACGGTGGCGACCGTCGGCACCTCCGCCGCCATATCGGCGTCGACGGTCCCTGCTCCGAGCGTGTGAAGGCCGGTGATGCCGGCCAGGAGCAGTCCGGCCACGCGCTTGCGCGAGCGGCGGGTGGGGCGACCAGACGGACGCTCGGAGGGGGAGTTTGGAGTGCTCATGGGATCCAGCGGGGGGTGCCCGGTCCGGGTGCGGGACCGGACACCCCCTGCGGCTTGGGTGCGTCCGGTCGGCGCGAGGGTAGTGAGAGTCGCCAACAGGACACAACGTGACCGTCATATTTTCGTAATCGTTCTGTCATATTACAGCCCTGTTGTCCCACCCGCCACGTCAGGCCTTGAGCACGCCCCGCGGGCAGACTGGGGACATGAACGCCCGCCGCGTGATCCCGGTGCTCCTCGCCGCCGGCGGGGGAACGCGATGGAACGGCGAAGGGCACAAACTCCTCGCGCCCCTTGGCAGCCGTTCCGTTGTCGAGCACGCGCTTCGAGCAGCCGTCGGAAGCGGGCTTGGGCCCGTCATCGTCGTCACCGGAGCGATCGAGATCCCGACTCCCGACGACCTCATCGAGCAGGTGGTCACGGTCGAGAATCCGAGATGGCGCGAGGGACAGAGCACTTCGCTCGCCGTCGCGGTGGGGCACGCCACCCAACTCGGCGGTGACGCCATTGTCGTTGGCCTCGGCGATCAGCCCGGCATCACGTCCGCCGCCTGGAGCGCGGTCGGCGCCTCACCGAGTGCTCTCGCGGTGGCCACGTACGGGGATCGGCGAGGTCATCCGGTGCTGATCGCGCGCGAACACTGGGGTGACCTTCCCGGCTCGGGCGACCTCGGTGCCCGCGACCTACTCCGCCGGTTCGACCACGCGGTACAAGCGATACCCTGCGATGGGTCGCCCGCCGACATCGATACGACGGAGGATCTCACCCCATGGCAGAACTGATCACCAACGAGTTCACGGTCAACCTTCCGATCGACGAGGCCTGGCCGATCATCTGCGACGTCGAGCGCATCGCCCCCTGCCTCCCCGGAGCCGAGCTCCAAGAAATCGAGGGCACCACCTACCGCGGGGTCGTCAAGATCAAGCTCGGCGCCATCACCGCCAACTTCAAGGGCGAGGCCGAGTTCGTCGAGCGCGACGACACTGCCCACCGAGCCAAGCTCGCCGCCTCCGGGCGTGACACCGGCGGTCGAGGCAACGCCCGAGCCGACGTCACCGCCGAGGCTGAGTCCCTCTCCCCCACCAGCACCAAGTGCACGGTGACCGCTGAGTTAAACATCACTGGCAAAGTGGCCCAGTTCGGCCGGGGGATCATGGGCGACGTCTCCAAGAAGCTGATGGATCAGTTCTCCTCGAACCTGAACACCATGCTCGACGAGGAGCGTGCCGGAGTCGCCGATGCGCCGGCTCCCGCCCCAGCCCCAGCATCCGACGAGACGCCATCGGACTCCTCCGAGCCCCAATCGAGTAGCGGAGTGCGACGGATCGAAGGTCCAGCCGCCGAGCCGATCGACGTGGCCAACCTCGCTGGCGCGGCTGTGGCGAAGCGCGCGATTCCCGCGGTGCTCGCCGTGATTGTGCTGGTGCTCGTTATCCGACGCCTCTGGTGACCGAGTCGACGGCGGAAGCCGATCACCGGCGAGTCGCCGAACTCCTTGGCCGCGAGCCCCTCGGGGCGTTCTCGGTCGTAGTGCGCGACAGCACCGGAGACCCCGTGGTCATCGAGAACGCGCCGCTGCTCACCGATGGGACACCGATGCCCACCGGCCACTGGCTCGTCGGTCACCGAGCCGTCCTTGCCGTGAGCCGCCTGGAAGCCGACGGCGGGGTCGACGAAGCCGAGGCAAGCGTCGACGCAGCAGCGCTCGCCGCCACCCACGCCGAGTACGCCCGTCGCCGCGACACGCTGATCCCCGACGGAGCCGAGGGGCCACTCCCCTCCGGCGGAGTGGCCGGCACCCGAACCGGGGTCAAGTGCCTTCATGCCCACTACGCCTGGTTTCTCGCCGGCGGTGACGACCCGGTCGGCCGGTGGGTTCATCAGCGGCTGACCTCTCGGCTCGGGATCCGGGCCGAGATCGACGACCTTGAGACCCGCCTTACCGCCGAGCATCCGATCGACCCGGTCACGACCGCGATCCCGGTGGGTGCGGTGAATGGCTGGAGCGAGCACCTCGCCATCTCGGCGTCGAAGGCCGGACGGGTCGACCCAGCCGACCTGACCAACCTCATCGGCCTCGTGACCGACGCCGTCGATGAGTTCGCGCTGCTCAACCCCGACCAGGTGGATACGGGTCGCCCCCTGCGGATCGAAGGACCGAACTCGACCCTGCTGGCCCGACTCGAGATGGGTGACGACACCGGCACAACGGTCAAGCTCGACCGAGCGACCGTCGAAGAACTCTTCCGGCTGCTCGCCACCGACGACCGTGCTGGACGAGCCTCCAACCCGGGCCTTCCCGAGTATGCCGCCGACGCCGTGCTCGCCGTCGCCTGCATCACCGCAGCCCTGACCCGAACGCTCGACCCGAGTGAGTGCTCGATCGGAGGGTCGCGATGAGCCTGCGACGCACCCCGCCACGAACGAGCTCGCTTCACCTGAGCGGCCGCCGCGTGATGCTTCGACCGATCGGCGACAACGACTTCTCAGCTTGGAGCGAGGTCCGGCGACGCAACGCCGACTGGCTCGAGCCCTGGGAGCCGCTTCGGCCGCCATACGTCACCGACCCCGCGGTGGATCGCTCCGCCTTCGTGGCCCGGTGTCGAGCCCGGGAGCGCGAGATCCTCTCGGACAGTGCCTACCCCTTCGGCATCTTCGTCGAGCATCGTCTCGTGGGCGAGGTGAACCTCAACAACGTCGTGCGAGGGGCGCTCCAGACCGGCACGATCGGCTATTGGATCGACCGTCGTCAGGCCGGCAACGGCTTCATCGCGGAGTCAGTGGCTGTCGTGCTCCGACACGCCTTCGAGCGACTCGACCTCCATCGCGTGGAGATCTGCATCGTGCCGAGAAACGCCAACAGTCGGCGGGTCGTAGAGAAACTCGGCCTTCGATGCGAGGGCACCGCCGAGCGCTATCTGCAGATCAACGGCGTCTGGGAGGACCACCTCCGCTTCGCGATGACCGCCGAGGAATGGCGGGAACGCCGCGCGGAGATGGCCTCCCGGTGGCTCGAGGCCGAGCCGCCGGACGCCTCAGCCAGCTTGAAGTGACCGAAGGGCCCGCACCCGCTCCCGTCTGAGTTGGGTGCGGCGCTTCCACATCTTGGTCTTCCAGTGGCGCATGTTGCGCTTGCGCTTCGCCTGCTTGGTCCGCGCGACCTCAGCATCGTGATGATGCATCGGCTTCCACGCGCTACCCGGTTCGTGCAGGTCTTCCGGATCGGCGCCGGCGCTCACCAGGTGCGCGACCTGGTCGAGCTCGACATGGATCCGGTGGCGCTCACCGTGCGCGTGGGCGCGCCGCTCCTGCTTCGGCGGCAACGGCACCTCGGCGGTGCGATGACGCTGGCTCATAGGGCTACCTCCTTGTCTGGTGGTCAGCTCCTCCCCCTGAGAGCACCATAACCCATCGGGAGGACCCGAGTGGAGGGACTTAAGTCCTAAGGGCGCGCTATCGCGATCGGAGAGCGCGCCAGGTCAGGACTTGGAGGTGATGCGAGCCTTGAGCGCCGCGATGCGCTCCGCGAACCACGGCTGTCCCGCGGTCCACACCTGAGGGCCGAGCTCATCGGCGACGGCTTCGAGGTGGTCGGTGATCAGGGCCGTGCGCTTCATCGTCGCTTTGGTGATCTTCACGAGTTCCCGCGGGGCCGTGGCCGCTCCGGCGGCGAGGGCCCGAGCGGCGTCAAGCAGCGCGTCGTCGTCAACGCATCGGTGCACAAGCCCGGTCCGCTCCGCCTCAGCGCCGTCGACCACCTCCGAGAAAAGCACGGTGGCCGCGGCGGCCTGCGGGCCGACGATCCGTTGCTGCATCCACGTGTGGCCACCTCCGGGATGTAGTCCGATCTGCAGGAACCGGGTGTCGAATCGGGCGCGGCGAGCGGCGATACGCACATCGCATCCGAGGGCGAGGTTCATGCCGGCGCCGACGGCCGCTCCGTTCACGGCGGCGATGGTGGGCAGGGTCGAACCGGCGATGCGGAGAAACCCCTGGTAGATGCGGTTCAGGCTCTCCTCGGTGGCCGTCTGGAGATTGCCGAGATCAGCCCCAGCGCAAAAGGCGCTCCCGGCACCGGTCACGATCACCGCATGGACGGATTCGTCGGCTTCGAGAGCGTTCATCGCCGTGACGATCTCGTCGACCATGGGCAGGGTCATGGTGTTTCGAGTGTCGGGCGCGTTGAGCGTGAGCAGCGCAACCCCGTTTGAAACCTCACTCAGCAGAAGCGACATGGAGTCAGTCTCACAGCCGGACCGTCGCGCGGTGAACTTGGAGGGGTCGACGGATGTAGTGTTCTGGACGTTCACGTGAACACCGAACACAACAACCTGCCCTAAGGGGGAAACAGATGATCAAGTCCAAGCGCCTCATCGCAGGTGCGCTCACCGCGGCTCTCGCTCTCACCGCCGCTGCCTGTGGCGGCGACGACGGTGGTGGCGACCTGACCCTCGGCGTCGCCTTCGACACCGGCGGACGTGGCGACGGCACCTTCAACGACGCGGCCGGCCGTGGCGCCGACCAAGCGGAGTCCGACCTCGACTACACCGTCCAGGAGCTCGAGGCCACCACCGCCGACGACCGCGGTCCGAACCTCGAGGCGCTCGCCGGAGCCGAGAACAAGCTGATCGTCGCGGTCGGCTTCGCGTTCGGTGACGCTCTCGGCCCGATCGCCGAGGCGAACCCCGACACCTACTTCGGTTGGATCGACGGCTACTACGACGGCCCGAACATCATCACGACGGCCTTCGCCGAGCACGAGGGCTCGTTCCTCGTCGGCGCCGCTGCCGCCCTGAAGAGCCAGTCAGGTCACATCGGCTTCATCGGTGGTCAGGAGATCGACCTCATCAAGAAGTTCGAGGCCGGTTACATCGCTGGCGCCAAGGCCGTGAACCCGGACATCGTCGTCGAGTCGCAGTACCTCGGCGCCGCCGGTGACAACGCCGCTTGGGGCTCGCCCGACAAGGCCAAGGAGATCGCCCTCAGCTGGTACAACGCGGGCGCCGACGTGGTCTACACCGCAGCTGGCGGTTCCGGTCGCGGCATGATCGAAGCCGCGGTCGAGGCTGGTGACGGCAAGTGGGCCATCGGCGTCGACTCCGACGAGTACCAGTTCGACACGCCGGAGCAGCAGGCCCACCGCCTGACATCGATGCTCAAGCGCGTCGATGTCGCCGTGTACGAGATGGCCAAGAACGTCAAGGAAGGCACCGCTGCCGGTGGCTTCTACCCGTTCAACCTGGCCAACGACGGCGTCGGCTACGCCACCTCCGGTGGACACGTTGACGACATCGTCGACCAGCTCGAGGACTTCAAGAAGCAGATCGTGGCCGGCGACATCGTCGTCCCGACCGCTCCCTGATCCAACAATGTCCGTCGTCTGAGCGACGGACCGAGCACCGAACGAGGATGAGCCCGGGCTTCGGCCCGGGCTCATCCCGTCATGGGGGGCGGTGGTGATACAGCCCCTCTGCTAGAACGTGAACCGCATGGGGGGACGCGAATGAGTGATGTATCGGGCATTGTCGCCGTCGAACTGAGGGACATCTCGAAGCGATTCCCCGGGGTGATCGCGAACCACGACGTCGACCTCACCGTGCGGCGGGGCACGATCCACGCTGTCGTTGGAGAGAACGGGGCCGGCAAGTCCACGCTGATGAAGACCCTCTACGGGATGCATCAGCCCGATACGGGAAGTATCGCGATCAACGGCGAACGGCTGCAGATGCGCTCGCCGAGCGACGCCATCGAGGCCGGCGTCGGCATGGTGCACCAGCACTTCATGCTGGCCGACAACCTCACGGTGCTCGAGAACATCATTTTGGGAAGCGAACCGGCGAACCGCGGAGTGATCGATATCCGGGCGGCCCGTTCGCGGCTCAACGAGTTGATGGCGAGCGTCGGCACCGAGCTCGACCTCGACACCGAGGTGTCCGAACTTGGCGTGGGCGAGCGCCAACGGGTCGAGATCCTGAAGGTTCTCTTCCGCGGCGCCCAGATCCTCATTCTCGACGAGCCGACCGCGGTGCTCGTTCCCGACGAGGTTGATGAGCTGTTCGACACCTTGAAGCGCCTAGTCGCTGACGGAGCGACCGTCATCTTCATCTCGCACAAACTCGACGAGGTGCTCCAGGTCTCCGACGACATCACCGTCATGCGTCAGGGGACCACGGTCGCCCACACGACCCCCGCCCAGATCGACCGATCGGGCCTCGCTGAACTCATGGTGGGATCCGAACTCCCCTCCCCCGCTGGGCGCACGTCAACCATCTCCGAGACCATTCGCCTCGAGGTGCGCGATCTCTCGGTGCCGGGTCCGGAGGGACGCCCGGCCGTCGAGTCGGCATCGTTCACCGTGCGCGCCGGAGAGATCGTCGGCGTGGCCGGCGTGGAAGGCAACGGGCAGTTCGAACTGTGCACGGCCATCGTCGGCCTACGACCCTCCTCCGGATCGGTCATCGTCGACGGCAACGACCTCACCCACGCCAACACCCGCGAGCGCCACCGAGCCGGCCTCGCCTACATCCCCTTCGATCGTCAACGCGAGGGCCTCATGCTCAACGCGCCGCTTTGGGAGAACACCCTCCTCGGACGAGAGCACGAGGAATCGCTCTCTAAGGGCCCGTTCATCGATGGCGCCGCTGCCCGCGCCTCCTCGGTGTCCATCATCGAGCGCTTCGGGGTGCTCACTCCGAACGAGACCGTGCCCGCCTTCGCCCTCTCCGGCGGCAACCAGCAGAAACTCGTCGTCGGACGCAATCTCGTCACCGAGCCGGCGGTGCTGATCGCCGCCCACCCCACTCGGGGTATCGATGTCGGCGCCCAAGCCGCCGTCTGGGACGAGATCCGCCAGGCGCGGGACTCGGGAATGGCGGTGTTACTGGTGTCAGCCGACCTCGAGGAGCTGATCGGCCTGTCCGACTCACTCCTTGTCATGTTCGACGGGCGCATCACGGCCCGGCTCGACCCCGACTCGATCACGCCGAGCGAACTCGGTACCCACATGACTGGAACCCACCGGGAGGTGGCCTCATGACCGATCGCGAGCGTCCGGGCGGCTTAGCGGGCCTCCTGTCGCGCATCACCACCGGTAGCGACGCCACCGCGCTTCGCACCTCGCTCACCACCATCGGCAGCTCGCTCGCCGCGGTGCTCATCGCCCTCACGATCAGCGCGGTGCTGCTGGCGGTCGCGGGTAAGAACCCCTTCGACGCCTACGCGACGATCGTCGAGACCGGGGCGAGCGGCAACAAGTTGCTCGAGATGCTGCGTCGCGCCACCCCGCTGATCTTCTCAGCGACCGCGGTGGCAATCGGGTTCAAGATGCTGATCTTCAACATCGGTGTGGAGGGCCAGTACCTCTTCGCCGCCCTGATCGCCGCCGAGGCGGGAAGTCGTGTGTCCCTCCCGATGGCTCTCCATATCGCCTTCATCCTCGCTATCGCGGTGATCGCCGGAGCGTTCTGGGCCTCGATCGCCGGAGTGCTCAAGGTCCGCAAGAACGTCCACGAGGTGATCTCGACGATCATGCTCAACTACATCGCGCTCTCGGTCATCCAGTGGTTGTTCGAGAACTTCTTCCGCGACGACGAGGTGGAGGGCCTCAACATCAAGACGACCCTCCTGCCTGAGAGCGCCCGAATGCCCGACATCGTGGACGGACGCCTCAACGGGATGTTCCTCGTCGCTCTAGCGACCGTCACCGGATTCTGGGTCGTGGTGTATCGGAGTCGCTTCGGCTTCCGGCTCAGGGCTTCCGGTTTCAACGCGACCGCCGCCGAGACCGCCGGCATCAGCGCCCGCACGATGACGATCATCGCGATGGTGCTCTCGGGAGCCGTCGCGGGCATGGTGGCGATGTCGAGCGTTCTCGGCGAGGCCTACGCCTACGGTCCGAACGCGACCCCCATCGGCTTCGGCTTCGCCGGAATCACCGTCGCGCTACTCGGACGAAACCACCCGATCGGCATCGTGGTGGCTGCCTTGCTCTTCGGCTTCCTCGACTCCACCTCGGCCGAGCTTCAGCTCGCCGACGTCCCGAACTCGATCGTCAAGGTGATGCAGTCGATCATCGTGCTGACGGTGGTCATCGTGAACGAGGCGACCATTCGACGCCTCAACGAACGCACCGCCGAACAAGCGCGCGCTCAGTTGGCCGGAGCGGCGGCATGAGCGGACTGATGAGCCTCACTCGCATGCCGACCAGCGGCCCGCGCCGCCTGCTTGTTGTCGGCTTCGGTCTGCTCGGGATCATGTCGGTCGTCAGGCTGATCACCGGCTACGACGACCTGACGTCCTCGGGCACGATCGGCGCCGCCCTTCGCCTCACGGTCCCCATCCTCCTGGCCGGTCTCGCCGGGCTCTGGGCTGAGCGCGTCGGCATCCTCAACATCGGCATCGAGGGCATGATGATCCTCGGCACCTGGTTCGGGGCGTTCGGCGCCTGGAAGTTCGGGCCCTGGATCGGCCTTCTCCTCGCCGTCCTCGGCGGCATGCTCGGCGGTGCGATCCACGCGGTGGCGACGATCCGGTTCAACATCGACCAGGTCATCTCCGGTGTGGTCATGAACCTCCTGTCGCTGTACGGCATGCGCTACCTGAGCGAGCTCGCCTTCGATGGAGTCCCCCAAGGTGGGATCAGCCAGTCGCCGCCCCAGCGCGGCGCGATCCCCCGCATCGACGTGCCATTCCTCTCCGGTGGTTGGTCGACCCCGGACATCCTCGGATGGTTCGAGGAGCGCGGATGGTTCCTGATCGGCGACCTGGCTGGCATCACCCGAGGACTCACGACCAACCTGTCGCTCGCCTCACTGCTCGCCGTCTTGCTCGTCCCGGCGTCCGCCTGGGTGCTGTGGCGCACCACGTTTGGTCTGCGCCTGCGGTCCTCCGGTGAGTCACCGGAATCGGCCGAGAGCCTCGGCGTCGACGTGATCCGGATCCGCTACCTCGGGCTGCTCATCAGCGGCGGCTTCGCCGGGCTCGGAGGCGGCTTCCTCGCGATCGTCTCCTCCTCGTACTACCGCCAGGGTCAGACCGCTGGTCGAGGCTTCATCGGCCTCGCGACGATGATCTTCGGCAACTGGCGTCCGAGCGGCGTGCTCGGCGGCGCGGCCGTCTTCGGCTACTCCGAGGGCCTCAAACTGGTGGCCGGCGGCTCGGTGACTGGGCTCTTCCTCTTCATCGCGATCGCCGCTGGTCTCGTCGTGATCGCGAGCGTTGTGGCGCGTCGCTCGCGTCGAGGGGTGACCGCGCTCATCACGACCGGTGTCGCCATGCTCGCCTATCTCACCGTCGATGAGGTACCCGAGTCACTCACCCAGTCGCTGCCCTATGTGGTGACCCTGGTGGTTCTCGCCACGGCGAGCCAACGACTCAGACCGCCGGCCCGCGCCGGCGTGCCATATCGTCCGGGCGGCAGCCACTAGTGGGCTCCCCGTCGCGGGGAGCCCCGATCACTCGGGAGGCGATCAGGTCGGCTCCGAAGGCCCTCCTGCACGATCACCTCGACGGAGGACTCCGCGTCGACACAGTTCTCGACCTCGCCGACGCCGTCGGCTGGACACCGAACCTGCCGACGACCGAACGCGAGGACCTGCAGGCGTGGTTCACCGCTGGAGCGGCTTCGGCTGACCTGCTCAAGTACCTCGCCACCTTCGAGCACACGCTCGCCGTCATGCAGTCAACCGAGAACATCCGCCGAGTGGCCCGTGAGGCGACGGAGGACCTCGCCGCCGACGGCGTCGTCTACGCCGAGATCCGATTCGCACCCGAATTGCACGGCCTGCCACTCGAGGAGGTCGTCGACGCGGTCGCCGCCGGGGTCCGTGAGGGTGAGGCCGTGAGTGGTGGCGCGATCGAGGTGAATCTGATCCTGTGCGCCATGCGAACCGAGCAGCGCTCGTTCGAGGTCGCCCGACTCGTCGACGCCATGCGCGCCCGCGAACCGAAGGTGGTGGCCTTCGACCTCGCCGGAGCCGAGACGGGTTGGCCTCCTTCACTACACGCCGAGGCCCTCGCGTTCGCCCGTGAGCGACACCTCAACATCACCATTCATGCCAGCGAGCCACCGGATCTCGAACTCATCTCCGATGCGCTGGCCCATGGCGCGCACCGCATCGGTCACGGAGTTCGCCTCGACCGTGACACGACGCTCGACGGTGACGGCCAACTCGTCCTCGGCTCGCTCGCCCGGTTCGTGCTCGATCGCGGCATCCATCTGGAGATGGCGCCCACCTGCAACACCCAGATCGGCGCCGTCGCCTCGGTCGCGGATCATCCACTCATCCCGTTCCTTCGCGCCGGTTTCAACGTGGGCGTCAACACCGACAACCGGCTCATGAGCGACGTCTCTCCGACGGGCGAGATGTGGGCATTGCACAGTGAGTGCGGCATCGACTGGACCGAGATCGGCCGCCTGGTGGAGAACGCGATCGCATCGTCGTTCGCACCGCTGGAGACTCGCCGTCGACTGCTCGACGAGGTCGTTCGCCCGGCCTACGCGACCCTCGCCGAAGCCTGAGCGACGGCGCTCGCGCCGTACGCTGGGGGCATGGCGACCACGCTGACCGAGGAGCAGATCGAGGGTTATCACCGGGACGGTTTCACCGTCGTTCGCGACTTCGTCGATCGCGACACCTGCGCCGAACTGCGCGAGCGAGCGCTCGGTCTCGTCGACGAGTGGGAACCCGGTGTCGAGCGCACGGTGTTCACCACCGACGAGCAGGAGCGTCACTCGAATAGGGAGTTCCTCTCGAGCGGCGGTCGCATCTGGTGTTTCTTCGAAGATGGCGCCCTCGACGATGCCGGGGAACTGACCCGACCGAAGGAACTCGCCATCAACAAGATCGGCCACGCGCAGCACGACCTCGACCCGGTCTTCGAGTCGTTCTCATACACCGATGATCTCGCTGGGGTGGCCGCCGATATCGGTCTCGCCGACGCACTCGCGCTACAGAGCATGTACATCTTCAAGCAGCCGGGCATCGGCGGAGAGGTGGCCTGCCACCAAGACAGCACCTTCCTCTACACCGA
>Ga0255778_10000284_pt1 | contig 46641 bp, 41 predicted proteins | sample 071ome_31_FD_179976 | JGI IMG/M metagenome (GOLD analysis project Ga0255778, IMG submission 179976) | Coastal salt marsh microbial communities from the Groves Creek Marsh, Skidaway Island, Georgia - 071405CT metaG (version 2) | ecosystem: Environmental > Aquatic > Marine > Intertidal zone >...
ACTATATTTGCTGAATTATCCAAAGATGCAAGTTTAAAAATACACACTGTTAGTACTGGAGGTAAGTTTTCTAGAAACAGAATTGATGTTGACTTAAAAGGAGAGGGATCAAACTTTCTAATTGATGGAGTATATTTTGGTGAAAAAAGTCAAATTCACGACAATAGAGTATTTGTTAACCACATTGCAAAGAGAACAACTTCAAATATGCTAACAAAAGGTGTTTTAGGAGATAGTAGCAAGTCTGTTTTTACAGGAACAATACATATTGCCGAAGGTGCAGAGAAAACTGAATCGCATCAAGAAAATAGAAATATATTATTAAGTGATACAGCAAGTGCACAGTCTGTACCAAACTTAGAAATACTATGTGATGATGTTATTTGTGGTCACGGATCTTCAGTCGGTCCACTAGAAGAAAAATTATTCCATTATGTGATGTCTAGAGGAATTGAACGAGAAGATGCTGAAAAGTTGTTAATCAATGGTTTTTTCAATGAAGTTCTTAAACAAGATGGATGGGAAGAAATATCTAAGACTGTTGCTAAAACCATTCTAGATAAGTACGTCAAAGTAAGAAAAGGTAAATACTAGAAATGATTAGTATTCCTATTTCAAATTTTGATGACAATTCATTAGTAACTGTACTTATAGAAGATCAAGAAGTTGTTGTATTTAAAATAGAAGATGATTATTTTGCACTAAACAATCGATGTTCTCATGCAGAAGCAAAGCTTTCAGAAGGTGAAGTTTATGATTGCAAAGTAGAGTGCCCCCTTCATGGTGCGGAATTTGATCTTATTACTGGTAATCCATTAACTTTGCCAGCTACAAAACCTTTAAAAGTTTATAAAGTTTCTATTGAAGGAGATCAAATAGTTATAAAGGATGAACATGCTTGAAGTTAAAAACTTAAAAGCTTCAATAGGTGAAATTCAAATATTAAATGGTGTTGATTTAAACATTAACAAAGGAGAACTGCATGCCATAATGGGTCCTAATGGTTCAGGTAAGTCAACTTTGTGCCATGTTCTTATGGGGAATACCGAATATAAATCAAATGGGTCAGTAATGTTAAATGATGTTAGTCTGCTTGATAAAGAGCAATTTGAACGCTCAAAAGCTGGTCTTTTTCAATCTTTTCAATACCCTCAAGGTTTGCCAGGAGTATCATTATACGAATTTATTAAGTCATCAAATCCAGAATTAGATGATGAAATAATTTATGCAACTGCAGAGAAATTCAATGTTAAAAAATTTTTAGAGAGAGATGTTAATGTTGATTTATCTGGTGGAGAGAAAAAGAGAGCAGAATTGTTTCAGTTAGCACTTAAAAAGCCAAAATTAGCACTTCTTGATGAAATTGATTCTGGCTTAGATATTGACGCTATTAAAACAGTTGCAAATTTAATCAATGAAAACAGAGATGAGGAAACTTCCTATTTGCTTGTTACACATTATTCCAGAATATTGAAATATCTAAAAGTAGATAAAGTTCATATTGTTGTAAAAGGTAACGTCGTAAAATCTGGCGGAGAAGAACTTATTGAAGAAGTTGATTCAGGTGGATACACTCAATATCAAGAAGCATAATGGAAAAAAAATATAGAATTGAAAAAGACTCTATGGGAGAATTTAAAGTTCCCGAAGATGCTAACTACGGTGCATCAACTGCTAGAGCTGTAGAAAACTTCCCAATTTCAAATTTAAAATTTACTAGAACTTTTATCAGGGCACTAGGTGAAATAAAAAAAGCTGCTGCATTAGTAAATTTAGATAACCAACTTCTAAACCAAGAAATGGCTAATTCAATAGTCAAAGCTGCAGAGGAAGTTATTAGTGGTAAATATGATAAAGATTTTGTAATTGATATTTTTCAAACTGGATCTGGAACTTCAACAAATATGAATGCTAATGAAGTTATTGCTAACCTTGCAATCTCCAATTCTCAACTAAATATTCATCCTAACGACCATGTAAATATGAGTCAGTCATCAAATGATGTTATTCCTACCGCAACGAATATTGCTGCAGTCTTAGATATTAATGAAAAACTCTTACCTAATTTAGATAAATTAATTTCATCATTAGCTAACAAAGGACATATTTGGAATGAAGTATACAAAAATGGAAAAACACATTTGATGGATGCTACACCCGTGACGCTGGGTCAAGAATTTTCTGGTTATGCAGCTTTAATATCTGAAAGAAAATCTGATATTTTACATTCACTAGAAAATGTTAAAAAACTTGCAATTGGAGGTACAGCAGTTGGTACTGGAATTAATGCACCTTCTAATTTTGGTGCAGATGTAGCCAGTTCACTTAGTAATTCATTGCAAGTTGACTTTACCGAAATAGAAAATCATTTTATGAGACAGGGATCAAGAGATGAAATTGTACAATTATCTGCTTCATTAAGAGCATTAGCTATTTCTATGTTTAAAATTTCAAATGATATTAGATGGATGGGGAGTGGTCCAGTTTCCGGTTTAAATGAATTAAACATACCAGCATTACAACCTGGATCTTCAATAATGCCAGGGAAAGTTAACCCTGTGATTCCCGAAATGATGATGCAAGTTTCTGCACAAATCATTGGTAATGATCAAACTATTGCTTTTGCGTCTTCAAGTGGTAATTTTGAACTTAACACTATGCTTCCAATTATGGCTCATAATATTCTTGAGAGCATAAATCTATTAGGTTCAAGTTTAAATATTTTTGAGGAGAAATTAATACGCGATTTAACACCTAATACTGAAAAATTAGCAAACAATGTCCAAAAAAATTCAATTTTAGTAACTGCTTTAGTTCCACAAATTGGATATGACAAAGCTGCTGAAGTTGCTAAAGAAGCAATGAAACTAAATAAGACGATTAAAGATGTTCTGCTTGAAAAAAGATTACTTTCTGAAGAAGAAATAGATAATCTTTTGGATATAACCAAACTAATTTAAATGGATAATGAATTAGTTTTTGGTTCTGACCATGCAGGATTTGAACTCAAAAAATTTTTAATCTCAAAATTAAGTGATGAAATTAACATTGTTGATCTAGGTACAGATAGTGATGAGAGTTGTGATTTTCCGGATTACTCAGAAAAAGTTTGTTCTCTAATACAAAAAAATTCAAAATACAAAGGAGTGTTAATTTGTGGTACGGGGGTTGGTATGAGTATCGCTGCAAACAAATTTAAAGGAATACGTGCTGCAAATGTTGTTGATATTGCAACAGCTAAACAAAGTGTTGAGCACAATAATGCAAATGTTTTGTGCCTAGGTTCCAAAAATGTTGATAAAGATACTGCTGTAAAAATTGTTCGAAGTTTCTTGTCATCAAGTCTTTTAATGGATGAAAAGTATTCAAGAAGAATTAAAAAAATAGAAAATTAAATCGACAAAGTCCAGATTGCTTTAACCCAATCATCTGAAATTTTATTTCTTGCAAACACAACAATGCCAATTGCACCATCCTCATAAACTTCCCTCATTGATGTTCCAGTTGTATAAACATCATCACAAATGAGTAATGGATCAGATTTAGATAATGTAGCGTAAGGTTTTAATGCTTTTTCAAATGGAATACCTCCTCTAGGAATTCCAATAACATCTTTAAATCTTATTTTTTCACTTACAATTTTGGCGAGAGCAATATAATCTGCTTCCGTTAATGCATCACATTCAACTTTCCAAGTCAAAGGTAGGCCAGCATGTGATATGAAATCTTCTCTAATGAATAAACTCATAGTAGCTTTCTTAAGTGTAGTGGGTTAAAACAAATTGTGCCTAAGCTGATATGATCAGCACCAAGGTTTAAATAATTTTCAATATCTTTTTCTGATTGTATCCCACCCCCTGCAATAATCTCAATTGAGGGGTAGTATTTTTTTATATATTTAATAAATTTCTCAGTATATGGAATTAGCTCTCTACCACTCAAACCACCTCTATCAATAGGTAATGTATTACATGCATGAATTTGTTTAAATTTAAATTTTTCAATATATTCTTCAAGCTCTTCATTAGTTGTTAAAGGTGAAATCTTTCCAATAAACCATTTTCTATTTTCACTTTCAAAATTTTCAATTCCCGAAGTTTCATGTGATTCAATATTTGGACACGATAAATTTATTTCCAAATCAAAATTAGAAGGTATTTGCTCACAGAAAATATTCCAATCATTGGGATTTATTCCAGCTAAAGACATAACCTCATTATCTTTATGGTGTTTTAAGCCATACTCTAGTCCTGGATTTCTTAGACCAATCTTATTTACCCAACCTCGTTTTGTATATCTTAGAGTTTTTACAATTTGTTTGATTCTTCCATTTCTTTTTTGTACAGTCCAGCTACCAGTAACAGAAATAGTTTCTTTAGTTTTAATATAGTTCCCAAAAGGAGCAGAAATAAATTTAATCATAATTCAAAATCGTTTAAAAAATAACTCAAATTATTTTTAATAGATCTACCCATAACTAGATATGTAGCACCTTTTTCAATTGCTTCTTTTGGTGTTGCAATATTTTTTTGATCATTTGAACTATCAGTCTCAAAGCGAATACCTGGAGTTACTAATAAATTAAATAGTTCAGATGTTTTTTTCAGTTCTGATGGTGGACAAATAACTCCATCAATTTTACATTCACTTGCTATTAAGAATTCTGAAATAACCTTATCTTTTAAATCATTGTCCATTTTCTTACTAGTTAAAGCAGAGCTAACACCTAAAATTTTTAAATTTTCTGATTTATTTTGATTTGCTTCAATCAATGCTTCTGAACCTGAAGCAATATGTATAGTCAAATAATCAACTCCTAAGTTGCTAGCACTAATTGTTGATTCTTTTACAGTATTTGTTATATCGTGTAATTTTAAATCTAAAAAGACTTTCCAACCGTTTTGTTTTAGTTGCTCTACAACAACTGGCCCTTCAGAAATAAATAACTCTAAGCCAACTTTAACTCCATAAATCTTACCTTTTAATATATCTAGATAATAACTAAACTCTTCTAAAGTTTTTCCATCTAAAGCAAAGAAAATTGGTTTAACTAACATTTTGTATCGCCTCCAAGTCATTTAAAACACTTTCTTTTTCTGTAAAAGCAAAAATAAAAGCTTCTGCTTCTCTTACGGAAGAAACAACTGCTACTCCTGTACTGTGTGATAATCTTCTTATTTTCCATCCATCGGAGTATTCATTTGCATATGTTGGTGTATTTATGACTAATGAAATTAACTCATCTTCTATTATTGTTAAAGAAGTGGGTTTTTCTTTATTTGCTCTTTCAACTATTGTTGAAGAAATTCCAAATGAATTAAGATAACTACCAGTTCCTTCGGTCGTATAAATCTTAAAACCTAATTTTTCAAACTGTCTAGCAGTCTCTACAAAGTATTGTTTCTGATCATCACTTAATGTTATAAAAACTCCTTTCTGTTTTTTCCCAATTTCAACCCCTGAAGCAGCATAAGCTTTATTTAAAGCTGTACCAAAAGTTTTTCCGATACCTAAAACTTCACCCGTTGCTTTCATTTCTGGTCCAAGCATTGTGTCTTCAGCAGGAAATCTTGACCATGGAAAAATTGCTTTTTTTATTGCAATTTTTTTAGTTTTTCCTGAAAGGTAATTTGTATTTTCTTTAATTTCTTTAATAGAATGACCAAGCATCGTTAATGTCCCAGCTTTGATTATTTGATTAGAAGTAACTTTTGCAACAAAAGGCATTGTTCTAGATGCTCTTGGGTTTGCTTCAAGAATATAAATCACACCTTCTTTTATTGCAAATTGAATATTCAGCAGTCCTTTAACTTTTAGTGATATTGCTAATTTAGTGCTTTTTTCTTTTATTTCTTCTACAAGTGAATCGCTAATGCTAAATGGCGGAAGTACAGCAGTTGAATCACCACTATGTACACCTGCTAGTTCAAGATGTTCTAAAATTCCTGCGATAAAAACTTCTGTTCCGTCAGAAATTAAATCGACATCAATCTCAACTGTATCTGTTAAATACTCGTCAACAAGAATTGGCCCTAAATTAAACGGGTTACCATCATCATCAGTTGTAGACAGAACTTTAAGATAGTTGTTAAGCTCCCTATCATTTTGAACAACTCTCATTGCCCTTCCACCTAAAACGTAACTTGGACGTAATAAAACAGGATATCCAATATTTTGTACAGCTTTTGATAATGCATCCTCACTAGTTGCTATTTCAGATTGAGGTTGATTTATATTTAATGTATTACAGAGTTTTTGAAATAAATCTCGATCTTCGGTTGATTCGATAACTTCTAAAGTTGAACCAGCAATGGTATATCCCGCTTTGACTATATTTCTTGCAAGCTTTAAAGGGGTTTGTCCTCCAAGTTGAATAATTACAGAATTGGGTTTTTCTTTATCTAAAACTGCTTTAACTTCGTTCCAAGAAAGTGGTTCAAAATATAATTTATTAGCCGTATCATAATCTGTAGAGACCGTCTCAGGGTTTGAATTTATCATAATTGCTTCATAATTATTTTCTTTTAAAGATTCAACACCATGAACACAGCAATAATCAAACTCAATTCCTTGTCCAATTCTGTTTGGACCAGAACCAATAATTACTACTTTTTTGTTTTCTGTAGCAATATCATCATTTTCAACACCACTTGTTGAGTAAAGATAGGGTGTTTTAGAATTAAATTCAGCAGAACATGTATCCACCAATTTATATACTCGATTTGCTTCTAGCTCTAACTTTTGTTCTTTGGTTTCGAGATCATCCTGTGTCCAACCTAACATTTTTAATATTGATGAAGGTGTAGTTTCTGGAGTTACATTAAAGCTTTTTTCAATCTCTTGTAAAAACCAAGGATCTACATATGAAAGATTTGAAATATGTTCAATTGACCAGTTTCTTCTAATAGCTTCTAAAATTGCAAAAATTCTTCTTGGTCTTGGTGTTTTAATTTCCTCCTCTAAATGAATTTTTGAAAGATTTATAAATCTATTATCAATATTTCTAATTCCTGTTTTGCCAATTTCTAAAGATCTTATAGCTTTAGTTAAACTTTCAGTAAATGTAGACGCAATTGACATAACCTCACCAATGCTTTGCATTGATGTGCCTAATATATCATCAGTTGATGGAAATTTTGGAAAATCAAATCTTGGAATTTTTACTACTACATAATCCTGGACAGGTTCAAAGCTAGCCGGAGTAGATTGAGTTATATCATTCTTAAGTTCTGTCAAACTATATCCAACTGCTAATAGTGCTGCAAATTTTGCAATTGGAAAACCAGTTGCTTTAGATGCTAGAGCTGAAGAACGTGAAACTCTTGGGTTCATTTCAATTATTCGTCTGTCTCCATTTTTAGGATTAACCGCAAATTGAACATTGCTCCCACCAGTAGCTATTCCAATTGTATCTAAACATAAAAGAGCTTCATTTCTCATAGATTGATATTCTTTATCTGATAATGTTTGAATTGGAGCTACGGTAATAGAGTCACCCGTATGTATCCCCATTGGGTCAAAATTTTCAATACCACATACAATTACTCCATTACCATCCGAATCTCTCATTACTTCAAGTTCATATTCTTTCCATCCATACACAGACTCTTCGATTAGTACTTCTTGTGTAGGAGAGGCTTTAAAAGCTTCTTTAAGTTTGTGAATTAATTCCGTCTCGTCTTTAACAATACCCGTACCTCCACCACCTAAAATAAAAGATGGCCTTAGCATAAGTGGATATTCCATTTTTAAGGCTACTTCTATACCTTCTACAAGTGTTCGTACATAATTTGCATTTAAAGTCTTTATGCCTACTTTTTCCATTGATTCTTTGAATTTCCATCTATTTTCAGCAATTTCAATAGATTCTGCTGATGCACCAAGCATCAAAACATTATTTTTTTCTAGCACTTTTTTTTCATGGAGTTGAATAGCTAAATTCAAAGCCGTCTGACCTCCAAGTGTTGGAAGAAGTGCATCTGGTTTTTCAATCTCAATAATTTTCTTTAAAAAATCAAATGTTAACGGTTCTATATATGTGGCATCAGCTAATTCTGGATCAGTCATAATTGTTGCAGGATTGGAGTTAACTAAAATTACTTTATAACCTTCGTTCTTTAGAACTTTTGCTGCCTGGGATCCCGAATAGTCAAATTCACACGCTTGACCAATTACTATCGGCCCTGAACCGATTATTAAAATACTTTTAATATCTTTATTTTTTGGCATAATAATTTTCCATAAGTTCAATAAATGGATCAAATATCTGTAAACCATCTGAAGTTCCAGGACCAGACTCTGGATGAAATTGTACTGAATAAGCCATTGAATCCCAAATGCTTATACCTTCATTACTTCCGTCATTTAAATTTGTTGCATAAGACTGGATTTGACCATAACTGTTATGTTCAACTTTTCCACTTATTTTCTGAACTGCAAATCCATGATTTTGTGATGTAATTAATGCTTTGTTTATGCCTTGAATTTTTACAGGATGATTTGATCCATGATGACCAAAATCTAACTTTTCAACTTTTAATCCACAAGCTAGCCCTAATATTTGGTGACCTAAGCAAATACCAAAAATAGGGAGTGATCCAATTAGATCTTTTACTGTGTTAATGACCCCATTGAGAGATCTTGGGTCTCCTGGACCATTTGATATGAGCAATCCTTTTAAATTCATATTTTTTATTTCTTGAGAACTAGCTTGAGGTTTAATAATTACAACTTGAAAATTACGATTTTCTAATACATTTACAATACTTTGTTTTGCACCTAAATCTATTATTCCAACTTTTCCTTGAGTGTTATTAGTTTTATTTATTAACTTTCCAGCAGTAAGGGCAGAATCATCTCCAATTATATTTTTAGCTAACTTTAATTTATTAATCAGTTCGTCTCTGTAATTTTCAGTTCCTAATGCAAACATTTGAGAGCCATTTACTCTAATGTGCTTGGTTATTGCACGTACATCAAAACCACCACTGTAAGGTATCTCGTATTCTTTTAACCAGTTAGTTAAAGATTTTTCGTTTCTCCATGAAGATGGTGTAGTCGTAAAGGAATTTCCAATTGTTGCAGCTATTTTAGGGCTACTAGACTCAAAGTCTTCAGATGATAGTCCATAGTTTCCAACGTGTGCAGATGTGAAAGACACAATTTGATTTATATAAGAAGGATCGCTTAAAATTTCTACAAAACCGGTCATAGCAGTATTAAAGATAAGTTCACCTGTAGTTGGTAGTAAGTCGTTTTCTGACCAACCATAAAATTCATTACCGTGTTCATTTACTAGCAATGTTTTCTTATACATTTAATAACTCATTTTGTATTAATACTTTTCTATTTTCAAAAGCAGAATTCTTATATGAAGATTTAGTTGTAAAAATTGATTCTGTTGAAACCCAGGATATTTTATTTGGTTTTGTAACCCTATAACCAAGTTCTTTAAGTATTTTTTTAGGATTGAAATGTAAATAATTTATTAATTCATCAAGAGAAAATATTCCAGAAGAATATAGAACTGGAAAAGCAGACTCTAAACCAACAACTCCTCTTGCTGCTTTTTTAAAACTTATCTTTTTTGTTTCTGTTGCATGTGGTGCGTGGTCAGTTGCAATAACATCTATTACTCCATCTTTTAGTCCTTGAACAAGTGCAATCCTATCTGATTCATACCTAATAGGAGGATACATTTTATATGTCCCATCAAAAAAATCTATAGTTTCATTACTTAGTAATAAGTGATGAGGGCTAACTTCTGCTGTGACCGGTAAACCTAATTTTTTAGCTTTTGAAATTATATCAACACTCTTTTTTGTAGAGATATGTTGAGCATGATATCTAGTGTTATATTTTTCCACTAGTTTCAAATCTCTTTCAAGGATATTAAGCTCTTCTTCTTCATAAATTTCAATAAGTTCAGAGTCGAAATTTGGAGGTGCTACATCACCAGGGTTTGAATGGCAATTTAATTCACAATGTTGAAAAATTCCACTTTCAAGTTGAGCTATTGTTTTAAATGCTTGTTCTGCAAGATCATCGTTTATTAGTGACTTACCATCATCTGAGAAAATTCGAATTCCTACAGATACAAATTTATTAAAGTCAACAAGTTCCTCTCCATTTAATGATTTAGATAAGGAAGCTACTCTATGTATTTTTAAATTTAATTTATTATCAATCTCTACTGCAGTAGACAAGTTATCAAGATTATCTATTACAACTTCAGAATTTGCCATAGCTAATAGGTCTGAATAGCCTCCAAACTTTGCAGAATTTTCAATTTCTTGATATTGAAAATTATTTAAATCTGGATATCTTGTATGAGTATGAAGATCAATAAAAGTAGGCGTTGTAATCACTCTAAACCTAATGCATAATGATATGCAGCTATTCGAGTTGGGACCGTTAGTTTTAATTGTTCTTTATATATAAACCTTGGATCTTCAGATGCTTCTTTAGAGATTTCAATATCAACATTGATAGGCATTGGATGCAGAATTGCTAATTCTCTTTTTGCATTTTTTAAAACTGTTGAAGTCAATTGATACTGACTGATATAAGATTTAAAATCAAAATCATTTAAATTTTCGATTCTTTCTTTTTGAATACGGAGAAGTTCAATTGAATTGGAGGACTCAATAATTTCATTCCAATTTGAAAATATATGTAATCCCTCTAAATTTTCAGGCATTAATTGGTCGTTAGTAAAAACTCCAACTTTATAGCCAAGTTTGTTGAGCAGTTTTTTTCCTGAATTAAAAACTCTTGAATGTTTCAAGTCACCTATATATGTAACAGGAATCTCATTATTTAAAAGATTCAATTTTAATAATGTTGCAACATCAAGCAATGCTTGTGTTGGATGAGATATAGTTCCAAATCCAGCACTGATTACACTTAAGTCTTTTATCAATTTATATTCTTCTATATTGTTTTCTCTTGTTCTAATTACTAGTACATCTATACCTAGTCCTTTGTATGTTTCTATTTCATGTTTTAAACTCTCGCCTTTAGATTTTGCTGAAATAGAATTAGAAGTTTCTAAAACTTTCATGCCGAGGTTTTGCGCAGCTGCTGAAAAAGATAATCTAGTTCGAGTTGAGCTTTCATCAAACTTCAACAATGTAAAAGCATTAATAGGTTTTAAATTATTTTGATTCATTTTTAATATTTGATCTAAAATTTTTTCTAATTGTATAACATCAATATTTTCAAAATCTAGTAAGTGATTCACTTCTTGATTTCGATTCTGTCAATTTGATCAATCTCACTAAGTAGTACTGAAACATATTCATTTTCATGCGTGGGTATATTTTTCCCAACGAATTTTGGAATTAGTGGTAGTTCTCTATGTCCTCTATCAACTAAACATAATAGTGATATTGATTTTGGTCTTCCAGAAAATATTACTGCTTCAATTGATGCTCTGATAGTTCTACCGGTATAAATAACATCATCAACTAAAATAACATTCCTATCAGTTGGTGAGTAAAACAATTTAGTTTTTTCTATTTCATATACTAAATCGTCACGAAATGGGTGATAGTTTATTTTTTCAAGATCATGTTGATAACCAAAACTAGATAAATTTGCAGAAATCCTATTTGCTAAAATATCACCTCTATTTGGAATTCCGAGAATTAGTGGATTATCGATGTTGGTTTCAACGATTTCTTTGCTTAACCGAAAAAGAAGTTTTTCAATTTCCATTTTTATCCTTCTGATGCTCACCGACATCAATTAAAGTCTTACTTATAATAACAAAAAATTTTAAAAAGTTTTTACTTTAACGATTTTCTTTAAAGAATGGTACCCCAATATTTTTTGGTGCCCCAGTATTTCCTTTTTTCAATATGGTCAGGACTACTAAAACGATAATGGTAATTACATATGGAGTAATTTTTATTAAATATGGACTTATTTCAAAACCATATGTCTGTAATCGTGGTCCTAAAGCTTCGAGAAAACCAAATAATAGAGCGCCAAATGCTGTTCTTAATGGTTTCCATCCACCAAAAATTACTAAAGCTAAGGCTATCCATCCTCTACCAGCAGTCATACTGTCTGTCCAATATGGAACGTAGCTGAGAGTCAGAAAAATACCAGATAATCCAGCAAAAGCACCACCTACACAAGTTGCAACAAATTGTGTTTTATTTATATTTAAACCCATTGAATTAGAAGCTTTTAAATCTTCACCAATAGCTTCAATTCTTTTACCAAATAAAGTTTTATTAAATATAAATGAAACAATTATTAAAAGTATTATCGAGAGATAAAAAATTAAATTTTGAGAGAGAAAAACTTCTAAAACAGAGTTAGGTTCGTTAGCTCCTCCAAATTTATATATTTTTACTTCTAGTTTTTTTCCAACATATGATTTACCAATCATTGAAGACAGTGATATTCCTAGAATCGTTAAAATTAAACCTGATACAGTTTGATCTTGTTTTAAAATAACTGTAAAAAACCCATGTATTGATGAAAATATTGAGGCACTTAGTACTCCGACAATTGCGGCTAATACAATATTTTCAGTGTTAATTGCAGTAATGAAACCTGTAACAGCACCAATTGAAATCATTCCTTCAACTCCAAGATTTAAAATTCCTGCTTTTTCTGCAATTAATTCACCAAGTGCAGCAATAAATAACAAAGTTGCAGCTTGTAATGTTGCATTTAGTAATCCTAAAAACTGAAGGTCAATCATTTTCAACCTTTTTAATTTCATAATTGAAGAAAAACTGGATAATTAATGCTCCGAAAAGTGTAGATGCTTGAATAATTTCTGCTAAATAAGAACTAACTCCAATTGTCTGAATAACCGATCCACCTATTGTTAAAGCACCAAAAAGTATTCCAACAAGAAATATTCCTATTGGACGCATTCCTGTTATTGCTGCAACAATAATAGCTGTGTATCCAAATCCTTGAGAAAGCCCAGTAGAAACACGATGAGTCTGACTTAAAAGTTCAATTGCTCCAGCTAATCCTGCAAAACCACCACCGATCAACATTGCTATAAAAGCTACTTGTTTTGATTTAATTCCAGCATACAAAGCTGTCAATTCTGAACCACCAGCAATTCTTAACTCATAGCCAAAGACTGATTTTTCTTTTAAGTAATAAGCTATAAAAGTGAACATTATACAAATTAGGAATCCGGAACTCAATTTACTGGTAACGATAGGTAAATAAACTGACTTATCAATATATGCTGCAGCAGGAAAGTTTAATGAATTAGGATCTTTCCAAACTCCATTAACTAAGTAAATAGTTAATCCAAAAACTATGTAGTTAGTTAATAGAGTTGTAATAATTTCATTTACTCCGAATAATGTTTTTGCCAATGCTGGAAGTAATATACAAAAAGAACCTCCTAAAAATCCCGAGATGAGAAGAATAAAAATAAATAAGTTTGAATTACCAATTGTTACATTTATATAAACTAAATTAAGCGCTATAGCACCCATAAATATTTGTCCTTCTGCGCCAATATTCCAAAGCTTGACCGAATTAATAATTGATATTCCTAAACCTGCCAAAATAAGAGGAATAGCCTTATTTAATGAATTACTCAAACTATTTAAGCTACCAACAGAAAGTTTGATCATTAATGAAAACACTTCTAAAGGGTTATTGGATTGTAAAAAAAGTATTATTGACCCTATAAAAAATGCAATTAAAAGTCCAAATAAAAAAGAATAAAAAGTTGATAATTCATTAGTTTTTAACTTTTTTGATAGAATGTAATTATTCATTAATACCTGCCATAGCAAGACCTAATTTGTCTATAGAAAATTCTTCTAATGAAAATTCCTTTATGATAGCTCCTTCAAACATGACAATAATTCTGTCGCTCAGTTTAAATAATTCGTCAAGATCTTCTGAGAATAACATTATTGAAGATCCTTGATTTCTTTGTTCTACTAATAATTCATGAATAGCTTCAACTGCATTGAAATCTAATCCGCGAGTTGGTTGAGAGGCAACAATTACATCTGGGTTTGAAATTAATTCTCTGCCCATTAAAAGTTTTTGCATGTTACCACCAGAAAGCGTCGATATTTCTGCTTTTACATTTGGAGCTTTAATAGCAAATTGATTAATTAAATTACTAAGATAAATATTTAATTTTTTAGAGGACAAGTGTGGTCCGTACCTTGCTTTAAAGTATTCTTTTATAGCTGAATTATCTAAAACAGAAACTCCAGGTGCTAATCCAATACCCAGTCTATTTTCTGGAATATATGAAAGTTTTAGTTTTTTCCTTGTCTTAACACCTTTTTTTGAAACGTCTTTGTTTGAAATAACAATAGATCCTTTGTAATTCTTTACTAATCCACAAATTACATTTGCAAGCTCAACTTGACCGTTACCAGAGACTCCTGCAACCCCTAAAATCTCTCCACTTTTAATTTCTAAGGAGATATTATTTAAAATTTCTAAGTTTTGATTTGAATAAAGACTAACTTCTTTAACTTCTAGTTTTGCTTTACCTTTTATATTATCTTTTTTAATCTCTCTCCTGTTAACCTCACCCATCATAAGTTGAATTAATTCGATATCTTTAGTTTCATTAGTATTAATATTTTCAGCAACCATATTGCCATTTTTCAGAATATAAATTTTTTCTGTAAACTCTCTTATCTCTTTTAATTTATGAGTTATAAGCACAATTGTTTTTTTTTCAGATTTAGATAATGTTTCTAACGAGATTTTTAGTTGCTGAGTTTCCTGTGGGGTTAAAACAGCAGTAGGCTCATCTAGCAACATTATTGAACTGTTGTTAAATAACAATTTCATTATCTCAACTTTTTGTTTTTCTCCAACTGATAGTTCAGAAATGTATTTTGAAGACTTTAAATTTAATGCAAAAATCTCTGAGTATTTTTTATAGGTTTGTTCAAAATTATTTTGAAACTTATTTGATTTTGATAGTATAAGATTTTCTTTTATCGTGAAACTTTCAATTAATCTGAATTCTTGGTGCACCATACCTATACCATTATTTGATGCAATTTCAGGACTTAGTTTTTTAATTAAATTGTCTTTAATTTTGATACTTCCACTATCTGGCATATATATACCAGATAAAATATTCATCAAAGTTGACTTACCAGCTCCATTTTCTCCAAGCAGTCCGTATACTACTCCTTCCTCTAGAGAAAAATTCACTTTATTTAAAGCCTGAACATTTCCAAATTTTTTAGAAATGTTATTTACTTGTAGCAGATATTTATTCATTGAATATATTTCATACACTCCAGATAACCGGAGTGTATGAAAAAATAAAACTATGGATTAACAGTTCCAATAATGTTGTCGATAAAGGAATCTTCAACTATTGGAGGATCAAAAGCACCAGATATAATCTCATCAGTTCTTTGAGAGATTAAACTTACTGTTTCTGAAGGAACATCTGAAGTTAGTTCATATAACGAAACTAAACCAGTTTCCATTCCACCCCAGTATGCTTCCGGTGTGAATTCTCCATTGACAATTGATTCAATAACTTCAACATAATATGGACCCCAGTTCCAGACAGGTGCTGTTACGAAGGCTCCAGGGGCAGCATCCTTTCCGTAGACTGTGTTATAAGATATCCATTTTGCACCAGCAGCTTCAGCAGCTATACCTGTTGATGGTGAATCTTGATGTTGTGCTAAAACATCTGCACCAGTTTCTAGAAGTGCGTATGCAGCTTGAGTTTCTGCTTCAGGTCCAAACCAAGTAAATGTCCACACAACTTCGACAGTTGCATCCGGGTTTACTTCTTTAACGCCAGTGGCAAAAGCATTAATTCCTCTAATAACTTCTGGAATAGGAAATGCAGCAACATAACCAATCTTATTTGATTCTGTTATTGCACCTGCTGCTAAACCTGATAAATATCTAGGTTGATACATTTTCCCAAAATAATTACCAAAGTTTGAATCGTTTTTTAGATATCCTGAACAATGTAAAAATATTACATCAGGATATTCCTCAGCCATTTCAGCCATGGCATCAAGGTAACCAAAAGTTGTACCAACAATGATGTTGTAACCTTGTTCAATGTATGCTTCGGCGACTGTTCTGAATTCTGTAGCATCTTCCGGAACAAGCTCTGTATAAGCTGTTTCTATTCCGGTTTGTTCTACAAGAAATTGTCTACCTACATCATGTGCTTGTGACCATCCACCATCGTCTGCTGGACCTACATACACAAATGCAGCTTTGTAATCATCTACGGATGTGGCTCCACCACATGCCATAGTAAGAATACTGATAATAATTAGGCCTACCGCCCAACTTCTTCGCATCCTTACCTCCTTTTCATAAAATTTATTATAGAACGGAGTCTAAATACTTAAGTATTTCAAAACATAAATTAAAAATATTTTCAATGAGAATTAGAACTAAAAAAAGTTAGAATTTAACAAATGGAAAAGTTAATTTATACATGGAAAGAGCAAGTTGAGGATACTCTAGAAATCTGTAATAGAATTGAAAAAGATAATTTCACTCCTGATGTTATTGTGGGTGTAAGCCGAGGTGGTTTAATACCTGGAGTAATGATATCTCATAAATTAGGTATTCCATTTAAACCAGTTCATGCTTCAACAAGAGACTTTCCTCATTGGGAAAATTACTTACCTAAAGCTAGCGATTCAAAAGTTTTAATTGTTGATGATATTTGTGACAGTGGAGAGACTTTCGTGAGGTTATCTTCATATATAAAAGATAATATCAACCATGAATGCGATGTTAGATTCTCAGCACTGTGGTGGAATAATGAAAGCGAGTTTAAGCCACACTATTTTGCCAAAGATATGGCAAAAGATTCAAATAATGTTTGGATATTTTTTCCACATGAAAATTGGTGGGAAGATGGTTCAATTTCTTAACTTTTCAGCATAATTCTTTATGCTTTTTAACATGCTGAACGCACCATTTCTTCTGGCAGGACTTAAAATCGCTCCAAGCTCAAATTCTTGCATTAAGTCAATTTTTGAGTTAAAAATTTCCTCTGCTGATTCACCTGAATAAATATTTGAAATTAGTGTTACTAGACCCTTTGCAATTAGAGCATCAGAGTCACTTTTAAAATATAATTTTTCATTTTTCTCTTCTGGTACCAACCAAACTTGACTCTGGCATCCATTAACTTTAAATTCATCAATTCTCAATTCTCTAGGAAAATTTGCATTTTCCTTAGCCTCCTCAATTAAATATTGATACTTTTCCTGTGTATTTGGAAATAAAGAAAGTATTTTTTTATAATTTAAGACTTTTTCTTCAATACTCATATTATTTTAATATTTTTAAACTTGCTTCAATTGCGCTAACTAAAACATCAAAATCTTCATTTGTATTATATATGTATCCAGTTGCTCTAAAAGTTGCGTCAATTCCAAGCTTTTTATGGAAAGGCTGAACACAATGATGACCTGATCTAACAGCAACACCATAAGTATCAAGCATCAACGAAACATCTGAAGCGTGGACACCATCAATATACATTGAGAATGTACAACCTGATTTTTCTGCTTTGGAATGTATTATGTTTAGTTCAGTTATTGAATTTAATTTTTTTAGAGCATATTCTCTAAGCTCATCAGAATGTTTTTGAACATTTTCCATTCCTAGTTTAGACAAATAATCTACTGCTTCACCTAAACCAATAGCTTCAACATACGGAGGAGTGCCTGGTTCAAATTTGTGTGGAACAGGTGCCCAAGTTGCACTTTCAAAGTTAACCTCTTCAATCATATCCCCTCCACCAAAAACAGGTTCCATTTTTTCAAGTAGCTCCTTTTTACCCCAAACAATTCCTATACCAGTTGGTCCAAGCATTTTATGACCAGAAACACATAAAAAATCAATTCCAAGCTTCTGTACATCTACTGATCTGTGAGGAACTAATTGAGCGCCATCTAAAATAATGTATGCGCTTGTTTTCTCTCTCACCATATTTGTTATTGAAAGAATATCAGTTAACATTCCAGAGATATTTGACTCACCAACAATAGAAACGATTTTTGTTTTTTCTGATAATAGCGATTCAAAATGTTCTAGGTCTAAATTAAAATTTTTATCTATATTTGCAAATTTTAATTTTAAGCCTTTTTCTTTAGCAGCCATTTGCCATGGAATTATATTTGCGTGGTGCTCAATTTCAGTAAGCACAATTTCGTCACCTTGATTAAATTGTCTAGTTAAACTTTGTGCTAACAAGTTAAAACCTTCTGTGCAACCTTTTGTAAAAATAATTTCCTCTGATGAATTTGTATTTAAAAAATTCTTAAATTTAGTCCTAACATTCTCATACAAAGTAGTTGTTTCGGAAGATAATTGATACGTTCCTCTATGAACATTTGCGTTAAATTGTTCATATATTTCGTTCATTTTAGTTAATACTTGATTAGGTTTTTGTGAAGTTGCTCCGGAGTCTAGATACGTAAGGGATTTACCATTTATAAGTCTTTTAAAAATAGGAAAATCGTTTTTTAAATCAACAGAATTAATCATAAATATGATTCATAGCCTTGTTCTTCAAGTTTTTTTGATAGTTCTAATCCACCAGAATCAACAATTTTTCCATCAACAAATACATGAACAAAGTCAGGAGTTATATAGTCTAGTAACCTTTGGTAATGGGTTACTACTAAATATCCTTTATCTTTACTTTTGAGCTTACTCACTCCTTCGCCAACTACTCTTAAACCATCAACGTCTAAGCCAGAATCTGTTTCATCTAGGACAGCAAGTTTAGGATTTAAGACAGCTAATTGAAGTATTTCGTTTCTTTTACGTTCACCACCAGAAAAGCCTTCGTTTAAATATCTATCAGCAAAATCTGGAGAGAGTCCAAGCTGTTCCATAGCATCGGCAACTTTTAATCTAAGCTCAAGTGTTGTAAATTCAGTATTTTCAATGTTAGTTAATGCTGTTTTTAGCATATTCACAATTGTTACACCTGGTATAGATTCAGGATATTGAAATGCTAAGAATAATCCTTTCTTTGCTCTGTTATCGACAGGTTCATCAGTTATATCTTCACCTTGGAAAAAAATATTTCCGTTAGTAACCTCATAAACTGGGTTTCCCATAATTACATTTGCTAAAGTTGATTTACCTGAGCCATTAGGACCCATAATTGCATGTACTTCTCCAGCATTAATATTTAAAGACACTCCTTTTAAGATTTCAACGTTATCAACGGAAACATGTAAATTTTTAATTTCTAACATATTATGTATGATAATTATTTTTTAAAACAACTTGAATATCATTAGCGAAATAAAAAATTAAAATTAAAATTAAATAATGCAGTTCACTCTCACAGAAACACAAGTAGAAATTAAAGAAAATGCAACTAAATTATTAAAAGAAAATATTGATCTTCTAAATACAATCAAAAAAGTTGATGAAGATTGTAGATTAGATGAAACAATTTGGAAACTCATTTCTGAACAAGGTTGGTTAGCACTAGATGTCCCAGAAGAAGATGGCGGTTTAGGTTTTTCTAGAACTGATTCAGCAATCCTCTCTGAAGTTGTTGGATATTATATGCCGATAGTTCCAATTTTTTCTTCTGGTGTAGTTTTTAAAAACTTAATTCTAAATTCTCGTAATGAAATTAAAGAAAAGTTTTTACAAAGCATAATTACAGGAGAAAAAATAGGTACTTTTGCTATTTATGAAAACAACAATTATGAGATAAACACTGAAAACTTAAAAACTAAAGTTGAAGCTAAAGATAATAGTTTTATTTTGAATGGTTCAAAAAAATACACAATGTTTGCAGACAAAAGTGATTATTTAACTGTACTTGCTGAATTCAACGGAAGTTTTAAATTTATTGTCATAGAATCTGACATTCAAGGCGTTTCAATTGAAGTTACTCCATCTTTAGATCAAACAAGACCAATGTGTGATGTTAATTTTTCTGATGTTGTTTTTTCAGAAGAAAACTTTCTTACAAGTTCTGAAGATGATTTAGAACTTTGGGAAATGGTAAAAAATACTTCAATAAGTTATTTAGCAATGGAACAGGTTGGTGCTTCTCAAGCATGTATAGACATGGCTACAACTTATGCAAAGGAAAGAATTCAATTTGGAAGACCAATTGGTTCATTTCAAGCCGTTCAGCATATATGTGCAAATATGTTAGTTCAATTAGAAAGTGCTAAATCCGTGGCATATAGTTCAATAAGAACTGATGATAATGATAAAGTTGAATTAGAAATGAGTGCCATGCTGGCTAAATCTTACTGTTCAGAAGTTTTTAATAAAATAGCAGGTGACAATATTCAGGTTCATGGAGGAATTGGTTTTACATGGGAACATCCTGCCCATCTATATTTTAAGAAAGCTAAGTCTGATTCTCTATTTTTTGGAACTCCAAAAACAGCTAGAGACATCATAGCAAAATTATTAAGTTTATAAGTTGAATAGATTAAAACGTTTTGAAAAAAATAGATATGTTGGCCTTAGGTTAAATATGAGAGTTTACGACTGTGATGATGACCACCAATTTTCAGTTCTCCAAGAAAAATTAGTGAATGTTGATTATATAGCTAAAAATTTAATTCAAACATTTGGACCTGATATTTTAGAAGAAGCTTTAAATAGGGGTTATTCTTTAACTTAGTTTTTCCCAAATTTGCACTGAATTTGTTAGATTATAAACAATTTTATTATTATTTTTGAGATTCAAAATATGTGCCATAGTTTCTTGAAAAGCCAATCTTAAATTTAATGGATCAAGATTTCTTGGAAAAAGTTCCTCGAGTATCTCCCAGCCACTTTTTTTTGAGTCACCTAATATTTCCAATATTTTTTCAGTCCTTCTCTTATGATGAAGTTTCATTTGTTCGATTCTTTCATATGGACTAGTTATTAAACCTCCATGTCCAGGTGCAATTATTGAATGATTGATATTAAATACTTTATCAAGTGAATCCCCATACTGTCCAAGCATGTCATCATCTTCACTTGTTGTGGGAATGAAAGGAGTTATTTTAGGCAAAATGTGATCTCCTGAAAAAATTACTTTAGAGCTTGAATCATGAATTGAGATTTCAGTAATGTCATGTCCTGGAGTAAATATTGTATATAACTTTCTATCTACTTCAGGAATCGCACCTTCATCTAATAGAAAATCAGGCTCAGTTACTTTTCCTGCATAAATTGGAGTGTCAATCTCATTTAAATCTTGTATGAAACTCTTTGGAGCTCCTTGTTTTTCAGCTAAAACAATGAGTTCTCTAAATCTTATTCTCCAATCGTTATAATGATTTATAAATTCTTTTGAGTTTTTATAGAGTGCAAATTTTACACCTTGCTCTCTAATTCGAGTTGATAAACCAATATGATCAGAGTGCATATGTGTACCAATCAATAAATTTATATCTTGAATACTTATTTTTAAATTATCTAAATGCCCGATAAGTTGTTGATAATATTCTTTACCCTCAACTCCACAGTCAATCATCACATAACCATTTTTATCTTCAAGTAGATAAATATTTACAAATCCAGGTGAAGACCAAGGTAGGTCCATAGGAATATGAAGTATTCCATGACCAAGATTGAAACTATTCATGTTATGAGGTAGCTAACCAAACACCAAAAGAAATTAATATTATTAAACCTGTAATAAGTGACGCAAATATGAGATGCCTAGTTTGCATAGTTACATTGTAATTTAAATAGGAATAAACTTGATTTTGAACTTTAGCTAAAGTTTAGTAAATTAGGAGTTGAAAATAACGATAATCTTTTTGAATGGTTACCCCAAATAAAAAGTAGTTGTTATCTCGCTTAGATAGAGATCCTATCTGGAAAGAGGTAATTTGAAGAAATTAACCATTATTGGTGGAGGTCCTGCAGGTTATGCTGCAGCACTTTACTCAAGCAATTTTGATTTAGAAGTAACTTTAGTTGAGTCTGACACATTAGGTGGAACTTGTCTTAATCGAGGATGTATTCCTGCAAAGTATTGGCTACATGTTGCTGAATTAAATCACGAAATTGAAACTTCAAATGAATACGGAATTGAAATAAAAGACAAAAAAATAAATTGGGCAGAAACTGCTAAGAAGCGTTTTGATACTGTTAACAAATTAGTTGGAGGTATTGGGATGCTACTTAAATCTAAAAAAGTTGAAGTTGTTGAAGGGTGGGGTTCAATAAAAGATTCTAATACTGTATTAGTAAAAAAAACAGATGGTTCAGAAGTTGAGTTGATTTCAGATTTTATACTTATTGCAACAGGATCAAAGCCAAGGAGCATTCCAAATATTGAAGTAGACGAAAAATTTATTATTACTTCTGATACGGCTTTAAACTGGGAAGAACCTCCAAAAAAAGTATGTGTTGTTGGCGCTGGAGCAATTGGTTGTGAGTTTGCTAGTCTATTGAACGATCTTGGTTCAGAAGTTAATGTTGTTGAACTAGATAATGAAATTCTTCCAGGTTTAGATAAAAGAACATCTAGTGAATTAAGAAAACAACTATCAAAAAGGGGGATACAGTTTAAGCTTGGGACTTCAATTAATTCAATAAATGGTAAAACTGTAGAATTTTCAGATAAAGAAAAACAAGATTTTGATACTGTTCTAGTTGCAGTAGGAAGAGCCCCTTTAACTGCAAATATTGGGCTTGAAGAATTAGGTATTGTTGTAAATAAAGGTTATGTAGAAGTTAATTTAGAAACATATCAAACCGCAAAAGATAATATTTTTGCAATAGGTGACATCGTAGCAGGAACTCCCCAATTAGCACATGTAGCATTTGCTGAGGCTATAAGTGCCATTACATTTATTGCTACTGGTGAAAAAAAGCCAATTAATTATTCCGCTATTCCTTTTGTTGTATATACAAGGCCTGAGTTAGCAGAAGTTGGAATCAATGCTGAAAAAGCAAAGGAACAGAATATTGCTATTAAACAATCACAACACAGTTTTGCTGGTGTCGGAAGAGCATTAATTCAAAATCAAAATCAAGGAGTTGTTAGAGTATACGCAGAAGAAGCAGGTTCAATTATCGGCGCTAGTGTCTGTGGGCCAGCAGCAGGAGAAATGATTCATGAGTTAATGTATATGGTTGGTTGGGAAGCATTGCCAAGTGAAGCAAGTGAGTTTATTCATGCACACCCAACACTTAGTGAATCTATTGGGGAGTCACTGTTAAGTTTAAGTGGAAAGGGATTGCATTAGTTATGGAAATTGAAAAAATTACTAGAAGTGGATATTCTTCCAAACTAACTAAAGAACAACTTTGGGAAATATACAAGTCAATGAAAACACAACGTCAGCTTGAAGAAAGGTTATTAAAGCTTTATAAAGGCGGACAACTAAGTGGAGCTGTGTATCCAGGAATTGGGCAAGAAGCATCTATGGCAGGTATTGCTGCAGGAATGGACGAGAAAGACATATTTGGTGGAACACATAGAGATTTAGGTGTTCAAATTAAGAAGGGTGTAACTTTAAAAGAAATTGCACTTAATTTCTTTGGCAAACATGATGGGCCGTCTAAGGGAAGAGATGGTAATAGCCATTTTGGTGTTGTAGATAAAGGAACTTTAATGGTTGTATCGCCATTACCAGATTCTGCTCCTGTTGCAGTTGGTTGGGCACTTGCTTCAAAGTTAGATAACTCAGGTATAGTTGCTGTAGCGAACTGTGGTGAAGGAGCAACTGCAACAGGAACTTGGCATGAAAGTATAAATATGGCAGGTGTTTCGAATCTTCCAATTGTTTTCACTGTCCAGAATAATCAATTTGCCTATTCATCTCCTAACGAAACTGAATTTGGAACTCCTAATGTTGCAGATAGAGCTTCAGGGTATGGTGTTCCTTCAAAAATAATTGATGGAAATGATATTTATGAAGTAATTAATACTATTCATGATGCCTGTGAACATGCAAGAAATGGTAATGGCCCAACACTAGTTGAATTAGTTACATTTAGACATTACGGACATGCTGGCCATGACCCAGCCGAATATGTTACACAGGAAGTTAGAGACTTTTGGATGAAACGAGATCCAATTAGAAGATTTGAGATTGCATTAATTGAAGAAGGTTTGTTTTCTGAAAATGATTTTACAAAACTTACCGAAGAATTAGAAATTGAAATAAGAGAAACTCTTGAGTGGGCTAAAGCACAAGATGATCCAAAACCCGAGAATGAAATTTTAGATATTTTTGCCAATAGAAATTCAGAGGTAAATATTACTAAAGGTAGTGAAACACAAACTATGAATCTTATTGAAGCAATTACTAATGGACTAGATGAGTTGCTTGAAAATGATAAAGATGTATTCATGATGGGAGAGGATATTGGTGAATTTGAAGGCGCATTTAAAGCAACAAAAGGTTTATATGCAAAATACGGACCAGATAGAATTTTAGATACTGCAATTTCTGAAGGTGCATTTACTGGAGCTGCTGTCGGTGCTGCTTTGGCTGGGAAAAAACCAATTGTTGAGTTGCAATTTTATGATTTTGTTTATCCAGCTTTAGATCAAATTACAACAGAAGCAGCAAAGTATTATTGGAAAGCAGGAAAGTCAGTTTCAATGGTTGTAAGAGGACCAACTGGTGCTGGGACTAGGTCAGGTCCATTTCATTCAATAAGCCCTGAATCACTGCTAGCACATCATCCTGGAATAAAAATTGTAGCACCGTCAAACCCATTTGACGCTAAAGGATTACTTGTTGCAGCTACATATGATCCAAATCCAGTAATGTATTTAGAACACAAAAAACTTTACCGAAAACCAGATCTAAAAATGGAAGTTCCACTTGGATTGTATGAAGTTGAGATTGGTAAAGGTGCTGTTGTTAAGGTAGGTACAGATTTCACAATAGTAACTTGGTCAGGCATGGTTTCAGTTGCTCAGGAAGCAGCACTTGCATTGGAAGCTGACAATATTTCTGTAGAAATTATTGACTTAAGAACAATTGTTCCTTTAGATGAGGAAATTATTTTAAATTCAGTTGCAAAAACTTCTAATCTATGCATTCTCCAAGAAGATGTTCCATTTTCTTCGGTTGCTTCTGAAATTTCATCTTTAGTTGCTGAGAAGGGTTTTTGGAATCTAGATAATCCAATACTTAAGATAACTCCACCTAATACGCATATTCCTTTTGCCCCAGTATTGGAAGATGCATTTATTCCAAACGCAGCCAAAGTAGTAAGCGCAATAAAAGGATTACAATAAAACAATGAGTCAGATTGTTACAATGCCTCAATTAGGAGAAACTGTTACTGAAGGTACGGTTTTAAGGTGGTTGGTTAAAGTCGGGGATGAAGTAAACGAAGATGATCCAATATTAGAAATATCTACCGACAAAGTTGATACAGAGGTCCCATCTCCATTTGCAGGAAAAGTTACTAATTTATTAGTTGAAGAAGGCGAGACAGTTGAAGTTGGAGCTGGCCTTCTAGAGTTAAATGGTAATTCAGAAATAGAAGAAAATAATCAGGTTGAGCAGTCTAATATCTCAGAATCAACTCAGATTGAAAAAGATACCGAAACTACTGTGGAGCCACCTAAAAAAGACATAGATGTCATTAAAAATAATCAAAATAAAAACTTGTCACCTATAGTTAGACGACTTGCAGGCGAAAATAATATAGACCTTTCTTTAGTTAAGGGTTCTGGTAAAGACGGCAGAATAACCAGAAAAGATATTCAGTCATTCATTGGCCAAAATAAAATTGTCGTTGAACAAGATAATACTAAAAAATCAAAAGTTGAAGATAAACAAGTAGAACAGAAATCTGCAACTAAAGTTTCAACTATTGATTCTGGAGAGATAACAAGGTTGAGAAAACGAATAGCTCAAAACATGGTTCTCTCGAAACAAATATCAGCGCATGTAATGACATCAGTAGAAGTGGATTATGAAAGTTTAGAAATATCTCGAAGTAAATTTAAGTCAAAATTTAAGGAAGACAATGGATTTTCGTTAACTTACTTACCATTTATTTCACTTGCATCTATTTCTGCATTGAAAGAATTTCCAACTGTAAATAGCTCTTTCGACTTAGATGCCGGAACCCATACTTTACACAAACATATTAATTTAGGGATTGCAGTCGATTTAAATCAAGAAGGTTTGTTAGTCGGAACTATAAAAGACGCAGATTCTTATAACTTAAGAGGAGTTGCAAAGAAAATATCTGAAACTTCAACATTGTTAAGAAGTGGAAAATTTGGGTTAGAAGATGTTTCTGGAAGTACATTTACTATATCAAATAATGGTTCTTTTAATTCTTTTATAACTTCACCTATTATCAATCAACCTAATGTCGCAATTCTTTCTACTGAATCAGTCAAAAAAAGAGCTGTTGTAATTACTAATAGTGATGGCTCTGATTCAATTGCAATCAGACATACTGGAGTTTTGAGCTTAACTTGGGACCATAGAGTATTTGATGGTTCTATTGCTTTGCTATTTCTTAATTTTATCAAAGATAAATTAGAGTTAACTGATTGGACTCAGGAATTATCTTGAGGAAGTTAAATGTAAGATGGTTAGGTAAATTACCTTATTCTGAAGCTTACGATTTACAAAAAGGATTCCATCAATCAGTAGCCCTTGAATCATCCAATGATGACTATTTATTGTTGTTAGAACATGAAAAAGTCATAACTATCGGAAGATCAGGAGATTTAAACAATCTACTGGTTTCATCTGATAAATTAAAAGATCTTGGAATTGAGTATTTTGAAACAGATAGAGGTGGCGATATTACTTTTCATGGTGAAGGTCAATTAATTGGGTACCCAATTATAAGACTTTCAGACCCTAAAAAAGTTCTTCCTTACGTAAGATCTTTAGAGAATGTCCTAATAAAAACACTAAAAGTTTATGAGATTGAAGCTTTTACTAAAGAGGACGATACAGGAGTGTGGACTGAAAAAGGAAAAATAGCATCGATTGGAATCAAGGTGAGTAAATGGACTACTTACCATGGTTTCTCAATAAATATTTTTGATAATTTAGAAGGTTATTCTTTAATCAATCCATGTGGATCAGATACAGAAAAAATGACTTCAATTCATCAATTTAATGAAAATATAACTTTCAAGAATGTAACAGAAACTTTGGTACGTAAGTTTAAAGATGAATTTAAATATTTAAATATAAGTGAGCAATTTTCACAATTTACTCCTAAACAATTAAAAGCCTCAAAAACATTTGATATTGATTCAATGTTAGAACAAGGTGTTTTCAGCCCAAGTAGAAAATCTATTCCTATAGCTATAAAAGGTGTTCTTCCTAATGAACCTTCTCGACCTGAATGGATGAAAGTAAAAGCTAATTTAGGTCAAGATTACATTTCTTTAAAGAATTTACTAAAAGAAAAAAGACTCAATACAGTCTGTGAAGAAGCTTCTTGTCCAAACATTTATGAGTGTTGGTCAAGTGGTACTGCAACGTTCATGATTATGGGTGAAGTATGTACTAGAGCTTGTGGATTTTGTGATGTTAAAACTGGTAAACCTGGAGAACTAGATTGGGACGAACCAACAAGAGTTGCAGAAAGTGTAAGCATAATGAAACTTTCACATGCTGTAATAACGTCAGTTAACAGAGATGATTTAAAATACGGGGGTTCAGAGTTTTTTGCTGAAACAATTAGAAAAACAAAAGTAATCAATAATCAATGTAGTGTAGAAGTTCTAGTTCCTGATTTTAAAGGAGATAGGGAAGCAATTGACAACATCCTAAATGCTAATCCAGATGTATTTAATCACAATCTTGAAACAGTACCAAGACTTCAGCGAGAGATTAGAACAGCAGCATCCTATGGTAGATCTCTTTCAATTTTTGAATATATTAATTCACAAGGTTTTCTTGGAAAAACTAAAACTGGTCTAATAGTTGGTATGGGTGAAAATAAAGAAGAAGTTTTAGATGTATTGTTAGATATTTCTAAATTAAATATAGATATTGTCACGATTGGTCAATATCTTCGTCCAACTGCAAAACATAGACCAATCCACAGGTATGTAAATGTTGAAGAATTTAACGAATACAAGATATTTGGTGAATCATTAGGAATACCTCATGTTGAGTCAGGACCATTAGTTAGGTCTTCATATCATGCAAAAGATTCTTTTGCCTCTGTTTAAATTCATTTATACTTAAATCTATGTTTGATGAAGTTACCAAGTCGGTACGAGTTTTATCTGCTGCAGGAGTAGAAAAAGCAAATTCAGGACACCCTGGAATGCCTTTAGGTGCTGCCGATATTGGAGTAGCTTTATTTAAAAATGGTCTGAAGATTTCTAACAAAAATCCAGATTGGATCAACAGAGATCGTTTTGTTTTAAGCGCTGGACATGGCTCAATGCTTTTATACAGCCTTCTTCACTTCAATGGCTACAACATCTCAATTGAAGATATTAAAAATTTTAGGCAACTCGGTTCTATTACAGCTGGTCATCCAGAAAAAGATAATAAGTTAGGAATAGACATTACAACTGGACCACTTGGTCAAGGTTTTGCAACCGGAGTAGGTTTAGCTTTGGCAGAATCTTACCTTTCTTCAATCTTTGGTAATGAAATTATCGATCATTATGTTTTTGGAATAGTCTCAGACGGAGATCTCATGGAAGGTATATCATTTGAAGCTGCAGAATTAGCTTCTGTGTGGGAATTAGGGAAAATAATCTATTTTTTTGATGATAACAATATTTCAATTGATGGAAAAGTAGAAAAAGTTTCAAAAACAAACCAAAAATTAAAATTTGAATCTTTAGGCTGGCATGTTCAAGAAATTGATGGACATGACGAAATTCAAATTCTACAATCAATTAAATTAGCTAAGCAAGAAGTTTCGAAACCTTCAATAATAATTGCAAAAACAACAATTGGTAAATTTGCACCTAATAAAGAAAACACTAGCGGCGTTCACGGCTCTCCATTAGGCGATGAAGAGATGAAATTATTTTTAAATAACATAGGTTGGAAAGGTGATCTATTTGAGCATAAAAAAGAAATCTATGAATATTTCGAAGAAAAAAGAAAGTTAGATAATGTTGAATTTGATAATTGGTTTGCTACTTTAAATAAAAAATTAAATCAAGATGGCAGTTTTAATATTTTATGGAACCAGTTTATTAATAGTGAAATCAATTTTGAAAATCTAGATTTGAAACAGTCAGCTGCAACAAGAGTCAATGGGGGTAAATTGTTAAAAAAAATAGGTGAGAGTAACAAATTTATCTTAGGTGGGTCAGCCGATTTAGCAGCTTCAACAAAACAAATTATTTCAGAAAGCACATATTCGTCTAAGAATAGAAGTGGTCAAAATATTGAATTTGGAATAAGAGAACATGGAATGGCTGCAATTATTAACGGAATCAGCTTACATTCAAAATTATTCGCATATGGTTCAACATTTTTAGTTTTTTCCGACTACATGAGGCCAAGTATTCGACTTGGATCGTTAATGAACCTTAATTCTTCATTTATTTTTACCCATGACTCAATCTATCTGGGTGAAGATGGGCCAACGCATCAACCTGTAGAACATCTAATGTCTCTAAGGTTAATTCCAAATATAGAATTGATCAGACCAGCCAACAACATTGAAATTCAACACAGCTATAAGTATTTATTTTCAGAAAACAATCAAACTAAAGTACTTGTTCTGACTAGGCAAGATTTACCCTATTTTGATAACGCATTAAGCTATGAAGAATTTATTCAAGGTGCTTATGAAATTTCTTCAGGGTCTGATTTAACTTTAATAGCTACAGGTTCTGAAGTGCATCTTGCTTTAAAAATTAAGGAATTGTTAAAAGATAAGTCCGTACAGATTATTAGTGCACCAATTTTAAACAAATTCTTATCAGATAATATAGAGAATTTTAAAATGAACAATTTAGTTTTTTCAATTGAACTTGGACGTTCTATTGGTTGGAAAGACTATGTAGGAAATGTAACTAAATCTTTTTCTATTGAAACTTTTGGTGAATCAGCAAATGAAAAAGATTTAGAAAAACATTTTAAATTTGAAGCAGAAAAAATAAAACTTGAAATATTAAGTTATTTTGATTAACAACCAGTATAAGATTTCATTTCAGATTTAGTTCTATTTCCTACAACACCATCAGGAATCAGACCTACTTTTCTTTGGAATGCTTTAATTGCTTCATTTGTATATGATCCTAGTTTTCCATCTATAATCCCAGGATTGAATCCATTATTAGCTAAGAAAGTTTGAATTCCTGAAATTGATTCCAAGTTTGCTGCGGAATTATCTCTAGCTATACAAGTATTAGCTCCTTCACAACCAGTATGTTCTCTCATAGCTGCTTTAGTTTTATTACCTACGACACCATCAGCAAAAAGTCCTTTATCAGATTGAAAAAGTTTTATAGCTGCTAAAGTTTTAGGTCCAGACTGTCCATCAATAGGTCCTGGATTATAGCCATTATCAGATAGAAACTGCTGCACATCCAGAGTTGAGTTTATTATCAAACTAGAGTTATCACTTGGTACACAGTTATCGTTTCCTGCGTTTGGGTTAGAAACAGCTGTTGAACCTGCATCTTCAACCTCACCAGCAACAGCAGTCCAACCTGTTTGAAAATTATTGCCTTTAAATAAGTCACTAGATATTAAAGATCTACCAACCATCTCATTAATAATGTAAGCAACTTCGCCTATTGTTATTCTTCTACTAGGACAAAATTTATCTACTATAGAACTACAAGGTGGGATTACTTGGTTTGCAGCTAATGTATTAATTTCATTACCCCATTTACTTGCACCATCATCTGAATATTTATCTTCAGAGCCACTTAAATTGCTTGTGCTTCCAGCTTTTATAGCTTTAACTATTAAGCATGCAAACTCTTCTCTTGAAACAACTTCAGTTGGTTGAATCTGAAATGGACTACCAAAGCAAACTTGCATACCGTAATAAGGTAGGTTGTTGAATGCTTGTTGGTATATACTTTGGTCATCGTCACTATAAGCATTAGGGGCATCAAGGGGTATTCCCCCTACTATTGAAATTATTGCTGCAGCTTCACCTCTGGATAAGGTTTTTGCTTGACATGCACTTGAAGTTTCAGAACAAGGATCGAGTAATCCTGCACCAGACAAATAGTTTAAACCACTTGTGGAAGTTGCATATTGAGGAGTGTCACCAGAACTTGACTGTGACGAACTATCTGATGAAGTTGAATTATTTACTGTAACTGGTCCTACTTCTAAATTAGAAACATCAGATTGACTTGATGTATGAAAATAATGTGATGAAAAACCTAATTGTGCTTTAATATTTCTTCCTGATTTAGTTACCGATTTTGCAGATCCATTTTTATAACCTTTAATAGTCACTTCTATTGCAGCACCTGAGCTAGCTGCTGAAGAAACATATATATCTGTTACTGAATCAAAACATGGATCATCTCCGCATAAAATATTTTTTGAAAGTTGATATGCACTAAAATCATAAGACCATGCAGCTTTAGGATTACCCACCCTGTTATCAATTGACCAAGGGTCTTCAACACTAACTAGATATGGCCAATTAGTTGGTGAACCAAATCCCACAGAATTAGTATTTGTTTTTCCACCAGTCGAAGATGAATAAAAAGCCTGGATAACAGAACTTTGGGTGTAGCCACCATTATAAGTAATCACTTTGCCAGCTGTGTTATTTACTGCTTGAACCCAATTTGGGCCAGCAATTTCTTTTAGGTATCCATAATAATATTGGCTTGAAGCAGTTGAACCAATATGACACCAGCAATAAGCTTTTTGAGAGTCACTTAAACCTGCATCTAAATTAGTTCTTGAATTTGGTATATCTTTACTTAAGTAATGATATACAGCGTAACTTCTTCCTACTAAAGCTTGAGCTTCTAGAGCTTTAACATTCCAGTGGGATGGCATCTCAGCTAATCCATATAAATACTTTTCCAAATTTACTGCTAGTGAAACATGAAATCCTGAAGAAACCGATTTTGATCGAAGTTTTAGCTCTCCATGTTTATGTTCTCTAGGGCCAACACGAATTCTTCCACCTTCTGACCACTTGATAGAGATGTTACAACCAGCATTTGCTTTAGTGACTAGTGGATGTCCAGAAAAATAACAACCTCCGTTTGAATAGATAATATTGATTGTTGCACCACCGCTAATTTTTAATGCACCGTATTCAGATTCGCAAGGACCATCAGCTTGTGCTTCTTCTTTTACTTTAGCTAAAGTTGCATCATCAATTGTTCCCGATTGGGTTAATCCAACAGATGCTTGATAATTTCTTAATGCTCCAGCAGTTTTTTCACCAAACGCACCATCAATGGGACCTGGTTCAAACCCACGACTAACTAAAAAGGACTGAACACCAGCAGTTTGATTTAATCCATCTTGGCAGATAAATAGTGTAGGCGGGCTAGATGATGGTAAAGTTGTTAGTGAAATTGAAGTAGCATTTCTTGCTAAACCAACCCATAATGCATTGTTATTTGTAACTATATCAGGAGAAGATAGTGATATGTCACTTAATCTTTGAACATTTGTTCCTTGAAAATAATACTTAACAACTTCTTCAGAGCTACATGAGCTAGTATTAGAACAAAAACTTGCTCCAAGTTCAGTCAAACCTTTAGAACCATATTGACTTAAGCCAACTCCATGTCCCCAACCGCTACCTTTAAAAGTAAAACTTATTGAACTATACGCTCGCATAGCTTGCTTTGTTGCTGGCCCAACAACTCCATCTGGCGATAATCCAACAGTTTGTTGGAAGCTTTTGACAGCACCAGTTGTCCTATTCCCAGGAACACCATCTATTGGACCTGGATTAAAACCATTACAATTTAAAAATGTTTGGATATCGATAAGTGAATCCAACGGAGCAACAGCATTGTCAACACAATTCGAAAATGTTGAAGTATAACTTGGTAGAGCCGAAATTACGTTTTTATCTTTTGAGTTATAAAAAACACCAATTAAAAAAATAATTAAAAATAATACTAAATTTTTAAGCCCTATTTTCATTATCTAATTTTAGAATAAATAAAAATTATTATCACATTCCAGCATTGTTTTTCCAATTTTTGAACATATTTTTACCCAAAATTAAAAGTAAATAACATATAAATACTGTATAAGTAATAGGATATAATTGCCCATTTATTGCTTCACTTATATTTGGAATTAATAAGAAAATGCTAAAAAATAAAATTAAACCAATAATTTTATTGAAATAGAAAGCACTAATGGAAATATAAATTAAGAAAAAGTAAAAACAATAACTAAGTAATGATGATATTTTTACTAGTTGTTTCAGTTCATAATTATTTATAAATGATATAAGTATTATGAAGTTAATACTCAATAAAAGTGCCGTATAGGTTTGTTTTTTATTTTTCATAAATCGATTCTATATTATTCTAATTATGCGATGCAGTTGAGTAGTTATATAAGTTTTATTTTGGTTTTCTGTATACCGTTTATTTTTTATATAAACGTATTTGTTAAACCTAGAAAGGGATTTAGCATACTTTTCATATCAATCATTTCAATAATTGGAATTTTAAATCAAAATTTTAAAATATTTTTAGGTCTTACTCTTTTGTTGATTTATTTATATTTTTTAGAAAAAAAACTGAGTTTAATCTTTGGCATTTCTAGCTTTTTTTTACTTTCAAATGCGTTAATCGTTAAAAATACTTTTTTTAGCAATATGCCTTTTTTATTTGAAATTCTGATTTTTGTTTTATTGTCTTCTATATTTTCATCGATGATGATTGGGCATTGGTACTTAGTTGATCCTACAATTTCAAAAGATGGTATGAAAAATATATCATTAACAGCAATATCTACAGCAATTATCATTCTTCTGTTTTTTTTATATTATGGAAAGAATTTTAATTTTGATATTTTAACAATTTTTTCTTCAAGAACTATCAAAAATGTAATAATCGGATTACTCGTAGCAACTTCATTACTGTGCTTTGGTTCTTATAAATCTCTATCAGAGAAAACTTACACCGGTGTTATGGCTAGTACTGGATTAAGTTATTTAGCACTCATATTATCAATTGGTGCTACAGGGGCAATGATACTTTCTATTTAAGCTAATCTTAAAATATGAAGATTTATACTAAAGCTGGTGATAAAGGAGTCACCAACCTTTTATTTGGTGGAAAAGTTGATAAAGATAGTATTTCACCAGAGGCTTATGGTTCAGTGGATGAATTAACAGCAGCATTAGGTTTGCTAAGATCAGAAAAAAAAATTCCACTCTCTACCAAGGAACTTATTCTAAAAATTCAAAGAGAATTATTTATTGTTGGTGCTGAGCTAGCTACATCTAAAGAAAATCGATCAAAATTAAAAGAAGGTGAAACACTAGTTGTTAAAAATATGATAGACAGCTTAGAAAAAGATATAGATTATTTAACCGAAAAAAATGGAATTCCAAATTATTTTGTTGTACCTGGTGAAAATACAATTGCTGCAAATTTTGATTGGTGTAGAGTGGTTTCAAGAAGAGCAGAAAGAAAATGTGTAACATGGCAAAAATCTTTTGAAATTACAGATTCCCTAGTAGTTGTATACTTAAATCGATTATCTGATTTACTCTGGATGATAGCAAGAGACTTTGAGCAAGAATGGACAGCTAGTAAATGAATTTAGATGCATATTTTATTTCAGAAATAGAAGACAATCTATTTAATCAATTTGATAATAAGCAACTTTTAATTGAATTTCTTGATGTAAACAACTTTACTGCTAAGAAAAATTCTTATATTTTTATTCCTAAAACTCTTAATAAATCTGAAAACGAAGCTCTATTTATCGGTGTAAGTGGTTGTGATGATATTTTAGATTGGGTAGAACTGGGTTCAAAAATTGGTAGCAAGTTAAAAAAAGATTATGAAATAAACATAATTCCAACAAATATAAACATTGATGTTGCTTCGTTTGAGTATGGGTTAAAGCTATCAGCATATAGTTTTGATGTTTTTATGAGTAAAAAGGAAAATAAAATCCAATTATCAGTTAATAATTCAAGTTTTGAAAATGAGATAAATAATAAAATAGAATCAGTTTTTTGGGTTAGAGATATGGTCAATTACCCAGCACTTAATAAAACTCCTGAGTTTTTCATTGAAAAAGTTAAAGATTTAATCAATAACCTAAATGTAGATTTAGAAATTTATGATCAAAGTTGGTTAATAGAAAATAACTTTGGGGGAGTACTTGGAGTTTCGAGTGGATCTATTAAAGAACCTTATTTTTTAGTTGGGAAATATAACACTGAAGCAAAAATACAAATTGCATTGATAGGCAAGGGAGTGTTGTTTGATTCAGGTGGCTTATCGCTAAAATCACCTTCAGGTATGGAAACTATGAAAACTGATATGGCTGGTGCAGCAACGTCATGGGGCTTGATCGCACTTTTAGCAAAACAAAGAATTGATATAGGATTAACAGTTTATACACCATTAGTAGAAAATATGCCAAGCGGTACAGCTATAAGACCAGGTGATGTTCTTACTATGCGCAATGGTAAAACAATCGAAGTCTTGAATACCGATGCAGAGGGAAGACTTATCATGGCAGATGCACTTGCATACGCAAGTGAATTTAATCCGGATATAATTTGCGATGTTGCAACACTTACAGGCTCCGCTTATGTTGCTCTAGGTTTAGAAGTTGGTGCAGTATTTTCAAATAATTTTGAATTAGCTAATAAGTTTTTAGACTCTAATAAAGAAAGCCATGAAAGATATCACCAATTACCACTTGAAAAACAATATAAAAAATTAATAAAATCTGATATTGCTGATATGAAAAATACAGGCGGTAGTTTTGGTGGAGCAATAACAGCTGCATTGTTACTAGAAGAATTTGTCAATGATAACGATTGGATACATTTAGATATAGCAGGTCCAGCAAGATCTAGAGACAATGATCCACTTACACCAAAAGGCGGAACAGGATTTGGTGTAATTGGTTTATATAATTTTTTACTTAGTTTGAATTAACTGTCTTCGTTACTACTTTTAACTATCAAAATAACTGTGTCACCTGTTGAAACTGTTGCACCTTGCGCAACATTAGTACCAATAACTTTACCTTCACAACCTTGAGTTTCAGTTGCATCATAGTTTTTTTGTATGAATAAGATTACGTTACTTTCACGCATAAAATCTTTAATCAAACTTTCCGCCTGTTCAATAGTGTATGAACAAGGCGGTATATTAGGAAGGTTCGCTGAATATTTATTACCTGAAACTTCTAATGTAATTTCAGTACCTTCAGGCACTTCTTCATCTTTTTCAATACTTTGTGTAAGAACAAGTCCAGGAATTTCATCTGAATCTATAAGTTTAATTTTTGGTAATAAATAGTTTGAGAAAGCTATCTCTTCAGCATCAAGTACATTTAAACCAAGTAATTGAGGAATAAATACCGTAGGGATTTCATAATATTTCTCAATATCACTTGGGTCATCTGGCCAGTCAACTACTTCTAAGTCTTCAACCACTTTAGTCATAAATTCTTTCCACATTGGTGCTGGTACTCGACCACCAGATACATTTGATATAATTTCACCATTAATTTCAACATTTGTTAAAGGTAGTTGCTCTTCAGCGAATCCAATCCATACAGACGAAGTGTATTGAGGTATGAAACCTATAAACCATGCTTCCCTAAAACCTTGATGAGTTCCTGTTTTACCAGCAATTGGTCTATCATCTAAAACTGCTCTCGTACCAGTACCTCTCTGTGCAGCAACTTCAAGTGTTTTTCTGACAGCTGCTGCAGCTCCTGGATCAGGTATAGAAACTCTTTGGGAAACTATATGTTGATAAATTATATTGCCATCTGAATCTTCAATTCTTTCAATTAAATAAGTTGGAGCCAAAACACCATTTGTTGCAAAAGATGAATAAGCTGAAGCCATTTCAATAGGTGTTACAGCACCTGCACCTAAAGTAAGAGAAATAACTGGTTCTAAATAAGAATTAATCCCTAATCTTTTTGCAGTGTATGCAAGTTTTTCACCTCCAACCTCAGAGGCAAGCTGAGCAAAAACTGTGTTAATAGATCGACGAGTTGCTTCTTCAAGTGAAATCATTCCTGAAGTGTCTAGTAACTTGACTGCACGATTGTATTCCGATTTGTCGTTACAAGGTTTATAAACAGATTGAGAGTCACTTTCAATATTAATTTGAATTAAATTATTTTGATTTTCAATTTTTTGGATATCTGAAATAACAACAGTGCCTTCAGGGAAATTTACACCTGCAATGTTTTCTTGATAAATAATTTGATTACCATTTTCATCAATTTGACCTAATGCTTTTCCAAGTTCAATTAGTTTGTCTTTTTCTTCAGGAAAGTCATCAAGGTTTATTGCTAATGGAAATTGATCTATAAAATCCTTATTTTTTATGTCTTCAACATGATAACCGAGACATTGAAGCTCAATAGCTCTATTTTGAGCAGCTATCTTATTTAAATATCTATCTGCAGTTATTGAGGTTCCATAATTTCTTACAACCCATTTGGTTCCAATACCGTCTGGTGCGCAAGGATAACCACAGTCAATCTCTACTGGGCTTCTTGAATCGCGATAACTATATAATTTATCTCCTGATTCTAAAGCTGCAAGTAGAGTTATTGGTTTAAAAGCAGAACCTGGGTTTCTTTTACCTTGAGTTGCTAAATTAAATTGTTCTTCTTCAAATGGTAATCCAGAGGCCATTACTTCAATAGCCCCAGTGTAATTATTAATTAATGTAATAACTCCAGTTGGTTTAGGATCATCAGTTTCATCGTCTTCACTTTTAGGTGGAACCCAAGTATTTAAAACTTCATTCGCATGTTGTTGCAACTCTAAGTTTAATGTTATATAAACTTTTAGACCACCACCACCGCTGCATGAAGTGTCATCAGAAGGACATCCAAAGATTTTTTGTTTACGGTCTTCTTTAGTATTTCCAAGTACTGCAAACTGAGGATCATTTAAAAGTTGTCTTTTTACTTCAGCAACTACATGATCAGCTTGAGCAACTTCTTCTGTAGACTCAACTACATTTAATGGTGCTAACTTAGCTGAGCGAGCCTGTATAGCTACAATAAAATCTTCTTTTAACATTACATCTAATACATCATTTCTTCTTTCAATAACTCTTTCCGGGTATTTTCTGGGGTTGTAGTATGCAGGGCTTCGTATGATAACAACTAACGTTGCAGCCTCGTCAAGTGTGATATCTCGGATGTCTTTGTTGAAGTATTCTAGAGCGGCTGACTGAATACCATATGCTCCTGAACCCCAGTAAATTGAATTTATGTAATATTCTAAAATCTGCTCTTTTGAGTAACGTCTTTCTAATTCAGCAGCTACAACTGCTTCAGCAATTTTCCTTCTGATAGAAATTTCATCACCGACGAATGCTTGTTTTGCAACTTGAGATGTAATTGTTGAACCACCTCTTGTTACACCTCTTAAATTATCTAATACTGCACTTAATATTGCGATAAAATCCACACCTTGATGCGTATAAAAGTTACTATCCTCAGCTGCTAGCAATGTGTTAACAACATAAGGTGGTATGTCTGACAGCGCTATCGGATCTCGATTTAAACCATCGTGTAATTCATCTAAAATTTTGTTATCTGAAGTAATAATAGAAGACGGTTCCGACAATGAAACAAAATTTAAAACCATCCCTTCAGCACGTGGAAGAAATTTTTCTTCTAATGAATTAACAACATTCATTCCTGACTTAATAGGTAAAAATACAAAGAATCCGAACCATCCAGCTAACAAAATGCTTGAAATTAATAAAATGAAACCAGCAACATATCTAGAACCAAATCGAGTCCGATCTTCTAAATTATGAATTTGTGCCATATGAAAATGATAACTCTTATATATTCAAACACTTAGTTTGAAGGATTAATTTCTAGACTTAAAAATTCTCTAATGTACAATTGTATCGATGGATTATTCACCTGGTTTAAGAGGAGTCGTTGCTGGTGAAACTTCTATTTCCACTGTGGGGAGAGAAGGTACATCTTTAAGGTATCGTGGATATGATGCCGTAGAACTTACTAAAAGTCAGACTTATGAAGATGTCGTATCTTTAATCATTGATGACTCTCTAGATGGAACAAACTTTAAAAATTACTATAAATCTCATTTTGTTGATATGTTTAACAATGAATTTTTAAATAGTGTCTTAACCGAAATTAAAAATAAAATGCATCCAATGGATGTCTTAAAAGTAATAACTTCATTAGTTGGAGAATATGAAGGAAAAAGTAGATTAGATGCAACAGCAAGGTTAAGTGCTGTAAATTGTTATGTAATTGCAGTGATTAATAATGCCGTTTCAACAAATTTTGTTGATGAATATGTTGTTGCAAGTTCATTACTAAAGGACAATGCGTCAGCTGAAAAAATTGAAGCTCTTGATGATATTTTAATTCTATATGCAGAACACGGTTTTAATGCTTCTACATTCGCCACACGAGTAACAGCATCAACTAGATCAGACTTAACTAGTTCTATTATTTCTGGCATAGGAACATTAAAAGGGGAGCTTCATGGTGGGGCAAACGAAAAAGCTGTAAAAATGATAACTCAATTTTCAACAGTTGATGAAGCTAAAGATGGAATTCTAAATCTTTTATCTCAAAAACAAAAAATTATGGGTTTTGGACATGGGGTTTATAAAATTCAAGATCCAAGAAGTCCTATTGTAAAATCATGGGTTGAAAAACTCAGTGTTACTGATGATGCAATTAATCGCTTTAATATTGCAAAAGAAATAGATAGATTAATGGATTCAGAGAAAAAACTCTTTCCTAATGTAGATTTTTACGGAGGTTTGCTACTTTATGAACTTGGCTTTGATATAGATTTATTTACTCCAATATTTGTAGCTGGTAGGATTGCTGGTTGGTCAGCACACTATTTTGAACAACATGATCAAGACATTTTAATTCGCCCAGCTGCAAAATATATTGGTCCTAGCGAAAGATAAAATTGGTCAATACCAAAATTGACTCTATTATCTCTGAATATTTAAAACAATCTGAAGAAATTAGTGAAGAAACTTTTTATTCTGCAAAATTAGCAATTTTAGATACAATAGGTTGCATTTTTAATGCTGCAAATAGCAAGGACGTATTAGATTTTGCATTAATTAATTTTGAAACTAAACCATCTAATAATCCTTTTAGAAGAATTGATAATAATTTAAGTTATGAAAAGACAGCGTGGTTTTTGACTATATTGACTAGATGGTTTGATTATAACGATACTTTCTTAGCAAAAGAGTGGGCACATCCTTCTGATAATTTTGGTGCTATTTATAGCTTTTTTAATATTAATGATGATAGTAAGTTTGAAAATTTTATAAGATCAATCATTCAAGCATATGAAATTCAAGGTTCGCTCTCACTTGGTACTTCGCTAAATCGAAAGGGTTTTGATCATGTGTTCTACGTCAAATTGGCTTCAGGTTCAGTTTTCACTTCTCTACTTAATAAAGGCAGTGACGAAATAATTCAAAGAACAATCAATAATATTCTTCAAGATGGTCCATCGTTAAGGAGTTATAGACATGTACCCAATGTGGGTAAAAGAAAAAGTTGGGCTGCTGCTGATGCTTCAAAAAGAGCAATTGAATTGTCACACATTAGCAAATTCTCTGACGAGATTTATTCTGGTGTACAAGATAATGCTAATTGGGGTTTTGAGAAAAAGTTTTTAGAGGGAGAGAAATTAGAATTTGGCAAGCCTCTAGATGATTGGGTTATAAATAATATACTTTTCAAAGTATTGTACCCAGCTGAATTTCATGGACAATCTGCAATTGAAGCAGCAATTAAATTACATGAAGATTTTTCAAAGAATAAATCACAAATTGAAAATATTCAAATCACTACACATGAACCTGCTGTAAGAATAATTTCTAATAAAAAAGAATTAAATAACCCCTCTGACAGAGACCATAGTTTAGAGTACATGGTAGCTGCTGCACTAATTTCTGGAAACTTAACATATGATATGTATTTTGATAATTTTGAGTTATTTGACCAAATTGAGGCATTAAGAAGTAAAATCACCATTCAAGAAAATGATGAATTTACTAAAAACTATTATGAATTTTCAAAAAGAGATATTACAAATTCAGTGAAATTAAATTATCGAGGGGGTACTTCATCAGATGAAGTTACAATTATTAACCCAATTGGCCATCCAAGTAGAAGAAAAGAAGCGGTACCTTTTTTAAAGAAAAAATTTGTTAACAATACATCAAGTCACATAAGTGAAGAAAAAAGTATTAATCTTTGGGATGATGTAATGGCTTTAAACTTAAATAGTTTATTTAGTGACTTTAAAAACTTATTATTAGAACATGAATGAAGTTTATTTATTGGTTGGTGGGGAAGCAACAAGACTCCAACCACTATCACTTGGAATACCTAAAGCATTATTGAAAATTAAAAATATACCAATAATCGAATATATTTTTGAGGAGTACCTTAAAATAGGAAATTTTAATTTTAATCTAATTTGTTCTTCAAAACATAAAGAAATATGGTTGCAATATAAAAATAATTCAAACTTCAAATTCAATTTATTATTTGAAGAAATGAAACTGGACACAGCAGGATATATTGTTCAAAATCTTGATACTTTACCTGAAAAATTTTTCTGTATGAATGGCGATTTATTGCTAAACATTAATCTAGATCAATTCATTATTGAGGCTAAAAATAATAAAATTTCTACAATTGGATCAATAGAAGTAAGCGACCCAACTAGATATGGAGTACTACTTTTAAATGACGAAAATATTATTACAGAATTTATTGAAAAACCTTCAGATGACAGGTTTGGAAATAAAATAAGTGTAGGGTTGTATCACTTACATAAATCTGATATTGAAACAATAAAAGACTCACTTGAAATACCCTGTAGTTTTGAAAAACAGTTATTCCCAAATTTAGCTAAAAATTCTCTACTTAAAACTTTTGTAGTTTCTGGATCAATGAAAGATGTAGGTACTAAAGAATCCTATATTGAGGCTCATTTAAATTCTAATGAAAAGTTTTGGATTGGTAATAGTGTAAATTTGTCAGATAAAAATGTTCAAATAATTAATAGTGTTATCTTAGATAATTCCATAATAGAAAACGATGTGACAATAGAAAATTCAATTATTTCAGAACACTCAATCATCAAAAGTGGAAGTACTATTAAAGATATGATATTTAGGGAAGTAATGTGAAGATTTTGGTTACAGGTGGTGCAGGCTTTATCGGCTCACATCTTGTTGAAGAATTGATAAAAACAAAAGAAAATTCAGTGTTAGTAATTGATAATCTACTCACTGGAAAAAAATCAAATCTTGACTTTAGTCAGGATTTTGAACTTGTTATTGATGAACTTGGATCACAGAGTTCTCTAGAAAAAATTCAAGCATTTAATCCTGAAATTTGTTATCACCTAGCTGCTCAATCTTCAGTAGTTATTTCAGTTGAAGATCCAGCTTTAGATTTTGAGCACAATATTTTACAACCGATAAAACTAATTCAGACTTTATTAACAACAGATTGTAAAAAATTTATTTTCACTTCATCAGGTGGCACAATATTTGGAGAACCTGATGTCATACCAACTTCAGAAATTGATTTTGCTGGAGAACCAGAATCACCATATGGAGTTGCAAAAAAGCGTTTGAATGAGTTAATAGAAATAATGACACATGATACTAAATTAAGTTATTCTATTTTAAATTTATCTAACGTCTATGGACCAAAGCAAGATCCTCATGGAGAAGCGGGTGTGGTTTCCATTTTCGCTAGTAAATTTCTAAATAATGAATCTCCAACAATTTATGGTGATGGTAATCAAACTAGAGATTATATTTTTGTTAAAGACGTTGTTTCAGCACTTTTACTTTCAGCTTTAAGCAATGAAAACCTATTTTTAAATATAGGAACCGGTGTTGAGACTTCAGTAAATCAGTTAGTTTCGTCAATGCAAAAGGAGTTCAGTTCCAATGTTGAACCAATATTTGCAGAAGCTAGAGAAGGAGAGCTTAAACGTAGTGTTCTAAACAACAAACTTGCAATTGAAAAATTAAATTGGGTTCCTGAATATAACTTAAGTCAAGGTATGCAAAAAGTTTTTGAGTGGTTAAAAACTTAAAGAAAAAAATCTTCTGAATTTTCTCTAATTAATTCTGAAGCATCCAATTCAGAATTTTCGAATTTAACACCCCTAATGATTGCGACAGGGACGTTGATTGATTTTTCCATGACTAGTTCTGCTGCACTAGATAGCTCATCAATAATAGCAATTTCTGTAGCGTGTAACTCATTATTAAATGTGTCAAAAGTGCCTATATAGTTAACTAACGGATTAATACCAGAGGAACCAATTGCAAAATTAACTTGTCCTTTTCTCCAAGCTCTTCCGAAGGTATCAGAAATAATTACTGCTAATTTAATTTGAAATCGATTTTCTAATTTCTTTCTTATGGAGTGTGCAGACTTATTAGGATCATTTGGAAGAAGTAATGCAAAATTGTTTTTAACATTTGATTTATCTATGCCTGCATTTGCACAAATAAATCCATGTTTAGTCTGAGCAATAACTAAATCTCCTCTTTTTCTAATTACTTTTACTGTTTCTTCTTGGAGCAACTCTTTAAAACTAATTTTCTCTAAATCTCTAACCATTCCTTCACTCTTAGATACAATTTTTTGTGTTACAACTAAAACATCGTTATCAAAAATTTTGTTTTTCGAATGATCAATAGAATCTATGATTAAACTTGCTAAATCATCTCCTGCTGAAACTTCAGGAATACCAAAAAGAGGTAAGATTCTTATTTCACCCATGTTCAAGTATTTTTTTTGCTAGTTTTGTTGCATCGTTTTTATTTCTGAAAAATATATTTTCTTCAGTTACATTAAAACTCTTATCTGAATCACCAAATTGTACATAATACTTTTTACCAACGTTTTTATAATATTTCTTTAGTCCTTCAATACTTGGGTAATAACCAAGATCAATAAAGTTTTTTTCGGAGGGTCCTTTAATTGCTTTTTTATTAATAAATGGAGATATAACAACTACATTCTTGTGTTTTATGAGCTCATTTTTAATTTTTTTAAGAGATAAAATTGGTCCAATTGAAAGTAACGGATTAGATGGTCCAATAATAACAATATCAGACTCTTTAATTTTACTAATTAATTTGCCACTGACTTTAGCTTCTGCTGAGCCTTGATAAATTATTTTCTTTAGTCTGGGCTTTCCTTTTTTTTTGACAAAATAATCCTGAAAATCTAATTTTTGATTTTTTAAGGTAACTAATTTAGTTTGAACAGTGTTGTCGGTCATAGGCAGAATCTCACATGTAATTCTGAATTTATTCTTTATGTGTTGAGTAACTTCAGTCAAAGTTTTTCCATCATGGAGCAATTGATTACGAAAAAGGTTTAAACCTAAATCTTTATCCCCGATTCTAAAAGTAGTTTCCAAAAAATTGTTGAGATGTTGGTGAACTGAAAATTTATCATTTTTAACACCCCAACCAAACTCTCCTTGAATTTCAGCCAAATTATATATTACAGTATCAATGTCTGGTGAGAGGGCAACACCATTAATAAATTCATCATCTCCAGTATTGACCAAAATTGTAAGATTAATATTTTTTATAGCGTATAAACCTTTGGCAAACTTTGCACCCCCAACTCCACCACTTAGATATACAATATTTTTCATTTAGATTTCCTAACAACTTAAATCTATCAACTAACATTTTAGTTATGATTGACAAAGATATTCTAGAAGGTTTGTCTGAATTAAATGATTCTGATTTAAAAAGAATCAAACTACTAGTTGATAATAAATTAAGTTTTAATAACGATGTAAAAGTTACCTATAGGGCTAAAAATATTAAATGTGGAAAAGAGTCATGTACAACATGTCCCCACGGCCCCTATTGGTATGCTGTTTGGTCCGAAAATGGAAAAAGGAAAACTAAGTATTTAGGTAAGAACCTCAATGAACAAACTTAAATCTATTAGCACTGAACTTTCTCACAAAGTTTTATTAGGTGTTTTTTTACTAATTTTTTTAAGAATTGATTTAGTTTTTACTAACACTTTGCCTACCGGAGGCGATATGGGAGCGCATATAGTTCCAACTAATTTTTTTGTAGATAATCTTTTTAAAAATTTCAGTTTAAGAGGTTGGTCAAACGATTGGTTTGCTGGCTATCCACTTTATTATTTCTACTTTCCATTTCCGCCAATTATTGTTTCGTTAATAAGTTTTATTCTTCCTTTTTCTATTGCATTTAAAATGATGGTTATTTTATCTCAGATTGTCTTAGTTTTAAGTGTTGAACGTTTATTTAGTCTAGAATCCAAAAAATATTCAGTTATTGGAACAATTGCTGGTATGGTTTATATTTTTACGGAGTCTTTCACGATTTATGGTGGAAATCTTGCTTCCACTTTAGCTGGTCAGTATTCATTTACTTTTTCTCTTGCTTTTGTTTTGCTTGGGATATATTTTCTAAAATCAAATAACGATAAAAGTTTAATCACGAGTACTATGTTTATGGGATTTTCAATCCTTTCACACATAATTCCATTTATGATATTTTTACCTTATTACGCCTATCACTTTCTAGCTTCAAAAAGAGATATGTTTATTAAAATATCTGGTTTTCTAATTTTCTTATTTATAAGTTTAAGGTTTGCTTATTCATTAATCATCAATCTTGAGTACACAACAAATATGTCTTATACTCCCTATACAAAAATATCAGATTTAATTAAGCCAGATGTTCTACCTTTTTTTATTTTGCTAGTTATCGCTTTAATAACATTTGGAATTAAAAAATTTAACCAACATTTTTCATTGGCTTTGTATTTAATTATCTTTTCCATGACAATATTTTTTTATGGTCCTGAGAGTGCTTTGTGGAATGGAAGAGTAGTTCCATTTTTTAATATGGGGGTATTACTTTTGTCTTTTCAAATTATAAAAGAGTTATTTAGTGTTTTAAATAAAGCATTATTAAATCAAAATTTTCTTAAAACTTTCAATTTTCTGCTCTCAACTATTCTTATTTATAATTTTTACGAAAGATGGTTTCAGTATTATGAAATATTTACATTAAGTTCGATAGTAATTTTGATTTTTTTGCTATTGATACTAGTAATAAATTTTGAGAATAATTTAAACTCGATTACTTTTGTAATCGCAATTTCAAGTATTAGTTTTTTGCCTCATTGGATTAATTGGAATTTCACAGGTTACGAAAATAAACCTCAATGGATTGATATTGAACAGTTGTATTCAGGATTGAACAAATTAGAACCAGGAAGAATTATGTGGGAACCCAATTCCGACTTAAATAAATATGGAACTCCAATGGTGTTGATGACAATTCCTTATTTTACGCAACACCAAAGTATGGAAGGTTTATATTTTGACTCAAGCATTACAACTCCGTTTCATTTTTTAACGGTTTCAGGTTTGGCAGAAAGACCTTCAAATCCAGTAGGTGGATTAAGTTATATCAATGGTGATTTT
>Ga0255778_10000290_pt1 | contig 46161 bp, 37 predicted proteins | sample 071ome_31_FD_179976 | JGI IMG/M metagenome (GOLD analysis project Ga0255778, IMG submission 179976) | Coastal salt marsh microbial communities from the Groves Creek Marsh, Skidaway Island, Georgia - 071405CT metaG (version 2) | ecosystem: Environmental > Aquatic > Marine > Intertidal zone >...
GTGCTAGGTAGCCGGGAAGCTGAGGCATTCGTCCACTTTCGATAGGAAAGCGGACTTCGAAAAAGGTTTGGGTAGGAAAGCGGTGTGTTGATGCGCCATGTCCTCGTCAGTGAGCACGCCTTGTTTGTAACCTGAGATAAAAAGGCATGGCACTTCGGGCTGAGTTCGGCGGACCATACGTACCAAATCTGGCCCGGAGTGAATGCCCGGAAGCATGACGTCCGAAACAATGAGACGATAGTTCGTCTCTGGGAGTGCTCGTAGCTCCTCTTCAGACTGGATAGAACTCACGTCTAGCCCAATTGATTCAAGGAAGATGACCACCAAATCTCGCACGCCAGTATCGTCTTCAATCAGTAGGACCTGGTTGGAAGCGGTCTCTCGTGCTGAGTTAATCGCAGATTCGCTTACGTCAGGCAACGTGATGGTGAGCATTAAAGAGGAGGCTGTTGCTTGGCAGTCGAGGCTTCCATTCAAAGACTGGACGACATCGCGTAAATCGCACGCGGCGCGCTCTGCAGCATCTTCGGAGTTGGGTCGCCATCTTTGTGGGGGAGTGAGGGCAGCGCTGAGGCCACGACCATAGTGGTCGGTCCCTCAAGGGATAGCCCGATCTGAGCGAGGCGCCCGGAAGGGCCTTCTTCAGATAGGAAGCTTCCCATGTCATCGGCGATGGTTCGTTTTACCGTGATGGCTAGCGTGCTGCTCGCGGACCACATGGTCTGTAGCGATCGTAAGACATTGAGCAGCGCGCCTAACCACAGACCCTGACTCATGCGGACCAATAAATCGTCATCCTCGATGGATAGCGTAACGGGCTCATTGGGCGACCACAGTAGTTGCATCAGCGGGAATGCCCTGCCCAAGCACTCGCCAGGATTGACGACTACCTCAGTCTTATCACCGAAAGTCGGCAGCAGACTCAGCGCATCGTTCAGCTGGGTAGCATGATCGGTTTGATGGCTGATGTGCTCTACCGATTGGCTTTGAATTGGATCGAGACCCTGCGCACTGAGAGCGCGAACCTGCTCGGCAATGTGGTTCAGGGTGCCTCGCAATTCGGTGGCAAGAGTGCTGACCGATTCGTTGATCAGTTCATTGCTTGCCGGCGCCAGGGCAGTGCTGGGTGGGTCAGGCAGCTGATGAACAAGGTAAATCGTGGCTTTGGTGCTTTCAGTCGATGCCTGGTCCGTTTGGTGCTCCGCGTCAGGTTGATCTCTATCTAGGTTAAGTGGTAGTTCAAAGCTGCCGAATTGTTCTCCTTGATAGAGGGCATGTAGGAGCTGACGTCGCTCCTCTTCAAGATTGCACTGAATGCCAAGCGCCTTTGGTATCGAATGAGGTTCAAGTGTTAAAAGATCGGCTTCGAGCTGATTTAATTGTCGCAGTAATGCGGGACTGATAAAGCGAAGTCTCACGTCTTCATCGAGTACAACGAAGTATGGCGTTGCCCCAGCCCGAGCCTCCAGGATTTGCGAGATTGACTCTGTGCTTGAGCTAGACCAACTGACTAGTGGTAGGTGATTGAAACGAGCCGACTCACTCCTTTGATGAGGGTCCTCATCAGTTCTAGTGGCGGTGTCGAGGCTTAATTCGAAAGCAGATGCTTCTTCTAATTGGGTCAGACGGCAGGGACACCACCCTTCGCTTCGATGCGTGAATCGAAGACCGACTGAATGCCCTCTCGGGAGCGGGTCTGCCAGATAATCGCCGAGTTTCGGAAGATCAGTACGATGAACTAACTCAGCGAGCCTGTGGCCAATCAGCTCGGTGGCAGGCCAGCCTAGTAGGTCGTACAGCCTAGGGTCAGCTGCGATGAGTTGCCCGCTGTCAGAAACCGACAACTTGGCCGATTGCACGAGTGATTGGGGCGTTGTGGCGGTGGGTTCGGTCATGGCTGTAAAGTGCTAGAAAGATTCACGTCCTCTATGACATTCCTTATGCAAACGTGCCCCCTTATGTGTACCGTCGTGCATCGTCACTCCCCCCATTCTGCCAGCCGCTGAAAAAAAGCGATTGGCTGAGAGTGACGATGCGCCTCCAAGGCTACAGCGTTGGACTGGAGATCGATCTGATGTGCAGATCCATCATAACGCTGAAGTCTTGTTCGCCAAAATTTCCTAGCGCGATGTCACAGACCGGCTCAATCGACCCATAAAGAGGGCCAAAACGATATACATGACTGCAGCCACCGCGTAGGGCAGTTCAGGCTTTGATTGATACAACATGCCGCCGACAATGGGGCCCACACAGAACCCCAATGGTCCGCAGCTCGCGATGATGCCAGCAACAGCACCTTGCTCTCGAGCTTCCACTGCAAGCGAAGCCCCCGCGGTAAAGGCCGGTCCCGCCATCCCCATGGCGAATCCTTGGATAATCATGGCCCCAGTGAGCGTCCATCTTGATTCGCTGAACGCCATGACGAGAAAGGCGATGGTCAGTAGGGGGAGCGCCAGTTGTAGCAAACGAAATGGGGGTAGGGTCGTTCGTTGGACCACCACAGATTGAGCGAAGAGCGAGGCTGCTGCTGAACACATCATAGCGACGCCAAGCACTCTAGCTGTCTCCGCGGTAGACAGGGATAGGACATCTTGAAACCTAAATCCCATGGTCTGCTGGACCAAGGCAAAGCCGGTAAACATCAGCACGCCAACGATGACAAAAGGGCGGATCCGCTCGTCGCTGTATCGCACTCTCGCTGCACTGGTTGGCGATCCGCCTTCAATTTTGGGGGGCTCCGGTAAAAAACGCCAAACCAACATCCCGTTGACAAACGCCAATACGGCCATCAACCAAAGCGGGAACAACAACGAGACGAAAGCAAAGATGGTTAGCGCAGGGCCCATGATTGAGCCAAGATTGTTCGCTGCGCCGGCTGCGCCCATGCCTTTTGTTCTGTTGGCGGGGGTTGTGATGTCAGCCATATACGCGGTTGAAGCTGGCATGGTCGCTGACATAACCGCCGCATGAGTAATTCGCGCAACAATCAGTAATAAAAACAGCCCGGTGCCTTTGATGATCCCTTCTAGTCCAGCCAGTAGCACGGAGTTGAAAAGCGCGGTGCCCGCGCTGAATCCAAATAGCCCAATGAGCATGACTCGCTTGCGCCCCAGTCGGTCGCTCAATCGCCCCCACTTGGGTGACGCGATAAACACCGTGATCGAAGAGACGCCGATGATGCTGGTGATCTGAATCTCACTGAGGCCAATCTCGCGACCAATGGGAGCAAGAAGCGGAAACAAAACGGAGAACCCCATGCCCACAATGACGAGGCTTGCCAGCAGCACTCGCTTGGCATAAACCTCGTCGAACACTTGGCTCGACTGATCGGGTGGAGACCTCGTGATATTATTCATGGCGGTGAGCTTGAGAGCAGAGCCGCGGAGTATAGACCAGCGCTTAAACCTCGAATAGCGTCGAAACAAAACAGCTGGGAAGGGAAGCCCAAATAGGTAAGAGAAGGAATGACCGTGTCAAAAGAAGAAAAATCCCGTCGAGGCTTTGACCCGCTACGTTATGTGTTCACAGACCAGGTGCCGCCTGAGGGGCGTGTGACAGAGGTGGCCGAGGGCGTCTTTTGGACGCAACTGCCGTTGATGGGTCGGCTCAACCATATCAACGTGTGGCTGCTTCGCGACCGGGATGGGTGGACCTTAGTTGATACAGGGATATACAACGAGCGTGTGCAAGCTTGCTGGGAACAATTGATCAGTCATGTGATTGGTAGCGATCCGGTCCACCGCGTCATTGCCACGCATCTGCACACTGACCACACGGGTAACGCAGGGTGGTTGGTCGATAAGTTTGATTGTCCGCTTTGGATGAGTCGCAGCGACTTTTATATGTGTAAGGTCATGGCGAGCGATGGACCCAAGGACGTCCCGGAGGACGCGATTCGCTTTTATCATCGAGCAGGTTTTGATGAGGCTCGGTTGACACGCTATCGCGAGCGGTTCGGTCAATTTGGTGCGAGCATTGCGCCGCTGCCGGCTGGGTACCGTCGAATTCAAGATGGTCAGTACCTCGATATCAATGGACGAGAGTGGAGGGCCCTCATTGGCCACGGCCACGCTCCAGAACACGTCTGCCTCTACTGCCCAGAACTGAAGATCATCATCGCGGGTGACCAGATCCTCCCAAAAATCACGCCTAATGTAAGCGTTCAACCTTCTGAGCCCGACGCCAACCCGCTGAGAGAGTGGATTCGAACTTGTGAGCGGTTCAGGGAGGTCCTTCCACCCGACCTGCTGGTCCTGCCAGCTCATGAATCACTCTTTTATGGCGTGCATGAGCGATTGACGGCGCTGGTGGACTGGCACGAAGTAGCGCTCGAAAAGCTCTACGACCTGTGTGCCACCCCAAAGCGTGCGGTGGACGTTTTTCCAGCGCTGTTCAAAAGTGCGATCACTGATTTCAGCTATTTCCCTGCCACGGGAGAGGCACTCGCTCATCTTCATTGTGCGCGCGAAAGAAGAATGCTGGTGGTCGAGGAAGATGAAAGCGGCGTGAATTGGTGGCGACAAGCGTGATCCATCGCGTTCTGTTTGAAGCGCCAGAGCGCAGACTATCCGAGGGCGTTGCGTCATTGGGTTGTCAGTTGCCACAGGGCTGCACTGGATTTATGAATCAACCAGGTTCGGGTTAGTCCCACGTGAGCCAAACAACCCAGCCTGACGGTTCACGAGGGCCGGCTCCCAGAAGGGTTCCACTCGCGTTCATTACGGTGGTGATGCTCATATGGGGGGTGCTGCTTGGCTACCCTGTCTGGCGCTTGGTCCATTGGTTGCCTATGCCGTATTGGGCGTCAGGCTTGCTGGGCTTTTTCTTGTTCCTCACGCCACTCATTTGTCGATGGCCACTTCGAGAAGTGCGCACTTCGTTCGCGAGAAAAGTGAAACAAGTCCTGGAGATTCCTCTCGGAATCATTCCAGTTTGGTGGGTCGGCACGCTCGCGCTTGACGTCTCTCAGCGGGTTTGGGGATTGTCGGATAAAGACGTCCTAGTCTGGCTCGGACTTCTCCTCATGCTTGCGGTGGTGGTCGGCCTGTGGTCGATCCGCCCGGCGCTCGTGACTCACCGTCTCAGTTTGGTCAACCTCACTCGTCCACTTCGGATCGTGCAATGGACGGATGTCCATATAGGGTCCCGAGATCCAGCGTTTCTGGATCGTCTCGTTGCGCAGGTCAATGAGATTCGTCCTGACCTCCTCACGATTACCGGAGATTTCATTGATCAAACCGGTATAACACTTGATCAGTTGGGAGGGCTTCAAGCGCTTTCGATGCCCTGTTACTTCGTGACTGGGAATCATGAGCGCTACGAGGACTTGGAGGCGATCATTAGCAGGTTGGAGCGACTTGGCGTGATGGTGCTGCGAGGGCAAGCAGTGTTAGCGCGGGACGATGTGCAGATCATTGGCATTGATGATGCGGATCGAAAGGACCAACTGCAGCGGGAACTAAGCGGCATCCCTCTACAAGAGGAGCGTTGTAATATTTTGCTCTACCACCGCCCCGAAGGTTTAGAGGTGGCCGATGAGTACGATATCCATCTAACGTTGAGTGGGCACACGCATGCCGGTCAGATCGTACCTTTTGGCTACCTTGTCAGGCGAGTCTTTCCAAAGCTCAAAGGGTGGTCCCGTACCGGTAGTTGCAAGCACTATGTGTCAGAGGGAACGGGTAGTTGGGGGCCAGCGTTGCGGCTTGGTACTCGGTCAGAAGTGACGTTGTTTGAGATTAAACCACTAGACGTTGTTTGAAGTTGAACCATGAATGGGTCCTTGATCGATCGAGGATTGATCATTCAACGCGCAAATGGCGGGTCATAGTCGGGTGATAACAATTGCAAGCTCGACGATGGTTGAGTGATACTGCTTCGGACATTCGACGTTCCCTAGTAAAGGTAGTGGATGTAGTCGATGAGCGACGAGTCAGAGTTCAAGCGAAGTACATGCAGAACGAGTCTTTTGTTTTGCCCGCTTTAATAGAAGGTTGAGCGGCTGTAGTCAGTGATAAGTCAGGAGTTATGAGGGGCCGGTACAGACTGCCTCTGGCTCAGAAGATTGAGGAGAGATCATGAGTGTTGAAGCGTTTCGAGAAGAGGTGCGTTCCTGGTTAGAGGAAAACTGCCCAGTCAGCATGCGCACGCCTATGCCGGCAGATGAGTACCCGGGAGGCGGCCGCCGCGCTGCGTTTAAGAATCCCGAAACAAAACTCTGGATGGACCGTTGCGCTGAAAAGGGCTACACGGCTCCGACTTGGCCCACCGAATACGGCGGTGCGGGGCTTGATGCGGCAGAGGCTCAGGTGTTGCGCCAGGAAATGCAACGAATCAAGGCCCGTACACCACTCGTCGGGATGGGTTTATCCATGATCGGGCCTGCGCTACTCGAATTTGGTACGGATGAGCAGAAAGCTGAGCATCTCCCGCAGATTGCCTCTGGGGCGATCTGGTGGTGCCAGGGATACAGCGAACCCAACTCTGGTTCTGACCTAGCTAGCCTTCAGACCCGAGCGATCCCTGATGGCGACGAATATGTGATCAATGGTCAGAAAATTTGGACGTCCGGTGCTGATAAAGCGGATTGGATTTTCTGCCTCGTGCGAACCGATACCGACGCGCCAAAACACAACGGTATTACCTTCATCCTCTTCGACATGAATCAGCCCGGAGTGTCGGTTAAGCCCATCAAATTGATCAGCGGGTTATCTCCCTTCTGCGAGACATTTTTTGAAGACGCAAGGGCTCTAAAACGCAACGTCGTGGGTAAAGTGAATGAGGGCTGGACGGTTGCGAAGCGGCTGCTTCAATACGAGCGCACGATGATTGGTGGAGGTGATGGCGGTAGCGGCGGTCGACCCCAGGTTGCTAGCATTGCTCAAAATTACATCGGCACCGTGAACGGTCGCATCGGTGACGCCGTGTTGCGAGACGAAATCACGACTCACGCGATGGATGATCGCGCGTTCGGTCTGACCGTTAGAAGGAATCTCGAAGAATCAAAATCAACCAAAGCGCCGAGCTTCGTTTCTTCGATGTTCAAACTCTACGGCACCGAGCAAAACAAAAAGCGATATGAGCTGCTGATGAAATCGATGGGCTCCCAGATGCTAGGTTGGGAAGGGGAGGCCTTTAGCGCCGAGGAGCTCGATACAACGAGAGCGTGGCTGCGAACCAAAGCGAACTCAATTGAGGGCGGTACCAGCGAGGTTCAGCTCAATATTATCGCTAAGCGTGTGCTCGGACTGCCCGACTAGTAAACGACTGCCGTAAGCATTCAGGCAGCGCCGTAAGCATTACGATGTCAACAAGAGCCACTCCCACTTCGCACTCTTACTATAGTCAGGGGCTCCGTCTCCATTATTTGGACTGGGGGAACCCTTACGCGCCACCACTGCTGCTTGTGCATGGCAACCGAGACCACTGTCATAATTGGGACTGGGTTGCGCAGCGACTTCGAGATCGATTTCACATCATCGCGCCCGACTTCCGAGGTCACGGTGATTCCTCCCACGTAGTGGGCGGAGGCTATAGCCACTCAGGTTACTTGTATGATCTCGCGCAGCTGATCCATCAGCAGGGCCTAGCACCGCTCTCAGTGATTGCCCATTCGCTCGGAGGCAGCGTTGCGTTGCGGTATGCCGGTGTTTACCCAGAAAATGTCAAAAAGATGGTAGTGATCGAGGGTACTGGAGGGCCGCAATGGCTATACCACTCAGTCCCTGTTCATGAGCGTCTCAAGCAGTGGATCGATGGCAATCGAACCGCGGCAGGGAGAACCCCAAGGCGCTATGAGAGCCTTGAAGCGGCCTTCGAGCGCATGCTGGCTGAGAACAAGCACCTCAGTGCGGATCAGGCTCGATACTTGACCGTCCATGGGAGCAATCAGAACGAAGATGGCACTTACTCTTGGAAGTTCGATAACTACACTCATGTGATGGCGCCATTTGACTTGAATTTGGAACAGACAAGATCGCTCTGGTCCAGGATCGATGCGCCGCTTTTATTGGTGAGCGGCAGTGAAAGCGAGTTTGCCAAGTTGAGACGTGAAGACCCGGCTCAGTATTTTCAGAACGCCGAGTCGCTCGTGTTCGAAAACGCAGGGCATTGGGTGCACCATGACCAGCTAGACGGCTTTGTCCAAGCGGCAGAACGCTTTCTCATAGATGACTGATACAGTGACCGCCGCGAGAAGCCTCGCACTCCTCGCACTAAGGCCTTAGTCTGGCAGTCCATTACGCTGGATGTGGTTGATCAGAACGTCTCGAATCATGGTGCCCGTGTCCTGCAGGGTAACAGCATCACCAAAAGCCATTGCCGCGTGACTGCCAATGAAGCTATTCGTAGCGAGCTGGTAAATCCGCTCGGGGTCAATGTTAGCGGCTGCATGGTGAACCTCACGTTCTTGTGACAAGAGGATGAGCAGATCGCTTCCCTTAATCGTTAGCCGCACGAGGCTGTTGCCGAAAGGTTCGATATTCCAGATCATGCGAGCGCTCACAGGCCCAGCGGTGATTTCATCCCGAATACCGCCACGGTTATAAAACCCGAGGTCGGCATTTAGAGCAGCACGCAACATTTCCTCCAAAATTGGTTGCAGCTCGTCTTTCGAATAGGCGCGAGCACTCACCATGATCGTTTGGTCGACGCGCTCTGCCACTTGCGCTTCATAGTGATTCACCGTGGCTTCAACTCGAGGGTCTCCAGGCGGCAGCTCATCAGCGCGCACTAGCCCACCCGTTACATTCTGGACGGAGTAACCGTTGTCTCTTTCCTCGAGCTCAAGGGAGATTAGTCCAACGTGCTTGCCGTAGTGATCAGCCTGAACCACCCAGGTATCACCCACTCTGACGGGGTGAGGCACCATCGTGTGGCTGTGGCCACCGACAATGAGGTCTGCGTTTGGGAAAGCCTCCGCGAGCGCTAGGTCTTCTTCATAGCCAAGATGGGTCAAAAAGATGAGTACGTCGACCTTAGGCTCAAGGGTTTGAATGAGGGATGGCAGCGTGGCCTCGATCGATTGAATCCTGAGGCCCTCATTGCCCTCGGGCGTTGTGATTTTCGGTGTGTCGGGTGTTGTTAAGCCAATAATCCCGACGCTAATGTCGCCAACTTGTTTGATCAAAAACGGCTCATCCGCAATGAGTTCACCTTCCGGGTTGAAGGCATTGGCAGAAATGAGTGGGAAATTGGCGATCTCTAGGAATCGATCGATTTGTTCATAACCATGGTCGAATTCGTGATTGCCAAGTAGGCCGAGGTCATAGCCCATCAAATTCATGATCTCAAAGATGGGTTCGCCCAAAAAAATACTCGAGACCGGTGTCCCAGAGATGGCGTCACCAGCATCGAGCGTGAGCAACCAATCGGTCTCAGCCCTGGTGTCTTGGATGAACCGCGCAATGCGCGCGACACCTGCCGTATCCTTTTCCTGAATGAGTCGGCCATGGAGATCATTGGTGTGAATAATGTGCAGGGTTTTAGCAAAGCTAGTAGACGACGTAGCAAGAACTGTAATTAGCCATGCCAAAACAACGGCGGTCCACCCTGTCGCTAAGCGCGTTCGGTAGAAACCCTGAGAGCGGTTGGTGTCAAAAAAACGCATATCAGTTTATCCCTTCAATCATTCATGGCATCCCAATGGGTAATTGCCGTTCCTCGAGCGTCGATGGCGCTAGGCTCACTCAATCGCAGTTTGAAACCAGTCGAGCGTTGCGGGTACCCGTGATGCGGCAAAACTATGGCCTAGTCCGGGTTGCTCATCCAGCACGACATTGAGCCCTTTGGCTTTGAGCGCTGCAACGCTCTCATTGGCAAGTTCAAATGGAAACATGGTGTCTCGGTGTCCATGAAGCCAATAGATGTGCTGGGTAGTCGATGGACTCGGTGGTTCCGTCAACAAGGACGGGTCCAGCATGCCCGAGAAGGCTGCGATGTTTGGGAATAGATCGGGACGTTTCAAGCCCAGCTGGAGCGCGTAGGTCGCACCATCAGACATTCCCGCAAGAAGGATAGCCGATGGCTGAGGGATAGTGGCCGTTAGGTCCTTTAGGTGTTCAAGTATGGCGTGTAGATCAATTTCTATTTGAAAGAGGGACCAGGTGTCGTCAATTGAAGTGGGTGCCATGACGGTTATGTCGTTGGACCGTGCGCTGGTCAGCCAATGCCAAAGGGTGTCGCGTCCATGACCTGTGCCGCCGTGCAGCGCGATAACGAGCGGACGTGAATCTTGTTGGGCAGCGTGAGGCACAAATGCACTATAGCCTCCCCGAGTTTCTCGATTGTGCGTTTGATGAATGACCTGGCAATGCTCGAAGCTGGCTCGGTTTGCCTCTGTAAGTGGGCGTTGTGGTCGCTTGTCGGGGTCGAGGAAAAATTCATGAATGGGAGCAAGCAGCGTCGCACAAGGAAACAGCGCCTCTTTTGCGCGGCAGACGGCTCTCGACGCAGCAAGAATCCGCATGGGGTCTAGCGCCGAATGGTCGATATGCTGGATGGCCTTGTCAGCATTCTCTATTGCCTCCATTAGCAGTTCGCCAAAGCGGGCGACATGATCAGGGAAGGCAGCGGTTTCAAGCGTTTGCTGAATCGTATTGAGCTTGGCTTGCTCGGGTTGCAGGATGGCCAGCAACTGCTCGCGCTGGTCGGGGTTGAAACGCTCAAGGATTGCCGTCAATCCGTCCAGGAGTTGGAGTAGCGTTGGAACGCCAAGCGTGATGGCATCAACCAGTGGATCTTGATGGGTGGACATGGTGCAAGCCTTGATGACTCCATTATCTTACCTCAGGTAATGATTCCTCGCCTGCTGGTTGGTAGGCTTTCGCTCAAGAGAGATTGCAGGGTTGGGCTGTGGACGTTCTTTTTGAGGACAACGACATCCTCGTGATTAACAAACCGGCTGGATTACAGAGCACCACCCCGAGGTTTGGCGGCCCCTCCGTCATACTGAAAGCTCGGGAGCGATCGAGCGCCGCGCACCTTGTTCATCGTCTGGATAGGGATACGTCAGGGTTGATGGTCGTGGGCTTAACACCCTTAGCATTGAGTCACTTAAACCGACAGTTTCGAGAACGACGGGTCAAGAAAATTTACCAGGCGCTGGTCGGGCAGGGCGTTTCACCGCTGCCATCCCAAATAGACCTGCCCCTGGCACCCCATAGACTGCAACGCCCGCGGCAAATTCTGGCTTTTGGTCGTGGTAAGCCCAGTCAAACACGACTGGTCGCGGTAGAACAGGTCGACGTGAGCCAGGGGGTTATTCACTCAGCGTTAGACGAGCGTTGCGTGCGGCGGGTCACGATCGAACTGATCACAGGAACGAGGCATCAGATTCGAGCACATCTTGCGATGGTCGGAGCTCCTATTTTGGGTTGCGACCTTTACGCCCCAGAGCCTGTAGAGCGAGCGGTCGATCGGCTAATGCTTCATGCACAGCGGTTGGAATTTGACCACCCCGTCTCCAAAAGCCCTCTGGTTTTCGAGGCACTAGCGCCTTTTTAGAGGACGGTAGCCGACTAAGTGTTTGGGCTTCCAATCCCATCGAATTCGCCTGTCAATTTGCGCTGATTTCTCTATAATCGAGCACACCTGAGTGGGGACTAAGGTGTTCGTAATCGCGAGAAAACGCGATGGTATGCACGCGTTATTTGTGGATTTTGAAGGATGCAAATAGCGCGCTTCATCGGCCATAACAGTTGGACTGGCATTGGATCAATGCAAGGTAAGCGCTTTGAGCGTTAGGTAATCACCAGCTGGACAAGCGATAAATGGAAGCCGACTAGCCATCTCAATTGATGGCGATGGAAGCGAGGCATATTAAACGAACGTGCAACACAACGTTGATTCGGGCGCAAGGAGGCACCCTAATATAGCCGCTTGTATCGATCAAACCAGACGCTGCAACGTGCAGCACAATAGCGATCGCTTCCTCGAGTCGAGCTGTCCGTCATTACTGTGACAAACACAGAAATCTGCGAAATCGGTTTCGCAGGCATTGACCGACGGGTTTGGCGGACGCTGGGCCGCGATCCAAAACGAAAATAGTGGAATTTGTATGACTGACAATCTGAAGATCATTTACACAGAAACAGATGAGGCACCAAGGCTAGCGACCTATTCCTTCCTGCCGATTATCAAGGCCTTCACGGATACGGCCGGTGTCGATGTAGAGATGTGGGACATCTCTCTGGCAGGCAGAATTTTGGCAGCTTTCTCTGATCGTTTGCCAGAAGATCAGAAGGTACCTGACCATCTTGCTGAGCTGGGGCGACTGACCCAAGCGAAGGAAGCCAACATCATCAAATTGCCCAATATCTCGGCTTCAAACCCACAAATGCAGGCAACGATTGAAGAATTAAGAGCGCAGGGGTATGCATTACCGGACTATGTTGACGACCCTCAGACAGATGATGAACGAGAAAATAAGGCGCGGTATGACCGAGTCAAGGGGAGTGCGGTCAATCCAGTGTTAAGAGAGGGCAATTCCGATCGGCGCGCGGCACGAGCTGTGAAAGACTACGCACAAAAGCACCCCCACCGCATGGGCGTTTGGTCGTCTGACTCAAAGTCGAGCGTCCGGCACATGGAATCAGGCGATTTCTATGGATCTGAGCAGTCGGTCACTATGAGTGAGGCCGACTCACTCGACATTGTTTTTACTGACAAAGCAGGGCAAACCACCGTGCTTGCATCCTCGTTATCGGTGGAGGCAGGCGAAGTAGTGGATGCTGCCTTTATGAGTCAGCAGGCGCTAACCACGTTCTTGGATGAGACGCTTGCTGAAGCGAAAACGAGTGGTGTGCTCTGGTCGCTCCACTTAAAGGCGACCATGATGAAGGTTTCGGACCCTATCCTTTTCGGTCATGGGGTAAAGGCCTATTACCGGTCCGCGTTTGAGGCGCATGCGGATACTCTGTCGAAACTAGGGGTTGATCCCAATAATGGCGTTGGTGATGCCTATGACAAAATCGCTCAATTGCCCGACACAGAGCGCACTGCAATCAAGGCCGCACTGGATGCGTGCCTAGCGAGTGGTCCCGCCCAGGCCATGGTTGATTCAGACCGAGGAATTACTAATCTACACGTGCCGAGTGACATCATTATCGATGCTTCAATGCCCGCGGCGATTCGGGAATCGGGGCAAATGTGGGGCCCAGATGGCGAACTTCACGACATGATGGCGGTCATACCTGATCGGTGCTATGCCCGGGTCTATGCAGAAACGATCAAGGATTGTCAGGCCCATGGTGCTTACGATCCAACCACCATGGGATCAGTGCCTAATGTCGGACTGATGGCACAAAAAGCGGAAGAGTATGGTTCCCACGACACCACCTTCGAGATGGTAGGTGACGGGACAGTAACAGTCCGAAACCGTGCAGGTGACACCTTGCTCAGTCACGACGTTGAAGAAGGCGACGTTTGGAGATTGTGTCGAGTCAAGGATGGCGCTATCAAGGATTGGGTCCGCCTTGCTGTCAACAGAGCCCGAGCAACGGGTTGGCCGATAGTGTTCTGGTTGGATGCAGCGCGAGCGCACGATGCGGAACTGATCAAGAAACTAGAACTATACCTCCCAGATCATGACTTAACGGGCATTGAGCACCACGTTATGGCGCCTGCGGAGGCCACACGTTTCTCGTTGGTGCGGATAAGGCAGGGTGAGAGCACAATCTCGGTGACTGGGAATGTTCTAAGAGACTACCTGACCGACTTGTTCCCTATCTTGGAGCTTGGCACTAGCGCCAAAATGCTGTCCATCGTACCGCTCATCAATGGCGGCGGTCTGTTTGAAACGGGCGCGGGCGGTTCGGCACCAAAACACGTGCAGCAGTTTGAGAAAGAAGGGCACTTGCGTTGGGATTCGCTCGGTGAGTTCCTTGCGCTCGGCGCGTCTCTTGAGCACTTGGCAACCACGTTCGATAACGAAAAAGCGGATATCTTGGCTGAGACCTTAAACACCGCGATTGCAGAATTCTTGGAGGAGAACAAATCTCCCTCGCGAAAAGTGAATGAGATCGATAATCGAGGCAGTCACTTCTATTTGGCGCTTTACTGGGCCAAAGCGGCAGCTGCGCAAACCAGAGATGCGAAGTTGCAAGAGACGTTCGCAGCGATTGCAGAAGAACTCATCGAAAATGAATCGGTCATTAACGAAGAGTTGCTGGCTGCCCAAGGTGATCCTCAAGAAGTGGGAGGTTATTACCAACCCAATCCTGAGTTAGCTGATAAAGCCATGCGACCCTCGTCCACCTTCAATGCAATTCTGGGAAAGGTCAGCGCTGGCTAGATCAGCGCTTTGAGGGCCCGCCGGTGCAATCGAGTGCCGGTGCGAGCCGTGCAAGTGGTCCATCGAACTAGGAGGCGTCTAGGTGCTTATTTCTTTAATTGGGTTTGTAGCGCTGCTAGTCATACTCGTTGGTCTTGCAAGAAAGGGCCTCGCACTCTCAACGAGAGTACTTTTGGCGTTGGTTCTTGGGCTTGCGTTTGGGTCTCTGTTGCAAGCTTTTTACGGTAGTGGTGGAGACGCGCTTGCCACTGTTCTTAGTTGGACCAATCTTGTGGGCTCAGCCTATGTGAGTCTATTAAAAGTGATCATCATGCCGCTTATTTTGGTGGCGATGATTGCGGCGGTACTAAGGTTAGAAGTGTTATCCACGCTGGGCCGCGTTGGCGGCAGCGTTCTGGCCGTCCTTCTTGGCACGACACTGATTGCGGCCATGATTGGCGGCCTGTTGGCGGCTGGCTTCAACTTGTCGGTTGATGGTTTGGTCGAGGGCGAGCGAGAGCTTGCGCGGGCAGCGGTCTTGGTCGAGCGCCAAGATCGGGTGGCAGACCTTTCTGTCCCCGCGCTGCTTGTCAGTTTTTTACCCACGAATATTTTTTCTGATTTAGCAGGATCAAGACCCACCTCAATTATTGCGGTTGTTATCTTCGCTATTTTGATTGGGATTGCGGGGCTAAGGCTGAGGGCGGTTGCGCCTGAAGAAGGTCAAGCGCTTAAGCGCGGAATCGATATTGCCCAGGATTGGGTCATGCATCTTGTGCGTCTCGTCATCGCACTGACTCCCTACGGCGTGCTGGCCTTGATGACCAAGGTGGCCGCTTCGTCTGACAGCCAAGATATCTGGAATCTGCTCGAGTTTATCGCGGTCTCTTATCTGGCGATCTTTTTGATGTTCGGAGTCCACGGTCTCCTTGTATCACTTACGGGCTTGTCTCCCATTGCGTTCTTTAAGAAAGCGTTTCCCGCACTCGTTTTTGCGTTCACATCGCGGTCCTCTGCGGCGACCATTCCGCTCAACATAGAAACTCAAGTGAAGGCGTTAGGAAATCACCCCAGCATTGCCAGCTTGTCGGCCAGTTTTGGTGCAACCATTGGCCAAAATGGCTGCGCTGGGATATACCCGGCGATGCTTGCGGTGATGATTGCTCCTTCAGTGGGCTTGGACCCCCTTGCGCCTGAATTTTTCTTAATGTTGATGCTGGTGGTCACCATCAGTTCATTCGGCATTGCAGGCGTTGGCGGGGGTGCGACCTTCGCTGCGCTAGTGGTGTTACCCACTATGGGGTTACCCGTCACGCTGGTGGCGCTATTGATTTCAATCGAGCCGCTGATCGACATGGCACGAACAGCGTTAAACGTCAGTGGTTCTATGACGGCGGGTACGTTGACCCAACGGTGGCTGAAGCTACAATCTGACCAGGAATTTTCTGAAGAATCCTGAGAGAAGAGCCTTCAACCTGAGAGAAGAGTCTTCAACTTGAGAGAAGAGTCTTCAATCTGAGAGGAGTCTTCAACCCGAAAGAAGAGTCGTCAAAAGGAGGGGGGTATGGCTGAACAGGCGCGTCTTAGAATTCTCGTGATCGACGATGATTCGTTCCAGTGTTCTATCGTTTCTAAGCTCCTCGGCACCATGGCGGATTGTGACGTCAGCACGCAAACTGAGGCGAGGCTCGCGGTTCCCTTGATTGATTCGGGTTGGGATCTGCTGCTCTTGGATCTGAATATGCCTGACATGGATGGAATCGAGTTTTTATCCGAGATGGCTGCAGCATCGGTCAAGCCACCTGTGGTGTTCTTCAGTGGTGAGGAGGACCGAATCCTTGAAGTGGCGGAGGAACTAGCAAAATCGCTGGCGATTGAGGTACTTGGGTCCATCGCGAAGCCAGTCTCAAAAGAAAAGTTGTCGGCTGTTTTGGATCAAGTGAATCGCGGTCAAGAGGCGCCTAAGTCATCGGCCTATGCTTTCGAACAGCTGTCAGTGGAGGAAATTCGAACTGGGATTGATCGTGGCGCAGTCGAAATGGTCTACCAGCCCAAGGTTGATGCCAACTCTTTACAATTAGTTGGTGTTGAAAGCCTGCTCAGATGGCGGAAGCCTGATGGTTCGCTGATCGGTCCAGGTGCGGTGATACCTACCGCCGAAGCGAATGACCTGATCTATCCCCTCACGCGAGCAGTTTTGCTTCAAAGCATTGCCCAGCAAGGCGAGTGGCGCGCGCGATTTTCACATCAAGGTGTCGATCAATCTTTCTGTGGATGACTTGGTGCAACCCGATCTCGTGGCGTTTCTAGACCAGTTGCTGAATGACCATCGAGTGCCCGCAGATACCATTGTCCTGGAGGTGACTGAGAGCAAACTCGTTGACGATGTGAATACGGTGCTTGCGAGCTTAACTCGCCTTAGGCTCAAAGGATTTGGTTTGTCTATCGATGACTTTGGGACGGGATTCTCGTCCATGGAACAGTTGCGCCGTTTCCCGTTTTCGGAGCTAAAGATTGATCGAGCCTTCGTGAACGGTGCCCACCGGCGTGCATCTGCAAAAGCGATCTTTCAATCCAGCGTTAACCTCGCTAATGCGCTGAATATGGTGTCGGTTGCCGAGGGCGTTGAAGATGACGCTGATCTCGATTTGGCCGTGGAGTTGGGAACTCATTTAATCCAGGGATATCACATCGCGAAGCCGATGAGCGCGATTGATCTCGAGCGTTGGTTCGAGGGCAGAGGCCACTAATCGTCGAGCGCTTTCATCGATTTTCTCACCGATCTTTTCATTGAAGTTCTCGCTGACGCTCTCACTCACGTACTGGGGGAATTGCGAAAGCACACCACCCTGTTTGGAACGCCAGAAGTCCGAGCGATCCGGGCACGCGGATAAAACGAATCAATCAGCGTAGGTTTTATCTTAGGCTTTGATGACACCAAGTTCTTGCAGTCGCTCCTGCAGATAGTCTCCCGCTGTGTATCGGTCCGATAGTTTGACCTCGGCCTTAGGATGTAAAAAGAGGGGCATCGACATTCTGCTCTCGTTGAGCGCGCCATCCCCTGCTGCAACCTGATGCGTGGTTGAGGGGAAGTATCCACCGGAGGCTTCTTGGAGCATGTCGCCGGTATTGATAATGACAGTCCCCGGTTCGTTGGGCACGTCGATCCATTGACCATCTCGATGTTTAACGAGTAGCCCAGGGCCATTGGCGGCCGGGAGAATCGTGAGCAAATTGATATCCTCGTGGGCGTTGGCACGGGGAGCTTTGCTCTCACCCTGTTGGGGCGGGTAGTGCAGGATCCTTAGCAGGCTGGCAACGCTCCCATCGATCATAGTCGACAAGGGCTGCGAATATCGGGCCTGTACTGCAGCAGGCGAATGCTGCTCAACCCAGGCAAGAAGCTGTACCGCGAAGGCTTGAGATTCTGCGTAGTAGGACTGGACATCATCCACAAGGTGAGCTGGACAACGGCCCCATGGGTAATAATGAAAGTATTCTTTGAAATCTTGTTCAATGAACCCCTTCGCGGATTCGGCGTCTTGTAGGCCGAAGTAACCGTCTTGCTCTGCTTCATCGAACGGATAGGCAAACTTCTCTTCGGTCTGAAAGAAGGCCAGCCATTGCTCGTAAATACTGTTTACTCTGCTCATGTCGAGCGGGTGATCGGAAAGCGCGGCAAAACCGAAGTGTCTTAAAGAGTCGGTGAAGGCAGCCGCACAGTCGCTTGAGCGCATGGATATGACAGGAATCGTGTGGTCCATGTGACTACGCCGCCATAGATAAAAAGAATCCAGCGATCGCTGCACTCATCAAATTGGCGAGGGTAGCAGCGAGCAGTGCACGTAACCCAAGGGTTGAAATGTCATGGCGCCGTGTTGGCGCGAGGGCGCCAAGTCCTCCCAGCAAAATGGCAATTGATGAGAAGTTGGCAAAGCCGCACAAAGCAAAGGTTACGATCGCTTGGGTAATGGGCTGCATGTCATCCATCCTGGCCAAGAAATCAACGTAAGCAACGAATTCGTTGAGTACTAATTTCTGCCCGATGAGGCTGCCGGCGATAGCCGCCTCACTCCAAGGCACGCCGAGAAGAAAAGCGAGTGGCTGGAATAGCCAGCCCAGAAGCGATTGAATGGTTACGCCGTCGTAGCCGATCAACCCTGCAGCCCACCCTAAAAGGCCGTTTAGTGCGGCAATCAGAGAGATAAAAGCTAGGAGCATAGCGCCCACGGCAGCGGCCATTTGCAGCCCGGTCATTGCGCCACTTGCAGCCGCGTCAAAAACGTTGGTGTAGTCCCCCTCCTCGTCCTTCATTGAGGGGTCAAATGGCTTCGGCGTTTCCGTCTCAGGCATCACAATCTTGGCCATCATGAGCCCCCCCGGCGCGGCCATGACGCTGGCAGCCAGTAAGTATTTCACCTCGATGCCGAGCGCGGCGTAGCCGGCCATGACCGAACCGGCGATGGAAGACAGGCCGCCAACCATGACTGCAAATAGTTCTGATCGGGTCATCCCTGCGATATAGGGTCGAACAACGAGGGGTGCTTCTGTTTGACCAACAAAAATGTTGGCCGCAGCGGCCATAGACTCGGAGTGGCTGGTTCGGATGAGTTTTTTGAGTGCGCCTCCGATGACTGCGACGACCCACTGCATCACGCCCAAATAGTAGAGCACCGCGATCATGGAGGAGAAAAATATGATGACGGGCAAGACGTTGAAGGCGAAGACAAAGCCGATGTTTTCACCCACTACACCGCCGAACAAGAAGTCGATGCCTGCTCGACTGTAATTGAGTAGCGCGATTACCTTCTGAGCGAGAAAGTCCAGGAACTCCTTACCAAGCGGGACGTAAAGTACGATCCCGCCTAAGCCGGCCTGTAGTAAAAATGCGCCTAATACTGTTCGCTTGTCGATGAGGCCCCGCTTAGCTGACAGTGCGAAAGCCGCGAGTGCGATGAGTGCAATGCCCAGAAGGCTAATCATGCTGGGTGGCCCTAAAAATATGAGTGATGATAGCAGTGTGGGCAGCTACGTGCGATGGCTTTGACCCGCTCTGTAAGGCGGTGATACGTTGTGATCGAAACGGAGGGGACATTTCATGTTATCGAAAGGCGACGATTATCCAATTCATCAAACGCCGGAGCCCATTGCTTATGTTGCTGGGCAACGGAACTTTTATGACCGCTATTTCTTCAACGGCTATGATGCGGCCGGTGAAAAGTTTTTTGCCTTCGCACTCGGGGTCTACCCCTATCTTGATGTGATGGACGCGGCATTCTCATTTGTATTCGATGGCGTCCAGCACAACGTTTTAGCGTCAAAAGTGATGGGCTTAGAGCGCCTCGATTTATCTATTGGGCCACTCTCGCTTGAAGTCGTGGAGCCGCTTCAAACCCTTCGTATTGCCTGTGACGACCAAGAAAGCGGCGTCAAAGCGGACCTAACTTTCCATGCGTTTATCCCCGCTCACGAAGAGCCCAGGTTCACGAGACGAGTAGGGTCCCAGTTGATGATGGATGTCACTCGGATGATGCAAAACGGCACCTGGTCAGGGTGGGTAGAGGTCGATGGCGTTCGCCATGAGGTTCAGCCCGGAGCATTTCAGGGCACAAGAGACCGATCGTGGGGCCTGCGCACTGTGGGATTACCCGATGCTCAACCCAACCCGGCGGCCACAGGGTTTCAGTTTTTTTGGATCTGGGCACCGATGAACTTTGAGAACTTCAGCATTCACTATTTCGTCAATCAAGATGAATCCGGCGAAGCTTGGAATGAAAATGGGGTGCTCGTGCCAAAGTATGGCGGCGGTGATGAGGTAACCCTTAAGTCTCTTGAGTATCATCAGGATTACCAACCGGGGACGCGGCACGCTAGCGGAGCGGTTATCAAGATGGTCTCAGAGGACGATGAATTTCGTATTGAGCTGACACCGAAGTGGTCCTTTTACATGAAAGGGTTAGGGTACGGGCACGAGACCTTCCGGCATGGGAGTTACCATGGCGCGCTTGACGTCTTGCGAGAGCGCTTAGTGTTAAGTGATATGGGGCCCGAAAACCTGCATATTCAAGCAATGTGCGACGTTGTCCTTACAACTAAGCGGGGTCAAGAAAAGGGTCAGGGCGTACTGGAGCAACTAGTCATCGGACCCCATGCGCCATCTGGCTTTGCTGGCATGATGGATTTCGCTTCCTGATGATCGATTGCGTTAACACGGCGTGCCAGTAGGGCGTTGGAGTCGTTAAGAAAGAGACTGCCGGTCTGCGATTTTGGAGGCCTTCTATAGGCGGCGTATATTGATCTGGATTAATCGCTCAAGCCCTCTAGTGATTCAAACTGGCTTATCCGGCAATCGCTCTCATTCCACTGATACGCTGTATCGATGGGCATCAGGCACCATTGAGCATTAGGCATCGGCAATGAAGATGCCTCTCACCGGTGCGGGGTAGCCCTCTATGGTTCGCTCCAAATCGTGAGGATCGAGAAAATCATCTAGCGATTCGAACGTCATCCATTCGGTCCGCCGCTGTTCGGCTCGGGTCGTGCTGGTTACGTCGATGACGCGCGGGTTGCTAAAACCCGCTTCCTTAAGCCAACGCAGGGTTTGGGAGAGGGTAGGCACGCACCAAACATTGCGCATCTTCGCATATCGGTCCTCAGGGATAAGGCCCTTCGGGTAGCGGTCCTCGTCTGTGACGATAAGGGTTTCGAGAACGAGCTCGGCTTGAGGGCGCATCACCGCTTTGAGACAGGCGAGGTGCTGAAGCGGTTGGCGCCGGTGATAAATCACCCCCATGGAGAATACGGTGTCAAAGAGTTGGACCGGAGGGAGATCTTCGTCCTTGAGCGGTAAGATGGCAGCGCCCACGAGGCCCGTTAGCTGGGCGATCGCCTCAAATTGGTAAAAAAAGAGTCGGGTTGGATCAATACCAAGGGCGAGTGCTGCGCCTTCGTCCACTATCTTCGACAGGTAAAACCCATTACCGCACCCTACGTCTAGAACGGTTCGACCATGAAGTGATTGAATGGCATCGATGAGACGCTCCCACTTCAAGTCGGATCGCCACTCGCTGTCGATCACCAGATCATTAATAACGAAAGGCCCCTTGCGCCAAGGATGCAGCGATTGGAGTAGCGATTTCAGCGAAGCCTGGTCAGCTATCGAAGTCGACCCAGAGGATGGTTCTATTTGATTAACGATCGCTTGCCACTCAGCGTCGCGGCCATGGGGCCTGGCACCGAGTCTATGATCGATCGCCGCCGCATAAGCAGCGAGGTGGTCAGTCAAATGGGTATGCTTCGCGAGCGCGAAAAACCGTTCACCGCGTAAACGTGTATCCCATGATGGATCGGTCATTGTCATTCGCCAATGTGGGCTACGGTTTAACTGCTAGAAACGTACAGAAATTAATCGATTTGGCTAGCAACGTCGCAGTAAATCCAAGGTCCTCCAGGCGAGCGATATGTTGCTCGATCGATTCTGGAATGAGCACGTTGAGCAAAGCCTCCCGCTTTTGCGCGATCTCAAGCTCGCTGTAGCCTTGATCGCGCTTGAAAGCCAGATGCAACGCTTCAAGAATAGGCTGAGTACGTTCGTCGCCGATGACTTTTTCTGATAGCACCAGGGCACCACCATCCACTAGCCCGTCATAGATCCGCTGAAGGAGGGGGCGTCGTGCTTGCTCGCTAATGAACTGTAAGGTGTAGTTCATGGCTACCAGGGAGGCGTTTTCAATCGGGTAGTCCGTGATATCGGCCTCGTGAAGCCTCACCTCCTCTCTCTGGATATGGCCATGTAGCTCAGAGCGCGCAATTTGTAGCATGTCTTCCGAAGTGTCCACGCCAATAACGACAGTGTCTGTCGGCTTCCTCCTTAGCATGGCAGCAATAGCCGCGCCCCTCGAGCAGCCTAAATCGTAAAACCGGGTATTCGCTCGACCGAATTGCTGTGCGCACATGGCAATGAGGTCAAGTGATGCCTCGTAGCCGGGGACGGAACGCCGAATCATATTCGGAAAAACGGTGGCAACAGAGCGGTCGAAGACAAAGGGAGCGGGCGCGCCCTCTCTATCGGCATAAATCGTGTCGATTGCGTCTGGCATCTCTGTATCGTCACTCTGTTGCATCGGATGATTCACCAATGAAACGGTAAATCCTAATGGTACCCAATCTTTGTTCACCCTCCTACGGATGATGGATTAACCGGCCAAGGCCTAGGCTGTGAGCTCGCTTCCCAATCGAGGGTCAGGTCTTGATTCCTCCGGCTGAAGATCTAAGATGAATTGAAGGTGGGGTTTGACTCAGATCATTGGTCGACAGTGGGTTGAATCGAAAGATTGCTCAACAAAGATTGCCCAAGAAAAGTTTGCCCAAAAGAAAGGGTAGCGCTGGTTATATCTGGGCGGCCCCCGCTGGTCAGCGCTGTTGCCGTAGCCAGCGCCGCTGTCATAGAAGGTTGGTGGTGAGCCCGAGGTATTTGAGGGTAGCGATGAAGCGCTAGCAGACAGTCTTTAGAGCGCCTGTAAGGGTAGCGCTGAGACAAGAGGCTGAAACCCGTAATAGAGTGACGAGACTGGGAATTGGAAAGGAGAAGGATCAAAGCGTAAAGCCACTGCGGATGCTGTGCATGAGTAAGCGTCATCGCCCTGTGGCAATTGTTCAGTAGCTATCCGACAACGGCTCAAGCGCCACTTGGGCACTACTCAACAACCACTTAACAATCACTCGATAAAAAGGGAAGCATCCAAGGAGAGGTCAGGCCATTGAGTACCAAAATACTGAGGATCAACACAGCAGGAATTCCAATGGAGTGGATAGGCTGGCAGGAGGCGGTCTTGCTTCACGCTCGCGACCTAGTGAGCTGGTCCTACGGTGAATCGGTCAAAGATGTCTTTGGCGGGTACTCAAGAACCGGCAAACGATCAGTCATCTCGCTGAACAGTGTGCTGGCAAGCCGCGGGAAAGTGGTTAACGCCGACATGAAGACCAGTCTTTCCAATGCGACGCTGTTTCGCCGGGATCAACACACTTGCCTGTATTGCGGTCTTCAATTTCCAGCTACTGATTTGAGCCGCGATCATGTTCACCCAGTTTCAAGGGGTGGGCAGGATGATTGGACGAATGTGGTGACGGCCTGCAAGCGGTGCAACACGCGCAAGGGCGATCGATTGCTGAGCGAGTGCAGCATGGAATTGCTGGCCCTGCCATACCGCCCAAACCGCGCCGAGTATCTGGCGCTGACGCACAGCGGGCGAATCCTGGGGGATCAAATGGCGTTTCTCAGTCGCCAGTTTTCGAGCGGAAGCCGATTATTGAGCCAGCTCGAACAGGACTTAGGCCCATTCAGCCTGGCCGGATAACGGGTTTGGCCGCCATAATTGATCGGTAGGGGATTGCCAAGCCCCAACGGCTATCGAGGATTGATTAAGACCCTGAGAGGCTTTTCACAAGGGATCTGGCGACAAGGGATCTAACAGCAATGTATTTGTCGGCAATGCATCTCTAGGCACGGGACCCTCGAATATTATCGATTGCCAACTATCTTAGTCTGAGGAACCCATACAATAAGAGAGCGGTTCGATGTCCGCTTTGTAATAGGAAGGAGAACACATGGAACCAGTGATTTACGAGGTGGATGGTCTCACCGCGATCATTCGAATCAACCGACCCGATAAACTGAATGCGCTGGATGAGTCCGTCATCCAAGGTCTTAGGGCGGCGTTGCGTCGATACGATGCCGGACCAGAACGATGCGCCATTTTGTGTGCAGAAGGGGACAGAGCTTTTTCCGTAGGCGCGGATATTAAAAATGCGCCCAAAGAAATGTGGCAGGGTGTGCCTGGAGTTGGTGTGGTGACCAACAAACCGATCGTCGCAGCGGTGCAAGGGTTTTGTGTGGGTGGTGCTTACATCTTGGTGCAAATGTGTGACTTGGTTGTCGCCGCCGATAACACAAGGTTTCGGTACCCTGAGGCGCAAGTAGGCTTTACTGGGGGCTTGATTGCAGGTTGTGCGGCTAAGATTCCGCACAAGGTCGCTATGGAATTCATGTTGCTCGGGCAGGACTTATCGGCAGAGCGTGCCTTTGAAGTGGGGATGGTTAACAAGGTCGTCCCGCTCGGTAGCCAGCTTGAGGCCGCGCTCGAGTACGCTCGAATCTTGGAACGGAGCGCACCACTCGTCGTTTCGACGATCAAACAATTTGTTGCTGAAACAGTGCCGCGAGGTCCTGCCGAGACTGCGGCTCTCACGCGTGATGCGTTGCTCACGGTCCGTGATAGCGAGGACGGGGCCGAAGGAAGAAAGGCATTTGGCGAGAAAAGGACACCTAACTTCATTGGTCGGTAACCATTGCGGGGCTCCTGTAGGCACCAGAGCTAAGGGGATTAGTCGCGTCAAGGGAGCCAACAAACCCTAACGACCTGAGCAAATCATGTGCACACCTGGCTCTCGCAACTGGCTCTGGGGCCTTTATCAGCGGTGCCTATTCGCTGCCTGCAATCACCTGGTTGTTCATTAGCTGCTCGATCTCCTCTTCGTTAAGGCCGATTTCTGATAGGACTTCCAGCGAGTGTTCCCCGAGTTTAGGGGCGCCTTGCCGGGTGCTATATGGTCTCGAAGAAAATTGGGCGGCAGGTCTTGCTTGGCGAATTCGGCCAGCCACGGGATGCTCCGTCTCAAGTAAGACTTTATTGGCTTTGACTTGGGGATGGTTGATCATGGCGCTACGGGTTAGCACAGGCGCACAGGGAACCCCATATTCCTCGAGCCGTTCGAGCCAATACGCTGCCGACTCGGTCTTGAGTGCGGCCTGAGTCATTTCCAGCCGCTCGTTGGCATTCAGGTCTCGCAGGGCCGGTGTCTTAAATCGATCATCCTCTTTCCACTCTGGACGACCAACTGCATCCGCGAGCGATTGCCACTGCTGATTGGTCATGGCTGACACCGAGATGTAGTCGGTGGTCGTCTCGTAGATGAGGTCAATAAAGGTGGCTGCACGAGCTATCTCGACCTCTCGGCCAACAAAGGTTTGGCTGCCCATGTCTGATGACCAAAGAAAGTTAATCACGGCGTCGAGCATGGATAACTTAACGTATTGTCCCTCGCCGGTTCGAAGTTTCTGCACCAGCGCGCTACTAATTGCTTGCGCCGCGACAATGCCGGTGAGCTTGTCCGGCACAATGGTTCGAATGAGTCGGGGGCGCTCAGCGTCGGATCCTGCTTGGACGGTGGTCAGCCCACTGATCGCTTGGATGATCGGATCGTAAACGGGTTTGTGCGACAGGGGGCCTTCGTCGCCAAAGCCGGAGATGGATACGTAAATCAAGCCCGGATACCTCGAGCGAAGCGCATCCTCGCCAATCCCCAGGCGATCGACCACGCCAGGTCTAAAATTTTGAATAACAACATCGGCCGTTGCCGCTAGCTTGAAGAAAACCTCAACCCCTTCTTCGGTTTTTAGATCCAAAGCGAGTGCTCGCTTATTGCGGTTGTTGTTAAGGAATACCGAGGTGACGGACTGATTGGCGTTGCCAGCGCCCCGTGCGTGGTCAGGGCGGTGCATGGATTCAATTTTGATGACGTCGGCCCCTTGATCCGCCAGCAACATCGTGGCTGATGGACCAGAGATGACCGTCGTGAGGTCCAGTATTTTTATGCCTTCAAGGGGGCCGGACATGTCACAATGCTCGCTCAAGTGAGTCAACAATCTAACAGAATTTTCGTGGCAGGCGGGTAGGAGAGACTTTCTGCGGTAAGCGTGGAAAGACCCATCCAACATCCTCGATTGAATGTAAGGAGCCGAATGTGCGGCCTGGAGAGCTAAAGACTCTGGTTCGTCTGATGCTGCCCATGATGGGCACCCAGCTTTGCATCATGGGGATGGGTTTCGTCGATACCGCGATGTCCGGTCACTATAGTTCGGTAGACCTTGCGGGGGTGGCGTTGGGTGGTGTCGTCCTCTGGCCGCTCTTTATGTTGTTTGCTGGTGTGTTGATGGCGGTCACTCCAATCGTTGCCCAACATGATGGAGCGAACGAACCCCATTTGAGTGGCCCGGTTGTCCAGCAAGCGCTGCTATTGGCGGCGATTCTGGGCATTGTGCTGGCGTCAGCGGTCACCCAAGCACATCGATTGTTTGGGTTGTTTGAAATCGACCCCGAGGCTGTCGATGTTGCGAGGCGGTACTTGCAAGGCGCTGCCTGGGGGCTTCCCGCTGTTTTGCTCTATGTCACGATTCGCTACGCCTTTGAGGGGCTAGGACACACCACGATTCCTTTGGTGATCGCGTCGATTGCGTTAGTAGTAAATGCCATATTGAACTACTTGCTGATTTACGGGGTGGGTGGATTGCCTGAGCTCGGGGGAGAGGGTTGTGGTTGGGCAACCGCCCTGACGATGTGGTTTGAGTTGGCACTCGTCCTTCCCTTTTTGTCGAGGCCATGGCTGCGACGCATTCGCCTCAGGGAGGGATTTAGGGGCTTTGATCTCAGAGAAACCTACCGAATCATTAGCATTGGATTGCCCATCGGGCTGACGCACCTCCTAGAGATGATGGTGTTCTCAGTGATCAGTTTGCTAGTGGGAGCACTGGGGGTAGTGGCCATCGCCGCGAATAGTGTCGCAGGCAACTTAAATTGGTTTACCTTCGTGTTCCCGATGGCGCTCGGCAGCGCAGCCAGTATCCGAGTCGGCAATTACGTGGGTGCTGGCGACTATGCGGGTGCAAGGGCTGTGGCGAAACTAGCCATTCAACTGGCGCTAGGGTACGCCGTGCTCGCCAGTCTGATCTTGCTCATCGGACGAAATCTACTTCCTTTGATTTACACTCAGGATCAGGCGGTCGTGGTGCTAACCGCACAAGTCTTAATCGTTGTTGCCGCTTATCAACTGTTCGATTGCTTGCAAGCAGCGATCATCGGCGCATTAAGGGGATACAAGGACACGCAATTTCCAATGTGGTTGTCGATTTCGGCTTATTGGCTGGTCGCGTTGCCGGTCGGGTATGTGCTGGGACGAGGAATTGCGGGGTTCGATCTCGGCTTGCCAGGATTTTTTGCGGGACTCGGGGCTGGGCTGCTCGTGGTGGCCTTGGTGGCAGCCTGGCGTCTCAACCGAGTGAGCCGGAGCGAAGTCATGATCAAACAGCTTTCGGAGTATTAGTCTATGCGAGGATATTCGAACCTGGTGACCAGTCATCGTTATGCAGACTCTATCGACTGGATCAATGCGATCACGACGGGCGGCGGTGTTTTCATCGAGGACTTTTTGTCGGATGAGGCACTCGCTGGCATCTCAGAGACGATCAAAGCGCTGGCGATCAAGCATTTGTCTGGCAGCTCGGATCGATCGTCCTTTTGGCAGGGTTTTCATGGCGATCGGACGACCCGCTTCACGGGGTTGGGTCGGTACACGGAGTATTTCTTCGATCTATTGGAGGATCCTTTATTTGGCGCGGTCGCTGATTCGCTGCTGGAAGACAGTGGCAAAGGATATTGGCTCAATACTTGTCAGGCCATGATTATTGGCCCTGGAGAGCCTGCTCAAATCCTGCATCGAGACGGCGACAATTGGGCCAATGTGCAATCGGCGTTTTGGCCGAATAGCCCTGAACTCACGGTATCTATGATGATCGCCTTAGACGATGTTTGGCCAGCCTTGGGGTCTACACGGATCGTGCCGGGCAGCCATCGCTGGGAGGATTATAGAAGGCGTCCAACTCCTGATGAGGTCGTCGCCGGACATTTCAAGGCCGGCGATGCGCTGCTCTACACCGGATCCATGCTGCACGGCGGCGGCGCAAATGAAACGGTCGATCAACTGCGATGGGCACTGCACCTGAGTGTCGTGGTGGGTTGGCTGACACCAGAAGAGGCCATCACGCAAGAGTATCCGGCTGATCTGGTGCGAGGTCGCTCAAATCGGGTGAAGCGTCTATTGGGGTACGAGAGCTTTGATGGTGCGCCCAAGTCAGGAGGGCGATTGTGGCTTAGGAACTTTGAACGCTGGCGGTTAGACGAAGCGGATCGTTAACGCGTTAGTGCCAGGATTAACTCCTTATTTCTCGATACGTGGTGCAGCCGCAGGCTAAGCAAGATGGCGGCCGAACCGACGCCGGCCGCCAAACCAATCCAAAACCCATAGACCTCCATGGGTGGGAAAAACCATCCGTAGCCCAGCGCGCAGCCCACAGGTAACCCGATGACCCAGTAGCTCAGTAATGCGATGCGCATGGGTATCTGAGTGTCCTTGTATCCTCGAAGCACCCCCGCGGCAGTGGATTGTGCAGCATCGAAAAGCAGAAAAAATACAACGAATAGCAGTAGTTCGGCTGCCAGAGTCGCGACAGCGGTCTCTGTCGTGTAGAGCGCGACGAGCTGATGATTCAGAACGAAAATCATGGCTGCACCAATCAGCGCAATCAGGAGCGTTCCTCCCATGGCAATAAGCGCGGTTTCTCTCGCATCGAGCAGTTCGCCTTGACCGATTCGGTAGCCAATGCGAATGGTTGCGGCCATCCCGAGTGCCATGGGGGGCATAAACAGCACGCCATTGATGTTCATCGAGATGTTGTGGGCAGCGACGACCTCAGATCCAAACCGGCCGAGTAAGAGCGTTGTGAATGAAAAGAGCCCCATCTCGGCAAATATCGTTGCACCAATGGGCATTCCAATGCGAAGCAGTTTGGATAAACGAGCAGAATCTGGCGCTGACCATCTTGTTCTCCAGCCGGTTGAGTTAAATCGCTTGCGCGTGACGACGATGATGATCAGACCAAGCTGAAACCACATGATGATGGCTTGTGCCATACCAGCGCCGACGCCGCCGTGACCTTCGAAATCACCCACTCCATAGATAAAGAAATAATTTAGCGGAATTTTTAGCAGCAAAGCGGTGACCGCAATGATCATCGCCGGCCGAGTAAAGCTCATTCCGTCGGCTAGGCACCGTAAAGAGAAAAAGATCATCAGCGCTGGAATGCCTAGTGAACTGTAGTCGAGGTAGGCCACTGAAATCGCCGCAGCACGAGGATCGACATCGAGCAGCGCATAAACGGGGCCGATGCTACGTAACGTGATCATCGCCAAGAGTCCAGCGATCAGGGCAAGCCAGATCCCTTGCCGGACGGTCTCGCCAATCTCTGGATAGTTTTGCTCGCCATTGAGCTGGGAGATGGTGGGTGTGAGCGCTTGAAGGCAACCCATAAACAACATCATGACAGGCCACATTAAGCTGCCAGCAAGGGCGACACCCGCCAGATCAACGGCTCCATAGTGGCCCGCCATGACGGCATCGGTCACCCCCATTCCCATCTGGGCAAGCTGAGCTGTCATGAGCGGACCCGCAAGCAATGCGAGTCGTTTGAACTCCTGATAGCGAGTCAATTCAGCCACTAGGGTGTCTCCAGTGTAGGCAGCCGGGACTAAGCCAACGAGTACCAGCTAATGCTTGGTACAGGATCTGTTGCTAGGCCCCTTGTGGGGGCACTACCGAGTGGTCGTCTGTCCGCCATCAACCGGAATCAGTTGCCCGGTGATAAAGCCAGAATCGTCAGACGCGAAGAACACCATGACGGGCGCCAGATCCTTGGTAGCATCGCCGTAGGTCTGCCCGAGCGCAATGGATTGGTGATTCATCCAAAACGACGCCGTTTCTTCACTCGGGTTCATTCTCGACATGGCCTCGTGGTACATCGGGGTCGCAATGGCGGGCAAGATGGCGTTGACTCTGACGCCATCCTTTCCCCAAGCGCCCGCAGCTGAGCGCGTCCAAGAGTGGACGGCTCCCTTGGCTGCTGAATAGGCCACCGCGCCTGGCTCTGAGCGTTGACCGGATATCGATCCAAAATTGATGATCGAGCCTCCTCCTCCGACTTTCATATGGCGATGCGCGGCTTGGTTCGTCAGCATCGTGCCTCGAACATTGACCGCAAACATTCGATCCCACTCGCTCGCGCTGACAGTCGCCGGATCTGAGGCAGCTTGGATAGCGGCTGGATGGGCGAGGACATGGAGCTCGCCGCCGAGCCATTCAACCGCTTCATCAAAGGCTGAATTAACCGAGTCTGCATCGGCAACGTCGACTGGGATAAAGGTTGCGGCATCCTGAACGAGTGCGCAGCCAGCGTCTGCAGCCTGCTGACCGGTCCCTTGGTCAATATCCATACCCACCACTTTTGCTCCGGCCCTAACGTAGGCAAGAAAGGTTGCTTCCCCCATGCCCCTGCCACAGCCTGTCACAATGATTTTCTTTCCCTCTAACACGCGCGATCTCCTCTCCTGACATTTGGATGATGGCACAGTGTTTCAATACGCACACCTAGTTAAACGCTGCTTGCGATCCAGCGGTGGATCAGCCATCTTGGTCTATCAACGACTAATCAAAAGCAAGGTCAAGGGGTCGCGCATGGATATGCAGGCGTTTAATGAGCAAATTATTGAGGAGTTCCGATCGAACAGCGGGAAAGTGGCCATTTTCGCAGAGCACCCTATGGTGATTCTTCATACGGTGGGCGCTAAGTCGGGAGCTGTCAGGTTGATTCCATTGGTGCTGACTGAATCGGACGATGAGCTAATTTTGTTTGCATCGTTTGCGGGCGCTAAAAAAGATCCCGCGTGGGTGCACAACCTTCGTGCAACGCCCGAGATAAAGATCGAACTGGCGGACGGCGCGTTTATGGCGAATGTCGAAGAGTGTTCCACTGAGGAAGCGGCGAGCAGAGTCGCGCATCAGGTCACAGTGTCCGAACAATTTAAGGCCTATGTTGAATCTGCCCATCCTCGCGCGATTCCCGTTTTCAAAATTCACGTTTTGCAGCCTGCAGGGCATTAGTCCCATGCAAGAAGAATCTAGACTAGCCGAGGCAGCTTCAGACGTGACGCCAGGTTTCACAGTGGTCCTTCTTCCGGTACTCGGGCTCCTGGTCATGATCTTAGGCGGGTTAGTCCTGCCTCCATTGCTCCTTGATCAGAGCCAGATTTCCCTAGAGTTGGTATTCGTGACGTCCGCTGTGTTTGCGATCGTGGTGTTGAGACTCGCTGGCGTGAGTTGGGAGAGAATGCAGCAGTCCGTAATGGCGAGGATGGATGCGGCCATGCCCGCATTCTTCATACTTCTGTTTATCGGTGTGCTGATTGGGACTTGGATGCTGTCGGGTACGATTCCCATGCTGGTTTACTATGGCTTGACCTTGGTGAATCCCGAGACCTTCTATCTAGTTGCGTTCTTGATTCCTGTTGTGTTTTCCAGTTTGACAGGCACCAGTTATGGGTCAGCAGGAACCATTGGTGTGGTACTCATCAGTATCGCTAGCGCAATGAATGCAGATCTTGGTGTGACCGCAGGTGCGATCATTGGCGGTGCCTATTTCGGGGACAAGCTGTCGCCGCTATCAGACACGACCAATCTAGCGGCCATCGCTTGTGATGTGGATTTATATGGGCATATTCAGTCGATGCTTTACACCACTGTGCCCTCAGCGATGATTGCCGCTTGTGTCTTCACCTATCTTGGAATGGCGACTGAGCTAGCGGCGGTTCCAGAGCAAGTAGAAATTGATCAATTAATGGCAGGGATCTCGGGGTTGTTTGAGTTCAGCTGGCTCTTACTGTTGCCTCCCGTGATCGTTCTGGCTGGAAGTTTAATGCGACAGCCCGCATTGCCCACGTTGCTCGTTTCGATATTCGCAGCTGCTCTGCTTGCCGTGCTGATGCAGCCTTACTCCGTTTTTGAATTGGGTGCAGCGGTTCGTAGTGGCTTTAGTCTCGACGCGATGGCTCCTCAGGTGGAACAGACGGAGGGGCTTGCTGCGCTGATGAATCGGGGCGGGGTATACAGTATGGCCGAACCTATTTTTATCGCCTTTTTTGTCTTCTTTTATGTCGGCGTAGTGGATGCAGTCTCAGCGATTCCCCGCGTGATTAGGGCGCTGCTCACCTGGAGCCGATCGGTGACTAGCACCGCATTGACCGCGCTCTTTGCAACCGGTGCAGTCAATGCACTAACAAGCAATCAATACGCCACGAGCTTCATTGTGGGTGATGCCTTTAGGCGTCAGTTTGATGAGCGTGGCATTGATCGACGAACTCTGTCGCGCTCCCTTGAGGATTACGGCACCATGCTGGAGAGCCTAGTACCCTGGACGACAACCACACTCTTCATGGTGGCAACCCTAGGGGTTGCTTGGGAAGACTACGTTCGCTGGCAGATCTTGTCTCTTGCCAACCTTGCGGTAGCGCCATTACTGCTCGCGCTCGGCGTTGGAATGTTTAAATCGGCTAAGCGCGGGAACCACTCAGCGTAGTCTGTTAATTCAATACATCGAGCGTGTGAGAGTACTTCACGATCCACTCTTTGCGTTTCTCTCTGAACATGCCCACATCGTCGTCCCGGGTCTCGTTGTACACGAGGTAAAAGCCAGCGTCCGCAGAGGTTAACCAGGCAAACCGGAAATTAGTTGCAAGCACTTCCGTGCTGTCGTTGTATTGCAACAGGGCTTGGAGCGAGATTTTCGGCGAGAACGAGTAAGTCATTCTTAGCGAACCGACGTTAATGGTGAACGCATCGGGTTCGTTCAAGAGTTTCAAGCGGTTGTAGGTCCAGGCGAGCGATGCATTGAAGGTCTCTCCGATTCGATAGCGGACTTTAGGCGAGACCTGAACTCGATCTCCGCCGAAAAGCCCGCCAATCTTCGAGGTCACATTCATCGACAAGGGAGCGCCCTGGTCAGTGATCAAAACCAGTTGTAACTCCTCATCATCGTACTCGCCGTCTTGCACGAATTTTCCGGGGGCTAGCGCAAAAGGTTCTCGTACGCCTTCGTGAAGAAAGTTAACCCCTGTGTGAATTTCGAACCCTGATTTCCACTCCCAATGTTGGTCAACATGTAAAAAACCGGTTTCATAGAAATCGTCGCCGCCCCAGTAGCCTCGATACGCAATGTGAGGTCTCAGCTCGTGCATGCTGTCCCAATCGCTATTGCGGTTCCGATAGAGCGCGAATAGATCCACTTTGGTGAAGTCTCGCCGGCGTAAAAATCCAACCTCTGGATTGAAATTTTTCCCTACCTGGGTCACGCCTCCGCGGAAAGACCAAGCCTCGGAACTATAGTCACCCTGGAGCTGAAATGCGGTGTCATCTCCGTCAAGGTCTGGAGAATCGGTTTTGGCAAGGAAGCCGGAAAGACGGCCATCTGCACCAATGCCTAGCCTTCCATCGATGGCATAGGTCCGGTTGTAGTCATCGGCTCCTGGGTTCATTAGGTCATCGGCTTCTTTGTTGACGACTAGAAAACCCAGGCTCGAGCGGTTGGCGAATTCTTGGTTCACCCGAGCGACAGTGAAATCGGTTTGTCCAGCTGCGCCAGCAACAGCGTCCGCTTGCATATGCAAGAAGCCAACATTGGTTGAGCTACCCACTTTTCCTGATAAACGAGCGCCGGCTTTGATCGGAATTTGGCTGCCGTTTGACGCAATACCAATTCTTCGGCTGAAGAAGAGCTCCACTTCACGAGGGACGCCCACTGCGAACTGACCAGCGTTTTCGAGGAAGAAAGGGCGCTGTTCGGGTAGGAACAAGCTGAAGCGGTCTAAGTTAATTTGAAACTCGTCCACTTCGACTTGAGCGAAATCGGTGTTGTAGGTGACATCGAGCGTCAAGCTAGGTGTGACGCTGTATTTCATATCGAACCCTACCTCTTGATCACTTGACCCATCGATCATATTGCCGCTGCTGCGGCGAGCGAGGGCATAGGGGGTGATTTTGAGGTTTCGTTGCGCGGGCGTTTCGATACTGGTGACGCGCCCTGCATCCGCAATGCGGAAGAGGTCATACTGACGGTCAATTGGGGACCAGAATGCGACCTCGTTGTTTCTTCGGATATTCCTTTGGAAGTTAAATCCCCAGGTCTGCGCGGCCTGGCTGCTGTACCGAAGCGATTTAAAGGGAATTTCAAACTCGGCCGACCACCCAAAATCGCCTGTTTGGGTTTTGACTTGCCAATTGGTGTCCCAATTTAAATTGAAGCCGCCTCCGCCGGAGCCGAATGCGCCGCTGCCTTCCTTGGTGACTTGGCCGTCGTATTCGATGCCGGCAGGATTGGTGCCGAAAACGAAGCCGTTCTGTTGATCGAGATAGCTGTCGATGAGGATCGTAAAGCTGTCAGTGTCCTCAAGGTCAGCATCTCTGCGACTGTCGGAGACAATGATGCCCTCCGGGTTCGTGTCATAACAAATGACGCCGATATATAAGGCACGGTCGGTGTAGCCGATGAATACTTCGGTCTTTTGGCTGGCAGGTGATCCCTCTACCGGGCGTTGTTGCCAGAATTGATTGATGTTGGTGGTTTTCCACGCTGGGTCGTTCAGCACATCGCCGTCGAGGGTCGGGCGGGTTTCGAGTGCCACTGCCTCAGCAGTTGGTGCTGCATTCGAAGTGAGGCTGATCAGACCGGCAATGAGTGCGCAGAGGCAGGCAAGTGCCTTTGTGTAGGTATGAGCCGTGAGCAAGTGCGATTCCAGACTGTCATTGTTCAACCTACATTCCCCCAATACCCAAACGAACCGGCGGCAAGAATATCAAAGGCGAGCTCGCCTGAATAGCGATCGGAATATCAATATAACCATTTGTGTAGTTTTAGCTAAAGCTAAAGCTAGAGCTAGAGCTAGAGCTAGAGCTAGAGTAGCTTGGCTATCGCTTTCTCGCAGCTAGTCGCCCAGATAGGCCCAGCACTCAAGCTCAACGGCCGCACCTAAGGCTAAACCGTCAGCACCGAAGGCAGATCGAGCGGGTTTGGGACCAGGGAAGTAGGTCACATAGATCTCGTTGAATTTTCCCCACTCGCTGATTTCGTCGATCATTACCGTGCATTTAACGATATTCTCAAATCCTGCCCCTTGACCGGCCAAAATGCTTTCGATGTTGCGCATGATCTGGTGAGTTTCAGGGACGATGCCACCCTTGACCAGCCCGTTCTCTCCCAGACCAACCTGACCCGAGAGAATGAGCATGTCATTGACTTTGACTGCCAAGGAATAAGGGGCTTGCCTAGCCGCTTCTGTGTCGGGATTAATAAAATCAGGGTTGGCGACACTGGCTTCTATCCATAGCGCACAGAAGATAAGTCCAATACCGAATGATCGAAGTAAACTATTCATAGCAATTCCCCGGTTGATGACTGGTGTCGCTATCGTCTCATTCTGCTACCGGATAAGGAAGAGCCGTCACTTAGCGGGGAGGGCTCGCAGCAAGGGGCAGTCGGGGTTGCGGTTTCAAATTGGGACGCGCTCCTATGAAGCTCCTATGAAAGAGGTAGCCCCTTTTTGAAAAATGTGCGGTTGTCCATCAATCATGATTGAGGGAAAAGACGGTTTCGTGGTGTTGAACTAAACCGTCTACTCAAGCTGAACTAATGTGAGGGTTAAGATGAAGTCTTGTCAGGGCGCTACGCGGGCGCCTTTCAAGAAGTCTTGGGGAAGTGACGTTTCGACAGATTTGGAAAAAGCTGCCTGGAGAGGCGCGGCAAGAAGATTAAGGCGGCGCGTCCAGGGCAGTCCTTTAAAGGTTTTCGGTTGGAGTCTTTGGGTTGGAGTGTTGGTATGAAAGCGGTATTGGTTATCGTGTTCGTTGGGTGTGTATCTCTTCATGGCCTTGGCGATGAATTAGTGCCTGACGCCTTTATCGACGTACGAACGATTGCGCCGGATATTCAGTTAGAAATGCGTTATGTGACGGATGACAATTTCGTTGGAGCCCCTGTGGATGGGTATCTGGATCCCATCTGTTATCTAGCGCGTCCAGCGGCCTTCGCCTTGGCGAAAGTGCAGGAAGCCGTTCAGAGTGACGGTTACGGGTTGGTGATGTTCGACTGTTATCGGCCTCAACGGGCGGTAAATCACTTTGTCAGATGGTCTGAGGGTAAGGATGCCGCGACCAAGCAGCAGTACTTCCCCGATCTTGATCAATCTCAGTTGTTCGAATTGGGATACATTGCTAAACGCTCCGGACACAGTCGGGGTGCGACGGTGGATGTCGGACTTCTAAAGCTGAGCAGCAACCATTCGAGTGATGACCTTGGTCGAGAAAGACCTACAAAGTGTCAGCATCGATTTGAGCGCTCGAAGGCCGAGGGGCATGTGGACTTTGGGTCTGATTACGACTGTTTTGATGCGATGAGCCACACGGCCAGTCAGGAGGTCAGCCAGCACGCGATCACAAATCGTCGATACCTAGTAGAAGTGATGGCTCGGTTTGGGTTCGAAAACTACGATAAAGAGTGGTGGCACTTCACTTATCGGCCTGAGCCATTTCCTGAGACCTACTTCGATTTTCCTATTATTAATGAGTAGTCTGTGATGCTCAGTTATTCGGGTACCACGGGGAGAACTCCCGTCACGGAAAGTCGTCGGGACAGGTAGTAGAGGTGCTGTGCGAAACCCGCCAGATGCGCCAGTGGCGCGGTATGGCCAGTGGCGCGGTATGATAGAGGAAGGTAGCCGAGCACTCGCTTTATGAACGATTACGATGAAATTCTGGTATCCCTCAGGAAAATTACTCGGGCCATCGATTTGCATTCGCGCAGAGTGCTGAAGACAAGTGGGCTTACGACGAGCCAACTCTTGGTGCTGCAAAGCATTGATCGGTTGGGAAACCCCTCTCCCTCGGCGATTGCCCGCGAGGTGGTGCTCTCTCAGGCAACCGTATCCTCTCTTTTGGATCGACTGTCCAACCATGGGTTGATTTTACGCGTGCGCGCGGAGGGCGATCGAAGACAGATGCTGGTTCAGTTGACTGATCTCGGTCGGGAACGGCTCGCGACGTCACCGTCTCCATTGCAAGAGGAGTTTCTGGGTAAATTCCGAAACCTGCCAAGCTGGGAACAACACATGTTGATCGCGTCTATGCAAAAGATTGCAGAGATGATGAATGCGGAAAACCTCGATGCGTCGCCAATTTTGGCTGTGGGCGAAATTGGTCAAGGCGCAGTTGATACTGCGAATACAACGTCCAACTCAGGTTAAACGTCGTTTCTTAAGATAGTGAATGGGATCACAGCATAGGCAAGTGCCCCGTCGAATGAGCCTAAAAGATACTCGTTGGCATCCAGAAACATCCAAGGCGGTTGTAGCCGGTAACCCGCTCTTGGGTTGCGGAGCTGCTCATTGGTCACCGCAGCCACTTTGAGTTTCACCCTGCGAAGCGTGTGCAGGGTAAACCCGCCCCAGTAGAAATACTCGATGTCACCACCCCGCATAATGATGCCGACGCTACCCCGCTGATCCTGATCTAGTGTGAGCAGGCGGTGATTGACTCGAACCTGAATACTGTACATATATACAGTATAAATGAATTCCAAGGCGCTGGTAGGAACAACCGAGATTTTCTATACTTCGCAGCCTTAACTAACCGCTCGTAGCTCAGCTGGATAGAGCACCAGGCTTCGAACCTGGGTGTCGGGAGTTCGAATCTCTCCGGGCGGGCCACCATTTAAAAAAAGCCGACTGATTGTCGGCTTTTTTGTGCCTCCAGATTTAGTTTGTCCCCAGTTTTAGTTTGTTCTCAGCTAGCGCCCAGCCTTCAGCGCAAACTCTGTGCTTAGCGTGGTTCTTCGATCAAAGTGTAGCAAAGCGACTTACGGCACCGGCTCGGCCGGCAGCGCTGCTAAGGCGCAAGAAACTGGCATGTCGATCAGCGCTGGGTGACTTCTATGGCAGATCCGAGGCGAGATCTGCTCAAGGCTATTCGGCCTCAGTGTCGGGGATGACCGGCGGTTCTTTTTCACTGGCGTTCCAGACCACTTCGTCGGGAGCTCCTATTACCAGGGGATAGACACCCTCTGGATAGGTCATGTGCGGTCCTTCAGCATCTGCACTGGGTTGAGCCACAGCCCCTCCCTGATCTTTGTAGTCGGCGGGGTGGGTGTACCGTGCGAGTTCGTCTTCTGAAATGCCCGCTAGTGCCACTACTTCAGGGTCAATCCAAGCTCGGTTATCGATGGGCTCATGAGAGTAGGACAGTTCCAGTGACAAATTTTCTGGTCCGGCAAAATACATCGACACGCACATTCCGTGATCTGTGGGGCCTAATACAGGCACCCCTTTGGAGCGAAGGCGGTCGCGCATGGCGAGCAATTCATCGTGATTCCTTACCTTTAAGGCCAGGTGCTGCATCGTTCCTCTCGCCGAATTGGCACCCGGATTACCCGCGTGCGTTTCACCCATGCGCACCTCGATCTTGCCAATCTCTGGATTGCAGACAAAAGCGATGCTGCTTTCATCATTGAGGCGTAAAAAGCCATGCCAAGTGTCTTTGACGCCATGCATCCAGTAGAGTGCGACGAGTTCCATGCCGAGCTTGTCGGTAAAGAATTCAATTTGCTCCTTCATATTCGCGGTTGAAATAGCGAGATGATGTAACCCTTCGACTTTATTCATTGAGCAATCCTTTTACTGTTTGACGGCTGTTAGTGCGTTATATCCGTATAGTTTGTCCATCGCTCCGCTTGACGCTTTGCGAGCCGCTCGATTTCTTAGCCAAGCGGCTATGCCGCGCAAGTGGAATACCTTCGCGTTTCGTCGCGAACCGTTTTGAACGAAAGCGGTGCGCGCACGCCTTAAATCTTCGTATCTTTTTAAGGCGACTGGAATGTTGGAATCCTGAGCTATACAGGCTGCGAGCACGGCGCCGTCTTCGATCGCCATGGCCGCTCCTTGCGCCATAAAAGGTAGGGTGGGGTGGCACGCATCGCCAAGCAGGGTCACTCGGCGTTGTCCCCAAGATGGCATCGGCGGTCGGTCAAACAGTGCCCACTTGTACAATGAAGTTTGATCGGCGGCCGCAATCAGTGTTTGGATATCTCTGTGCCACCCGCTGAAATCAGTCTTCAGCTCTTCCAAGTCACCGGGTTCGGTCCAAGACTCAACCTCCCAACCCGCTTTCTCGACGACGCAAACACAGTTCACTAAGGTGCCGCCTTTCACGTAGTAGTGAACAAAGTGCTTGCCCGGCCCCCACCAGGCGGTCGACATCGGGCGCACCATGCCTTCTGGCAGAGCCGATGTAGGGACGACTGCTCGCCATGCGATATTACCGGTAAAGGTGGGCTTTGCTTCGCCCCATAGGGTGGCTCTGATCGCTGAGTGGATGCCATCGGCGCCGATGAGTACATCCCCATGATGGGTGCTGCCGTTGACGGTCACGCTAACGTCGTCCTTCGCCTCATGGTAGTCAACGATTCGCGCGTCAGTGTGCAAAGACACTAGGTCGTTCTGATGGGCTGCTTTGATCAGAACAGCTAAGAGATCGCCGCGATGGATATGGTAGTAGGGTGAGCCAAACTTGTCTGAGGCGGCAGCACCTAATGCAGATTCAGCGATGACCTTGCCAGACTTCCAGTCTCTAAATTGGGTGCCCTCTGGCAGAAACCCATGGGACCGCAGATCCTGCGCTAGGCCTAGATGATGAAGTACTCGAGAGCAATTCGGCGAAAGCTGAATACCAGCCCCGGCCTCTGTAAAGGTGGAGGCTTGCTCAAAGACCTCAACTTGAATGTCCTGCTTAGCCAGACAAAGCGCAGCGGTTATGCCGCCGATTCCCCCGCCAGCGATCAGGACGTTCATTGGTTCTGTCTCAATCCCCGAGGGTGGCGATAGTCGGGAAACAAAAAGGGTCTTGCGGAATGCATGCTATCGGCTGCCCATCATCATTCGGGTTCGGATCTGCCGTCATAGGCGATCTTGCCGCCCACCATGGTCATCACTACCTTGGCATTCAGGATATTGTCGGCAGGAACGGTCATTAAGTCTCGGTCGAACACGGTGAAATCCGCGTACTTACCGACCTCGATGGACCCGCGAAGATGATCCTGAAAGGCACCGTAGGCGGGCCATATCGTAAACATCTTAAGGGCTGTTTCCCGAGAGACTGCCAGCTCAGGGTGCCAGCCGTCGCCCGACGTTCCATCCAATCGCTTTCGCGCGATTGCTGCATAGAATTCAATTCGGGGGTCGCCCAGTTCCACAGGTGCATCTGAGCCTCCCAGGATTTTTAATCCCTTAGCGACGAGGTCTCTCCAAGGGTAGGCATATTGCAGCCGTTCAGACCCCAGTCTGGCTGGAGCGAAATTCAGGTCGCCGATCCCGTGGCTAGGTTGCATAGATGGCAGGATCCCCAGTGAGACGAAGCGATCTTGATCACCCGGTTGAATGATCTGCGTATGTTCGAGGCGCCAACGTAAGTCACTGCTTGCCCATTCAGACCGAGGGGTGGCGTTGAAGGCCTCGTCATACCAATCGAGTAGCGAGCGCACAGCGCGATCGCCGATCACGTGCGTTTCGATCTGTACGCCGTCGGTGAGTGCCTGACGAAGAATCGGCATCAGCGTTGATTTTGGTGTCCTACCCATGAAACCGTTGTGGTCGCTATCGGCGTAGTTGTCGATGAGTGCTGCGCCGCGAGAACCGAGGGTCCCATCGATAAATACCTTGATGCCTCTGACATCGAGGAAATCATCATCCGTTTTTTCTCGGCCCCGCTTGAATCGCTCCTTCGCCTCTGACACCGGCACCGCGACGTAGACGCGATGGGTCATGTTTCCCTCTTGATGGATGGTCTTCAGGAGGTCTACCAATCGATAGGACATACCCGCGTCCTGCGTTTGAGTCCACCCCATGGCCGCATTCGCTTTGAGGCCTTGGATTAAATTGTCCTTCAGGTAGTCGTCTGTGTCGTCCGGCAAAATGGTGCGAAACGGTTTCATGGCGTTACCGAGTACATACCCCGTAGGCTCTCCGTCCTCGTTTCGATCGAATCGGCCACCTTCCGGGTCGGGTGTGGCTTTGGTGATCCCAGCAAGTCTCAATGCTGCCGAATTTACTAATGCGGAGACGCCGTCTGCCCGCGGCATGAAGAGCGGCTTTGTCATGGTGAAGGCGTCGACATCCTGTTTGGTGAGAAACCGCTGTTCATCGGTCCATTCCCGCTCGATCCAGCCGCGCCCTAAAATCCACTCATCCTCGGGTATGGCCGTTGCCCATTGCTCAATCGCCTGGACAGTGCCCGAGAGGGTATCGATCCCAAAAAGGCTCAAGGTTTTAGTTCGCCGGCCCACTCCCTCTAAATGTTGGTGCGCGTCGGTAAAACCCGGGAATATGATGCTTTGCCCTAAGTTGATCGTTGGAACGGACGCACATAAGGCTTGTTTACTTTGCGATTCGGTGCCCACGAAAGTGATTCGATCACCCAATATCGCTACGGTCTCGGCAGTCGGAGCCTTCGGATTGGCTGTATAGATACGCTGCCCCTTAACCAGTCGGTCTGCCTCGACGCAAACCGCATCTGCATCTGCGCCTGCCTCAGAATGCGGCAGCGAGGCGATGAGTAATCCAACGAGGACTAGACACCACTTCGAGGTCGGAAAAAAACAGTCGGCGAAAAAGGGTTTTATACAGCGATGCATGTCGTCTCCAAATGCGTACCCGTGAATACCTAGACAGGCAGCACATGCTTGTGCATTAAGGTTGGTAGGGGCTTAGCGATCTATTAGACCATGATTCGCTCCCTTAGCGAGCAGCCTAATAGCGCATGCTTTTCGGGCGCGGCGATTTTGAAATCGCAGCCTATGCCGACCCTGAAAATGGCATAGAATGCGGGGGTCGAACATCACTTTCTCTGTCGCTGGTTTTAGAGCACGCTTATGAAACGATCACCCTTTTTCTATGCCGTCATATGTCTGATGTTGACTGTCGATGCTTGGGCAGCGCCGATTATATTGCCGGGTGCGCCTGGGCAGGGGGCCAAAGAGTTAACGGCCGAGGAGGCGATCGAGATCGCGGATACAAGCTACACCCGAGATGATGCGAGATTTATGAGGGACATGATTCCCCATCATCAGCAAGCGGTGGTGATGGCTGAGTTAGTCGAAGAGAGAACCAACAATGAAGAGGTAAAAGAGATTGCCGGCCGCATCTTGACTGCGCAGGTCGATGAGATCGTGTTCATGACGGGTTGGCTCACAGAGCGTGGCGAGGAGGTTCCTTCCCCTCATGATGCTCATCAGATGCACACTTCTCACGACATGGCGGGGATGGCATCGCCTGAAGACTTGGAGCGACTGCGAGGTTCCGAGGGCGTTGAATTCGATCGCTTGTTTCTCACCTTAATGATTGCCCATCACGAGGGTGCGCTAGAAATGGTTGAAGATTTGCTTGATCAACCCGGCGCCGCCTATGACCCGGTCTTGTTTGAGTTTGTGAATGATGTGGATAAGGATCAGTCTTCTGAAATCGATCAGATGAACAAGATGCTGGTTGCGTTATCGCCAGATCCGCGAGCAAATCTCGCCGCTGGATTTGAAGATGCAGAGCAAGCGATACTCAACATGACCCTCATCGCAGCCCTACCTAAGCCTCCTGGATTTTTTGACCCGAAGAATCCCGCTGGCATGCCGCTCGCCAAGCCGAAAAAAGAGGATGAGGATGCCTCATCCGATGCGTTGCCGGAGGTTCAGGAAGGCCATCATCAGAATCACGCCGAGCACATGGGTAAAATGCCCGCTGATGATGCAGACCCAAGCGATGACACGGCAAACGATGAAGATGAGAGCGAGACCAGTGATTCGCAGGATGAGCAAAGCAATGATGACAATGAGTGGAGCGACCGTTCACCGCTCCTCAGCTTTTCAAACACCGATATGGCGTTCAGCCGCGACGTTTTGGTTGCGGGCAGCTATCACGGATTTAACGTTTACAAACTCGCGCCAGACGGTTTGCCCGACCTTCTAAGCTCGGTGGTATGCCCAGGTGGGCAAGGTGACGTCTCCATTGTTGGGGATCTACTGATTATGAGTGTTGAGCAAACGCGTGGCCGGGTAGATTGCGGGCTCGAGGGCGTGAGTGAAGACGTCAGTCCAGAGCGGTTTCGCGGGATACGCATTTTCGACATCAGCAATCTCGAGCGTCCTGTTCAGGTTGGGCAGGTGCAAACGTGCCGGGGCTCGCACACCCACTCCGTGGTGTCTGGGCCGGATGAAGCGGGTTCCATCATTGTTTATAACTCGGGTACGTCGCGCATCAGAGAGAATGAGGAACTTGATACCTGCTTTGGCGCTGAGCCCGGAGATGACCGAACGGCACTCTTTCGGATCGACGTGATAGAGATTCCGGTCGCAGACCCGTCAAAGGCGCGCATCATCGATAGCCCAGCGGTATTCGCGGACCCCGAGACAGGGCGGCTAGCGGGCCTATGGCAAGGCGGTGACCACGGTGATGGCACTCAAGAGACGTCTGAGACGGATCAATGTCATGACATCACCGTTTTTCCAGAGGCGAATATTGCCGCAGGAGCGTGTTCTGGCAACGGGATTATTTTTGATATCACAGACCCGAGGAAGCCAGAAAGAATCGACGTCGTGTCTGATAAAGGGTTCGCTTACTGGCACTCTGCGACCTTCAACAATGATGGAACAAAGGTGCTCTTCACTGACGAGTGGGGCGGCGGAAGTCGACCAAGATGCCGCAGTTACGACCCGCTAGATTGGGGCGCTGACGCTATCTATGACATTGTGGACGGCAGACTCGAGTACCGCAGCCACTTCAAAATTCCGGCTCCTCAAGTCGAAGAGGAAAACTGTGTTGCGCATAACGGCTCGGTAGTGCCAGTTCCAGGAAGAGATATCTTCGTTCAGGCTTGGTACCAGGGCGGGCTCTCGGTGATTGATTTCACCGATTCGCGCAACCCCATCGAGATTGCCTATTTTGACCGAGGCCCCATTAGTGATGAGCACCTCATCCTAGGAGGCTATTGGTCGACTTACTGGTACAACGGAAAGATTTATGGAACTGAAATCGCGCGTGGGCTCGATGTGCTCTCGCTATTGCCTAGCGAATACCTAACCGATCACGAGATTGCAGCTGCGTCGATGGCCAACCAGGGAGCGGTCTTTAACCCTCAGCAGCAACTCATGGTGACTTGGCCGACGCACCCAAGCGTTGCCCACGCGTATCTCGATCAGCTCGAGCGTGATAGCGCGCTGCCCGAGGACTCGGTGTCGCAGTTACGGTCAGCGCTCGATCGCAGTATGAATCAATGGGAGTCAGGTAAGCGGGATAGACGACTGGCGGAAACACTCGGGGCCGTACAGCAAGGCTTGATAGCGACAAGCGCAGATGGCTTGGTCGCGAGTCGCGTCAGTGCTCTCACCGAGCAACTGAGTGGTATTTCAGCGCGCTTCCAGTAAGGAAGGGGAGAGGGCTGAGTAACCGCTGGCGATGATAGGCAGTTCTGGATTCAGAGTAGCCTTGGTGCGCTCGCGGCTCAGCCTCAAAGCCTTGGCGCGACATTAGGCTTTCTAGGAGGTAGGGGCCACGAGATACAGGACAGGACATACAGGGTGTAGCGACGGACGAGGAGAAGAAGCCTCATCGATGTGTAATGCAAAGCTGTAAATAAAAGCTGTAATCAAAAAAGCCCGGGCAGTCATCCGACTGATACAACCCAAAAAAGAAAAAAGAAAAAATCAGAGTCTCTTTCGTTCTCTCCGGCGCTCAACCTTTTCAGCCATGGAGGGTGCCCGACCTGGCGTGCTCCAAGGGCAAACCGCCAAGCATAACGCGCAGCCATGATGTTCATTGAAAAACGGCAAGCACTTGTCGAAATCGACATACCATTTCTCCACTCCCCGAACTAATTGCTTCTCATCGGTGATGGCTCCTGCGGGGCAGTCGCGTTCACAAATCTGGCAGTTTAGGCAAATGTCGTCGACGTTTAGGGTGTCTTGCTGATCCGCTACTAACGGCATCTCCGTCAGTACCGAAGCCAGGCGAAACGAGGCGCCATAGCGACGATTAATGATGGATCCATGCTTGCCGAGCTCACCGAAACCGCAAGCCAGCGCGGGCGGAATCAAGTTGACCGGTCCTGCCATCGGGCCGCAGTGGCCTTCGGCGTCAAAGCCCTGGGTTCTTATCCAGTCCGCTAAATCTCTCGCGATTCGTTCACCGCGGGTGTACTGCTTTACGACCTCGCTTGAGGCCAGCGGCTCTGGCGCCGAACTCAATATCTCATGGTCCATGACTACGCCGAGCATGATGATCCAAGGCTTATCAGTCTCGCAGCCCTCAAAAATCCACAGGGGGTCCATGGGTGCGATTCCGACGAGTTCCGCGCCGAGGGCTGCGGCTTTGTTGTGGACTTTCTTATGCCACTCACCAGGATCTTTCGGAACGGCAGTCTCTGCAATCGCGACTGGCTTACGGCGCTGAATGGCCGTGCGTTCTTCAATCATTTGTTCGCGCCCCGGGGCTGGGTTTTTTGCGCTGTGCGCTCCCATCCACTGTTGGAGGTGACCATGGGGCGTCGCATCTGGTGCATGCCAATAAATGGGGCTGGGTGGCCTAACGTCTGTTTCGCCCAAGCCGTTGATGGTGTTGCCCGAAATATCTGGCCAGAGTCGCATTTGATCCGGGTCTGCTTGGAACTGTTGTTTCGCGATACGACGGCGAGGCATAGATTGGGCTCGGTTGGCTAGGGGTGAGGGTTCCCCCCAGGAAGGTAGCCGATTTATGGGCCGATCGCCAACTGCCTCAGTCCACTCGTCCCGCTGGGACCTGAAGTGTCAGGTCAATTGGGTGGGTTTGGCTTTATTTTCATATGACCATTGCCAAGCTTGTCTGCTGGGTGGCTCATCAAAACGGTTAAGAATTCTTTACGCTCTTTAATCGATCTTTAATCTGTTTAATGGAATCTTATTTCTTTCTTTAATCGTTCTTGCATCAATGTCCGGAAAATTGCCGACACCTCTTAGCGACGGAATCAGGAAATGAATCTGAAAACACTCATACCCTTGGTGGCGTGCCTTAGTCTGGCTGCTTGTGATAGCGGGGATATCAATATAAACCCCTCGA
>Ga0255778_10000295_pt1 | contig 45738 bp, 44 predicted proteins | sample 071ome_31_FD_179976 | JGI IMG/M metagenome (GOLD analysis project Ga0255778, IMG submission 179976) | Coastal salt marsh microbial communities from the Groves Creek Marsh, Skidaway Island, Georgia - 071405CT metaG (version 2) | ecosystem: Environmental > Aquatic > Marine > Intertidal zone >...
GGGGTACAGGAAACTAATTATATAAACAGGACTGGTCCAGCCCAACCTTATTCACAGGAAGGGGTTATCACAAGTACTGGAAGGCAAACCGGTTTCTTTGGATATCCTACTAATTCCTATGTTTTTGAGATTGACTTTTCTTCCGCAGCGAGTGGTCAATTTGTTACTGGATTTCACTCTACTCAAGAGGATGCTTACATAGCATGTACTGGTCTTAGTGGCAATCCACTTTTTGTAACCACAGGGGTTTCGCGTGTTACTGGTTATATTGTTGTGGAGAACTATTTTTATCAGAGTGGTGATATAGAAATAAGTTCTGGGCGCTACATATACCCTACCCTACCTAACCTCGGAAGACCGAGACAGCTTTACTTTGCAGACGATGGTCAATCCGGAAATATCACAGATCTGGTTGTCAACGGAAATTATTCCCAGTCCCTAATTGCAGATATCTTAAATAATGTTTATCCGCAGTTAAATTCAGCACAGAGTGATTATTGGTCTCCAAGATTTCCGATTACTAGCCGAAGTACTGGGTTTAATCCCGTGGTTTATTCACCACAATATTTCACGAATCAAGGGCATAGTGGTAATGCCTATGAGATTTATATAACTGTTAATGGTTCTTCTACTGCAACGTGTATTGTTAATGCTAATTCTGGTCAGGGAAATGAGCCCGGGTCGCTTAATTTCGAATATTATGTAATGCAAGATGTTGCCGGTCAAGATGGTGTAGCCACTCAGTTGAATGCCGCCATTGCTTCATCATCAATACCCGGTGGTACTGGTTCTATTGAATTTACTGCAGTTCAAAACTATAATATTAATCCACTTGGAACCCCAGCTAATTATTATGGTTTAAAAATGGAGGTTAAAACTGGGAGTATCGAAACTGTGCAAATAAAAGATAACTCTGCTACACTAAATACATCACTTTCTTTGAACTTAGATCCATTTGCTTATTATTATACTGGTAGCTCAAATGTTTTTTCTTGCTCTGGTATGCCACCTGATTTAATCTTACCTACAAACAATTACTTTGAGCAGGGTAAGAGAATAGTGTACGGAAATACCATATTCTAAAATTTTGATAAATAGAAAGCAATGCCAACAACTTTTTTCTATATAAACACTGCAGCTCTTGATTCCTTTGGGGACGTTTGGGCTGTGGGAAGAGATCTTACCAAATACGATGGCGAAAATTGGTCATACTATAATTACCAAAATTCGGTGGTTCCTAGCAATGATCCATACTTCTTGGATACTAGGTCAATCTCTATTGATAATGAAAACAGCAAATGGGTTGGGTGTGCAGTAACTGCTTCTTTATCTCAGGAATTAGTTTTTAAGGCTGCAGGAAGTCAGGCTGCTACTGGGGAAAGTTGGTCTTTAAGTCAATTTGGAAATTATTCTTCGCAGTCTCCTAATTGGGAAGTACCTACTATTTACGCAAGTCCCTACACGGAGGAAGTTCTTGCTTTTATCTCACCACTGAATGGTGGTGCTGGAACTGGCGGAACTGGAAACACCGGGGTGACCGGTGGATATCTTTGGAGGTATGATAAAGTTTCTGAGCAATGGAATGAGATAAGTCCAGGATATACATGGCCTCACATTTATGAGATAACAGCTAAGGGTGAAGGTGGTAATACTTTTGAGTACTATCTAAGCACAAATGACGGACTCCAAACTATTCCACAGGGAAATCTCGATCCTATAACTTTGGATAATGGTGAGCTTGCAATTAAGCAGCTTTCTAAATACAATTCCATTACCTCTGGCATTGGCGGTGATATTGTGTACGATGTTTCTTTTGATGAGGATGGAAACTATTGGACTGGTACCGAGAATGGTATAACATATTGGGATGGTAAGAAATTCTATAATTGGAATATTGGATCTGGTGTAGGAGTAACTAAGGTAGTAGCCAGAAAGAATGGGCACGTATTTTTTAGGATAGGAAATCCGTTTGATCAGCCTTCTACTTCAAATGGATTCTATCATTTTAATGGGGATTCCTTCACCCATTTAACTTCTTCCAATACAAATCTGCCTGATAATAGGGTGATTGAATTAATGAAGGCTGAAGAAAAATCTCTAGCCGGAACAAGGAAGATTTATGAAGAGGATCTTTGGATTGTTGCTGGTAATAATATTTGCCTCTTTGATTATACCCTGCCTCACGTATATGGAACATCTAAGTATACAGGAACCACAGGATGGAATTTTGTTTATTATACACACACCACAGAGGGCGGAACCACAGATACCGCTAGGCTTCCTAAAGCTGACAAGTACACTTGGAAATACCCAACCTGGAGAGGATACGATAACGAATACCTAAAAAACCTCCACCCTGGTTTGGATCCAAGAAACTTGTTTTTGGAAACCAATTTCAAAGACATTGCAAGCGGTAAAGCAGGGGAACAACCCTATTGGAATAATGGGGAGATAATCCCTTACAGTGATGAAGAGCTTTCTAAACTTATAGCAGATTCTGACTGGCTCACAGACACAACTACTTTTACAGTAACCTCTGCTAGTAAGTACCGTGATTATAACGTGGTAACCGGTTATTCAAGCGAAACCTCGATAAATTTTGGGGAGAAAAACAACCTTACTCCAAATTATACACTTCCCAATCCTAACCCAACGGACTCTTCTGGAGCAACTGCTGATGTTGGATTTGTTGCACTTTACTCTGATGGTGGTCAGATCAAAACTGTGGTACCATTTAGAGGATATTCGACTAAGGTTTATAAAGCCCTTCCATCTGTTGATAATTCTTCGGTATTTGTTCTGGGAACTTTTAAAAGATACTTAGAGGCAGGCGAGTTTATCTACTCGAGCAAATACCCAGGAGCTGCTGATATGACTGTTACTGGAGCTACTGGACCAACTGGTGGACCTGTTGGATTTTCTAACATTGCCTCTCCTGGCTTAACCGCATCATATGACTATCCTTGGATATTGAACGCAGCAACAGGGGCCACTAGTGGTATCTACTTGCCACAAACTTCAATACTTAGCGATACTGAGGCAATCTTCATGGCTGAAGTTGAGGTTGATCTCGGAAGTAAGGTTAGTTATGGAGATATTGATTTTTCTGCCGGAGAAGTTGTTAAAAACCAGTTTGCCCTGAAGAATTTTAGATATTTCCCTGGTGCTAGTGGTTCTTTTGATCCAACCGGGGTAATTGATGCATCTTATTCACCTCCACCTTTAATTGAAAATCTTGACTTATCTGTTACTGAAAACTCGGTAAGACTGATTTCAAACTATTCTGGTGGTTTAGCAACACTTAAAGATGGTTGGTTTGATCTAAGTGATTTACCAAACTCACCTGAGTTTATCTTCTCCTCCAAAACTTCTGGAACATATGATAGAAGTGGTAGTGTGGTTGATATGAACTCGAGTCTTTCTATTAGAGGGGGATTTAACGTGGGACTTACTGGATCTTCAACCTCAAGTGTTGATGGTATTACATCCCTGGAAAATTCATTGACATACCTTCTTACAGGTACTTCTACTCGTGACGTAACTGTTGGTAGCCTTTCTCTAACTCACCCGAATCCTGGCTATTCTTATCCGTACTTTGTTTTAAATGATTTCAATAATTTACCACTCTCTGGTGCCTTTATAAAAAATTCTGGTGGGACTGCTTCTGGGTATACAAATTGGTTCAATACAATCTCTGGATATAGGTCTGAAGATACCTATTATGTAAACACCCTTTATACTGACACCCCAGTTCTTTCTCCAACATCTAGAACTGCTTCTTTAAGTGGCATCGGGACATCTGGTGGTGTAAATGTTTTAACCCTTTTGATTAGACCTGGTGGTAACTATTCTCAGCTTTCAGCTTATGAGGTTCTTCCAACTAGCTATGGTAGTCCTTTCCTATCTTCTATAAGTGATCAAAGTGATGCTTTACCTGGTGGTGATCAATATTTAGCTCTGTATTATCAGAGGACAAGCGGTGTTACCGGTAGTGGTCATAACATTATAAAGAGAAACGTAACTGGAACCTATGTAGACATTGCTTCAACTTTTGGACAAGGAAATACTGGGGACCAATCCCAGTTAAAATTCCACGTTGGTCCTAAGCTGGACGTATTCGTTGCCGGATCAAGCGCGGGAGTAACAGGTCCCTCCAACCTACCCTATAGTTCTGCTACAGGATCGTTCGTTTCATTCCTGGAAAGCTATAAGCCTGGTGTTGGTAAAGATATGGGTAATATTATTTCTAGAGCTGGTTCTGGAGCCTGGACTTGGGTCGATGTACACAACTCGGATTCAGATCTTTTTGTTCCGATGCTTTCTACAGTATTCCTAAGTAATTACGATAGCAAAATTTTTGGTAAAAATTCCAACAGATGGAAGCTTACTAATGCTCTGTCTGGTGAGGTTCTTTTGGACATTAAAGACATACCATATTTCATTTACACCTTCTCAACTTCTGGATACTACTCTATACAAAATATTGTGGAAGATTGCAACGGCAACGTTTATGAGATTTCAAAACCTGCCTTTGTTAAGGTAGTGGACCAAACAGTTCCAGAAGCTGATGATCCTAATCCAGAGTTTGTGAATTCTGCTGATTATGGATATAGAAAACCACCTAAGTATATGAGCGGAGCTGAGTACAGGGAACTTTCAAAAGATCTTTCCGAAGAGCAAAAAAGGATTATGCTACAAAACTTAGTTCCTTTCGGATCTGCTTTGATTATACAGGACAATCCGGACGCTACTTTTGATCAATTCTAATTAGAAAGAATATAGTAGGCTCAAAACCTCATCGATAGAATCGTGTCTATGATTGTCCCTTAGAGCAATTGAGTATACGTATTGCGACCCCTTTAACTTCGGTACTTCGTGTATAGCTGAATCGTTGTTAAACTTAAGATCAATTTGTTGACCGTCGCCACAAAGAATCATTGTAGAGTGTTTACCCAATCTTCCAAGAACCATACCTAATTGTTGTTTGGTCAGGTTTTGGAATTCATCAACTATAACAATAGACCTTTCAAAAGTTCTTCCTCTGAAGTGTGTTAGTGAAACCAATTCAATGGTTTCATCTTTTTCCATCTTTTCTAAGTGGTCTGGTTTATTATAGACCTTTCTCATATTGGACCTAATGGGAACTAGCCAAGGTTCCATCTTTTCCTCAAGTGAACCTGGAAGAAATCCATTATCCTCGTTTGATACCGTAGGCCTGGTAATAACTATTTTTTCACATTGTTTTTTAAAAAACATGTCCAAAGCTATTTGCACTGCTAATAGTGTTTTTCCACTCCCTGCCTTTCCAGTAACAAAGTTAAACGGGTGAAGTAGAATTTGTGCTTTTGCCTGCTTTTGCTCTTCTGAGAGAGTTAGTGAGAATTTTTTGTCCACTGAGTAAATTTATTTTATTGATTGTATGTGATTTGCCAACCGTAGTTTTCGACTAGATCTTTAAGCATTGGGCTTTTAAGGTGTTTAATTTGGTCGAATAGATTGTGCTCGTCGCTTCCATTTTTGAATTTTGCCGAACTTTTCTTTAGTTCATATCCGTGGTAATGGTTTGCAAAGAATGATAGCCATAAATCTTCGATAAACCAATATTTTTCTGGACACTTAAAAAGTTCATCCTCCCTGAATATATCCATATCGCAAACCATTCCTCCGGTTCCACAGTAATCAACAGAATCTCCACCAGAAACGTTTATCCTATTGGCAGCACCATAGTAGTTAAGTGTTTTAATTTTCCATGCCCATTGTGAAGATATCTGCTTTTTTGAGGATTCTTTTAAGAAGATGTCTAACGAATCTGCTTCGAATGTTTGATCGTCATCTATAAAGACACAAAAGTCTAAGCGGTTTTCCATGTCGAGTAGATGTTTTGCCAAAAAGAATCTCCCAAAACCGCCTATGTTTTCTTTGCTGTGTATTATACTGCAACTAAAATTTGCGTTTTCTGAAAGTATTTTCTGAAAGGATTCTGATTTTTCCTGATTGTTATTCCATACAAATAGATGGAAGTTTTTGAAATTCTGATTGTTAAGCTGCTGAACGACTCTTAAAAACCCATCCTCCCTTTTCCAAGTACACATGATTACTGGTAGGATCTTTTCGCTAAGTGATGTAGTATTTGTATTGAGTTGAATTAGTTCCTTCTCTTCTATTAACATGTTTTATGTCTTTGGAAATGGTTTGATATATATTCAAAACTAAAGAAATCAAAATAATTACAAAAAATGGCTACAGTAAATACTACTTCCATTCTTGGCTCTGATTCGATTTCTGCATCGAGAACAACTATTAATTCAAATTTCCTTACTCTGGAGAATTGGATTAATAACTATAACACTGTTTTTGGTCTAGATACTGTCAATGGAATCATTAACCTATCGGGTGCTTCAACGGGAAGAATTTCTGCTAAAACTGGAAAGTTCGATTCTATTATCGTACCAAGCGGGGGAACAGCGTTAGCTCAGATTAATTCATCTGGTGCTGGATCTTTTACAACCGTTTCGACTACCAACTTAACAGGAAGCGGGACAATCAGCTTTGGTTCAGGAAGCACTTTAACACAAAGTGGAACCTCTACTTTTTCTGGAACGACAACTTTAAGTGGATCTACCACATTAAATAACACAATGACCTTGGGTCCAGTTGGTAATTTTGCCTGTGGAAACACTGTTGGTGCTAGTGGAGCTACAGCGGGAACAACATTCCCTTCTTCCGCAACCGGTGGCGGTGGCGGTAGAGGAACTTCGTCTGGTAATCCTTATGTTATCACAGCTCAAGAAGATGTGATTTATGCACAGTGTTCTTCCGGCTTCTATATGAGTGTTGGAACTGACGGAGCAACAGGAGCTAATTTACCTGCTGGTTTAAGAATTACCATCGTAAACACAGAAACTTCTGCTGGTTCTATTAAAACCGGTGTCCAGGGATCAAACTATACCGGCTTTAATACAGCTAGTGGATATGGTCAATTCCCTTCTACCGGAATTACTGTTGATGCCAACAGACCTTATCAATCTTCTATTCAACTCCAATGGGAACCAAGGATCGGTAAGGATAGCGGTAGCCAAGAAGGATCTTGGGTAGTACTTGGATCTTCAAATATGTCTTTTGCATAATAAAAAAAATTAGATAAATGGCAAAAACTCCATTTATAAGGCCTCTTCAAGTACAGGGTGGAACTTTCTACGCATTTTCTTCTGCTGCTGAAGATCTGTCTTTTACGTTTAACAATTCGGTTGATAAGTTCAAGTTTTCAAAATTTGCTCTTCTTAACATCCCAGATATTAATTCTGGTGATCCCTTGGGTAATAGCATTAAGCTAAATGCTCCAGATAGTGCCTTTTTGGATTATGCAACAAGTGCTGGAAACATTATTACTGGTAATGCCAATACTGATTTCTCACAAAGTTTCCAGAGCTACTGTTTGAATGTTGAAACTACAATCCTAAGTGGGGATGATTATGATCCCAGCCTAAAGCAAAATATTTCCGAAAGGGTATTTTTCAAATGGCTTAAGGAAGTAGGTGCTATAAGATACCAACCAGCATCCTCGGATCAGGTAGTTGCTACTCTAGATCAAAATACTGTTATTACTATAAATGACTTACCTTCCACCCAGAAAAGGTATGTTGAAGGTGACCCCTCTGGAGGAACTGGATCATATGGATTAGTAGGTTCAACATATAATAGGGTAGTTCAGTATATTGGTAATCTTGATATTGTAAACTCTGTCAAGAACAACAACAACACTTATTCAGAAGTGTATGTTCACGTTCCGACTAAAGACGGTAACACACCAACGGTCCTTTTTAAAAATGTAGTTGATTCAAATTATTATCCAGATTTCCAATGGACGAATAACCCAGCGGATCCTTTGGATAAAGAATATTTGACCGGGAGATCTTATGATGAATTAAATCCGAGCGGGTTAACCAATTTAGCTATCTTTGATGATGATGTTTTAGGTTCGCCGAGTGTTACGTTCTCTGATACCACTGACGGATCAACAGGAAGCGGTAACTGGTATGCCCCTAGGGATACAGCAAACACATATTTCACTGATTCAACATTTGTTGATCCAACTTCTCTTATTATTTCAAAATCTGTTTCTGGAGCAACAGCTGGTGTTGGATTTCAGAAATATGTAAGAACCAAATTAGATTCAATCGGAATCGATTTCGACCCGGATTCTTATAAACAGATTGTTGATGATGCATCAATTTCAACATTAGAGGAGTTCAACTCTACTTCTATCTCAGAGGATTTCGAGTTTAATGCGGTGCTTATCTATTATGATGTCTATGACCCAGCAGATCCTACAAATTCAGCCACAAACCTTTATGGGGTTTTATTCCTGGACGATGTGCAGACAACTGGAACTAATGTTTATAGCATACCTAGATTCCAAAAGTACAAACCAAATATAGTTACCAAGTTAAATGGTAACTCTTACGGTCTAAAGCTAAATATCAAATTTGATGTTGATATCGATCAGACTGGGGTTGAGCAGGCAATCAATGATTATTCCCCATTCTCGCTAACGATGTTTATGGATGCTGTGAATGTTTTACAAGATGCTTCAAGCACTCTTAACAATAACGCAGCAAGTTATATTGATCTGGAAAGAAGAGTCTCTGAGATGGAAAACTTGCTACTTACACAAGACACCTCTACAACATTGGATAGGAGAATTACAAGCTTGGAAAGCTCCTATGCAGCTAACCAGGCCCTTTTCAACAACACCCAATCTGTAATGGGATTGATTACTCAAAATTATGAGTTAATCCGGGCTATTATCAATAATGAGACTTCAGTTGAGATCTCATACAATTTGGATACTATCAAGCAAGGTTCTGGAGTTATAGTAAATCGATCGGTACCTAACCAGGTTATTATCGAAAACAATAACCAGGAGTTTAACATCGGACCTAATAATGGAACAGTCACCTTACAAAATACCTCTTCTAACAGAATAGGTCTTAAAACCTTTGGTAACTATGTAAAGCACGTAAATAATGGTACTCCAATAACTCTTACCTCTGATCTAACGATAAGAATTGATGACTCTGTCGTTAACTGGAAGAAAGGACAGGCTATGAAATTCAGCTTTGGGGACCAAATTATTCCTGGCGACTTCACCATCAATTTCTTAACTAATGCGGTTGGAAAATATCCAATTAGCAATCCTAGCGGGGTAGCTTATTCTAACTTGATAATTTCCCTGGTAGATTCTGATATTTCTTCCTATGAGTATATGCCAGTTATTGAGATCATTTGTATCGATAACGAGAATCTGATCTTCCAGGCTGATATAGTAGGAAAAAGCTTAACAAATAATGGATAAAATTTTATAAACTAAAATGGCATCAACACAAAATTCAATTAGTTCTCTAGTAGCTCAGTTTTTAAGACTGCAAAAAAATTCATTGGAGATAATTAACGGTCTAAATGAGGTAGCAACCTCTACAAATGAAAATGTGCAGATTGAGTTGCTAGACGAAAACGGTTTGCCATCTTTCGCAAGTATTCCTGCTTATGGATATTTAAGGAGTGAGATCGAGCGTCTCGATTCTAATATTCAGTCATTAGCAGGACTAGGTGATAACTTTGCTACCGTTAGAAATCCCGATGGTACATACAGCCAAGTTTATAAATCGCAGCCATTAAAGGACCCAACTCCACTGTCGAACCTTCAGGTACCAAGTACATTCTCAACAAGGGATAATTGGTTCTTCGAAAGTTTTCTTAGCCCGTTGCTTTATGTTACAATAGATGTAACTGGACAAATAGCTGACGATGCTGATCGTGTAAGGGTTAAAAGAATTATTGCAAACACCAATACAGACGAGAAGAAGGCCTATTTTGATAACAACCTAAACGGAAGGAACGATCTAACTGAACAAGGATTTATCAATGAACTTGATGATGCTGGGATAACCTATTTTGTTGATGAGGATAATATCGATCTTCCTTTGAGATCTATTAGAAACAAAGGTTCGTTTGGTGTACTTTCTTTTTATGATGACGTGGTAACTATTACAGATGCTAACGGAAACCAAGTTGAAGAAACCAGAAGGAATTACAAGCTTAACACTGTCAACTACACAGACACAACATCTAATGTACAGAATGGAAGGACATTAGCGGTTGGAGATACGCTGTTAACTAATGATGGAACACGCTATTTGATAACCTCTGTAAATATCCAGGAAACCTCTGTACAACTTAAAAGATCCTCTGGATACCAGCCAGTACAAATCGGAGACAATAATTTGACTCTTGAATCTTCTCAATTAAGTCCTAGAGTTATTGAGGTGAATGTAGGGTTTGACGAAAGACAGGGTATTTTCTTTAAAAAGATTGATGACAATTTTAATGTTATTGGTTCCTCTTGGTCAACGGGTATAGTGATTTATAGTAATCAACTTACTACAAACACTAATTCGGGAGTTCAAACATTAGAACAATTTTACCTAACCTCCGTTGCCGATTTGGGTCAGATTTTCCTTGGCATGGCGAAGGAGAAAAAGATTAACGCAATAAATGGACTTGTGCCTGATAGCCCTTCTGTTGCTGCTACAAATTTTAGGGTTGTCCAGGTAAATACACAATTAACTGAAGGCACCGATGTACAAACCTTAAATGATAAGGTAGCTCTAAAATCTACTTTACAATCGGAGATTCAACAGATTGATAATTCGATTAATCAGGCCAGGACAGATCTTAATTCTGTATCATCAACTAATGTTTTAGCAAACAATGTTACAAACATTTCTCAAACATCATTAAATACACAGGCTTCAAGTTCTGCTCTTGCTTCGCTTAATTCTCTAACTCAACAGAGAGTCCAAAAGCAACAATTACTTTCATCGGTTGTGAATGATATTACATCAATAGCAGAGACTAATCCTGCATTGACTGTGGAGCCAAAATATAGGGTAAGAGGTTTTTGGCCAATCCCACCTCCTAAATCAAGTACCGTGACTGGAGATCAGAGTGTGATTCAGTTTATTATACAGTATAGGTACCTATCGGAAGCTGGAGCTTCTCCTGCAGTACAACAGATAGGTTACACTGACGAAAATGGGCAGGAAAAAACTGGGGCCTTTTCTAATTGGACTGAGATAAAATCAGAACTCAGAAAAAAAGTATATGATCAGAATACTGGTACCTACGTTTGGGCTCCGGAGGACACTGATAATGCAGATGCTACCAACATCAATCAGCTTGACATTCCAATCACTAAAGGTGAAAGAGTTGAAATAAGAATTAAATCTGTTTCAGAAGCTGGATGGCCAGACAATCCACTAACATCGGATTTTTCTTCTCCCGTGGTGGTAACGTTCCCAGAGGATCTTTCAACACAAAGTACCACACAAAGTGTTAGTACTAACCTTAAGGATGAAGCAATACTTGCAATTCAGGAGGATCTTAATGCTAAAGGGATTGATGGTCTTTTAAATCAGCAGGTACAGACCGCAGATAAAACCTACTACCTTGGAACCTCGTCTATTTTAAGCGGATATTATGATAGCTCTGGTAATCCTTTGGATCTTTTCCAAAAATTGAACGAGCTCCAGGATCAAATTAATTCTCTGCAGGCTACAATTGGTAATGTTACTGGATCGCTAGAGGTTTACGTCGTTAGTGGATCAAATTCTCAGCTTGTTTCGAATGGATCAACAGTCAATCTAAATGCTGGCTATTTTGATCAGATCTACCAGAACGCTTCAACCTCTGATGCAGGTAAGATAGCTTCAACTGTTTACGAGATCAAAATTATTAATACCTCTGCAGGTTTATTAGAACTTTCTTCCATACTACCTGGTGGGTTATCTACTCTTGCTGGTACAAGCTCTACTTATTCTTTACCGGATGGATATACAACTAATTTAAGATATGGTGAAGTACCAATTTCAGTTACTTCTTTGAGTACCGCTGATATTATACCAACTGGATCAACTGGTGGTGCTAATAACGACTCATTCAAAGAATTTAGACAAGCACCACCATACGCTTCTGGTAATTCTAACAGTCAGTTTATCTACCCAAGGTGGAAGTCAGTAGGCTTTGATGCTCAGCTTTATAATGTACCTGCATCTTTTTCTGCATCTTATGACTATACCGGGGATTCGAGTGGATTGCCAAGAAACGGAAGTCAGCTTTTGCCTTTTGATCCTACCGATTCTTCGGTTCCTACCGCATCAGGAACTGACGCAAATGTTTGGAATGGAACATTTTCTGGTGTGACCGGAAGTTATACTGGAAATGGAAATGGAACCCTAAGCGAATTCTGTATTCATAAGAATCATCCAGATCTAACAACCGGGTTATCTTTCACAAATCTTGTGAAACCAAACTTCAGCGGGGGAGTGGTAGTTTACCCTTATTTCAGGCAATCGGACTACTTCCATTTGGATACAACTGTTGTTAACAGCTTCCAGCAACTTGGATATCAGCAAGTGTCTGTAGATTTTGCCCAGGGTGCAACTGCATCGAGAGAAGATGCCATGTACCCGAATAAGCTTGGATTTACTGCTAATGACGAGTATTTGATTGGAAGGTACACGTGTGGATCTTACCTATTCTTAGGTCCACCAACAGCATCTACCATACAAGTTGAGGGATCAACACAGCTGGCCTCAAAATATGTCAAAAGCGGGGACAAAAATGCTATCAATATTCCTTTAATATTCCAATTTAGAGCTAATGATAAATTAGGTTATATCGGCGGTTTTAGAGCGGATGGAAACCCAACAAACATAACATACACCAAAAAAGCTGGAATAGATATACAGGTAAGAAACCAAAGTCCTTTCTCTTTTGATGTTGTTGTGACTGGAAAGTATAAAAATGATACACTCTCAGCTCCTAATTTTGCATCTATTGGACAAAATATGGGAGGGGATTTTTAATTACTAAATAAAGGAATAAAACTTTAGATGGCTTCACCAAAATTATTTGATTACAATTCCTCTTTTGGACTTATAAGAACAAACCCCAAATTAACGGGAAATGTAAAAGTTTCTTTGGATTCATCTGGTGGAGTTTGGCTAAACTCCTTTAATGCCAATCCAACGCTTAGTTCTGAGAGGTTTAAGAAGTTTCAAGTTACTGGAAAGGATTCTTATGCAACTGATATTTATAACTTTTTTGATAAGGGTGCTTTAGCTAATGATCTGATATTCCAAGTTGGTGAATTTACTGACGGGAGTTCCAAAGCCCAAGAGGACTTTGAATTTCAGTATGATTTTTTTTATGGAAGTGGAGCTTCTACCCTGATTGATAAAAATTATACTGAGAATTTCAGATATTTTCAGCCCCTTTGGTTGAGAAACGAGTTACCTGAATTTTTTGTCATATTTAAAATACCAGAGCCATTAAGCTATCCATATACTACAAATGTAACTAGGATTAGGGAATCAATTAGTTATAAATTAATTCAAGATCCTGATTCAACGGAGACTTTTCAAATAGCATATGGTAAGGACAACTCAGGTCTTGATATTTTATACAAGGCAAATCAAATCTTTGATGGAGTAAATCTTTACAGCACCTATCGTGTGGTTTCTGGTTCTGGAAAGGTCGTTGAAATGAATGAACTTAAATTCCAAAATGATGTTGATGACGTTGAGGGATTTTTTAATTCTAAGATTCTACCCCATGCAAAAGTCATAGCAACATATGATCTAAGGTCTGAGACTAAGATTGGGCAGTACATCAGGGGTATTGTTAACAATAAAAATTACAAAAAATCCCCGATTGATTTCTCTTTCCAACAGAATACCTACACGTATTACAATGGAGTGAGCATTAAGGATGGTGTTTTTACAGAGAGGGGCGAGCTTCTATATGATTATTTGGTAAGCCCACAAGCATCTATCCAATCGGATTTTGAAAACTACGTTACTGACGGATTTCAAAGAAATGGAGTTGTTTGTCCGAATGTGCTGAACATGGAATTTTTATTTAACGATCCTGATTCAGATTTATACACAATCAACAGATATTTTGGTTTTTATGTCTCCAAAAACGATCTTGGTGAGTTTTTCTTAAATGGCGATTATTTTTTCGATTTCAAGAATAGTCCAGACAATTTAAATTTACCAAAGCCGTCTAGAAATAATTTGGGGCATTATGAAGATAATAGACCAAATTTCCAAAGTAGCACTGGTGGAGTAAGATTGTATTACGAGGGAGCCTCTGGATGGATTCCTGGTTCGTATGATACCAATGTTAACGATCCACAGAAGCTTTATTATATCACAGATAAGAGCGACAATTTTTATTCTCTAAAAAGGTTTGAGAATTATAACAGAACTACTAAAACCTGGGAGAACAATACGCCAGGATATGCTACCTATGGTCCTTATGATAATGGTACCTTTGGAGTAACCGGAAATGTAAACATCCCTACTGGATCCCTTGTAATAGGCAATAAGTCAATCAATCTACAGGCATTCACAGGATATGGGGATAAGATTGGGTCAATCAAGGGGATTTTATCAGGTTCAAAGGGAAGAGCAAACATTGGAATTGAATTCTTAACAAACGATCCATTAAACGGAGAAGTAGTCTTTAAGCTATTTTGGCCGAATGGAACAAGATCTGAATCCGCTGGAAGATATGATTTAATTAAAACTGGGGAATTTGGCGGAACTCTTGTAGGATGGAAAGCTGGATCATCTTATAATATAGGGAACAATCATTATTTCAATGCAATTGACGGAAAGACTAAACAGATAGCTTCTGCTTTTTGTGATTGCGTAAATTCAATAAGTGATGTGGTTTGGGATTCTGCTCCAAATTCATCCACCTCGGTAATCAGAACCAAAGCTAGTGGTACAAAAGTTAATCGTGAGTATAGAGTTGTAATCTACGATGACTATGCAACATTTGAATCTGAATATGTTGGATTGTGGAACAACACAAGCGGATATTCTACTGGTGATGTTGTTATGTCACAAAACAATTACTACAAAGCTAAAATCAATATCTCCCCATCTACTCCAGGATCTCCTAATGCAGATCCAGCCATAGATACTACTAGCTGGGAAATTTATTCAACCTTTTCTCAATCTGGGTTTGTTAAGATAGGCGGTGTTGATGCATCAACCCTCTCTGGTGCTGTATCATTTAGCGGCGGAACAGATTATGCACTTTCTAGAGTTTCTTTTGGATCCTCTGAGAAAGATAAGGTTGTTGTTGGTAATTATATTGAGGTCAAGAGTGGAACTGGTGTCACCGGTGGTGCATCAGCGATAGAAACCGTTACTCCGTATGTTGATGATCCAATTTTTGATGTAAATGGAAAGGTAACTGGGTTTAATGGCTATGATGAATTACTTACCGCAAGTTTAAAAGACCAAAAGTCTGTTATTGATCTTGGTACTAGCCAATCTTTTAATCTCTATGAAATGCCAAAGATTAAGACGGGAGTATTCTCTTTCTTTGATATCAAGGATTTTGATTTTGATTTTTGGTCTTCCTCCTATGGAGAGACGCCAACCCCTGAATTCCACCGATACTTCCAATTGATATCCGAAGTAAATGGACAGATCAAATCTGGCGTTAAATATATTGTGCAGTCTGGTGAGATCCTAGTTGATAATGGAACTGGGAGTCAAAGGACCTTAACCACTGGTCAAGCTTTTATAGGAACCTCGGTAAGTTATTTTGAAGATATTGGCTTTAGTAATACTGGTGCTACCTCAATTGTTGTACCTGCAATATTTACACAATCTGGTTGGAAGGATGCTTCATCACTATATAAGGGGGTAAAAGCAGAGGAGAACCTTGATTCATTTGATGGATTTTTCGGAATTCAGTCGATTAACGAGACCCAAGCAATTTCGCAAGCTAACACCAAAGAATATATTTTTAATTACGGAAAGCTAGATACTGAATATGAGTATCTAGAGGAAAACTATACAGCTCCAAGGGCAAATAGATCTAAGATCGTTCCATTCATAAACAAGTGGGGCTATTTTGGAGGTACTGATGCAAGGGGTCATTCCTATAGATTAAATGTATCTCCTGCGTTTAGTCCAACTAACTTTTCCCCTAGTTTTGAAAAGGAAATTCCAGATCCAATGTATCTTACCCATGAATGGATGCTTTTGGAAGGAGTTCCTGAAGGATACCCTTCTGATGAAATAGAGGGGCAAAACAGCTATTTACCGAGCAAGATAGACCTTAGCAAAATTAGGAGTGCAAATCCTGATGATGCTTTATATTTTTCTTCTTTCCTCACGGTTGAGCCAGCAGACTATTCTAGCCCTTATAATATTTCTGGAAACACAACAAAGGAGCTATTCACCCCATTTGTCTACAACAGGTCTACTGGATTTTATGATACTGTTTTTAGAGGGGCTAAGATATCGCTAAGAAGAAGGAGTACTGTTGCTAACCCTCAAAGTGCCCTTGAAAAATATGTTCCTAATTACAGAGGGTTTGAGGACTATAAATTTGCTTCAATCTTAAGGGTTGAAGTCGAGACAACCAATACCATTCAATCTCCTGTTAGTTATGAGATAATCGAAAACACCCAACAAAAGTGTGTTCTTTTTGTCTGTACAGTAGTTATCAAAGATTATCGAGCATTCCCTCTAGGATATACTGGTGGGACTGGTAGTAGTCCCTATTTAGATTATACACTGCTTTACAGTCTTAGTGATAAAAAGAAGGATGCTGGAGTAGGAACAACCGGGTCTACTGGAGCAACGGGATCTCCACTATATGAAATTGATGACATCAAACTTAGTGCTGCACTCGACTTGTCCATCTCTTCTAGTAGTTCAGTTACTGAATTTACTAATCCTGGTTTTATCTATACTATTCCAAATTCCGAATATGATACAGACTTAAGGGAAGAGATTAATACGATTTATCCTGTTGGTGGAACCGGATCTCTATCCCCCACAGGTAAGGGAAGCTTCAGCGTTCCTGCTATTTCCTCAACTTACCCTTGGCCTATTGGAAGATCTAAAAATTTAGCATCTTTTGGTCCAGTTGGTACTAATTATACATTTACAATACCTTTTGCATTTAGCTCTCCTGTTACTGTACCTGTTGGACCTAAAAGTGCTTACCAAGGAAATCCAGTATTTCAGGTAGAGGGAGGTGAGAAATACTTTGATTTTATCATGAGGAGGATTTCTCTATCACAGATTTCTGATAGGGTAAATAACGAAAGCCCCTTTATCAAATATCGAACATATTCTTGGGACGAAGAGACTCAAACTACCGAGGTACGAAATGATTACTTCCAATTCTATATGCAAAAGCCAACTGCTCTTTTCCGAAGTAATGGGACATTCCCGGTAGCCGACTATTCAGGACCTCAGACTCTAGGTCAGAACCAACCTACCGGATATCAGATTAACGTGGGTTCAAATTATGCTGCAGACATTTTAAGATATGCTGGTAAATACGAGCCATTGTTCAAGAAGGTGATGAGGTATAAAAACGATAAAACGGATACCATTACCGGATTTACCTCAGCAGATTTGAGTTACCGTAATTGTACCTTTGCTCCAGAAAAATCTGAGTTTGGTAAGCTAAAAAATCTAAATTATAGTAAGGTTTCACTGGGAAGAAACATTCTAGAGAAATCTGACAATTTACCCCTAGGTCCAGTTTATCCCCTAGTTGGTGAAACACCTATTGCGAGAAAAGATTTTTCTGTATTTCTTTCTACTTGGGATCCTGGTTATTTCAATCTTTTCACATCTGCTACACAGAATTCGTCAGTTGCTGGTACTAGATCAATGAGGGAAAACAAGTCTTTCTTTGGATCTAAGATGATGCAAACCCCTTATACGATAACATCATATACATTTATCACTTTGGAGGTAAATAGAAATAGTGGAGAAACTGATATCCAGAAAATTAACGCGGCAGCTACCAGGGCACTTCAGCAGATACAGAGTATTACCCCACAAACATCAAACACTGGTATAGGTCAGTTAGGAACAGTTCTTTCGAGTGTAGACTTACCAGCATTCGATGAAGGAATTTACCCAGATGTTGAGGTTTTCTGGCAAAAGGACACCCAAACAAATAAGCTTTATGGGTCAATTAGGCTTGATAGAATTTTAAGAAGATTCCTATTGAACTCTGGGATAAGCAAGGTATTCGTTGAAAATATAATTAGTGAATTTGGTGTTGGTGATCCAGAAAACATAAATGATGATATCAAAACCTATATTGATAAAAACATAGTGCCTATCTATCAAGGGATAACTTTTGATCTCTTTGTTAAAAAGACTGGTACTGATTTAAGTGCTACAGAGCTACTGCTCAGAGGTGATTTAGTAAGTCCAGATAGGATTAGATATTCGTATTATCAAGAACCAAACTATAAGCTTACCAAAAGAAATGCACTGTCATACTCGTTTGAACTCCCAATGGAAAGCGGAAAAAACTACTCCACTACATTTACTTTCCAGATAGAAAAAATATAGGGATTAGAAGTTAAGGAATATATAAACAAAGATAAGAGAAGAAAATGCCGAATCTGAACATAAAAGCTTTAAACGCCGGCGACAACCAGCAATCCATAAGGGAGAAAGTAAATTCTAACTTTGATGCTATTGTAGCTTCTGGTGGTGGCCCTCAAGGACAACAGGGAGCACAAGGAGAGCAAGGACCGATTGGACCTGCTGGTCCTAAAGGGGATCCTGGGCAAGAAGGTTTAAGAGGTACTAAGTGGTTTGTTCAGGGAGCTGAGCCAACTGGTGGAGCTAGCGACCCGATAAGGGTTGGCGATTATTGGGTTCAGACTTTGGCTAACAACTCTATTTTTGAGTATACTAGTGCTGGTTGGGTCGATACTGGACAAAACCTGAAAGCATCGGAGGTTTTTGAAGTAGTAACCGGTGTTTCTGGTCCAACTGGAAGTAAGGATGCTATTGTTATCAGCAGCCCCTTCCCTGAACTCAATACCCTTGTACTTAGCGATTCTGCTGCGGCAACTTCAACCATAAACCCGACTTATGCTAAGTTTCTGATTTCTTCAAACGGTAGCAACGACTATCCGATTATGGAGTTTTCTAAAACCAATGTAAGTGGAATTGGAACACCAGCAGATTATAATAGACACCCACAGTTTAGATGGTTAGATCCCTCTGGTTCTAATTATGATCTATTATTCTCGGTTCCACAGGATGACCTTTCTATTACCTCCGGCGGAAGTATGCTTATACAGTCTACCTCATCAACACTGGATATATCTGGTAATGGTGGTCTGACCATGTCTTCCGGTTCGAATATGAACGTCACCTCTACGGGTAATATGTCATTTTCGTCTGGGTCTTCACTAATGACTTTCTCTTCTCAGAAATTTACACTTTCCAGTAGTTCATTAGCCCTCTCGGTTCCGTTGAATATTACAGGGGGAACAAGTCAGTCCCCATTATTAAGTCTTCTTAGTGCTGGAAGTGGTGACACTCTAAAGGTCCAATCTACATCTTCGTCTTCTTCTTACTATCTTCTAAGGCTATTAAGTGCAAGCACAGAAAGATTTAGTGTTAGAAATGATGGTAAAGTAACATTCCAAAGACAAGTTAATGCTACTAATAATACTGTAAGTAGTACAGCTTCTTTTACAATTAACATAAGTAGTGTAACTTATACAAGCTGGTTCTATGGACCTTCAGCTGGGAATACTGGACAGGGCCTTTCAACTACTGATTTCGGACCTGGGAATATTCTATATGCAGATTGGACAACCTCAGGTCAAAGAATAATAGGGATACCAAATGCCTCAAATTCCACATCTTGGAGGGATTATCTTGCTAATAATGAATCAATAACACTTCACTATTATGCCAAGAGTGGGAAGGAGTTTGACGGCATGACATCAGTAACAGCCTCCGGTCCTCCTACTAGTGTTGGCTCATACACAATTTTTTCAACCTCAGCAAGCTATGTTGAGGTCACAATATTAATGGTTGGATCTACACCAAAATGCTATTATTCGACATGTGCTGGAGAATGTGGAGTTTTATTCTAATATAGGAGATGGCAGATTTTAACACAAAATACATATTACCAGGAGATGACAAGGATACCATCATCAATAAGATAAATCACAATTTTTATCAGGTATTTTTCAATGGTGTTGGTGAAAAGGGTCCTGTTGGCTATGTTGGTGCTACAGGTATTAGAGGTCAAGCTGGGAGAGATGGTGAAGCAGGTGCAACTGGCGAAAGAGCTGCTGATTGGTTTTTCTCCTCTACCGAACCAAGTGATTCTGAATCTCAAAATGGTGATATTTGGATTAACATAGGGGTTACTGGAGGTCAGCAAGTTTATGTTTATACCTCTGGCTCTTGGATTGATAGTGGACAAACACTTCTTTCTTCCGGTGTATTCTCTACAATAACTGGTGTTTCCGGTCCTGGTAATTCAACTTCAAATAATGCCATTTACATTAATGGAAATCAAGGGGATAAAACTTTTGTTTTATCAGATTCTGCTGGTGCAACCTCGTCTATGAATCCTAACCTTTCTAAGGTAATGGTTTCAACAGATACCTCTCAAACTTCTGATTTTGCTATAGTTGGTTTTGCAAAGACTTTTCTAACTCAGACTCCTGGTGGAATAGTTTCTATGAAGTGGTCCCAAACAGGAAGCTCTTATGACCATAAATGGAACTTTCCAGGAGAAACTAGAATCCAAAGTGGACTTTCTTCCACTTATTCTGCCACGGGAGGAACGATGACACTTTCGGCTCCGAATCAGAATTTGAATGTTTCATCTAGATCGACTGCTAGTTTTACTGCAGCAACCGGTGGTGCGGGTACTTTTTCTTTTTCAACCCCTGGAATTTTTAGCTTTTCCTCCAGTGATGCAAACTTATCTGCTTCATCTTTTGATGTAACTATAAGTAATCCTGGCTCAACTGGATATATTGCTGCTACTGTTTCTCCATATGTTCCTTTGGCGACTTTGTCTGGCTCAGGAAATGGTGTAAACATCACTGCAGCATCAGAAACTTCCGATGAATTGCTTCAGGTATTAAGTACGACGGGTAAGGACTTTATTAAATCTGAAAGGACAAATAGATTTTCCATCGGTGGAGCTAATGGAGCTACTGGTGCATATAAGGTCAAAGGTATAACTAATACCACCCAAAATCTCTTATCTGATGGAGTAGACTACTATATAAATTGTGGAAATCCAACAAACGATGTTTGTGTCATTACTCCAGGTCCACTTTATTCAGGTAGTCCAAGTGCTAACGGAAAAGCTAACCGTGTCCTGCTGAATGTTGGTAGCAATTTTTCTTGGGCAGCGGGACTTTTAAATTCTGGTGAAAGCAGAACCTTCGATTTCTTTATGAATTCTCCAACATTTTCCTTTGGTGGAATAAGAGTGGCTAAATCAGGAATACCTGGGGTAGGCAAAGAATATATTAACGACAATACAGCAGGTGAAGATGGGTGTCAGCACATACGTTTAACTTTTTTCCCGATAACAATCACTGAAAAATTCCACTACGAGGCTTTTTCAGACGATCACTACGAGTGTGGCTGGGAAACTTATACCATAGCGGTAGGGACAGATAGTGGAGGCCCAGGTGGAGGCTTTTTAGGCCTCTAATAAGAAATTTTGTGATACATAAACTTAGATAAATATACAGTAATGGAACTTACAAAGAAAGAGAAAAATAAAGCCAATTCATTGAAGGACCAGTTTTCCTCGGTTAGGGGTGAAATTGAATCAGTACAGGCTGAGATGGATCTGCTAACTCAAAAAGCTGGTACATTGATCAAGGAACTTGAAAATTTGAGGGACCAAGAAGCACAGTTTATAACTGGACTTAAGAACAAATATGGTGAGGGAACACTCGATCCATTCAAACTAATCTATATGAAATGACACCAATTGTTGGTAAAATATGGTCTTTAATTAACAGCAAGGCTGGACCTATAGTTGCTATAGTTGTCCTAGCTTTTTTGCTTTTAAGACAGTGCAACGTTTCTCAAAATGCCAAAAGGGAGGCTGAAAGAAATATGAACAACCTTCTGGCAGAGCAGGATAGTGTAAGGGAAGTTACATCAAAGCTTGGGAATGTCCTTGCTGAAAAATCTGCTTTCCAATTAAAATACAATGAACTTTCGGAGGAGCAAGAGGATCTGATTAAACAACTAGAATTAGCTAAAAATAAAAAGCCTGGCGTTGTTATTGAGACCCAAGTGGTTTATAGGGACACAACAATTATAGTTCCTATTGAGAATGAGATTGGCGATAGTTCTTCAACTTTGAAGTTTGCTTACAATCCAACTTTGCCTGGAAATAATAGATTAATGGTTAGCGGTAAATTACCTTATACTACAAGTGATACCTTAATAAATGGCTTAGAAAGAACCTTGATTAACCCTGGTGTAGTAAACCTTACCATTGAGCAAAAGATAGATTTGGTAACTGGTTTATATAGAGATCCGAAAACAGATAGGCTATTTGTAAGAGCTTCCACTACCTTCCCAGGCATTTCGTTTAATGATATAAATGCTTTGGATATGGTCGATGACCCAGGTACACGAAAAGCACTAAGGGGAGCAAGAAAACCTTTTGGTATCGGTGTTAATGTAGGTTATGGTATGCTCCTTACAACGGATGGGTATCAAGCAGGGCCTATTATAGGAGTTGGTTTGCACTACTCACCAAAATTCCTACAGTTTGGTAAATAAAGAAAGATAAAATGGCATTTTCAAGCACATCAAAATACGTTCAGCTTACTCCTTACCTGGTAATGGAGTATAGGTATGCAGATCAACCAAACCCAGAGACATATTTTGTCAACACCGGATCCCCATCAATTGGTTTTAATAAGTTGGTCAATGGTGTGCTGGAAGATGATAACGGGCAACCTTCTAACGATGTACAGATAATGAACCTTGACGAGGATCAATCTGTAACACAGAATACCCGTAATAATAGCGTTGTACAAACTAACCAAAATACGTTTATAACTCTTGATCCAGGACTTGTAGTACCTTACAATGATTTTAATTCAGATCTTACAGATACTGCAGATCTCCCTATTACATTTCCTTCTAATATTCAAGTGATTTATGACTCTGTAAGGTATCACATTCTTGCTGGATATAACCTAAATAATATTGATGGTCTTGTTCTTCAGATTCAGTATCTTGATGTAAACGGATCTCATGTAACATTTTCGCAGATTAAATTATCGAAGGGTTCTTCCCAGACTTACACATTGAGTCCAAATCCTCTGACGATTGGGTCTAATATTTTCGACAAATATTACGAAGTTAAGATACCAAGTCTCGTTGACATGAACAACAAGTACGGTGCAGCTACAGCTTCAAATAAGTCAAAAACTTTAGCTGGATTAACTAGTAAGAGCGGTCGGGGATATCAAACAGCAGCTCCGATAAGGATTAAAGCCTACGAGATTTTAAGTACAACAACCACCAATGGCTATGACACCTATGGCACGAATCTTCTGGCAGCTCTTTCTCTTGAGTCTACTGACCCATTTAAGAATATAGGTGCCTATATTGCACCGTCTGACCAGGGTGACTACTTTGAGTATTTTGCTACTGATAATGGTGGATTTCCGGAAGATTTCATCCTCTTCCAAAATTCTATTGGAAATAGTTACTACCTAAATCATACTATTGAAACCCTTGAGCAAGTTGGAGGGGCACTGCTAAATACATCTAATTTTAGTAACATCCAAACCACTGCCTATGATGTTCCAAACCTTTTAAGACCTATTGTTAGATACCCACAGGTTGCTTCTTCTTTTACCTTGAGATACACCATGACTCTGGTTAATAACAAAGATCAGTCAAGGCTTATCAGAATTGCAACCTACACTTCTGCTGATGTGAGTAGATATGGTGCTGAAATTCAGCCATTGCAACTTCAGGTTCTTCCTCAGCAGCAAAAGATTTACAACAAGGTGGCTGGTAGCACAAACATATCGGTTCCAAGCAGCGGAATAACACCCAGTCAGATTACAAAATTTGCAAATGTTTTTGTTGACAGGACCTTAGTAAACACCTCACTTACCAATCTGGTTGTAAATGGAAGTACTTTGAGGGAAGATACATCCAACCAAACTACGGCTAGTGCAGCAATTTCTTACGGTGTTGGTCAAGCATACATTACTATTTCTCCTTTTGATAACTATTATAAGTTTACATTTTTCCAAAAGGCAAATGACGGGACTACTAAAAATATAGATCTTTCCTCTTCTGGCGAATATTCAATGGTATTTGTTGACAACCAGAATAAGAAGGTTAGTGCTCCATCAATAGCTGATAATAATATTGCTAAACCTGCAAAGGGGGAACTAGCCTTTAAAATAGATGAAACCCTATCAACTCAGATATTGCAGTTTACCAATAAGAAGTTTTATATTTCCAATAGGCCTAGGGTTCAAGCAAACACTGGTAATGTTTCTGCTTTAAGTAACTTAAGATCTGAGGTACAGTCTGGAACAACCTCGTTTAATAGCTCAATATCGGATCTTTCTGCTTCTTCTCAAAACAACCAGCAAGCAATGGTCGGAACTGCTAACATTTCAGCTAAATCCTCCTCGGTTTTATATTGGGGAAATTGGATATCAGAAGACGAGACTGCTCCACAAGTAAGTGTTACTGCTGATCTACAAACTGGAACTATTTCTTCCGGTGAGGCTACTGTTGGAGATCTTCTGAATCTCTTCCCGGCACAAACAACCGGTCAATCCTCCTGGCAAGCATACGGGTCAACCTCTGGTAACAATCAGGCAAATACTCCACAATCTGCAGCGACAACAACTGGTGGATCCCAAACGAGTAATTTAAGTCCTGCAGAAATAAGGAGCTCTATAGCATCCGATGTCCAAGGTAAGATAGAATTGGAATGGTCGACCAACGATATACTCGCTTACTATTTGGATCCTTCCGGTGTTGGGTATAAGCTTTATGGAGGTATCAGCAAAGCCGTATTTAGTCAAGCAGTAAGCGGAATATTTGATAACACCGCACTTGGTATCCTTTATAATTACGGGAATACTGGATTTGGAACCACCAACGGTGGATCCGCAGCAAGCAACAATTCCAGCAATAATGCATCCGGAAACGATAGTGGAAGTAGCACTGCTTCCTCAAGTGGAACTTCTGGTTCAGGTGGGGCTAAGTATACAACACAACTATAAGTAAATGGCAATATTAAACGCAAGAGCAAATAGTTTTTACTTCGTATTCCCGAAGGGGTTCTTTCCCGAGAAGGTTCATGAGAAGTATATTGACTACTTAAAAAAGCAGCCTACACCATACGATACTCTAACTTCGTATATGAATAGCACTATACAAAGTGTGACCTTCCCTTCTGTTAGTATGGATTTGTCTGAGCAGGTTAGAAATTTAGGTAAGAGGATTAACTACCAGAGTGCAACCCCGGTTCAGGATTTGTTTAACAGGGAGTTCCAGGTTTCCTTTAGAATAGCAGAGGGATTTGTGAACTACTTTATTATGTTGGAAACGGTTTTGGATTATCTTGATTTTAAGAATCCTGGTACATATATTCAAAATTTGCCACTTAGGACTTTGGATAATGAGGGTAATATACTGACAACAGTTATGTTCAAAGAAGTGACCCTAACATCTTTCTCTGAACTAAATTTGAATTATACACAAAATACTCCTTCCGTTTACACATTTAATGTTGGGTTCAAATGTAACTATTTAGGCCTCGATCTTGAAATTGGTAAGGAAAGGTAAGATATATAAAATACAAAAAATACTAAGGTATGAAGAAGTTCTCGGATTTAACCAAAATTAACGAAATGAAGTACGGTCAGCCAATGTACGGTGAGGATGACCTAAAGCAACATATGAAAGATCTTTTAGTCGCTGCATCTGGCAATGACCAGAGAGTACTAAATGATATTGTTGATTGCTTGACTGATGATCAGATGAAAAAATGCTATGACAAATTGATCAACGATTACAACTACACAGGAAAGAAAGGTGAGGTTGTAAAACCCTCAATGTAACAGATGGCTACAACATCATATTTTCATATACAGGATTGCTCAAACAGCCAGTACAAGTCAAGTTCTGGGTGGACTCCTAATTTAGCGGATGCCCAGCTTTTAAATGCAGACGATCCAACTTCTGCTACCTACTGGAAAACTGTGTTGGGGTCACTTAGCGCAGGAGATTACATAGTTATCCGGGTATATCAAGTTTCTTAGAACTGATAATACATAGGTCATTTTTAAACTAATAAACCTTCCTTAATGGGAGGTTTTTTGTGTTGATATATAACTTGTATTCTTAAACACATTCATTTTGAAAACACTAGTCGGAATAGATTTTTCCCTCAATTCGCCAGCATTTTGTATTTTAAGAGAAAACCAATTTACTTGGGGTTCATTAACACGGAGTGACCGGACTGCAGAATCACTTAAGAAAAATGCTAAAAAACCTTACTATGTTTTATCTGAAGACAAAACGGAAGACTATGTTCTTATGTTTATGTCAAAGGATAAAATGCCAGAAGACTACTCGGAAAGGGAAAGAATAAAGATAGATTATTTCCAGGAGCTCGTTGATGAATTTTGGTCTGAAATAGAAAATATCTGTGCAGGTGATGATATCATTGTAGCTATGGAAGGACTAAGTTTTGCCTCTAATGGTAATGCTTTGATTGATATCTCTATGGCCACAGCTCTACTCCGTAAGAAGATAGTTGACCACACAGGTAGCGATAATTTCTACGTTTATTCGCCAACTTCTATCAAGAAGTTCGCTTTTAAGGGAAATGCAAAAAAGCACGAACTTTATAATTCACTTCTTGATCGCAAATTTCCAGAAACTAATTTAGGGTCTTTCACTAGTATTTTAGAAGAAAATAAGGACGAATGGATAACTCCCTCCGGTAATGTAAACAAGCCATTGGATGATATTATAGATTCGACCTGGATATGTTTATTTTTATATGACTCAATCAAAGAAGGTTAACATTCTTATTCCTCTCGGAGGTGCTGGAAGGAGATTCAGCGACGCTGGATACCTACAGATAAAACCATTTATAGACGTCAGCGGAGAAACGATGATTAGGTCAGTGATTAAAAACCTAAATCATCAAGATGCACACTTTGTATTTGTGATAAACGAGGAATATATTTCTCCCACAGAATTTGAATCACATATATCAGACATGGGAATATCGTTTGAGGTTTTCTCAACCCCAACACTAACACAAGGGCCAGCTTCAACAGTTCTCTTTGCAAGTCAGTCGATTGATAACGATTTACCCCTTATTGTTGTTAACTGCGATCAGATTATTCTGGATTTCAATCTGGACTTCATTTTAGATTTTGCAAGAACTACGGGGTGTGATGGATTGTTGGGATGTTTTCTTTCCTCTTCTAAAAAGAACAGCTATGTTAAGTTAGATCCAAACGGAGAGGTCTGTGATGTGAAGGAAAAAATTGTGATTTCCAACATTGCTACTAACGGGTTACATTTTTGGAAGCATGGTAAATACTTTGTGGAAAGTGCGGAACAAATGATAGCAGCAAACGATCGGTACAATAATGAGTTCTATGTTGCACCTACCTACAATTACATGATAAAAAGTGGAAAGAAAATATTGCCCTTCTTCTATAACCTTCACTTTCCGATAGGTACCCCAGAGGACCTGGATAAATTTTTAAAGTTGGTTTAGTTTATGGAAGTTTATAGAATTGAAAATATGAAGGGAGGTTGGTATGCTGGAGATTTCTCCCCAGTAGCTTACCAAACTAGTGATTTTGAGATTTGTTATAAAAAGCACTTCAAGGGCGAAGAGTGGCCAAAACATTACCATAAGGAAGCGGATGAAATAAACTTCCTCAGATCAGGTAAAATGATTATACAAGGGAAGGAACTAAATTCGGGTGATGTGTTTATACTAAGAAAAAATGAAATTGCTGATCCTGTATTTTTGGAAGACTGTGAGGTCTTTATAGTTAAGACCCCCTCGGTTCCTGGTGATAAATTTGTAATTGAATGATAAGCATTTTTAAAAATAAGGCGGATTTTGATACATCCCAGTATTTTATAGTCAAATACTTTTTGGAAGCTAAAACTTCTTTGAGGGAAGCTTCCTGGAATTTGGCTATAGGTCAAAGTATAGGTAATCCGAATAATAGGAGCGAGTGGGAAACCGATGAGATGTTTGAAAATCACAGTTGCTTTATTCTTGCAAACGAAGAAGATCTTACCCAGCTAAAAGAGGGCGAGATCGAGATAGCTTTTCCTCTAGCAAATCTTAATTTGGAAGAAGATGGGATCTCTCAAATACTTTGTCATATAGCTGGTGGTCAGGTTGACATAGAGGAAGTAAGACAATGTCATGTCTTGGACATTTCTTTGCCTGAGGATGCTGAGAGATCATTTTCTTTAAATCCTGCATATGGTATTGATGGATGGAGAAAATTTAATGACATAAACCAAAGACCTTTCTTGGGTGGTATAGTTAAGCCAAAGGTTGGAATGTCCCCTGAGGTTCTTCTTGAAGCTGTGAAGGAAATGGTTTATGGTGGTGTGAATTTCATCAAAGAGGATGAATTACTTGCTAACCCTTCCCACTGCCCTCTTGAAGAAAGAGTACCTTTGATTTCATCTTGGTTAAAAGAGAATGCGCCCGACGTAATTTATTGCTTTTGCATAAATGGTGATAGTCCATATGCCTTAGAAAGAGCAAAATTTGTAGCAGATAACGGTGGGAACGGAATACACATAAACGTGTGGAGCGGCCTGGGAATTTATCGTGCTATTAGAAAGCAAAATCCAAATCTCTGGATACATTTCCAAAAGAGCGGAGATAAATTCTTTACTGACCGTAGGGCTCCAAACCACATTTACTGGCCGGTTTTGTGCAAAATCGCTGGTTGGTCCGGGGTTGATTCAATACATGCAGGAATGATCGGGGGTTATATGAGCCAAGATGAGCAGGAAATAAAAGATACCTTACAAACTCTTTGGGATTATAATATTGTTCCCGCTTTAAGTTGTGGAATGCACCCGGGACTCGTCGAGTATATTAATACAGCTATTAGCAGCTTTGATTGGATGGCTAATGTTGGTGGTGCTATGCACGGACACCCACAGGGAACTAGGGCTGGTGCCTTGGCAATGAGACAATCTATCGATGGAGATCGCGATCAGCCTGAATATAAAGCAGCAGTAGCAAAATGGGGTAACAGATGTTTCTCTGAAGATCTAGACTATCGAATATTCTGATATGAAGCTAATATCGCATAGAGGTAATTTAAAAGGTCCAAATCCTGATAGAGAAAATACGATTGGCTATATACAGGAAGCTCTTGATCTGGGGTATGACGTGGAGATCGATGTTTGGATCTCTGGAACATCAATCTATTTGGGACACGACTCACCAGAAACCAAAATACATCTTGCTTGGCTTTTAGAAAGGGGTGATAAGCTATGGATACATTGTAAAAACATATCAGCTATGGTTTATCTGAAGGAATATGGGGATCTCAATGTTTTTTGGCATGAAAACGACAAAGTAACACTTACCTCCAAATCTTTCATTTGGGCTTTTCCGGGGATGCAACCAATTAGCAAAAGCATTGCTGTTTTACCTGAGATGTACGAGGAGAAAGTTGATAGTTGTTGTGGTGTATGTTCTGATTATATTGTGAATTATTCATGAGAGTTGCATTACTACTTCCTGGTCAAATAAGGGAAGCTCAGGATTCCTTCCCCTTTATAAAGTCCGAAATTTTAGACAAGTACGATACTGATGTTTTCATATCAACTTGGAATCCATCGGGTGAAATCAACCAATCTCTACATGCTGAAACTAAAGATCTAGTGGACTCCTTAACCATCGACGATCTTATAAAGATGTATTCTCCCAAGCACTTGAAGACCGACGATTTTGGTTCTGATGTGATTAAAAAGTTCATCGATAGGGCTTGGTCTTATGAGGGCTTTGGTCCACAGACTGGCGAGATCAATCCAGTGTCTGTTTTTTTGATGTGGTATAAAATTAGACAAGCTTACTCCTTGATGGAAGAATACGAAATCCAGGTAGGTCAAAAGTACGATTGCGTCATCAAGGGAAGGATGGATATTAAGATCCACAATGAATTGAATTTAGAACAGGACCTGGATAAAATCAACGTTCCTCCTGGGTTTGATTGGAAGGGTGGGGTAAATGATATATTGGCTTGGGGCGGCAGAGAATCAATGGAACATTACTGCAAAATGTTCGACTATCTGGAGGAGTATATTATATCCGATATTTACTTCCACCCTGAAACTTTACTAAGATATCACATAGAAAGTTCTGAATTTGGTTTATCTAGGCCGTTTGTCAAAGTTTCACTCCGAGGTAAGAATGTTTGGGAGACCGAAGTATCAGAAAACGAAATAGATGAAAAAAGTTTTGGATATATAATGTCTAGGGGAAACATTTGGGACACTTAGAGATTAAATAAAGGATTTTAAAAAATAATTAAGAGAAAATCATGAGTAATTTAGACATTTTCAATTTGGATGCGGAAGCATTCGTAACGAAAGCAAAAAAGGAGAATTCAGAAGGAACAGAATTTTACAAACCATATCCGGAAAACGGAAAGGATGGAGTTTACAAATCGCTGATCCGTTTTCTTCCTAACCACGTCGATCCGACGAAATCAAAAATCCACAAGTACTACGTTTATCTAAACGATCCAACAACAGGTGATGGATTTCCAGTTGACTGCCCGTCAACGGTAGGAAAAAAATCGGTACTTAAGGATATGTTCTGGAAGCTGAAAAATTCACATTCAGCAGCAGACCAAGAATTATCAAGAAGTTTTTCTAGAAAGGAAGACTACTACTCACTCATTCAAATCGTACAGGATAAACACAATCCTGAGCTTGAGGGAAAAATTATGATCTTCAAATTTGGACGTAAGCTGAATGATATGCTCGAAGCACAGCTCAAGCCTGAATATGGAGATTCTTGCAACCCTTACGACCTTTTCGAGGGTAAACTTTTCTCAGTACATACAAGAAAAGTTGGTGAGTGGAACAACTACGATCTTTGCTCATTCGTTGGTGATAGAACCTCTATCGAGATCAACGGCAAGAAGATGGCTAAGAATCAGGATGACATGAATGCAATCATGGAATACCTTAAAACAGGTCCTGATAACCTCACACAATTTGAATACAAGGATTGGGATCAAAATACTACCGACCGTGTGATGAATGTTATTAAGAATTCAGTTCCTGACGGAAGATTAGTTAATGAGGTTTTAGGAGGTGTAAACCAATCTTCTACTACAACTTCATCTTCTAGTTCAACGAACGATTTCTATAATGAAGCTTCTTCAACAAAGGTAGGATCCGAACCTGCAAAAGAGGATAAAGGCATCAGCCAACCCTCAGCACCAGAAACTTCATCGTCTCTAGACGACCTATACGCAGATCTCTAAATCTATCTTGAATGGGGGCTTGGCAATGAGAATTGCTGCCCCCTTTCTTTTTTAACTGTAAACGAGGATTAATATGGATTTGGGTAGAATTAGGGAGCTTTTAGATGATATTTTAAGAAAGGAGTTTGCTGGAAACATTGGCAAGCAAAAGATTTATGAAGCTGGCAATAGATTAAATATTTCTTGTCCCTATTGTGGGGATAGTTCAAACCCTCGTAAGAAGAGAGGAAATTTCTACATCGACACACTCACGTATAAATGCTACAACGGTGGTTGTGGGATTTATAAGGATGCTTTCTCTATGTTCCGTGATTTTCAAGTTGTATCTAAGCTTGACGGTGATGAAAAAAGAGATATAATTGATCTTATTAAAAAGGGTAAGGAAAAGAGACAAACGTCCTATGGTGATGTAGATATTTCTTTATTCTTCGATACTGATTTTAAATCTGTAGTTATCCCGAGGGAGATGTTCATGAAGGAAATGGGTCTTCAGGAAGTTAGAGGATCTAAAATGGAAAACTACCTAATTCGTAGAAATCAGCAATCTGATGACAAGTTTGCTTGGGATCCAGAAACTGGTAAACTTTACCTTTTCAATCTATCCAAGGATAATGAGATACTTGGTTTGCAGTTTAGAAATATGGATTCTACATATGGATCCAAATATTACACCTATAAGCTAAGTGGAATATGGGAAAAGCTCCTGAAGACAGATGACCAGAGTTTGATAGAAGAGGCAAAAAAGATAGATCCAGTGTCCTTTGTTTTTAATGTGGGCAGGATCTCTTTTGACCGAACTATAACAATATTCGAGGGTCCAATGGATTCTTGGCTCTGGAAAAATTCTGTTGCACTTTGCTCCATAGAGAACAAATTCCCGTTCGATGTCGAAAATGTCCAATATTGGTATGATTGGGATAATGCGGGAAGGCAGAAACACTCTGAACTCTTATCTGCTGGTAAAAGAGTGTTTAATTGGAAGAAGTTTTTAACAGATCACGAACTTCCGATAAATAGGAAATGGGACTTAAATGACCTTGTAAATTTTCTTCGAGCGAAGAGAATAAAAATAAGGAGATTGGATAACTACTTTACGGAGGAAATACTTGATTTATCCGATTTCATATATGCTTGAGATGCCAACTATAGACCAAACCCATGAATGGGAGGAGAGCTTAAATTCAGAAGAGGGAGACGTAAAATTTCCAGTATCTTTTCTTGATAGATTTAATGAGGAAGATATTAAGGTAGAAGCCTCTAATATTGATATAGGAACACCAAGACTCAAGAAATCCTCAGTAAAGGAAATAAAGTTAGGCAAAAAGACTAAAAACAAAGGCAACGAATTATTCTAATATGTCAGAGCAACAAAAAATTGATTATGGTAAGCTTTTTGAAACTGAAAGAGCTGAATGGAAAGAAAAAATCCAAGTAATATCACTGAGCTTAAAAAACATTAGGACCGTTGCTGAAGCACAAGTAGATTTGTTTTCTAATAGACAAATACTGTTAGAATATAGCTACAAACTAGCTCAGATTGTCAGCAAACTTGCTACAAAGGAAAGGAAGCTGAGGGCTTCCAAACTAAGAGATTATACTGTAAACAGTGATGTAAGATACGGATCGAACGAGACCAAATTACTTATAGAGGGAGATGTTGCAGATGTTGTGGAAAAAATACAACTAGTTGAGGGACACCGTAAATTCATCGACCAAACGATTCAGACCGTTGATCATATGCTATATGGTATAAAATCTAGGATTGCGCTTGAAGAATATTTGAGGGCGAGCACGATAAAATAAAATAGGTGGATGATTAAGTTTAATGTATCCGAAGATCAACAATGGCTAATACTCGCTCAATCTAATGATGAGATAGAAAAAAGGCAAATTGAGATCTCTCTAACCAAGAAAATACACAACTGGTATTTTCACCCATTGGTTAAGAAGAAGATCTGGGACGGTAATATTTGCTTTATAGAAAAGAAAGGTGCCTTTTGGAAGGTTCCTATTGGTCTCTGGAGGGAGGTCCTAGAAATAGGAAAAGAGTTTAATATAGAAATTGACATTGAGGGCCTTGATAAGATAATACTCAGTGACTTAACTCTGGAGGAATTCCAGGAATGGGTGGATGGATTTTTTGACGACAAAGAAATTACCCCTCGTGATTATCAGGTTGAAGCTGCATGGAAAATTGTAAAATACAGGTATTCTGTATCTGAGATTGCTACATCTTCGGGTAAGACTCTTATATCCTTCATGATTTTTGCTTTTCTTAAGCAGAGGGGACTTATTAGAAAGTTCTTAATGATTGTGCCAAACACTAACTTAGTCTTCCAAGGAAATGATGACTTTATAGACTATGGTATTGGTGAACTGGGGGTAAGAATTCAACAAATTGGCGGGGGCAGTAAACTTAGAGATGGGTGTGACCTTATTATAGGTACTTTCCAATCATTGGTTAAGAAAGACGAAGATTTCTTTGAGGAGATTGATGCAGTTTTTGTTGACGAGGCTCATCACACCAACTCAATGTCGATTAAGAAGATTGTTGCTAAATGTATGCACAGTAAGTGGAGATTTGGTTTAACGGGGACTCTTACTAAAAGGGGATCAGCTGACCATTTAACCATACAGCAATTCTTGGGTCCTGTTGTCGTTGAAATTTCCCCAGATTTCCTTTTCAAAAATAAACATGCAACACCAGTTCACATCAAGGTAGTACGGATGAATTGGCTGGATGATGAGATTAAGGGAAAGCTAGCAGATTTAAAAGCCAATTCACAAAATCTTGAGGGCAATGAACTTTATAACCTTGAAAGAAAGCTTGTAATAGAAAGTGAGAAGAGGCTTAACTATGTCGTTGAATTCATATCTAAAACATCTAAGAATTCCTTGGTGCTATTCCAATCCGTAAAAGACGAATATGGTAAACAAATCTGGAATATGCTCAGAGAGATAACCAACGATAAAGAGGTATTTTATGTTGATGGGGATACCGACGAATCCCTCAGGGAGGAATATAAGTCTAGGATGGCCAATGGAGAAAATAAAATCTTGGTTGCAACCTATGGAACTTTCTCTACTGGTATCTCAATCAACAACCTTCACAACATTTTCTTAGTTGAATCTTATAAGAGCGAGGTCCTGATTAAGCAGAGCCTTGGTAGGGGGATGAGAAAAATGGATGGGAAGGATAAGGTTAATGTGATTGACTTTGTGGATGATTTTTCTTCCCCAAGATATAAGAATTACCTCCTCAAACACAGCGAAGCAAGGATCGAGATCTACAAGAACGAAAAGTTCAAGTACAAGATCTTTAATGTTAATCTCTAATCATTTGTCCGATATATAGGATAAATGAGGAAGATAATGGATAACATAAAAGATTTTCAAAGTTTTCTCAACGAGAATGTTGAAAGAAGAGAACCATATTCTGCTACTGAGTGGATTAAGCAGAAAAGGAGAAGCATAGAGGCAGAAACCGGCGCTGAGAAAATCTATCAAATGACTTATGATGAAGGCGGGGCTTTACAGAGACTTGTAAGAGGCGCTGTAGAGGGACTGCAAAAATTGGGTCAGGGAATTGCTGATCTATTTGATTCCGGTAAGGCAGCAAGCATGGATGTTGAGGATCTAAGTAAAAACAAAGATCAGGTGTTATCCAGATGGGGAGATTCAATTAAAGCCTCTGGAAAAAACAAAAGGGGTGAATATGAGACTTTCTATAGAGATGCTATCCGAAAGGGTAAGTCGACTTTTGGTAAAGACTTTGATATAAACAACCCACAAGGAAGAGATCAACAGCTTTACAAGGATTACGTCTTTTCTGCCACAGACTATTTTGATTTAGAAAAATGAGAAACGTGCTAAAATTTGGGGATTACGTTTCGTTATTTGAAGGTGGAGCGGCGATAAAAGAATCCAGAAGGATAAAGGAGAGTGAGGTTCCAAAAACTATGGAGTCTATCAAAGAAATCCTTTTCCCTTTGCTTGGTGGTGGTGAGGTAGACAAGGAATACCTTATCATTGGTAGCATCGGTAAGAAGAAAGATCAAAACGACACATCTGGAGATATTGACCTCGGAATAGATAAAAAGTTTCTTTCGAAAAGATTAGGTGTTTCCGAGGATGATGTTCTTGGAGCTTTATATAAGAACCTTTCAGAGACACTACATAACAAACTTGGGTTTGTACCCGATATGAAATTAATGAGGGGAATCAACGTTCTTTCAATTGGCTGGCCTATAGAGGGTGATGCTGAAAATGGTATAGTTCAATTGGATCTAATTCCAATTTCTGATATGGACTGGGCTAAGTTTATTTTCTATTCCCCAGATTACAGAAAGAACGAAAGTAAATACAAATCAGCTCACAGAAACTGGCTTTTCCAAGCGATCCTTTCTGCTTTGAAGGAAGTGATATCTAAGGACGAGAATGACGAACTAGAAGATTTCTATTCTTATGCCCTAAGATTGAGCGACGGTATTTTCAAAAATAGAAAGTCCTTCAAAGGAGCTACAAAAAGACTCAAAAGTCCTAAAACAGTTAAAGGTGAAAGTACTTTGGTAACTAGGGATCCCGATGAGTTTGTTGAGATGATGTTTGGTAGCGGAATTAGAAAGGAAGATCTTAAATCTTTTGAGGATGCTTGGAAAATAGTTTCTTCCCCAAACTTTGTCCATGCAGACAAGAAGGATGAGATCCGGGATGATCTAGAAAGGTACTTAATAAACGGAGGATTTGAAATCCCCACAGAGATCAAATAATGGAATTTACTCAAAGACATAATGATTTAATCTACGGAGCACTTGAGGTTTTTCTGGAAAAGGATTCGCCATCACTTGTAGCTAGGGAAGAAGATGGACTTATTTCTTTTTCCACTGTACTTGGTTTAAGTGGTGTAATCGAAAAAGAAGAAGATGGCAGCGCTAATGTATTTCTAGAGGGACAAAAGTACTATGAGATTGAGAAAGAAGTTTTTCATCTAATAGAGAATAGAAACGAAGCCCCTGAGGTTGAATCTTTATTGGAAGAGTTGGCTATAATACATCAGATGGAATTACAAGAAAGATCGAAAATTCTTATAGAAACGATCATAAGAGGTTTAGCAAAACTTATAGTGGACCAAAAAGTAACTGTTGGAGTTGATATTCAACTTGGGCCTGTACTTATTAAGAACACAGATGACATGGGGAACGTAAAAATTCTATTGAACTAAGAGGATGGCGGGAATAAATCACTTATACGACATTTATAATAAGAAGGGATCTGATTTTGTTAATCAGCTTTTTAATCGTTATGTAACAATTAACGAAAAGATGGACGGTTCAGCCTTCTCTTTTGAGAGGGATAAGGAATCTGGTAATTTCCGTTTTTATAGGAGAGACCAAAGAAATCCTATAACTCTAGTAGATAGGACGCTCATGAAATATTATGAGAAGCCAATCCAGTATATTGAATCTCTTCCACCAAGCATACTTGAAAAAATCCCCAGAGGATGGAGATTTGGACTTGAGTATTTTTCAAACACCAAACCAGTAGAGATTTCATATGATAGATTACCAAAGAATAATCTGATTCTCTCCTATATCCACAAAATGGGTACTGGCGGTAAAATAGAAAGTACTATACAGGATAAGGAAGAATTGGATAATTGGGCAGATCTGATTGGAGTTGAAAGACCACCAATTGTTTTCCAGGGAGTGTTGGACGAAGATCAGAAATCTGAGCTTATGGAGTTTTTGAACACGCCGTTCAAAGATCTTGTTGAAAGGTTCAAAACACAATCTTTTGTTAGGTTTGTTATTAAGACCTTAAACCCGGATTTAACTAAAACTGCTCTTAACGACGACCTAGATAAGGATGTCGAGGGTATAGTTTTTAGATTTGGAGAGCTCGATGGAGATAGTGATACTGTATTAGCCAAAATGGTGGATCCTATATTCACTGAAATAGCTAAGCAAAAGTTTGCTGACAAAAAGAGTAAAAAGCCTTCGGATTTTCTTGGAATCACATTGCTTGATGTGATGAATTTCATTTTGGAAAAAGATCTTTCTGAATTTGAAGTTGAAGGTGAGTCTGAAGACGAGAGATACATTTCCTTTATGGGAGACGTATTTGTTAAATTCCTGGATGAATATGAGGAGAAGTATAAGGGTACTGATTTTGAGGAACCTGATTACTTAAAGAGGGATGAATTCAGACTGAATAAGGAAAAGATTAAAGACAGAAGAGTTCTTAAATATGTTGAGAAGGATGACTCATTTGAGTCTTTATTTAAACTCATTCTTAATTCCTTTAGGAAGATAAAAACTAGAGCTGGAGGTATCATCACCTCTGGGATGAAAGATCAGATGAATCTTTTAATCAAGGATATCAAGGATTATATTAAAAAACCAGAGAAGAAAGTAAACGAATCAAGGTTTATTAGCTTTGGTGAATTCAGAAAGGAAAACTCTCCTTCGGTTGAATATCTACAGGAGGAAGACGATTCAGATTCAAGTGATGATCCATTCTTCTCATACCAAGAATTTATTAGCAAACTAGAAACCATTGATAATGAGGAGATCCCGGCTGAGGTAGAAATGCTCAAGGAGAAAGATACGGAGGAAAGAAAACCAGTTAATGTTATAATGGGTAGATTCCAGCCTTTCCACCAGGGACATCTTAAGATGGCGAAGGATCTCATGGAGAAAAACGATCTCCCATCTTTTGTTGTTGTGGTTTATCCTGGACACAACAAGTCTGGAAAATCCCCATTTGATGAGGAGGCAATCAAAAGATATATGGATGCAATAGTTGCTAATAACGAGGAGATTGAAGGATATGTCCTTGCTACAAGAGGTCTTCTTGGGTCTGCTATTGCAAGACTAATAGACATGGGATATGACCCCAAGTTAATTGGTGCAGGCCCCGATCGAATAGACGACTACACTAAGCAGATAGACTATGTTAAGATGTCTGATATTAAGGACAAAATAAGTGATGACCTTGGTATTGTAGAAACACCAAGGGTAACGAGCGGTACTGAGGTTAGACAAGCTATGAAGGACCAAGACTTTTCTAAGTTCAAAAAGATGGTTCCAAAAGAGGTATCTAATCTTTACAACGACCTTATTACAAGCGTCAGGGACTGATATATAAAAAAATATAAATAAACCAGTGGAAAAAAGAATACAGAATTTCTCAGACTTCCTAAAATCTAGCTCTGTCAACGAAGGAGATGGGTTTGGAACCTTCCCTTTTTTGCTAGTGAAGGATGGTGATATTTATAACTACCTTTTTCAATTAGAACTTGAGAATGGATCCCAAAAAGGATTTATGCTGGTAGTTGGTAAATATTCACAGTATGAGACAATGGAGGGACCTAAAAATTCCTATGCAATTCTCAATGTAAATGAGATTGCCCCTGAAATCATAGAGGACATTGCTATTAAGAAATCAGAGATTCCTGACCTGAACGATGTTAAGTTCACTCTTAAAGATAACGATTTAAGCAGATTCTTGGAGCAGGTATCCAAAGCTTTACTAAATTATCTTGAGAAAAATCCAAAAGTAATTCGTATATTTGACGAAATGCAGGATAATATGGATATTGAAAACTATGAAGAGATGGTAAAATCCGTTTTGCTTTCTTTCTTAGGGCCAGAATGGTCTATGCAAGAAGGATCCCACAAGGGAACGTTCATAATCAGTAGATAACCTAAATCGAAACATTTACTTTTAACAATTCTATAAATAAGGAAAATTTAAACAATTATGGAAAATTTCGATCGAATCAAAGAAGTTATGGAAGCTGCAGAAGCTGACGTAGCAAAGTTTGTTGAAAAAGGCAATAAGGCAGCTGGAACAAGAGTTCGCCAAGCCATGCAAGAAGTTAAGAAGCTTGCTCAACAGGTAAGGTTGGATGTTCAAGAGGCAAAGAACAACGCTTAAGAAACCAAACTACAAACAGATATTAGGCAGCCCTTTCGGCTGCCTTTTCTGTGTAGATCAGAATGGAATAAAACCGTCCAATCGATATATAAGAAGTAAATTTTATACACATGGGATATTACGTAGCAAAAGTTAGCTTTGAATCAACTGAAACCAAAAGAAATGGTGATCCAGTAATTCACAGATCTGAATTTCTAGTTGCAGCTGAGTCTGTAATTGAAGTTGAAACAAAAGTAGCAGAGTTCCTACAGGGAACCACTGGATTCTTTGAAACCACACAGATTTCAAAATCCAAAATTGAAGCAGTTATAGAATAATGGCAAATACCGGCAGTTACATTCCACCACAATCACCCATTGCTATCCAACCAGGAGACAAGGGATTTGAAATAGTTGGGAAGGGTTACAATAGATGGCTTTGGACATTCCCGGATTGGAAGAAGGGAAAGAAGAAGATCATTAATCCTGCAGCCAACTGGGAATTGAATGCCAAACCAATGAGTCCTGCAGAAATTAAAAAAAAGATGAAGGGACTTTACCTGCAAGAGGATTCTGATGAAAGAATCGAAGGGGGTATTTCTTCTGGGAAGAATTTGGGGGATATTGCCATTATGCATACCTATGATGATTCTATGGACCACGTAGATCGTGATGCTATCGAAAAAATGCTATCACATCTGGAGAAACAACTTCAAATGGGAATTGAGGTAGAAATGGAGCACACTGACGATAGGGACTTAGCTTCTGAAATAGCTAAAGACCACTTGGTTGAGGACCCAAATTACTACACAAAGCTTCAAAAAGTCGAGGAGGGGATGAGAATTATCATACCATTCGAAAAATATAAGATTTAGCATGCCATCAGTAAGTAAATCACAACAAGCAATTATGGGCCAAGCGTGGGCTCTAAGACAAAACGAGCTAAAGCTCAAGGACATCAATGCTAAATACAGAAAGGAGATTGAAAAGATTGCCTTTGGATATAAAGACAAAGATGGTAAGTTCATTGCTCCTATGACTGACAAGGAGCTCAAAAAGTTTGCAAAAACGAAGTCTAGTGATTTACCAGAGAATGTGAAAGACGGTAAACCATTGGAGGAGAAAAAATTTACTCCTGGAATAGCTAGTTCTAAAGGGGTTCCAACATTCACCCCAAGTATCACTTTTGGTGGTGAGATTAAACCTATTATCCCTTATTTAGATACTGATGCTAAAAAAGAAAAACCAGGTAAGAGAAATCTCGAGAACCTAAAGGATTATAGAGACTGGATAAAGGAAAGAAAGAAGGGATGATTAATCTTTTTGAATTTGATAAGTATGATCCTAAATCTGAGTACCTTGAGGATGAGAGGAGAAGCATAGATCTTGATAAGATAAGAAAATCTGATGCCTATAGAGATATTATAGATCTTGGATTTTCTGATGAGACCTCTGATCAGCAAGAATTAAATAATACCCTCAAGTTCAAAAGGAAAAAACAGCCCGAGATAAATGGCTACGACGAGGTATTTTATACCATACACCCAACGGGAGTGGTTCGTAGATACAATCCAATTAAATCGGATGAAACCCCAGAGGGTCAAGGAAACACTATTAGGACTTATCCATCACCTTTCAGGAATGGCAAAGAATATAAAAAGGCACTGAGGTACCTGTTTAATTATTTGCGAAGAAAGGAATTAAGAAAGGACTACAGATAAATATAGAAACAATTTAAAGAACATAAAATGGGATGTGGATGTAATAAGGGATCAAGAACTACTACAACAACTCAAACTACTAAGCAGTATGATGATTTGTCAGGAAAGTTTATACTTGATACCAACGGTAACAAATTGCTTGTGGTTTCTCCAATATATGATGCTTACAAAGATATTGTTGGATATACCGCTAAAGACGAACAAGGTAATTCTCTTAGAATATTTGCCAAGAATGTTCAAAAAATATTAGATTAAAAATGGATTCAATGTATTATCCAACTGGAAATTCTACTAACGGACGAACTTTAGTTTGTTTGTGCTGTGAGGATCTTCCTGTAATGGAAGACCAAGAAACTCCAGATGCTATGGAACTTAAAATCAAGGAATGGTTGGACGAAAACGACTATTGTGTTGAAAAATGGCAAATGGACGAAGAAATGAAAAATTGTGGATGTGAAGGGTATGAGCTCCAAGAAATGGATGGAGGAGCACCTGCACCAGCTGGAGACGGCGGTGGAGCATTCGCTACTCTAGGCACTACTCAGGGAATGGGAAATGTTGAAGCCCCTTCGTCAGGTGGTACCAATGCAGATTTCTATAATGGAGCAGTTGGATCTGGAGATAAGTTTCCTTCTCTTACTGTAGGAACCCCAGCAGCAAAAGGAGCTGGTAAAAAGAAGAAAAAGAAAGACCGTGTTATTAAAAGTTTTGATGATTTTAAGGAGATGATGAAGTCTTTGCAGAAATAAGACGAAAAGTCATATGAGATTGCTAAAAGGTGCCAAAAAGGCACCTTTTTCTTTGTTTTTTAGTATTGGAATAGGATTTGAACTATTGGTAGTAAAAAAAAACAAACTATGAACAGAACAACTATCTACAGTCCTTTGGAAATGATGGAAAAGATTTTCAACAACACCAATCCGGTTATTCAAAGCCGCAATTACTTTGTTGATGAAAAGGATAGCGAGTATGTTTTAGAAATACCTGTTTCTGGGTTTTCTAAAAATGATATTTCGGTTGACGTTGAGGGAAATTTCTTAGTTATTACTGGTGAGGATAACGAGTCGTATTGGACGGACGATTTTACAAAGAAGTTCAAGCTACCCAATGAAGCTGATGCTGATTCGGTTAAAGCAAAAATTGAGGATGGCGTTTTAAAGGTTTCCATAGGTAAAAAGAAAGAATCCATGCCTAAGAAAATTAAAATCGCTTAATACCGAAATTTTTCTTACATTTAGAAATAATAAAGCTCGATCATTAAAGATTGAGCTTTTTTATTATGTCGAGGGAAAAAGAAATATTTGAAAGATTCGCAAGAGAGATTGCACAGGAAATCCTGGAGAAGGAAAAGAATCCGGATTACCAAATTATACTTGACCGTAGGTCTGTAATAGATAAGCTTTCGTCAATCATGGGTAAGGGTTATTCAGAAACAGCATCAGAGTTCGACAAAAAGGTAAATGCATACCTCAAAAAGCTAAGGAATAGATAATGGAAAGACTGATTCAGGAAGACTATGTGGATAATCCATGGAAGATGACCGTGATCTGCATCCTCTTGAATCAAACCACCAATCAGCAAGTTAGGAAAATACTTACCCCTCTCTTTGATTTAATTGAATCTCCAGAGAAATGCTCTTCTCTAGATGTTAGCGAAATCTATCCCATTATAAGAGGAACTGGGTTTGGGAATGTAAAAGCTAAAAGAATAGTCTCGATGAGCCAAAAGTGGATCAGTGGGTTTAAAAGTGTAGAAGATTTGCCTGGGATTGGAAAGTACGGTAAAGAATCCTGGGATATTTTTGTAAACCACAAAACTGACTTTGTGCCTACTGATAAAAAACTTAGGATGTATTTAGAGTCCCTTGATCACCTTGACTAAATCTGGGTGTGGAGGACAGCTAAGTCTATCGATTCTTACATTGCTATGTGACCAAAGGCCCTGTCCGCCCATAAGGGCTTCATCGGATAATTCAAACCCACCATAAACCCCAAATTTTTCAATTTCTTTTTTCAGCCCTCTTTTAAGGTTGATCTCATATTTTTCGCTGAGTTCTAATATAAGGGATTTAAGGGATTTAATCTGAGCATCCGAGTAGCTGTGGAAATATCTTGTTCCTCTAAATGGTGATTCTAATTCAGTAACCTGGTTTTTGTTAACCTTTATCTGGGTAGATGTGTAGAAATCCCCATTTTCCGTTTTGGTCAGAGGACCATAGTTGCATATATCAATTCCTATACTCTTTTGATTAAGAAATGTGTTATTCTTTGCTTTGATGAATAGATGGTGTGACCACATTGTTTCATCGAATGCTCTGTAGATGACTCCATCATATTTTTTGTCACCTTTGCCATCTGGTGATTGTCCTCCAATAGCAAAAGCGCTCGAAGATCTAATTTTATTGGTGGAGTTTTTTCTATCCCTTCCCCAAGATTCTATTAGCCAGTCGGGTCTGTAATGACCACTGGAATCTCTTAGAAATATTGAATCCTTTGGATGTGGTTGTTGATAATATGCACTTTCTGAAAGTGGATAGTCAATATAGTCCAATTCTCTGGTATTTATTTTTCCTCAGAGGTCTTGGCCGTTGGTGAAAGTTCTTCGTGTATTCTTTGCTTTAAATACTTTACCAGGTTTTTTGGCGCCTCGCCTCTTTTTACCATTTCGGAAAATTCCTGTTCTTCGGCTAGGGTGTCTAAATAGTTATAAAGATCCGTGCTTTGGAACATTGAATCAACTACCTGTGGTGTTTGCGTGTAAGCAGGTCTGTAGTTTCTAGAATTGACATTATCCTTGTACCATTCCCCAGGAACAACCACGCTTCCAGGTGCTGCTGAAATATAATATTCATTAAGGAAATTCTCGAAACTTTTGATCCTGCTATCCATAAGTATGTTGTATATATCTTTTGAGATCCTCTCCAAAGATGTACTCTCAAATTTTATTCCATGATTGTAGATATTGAAAATAAAGGAACATATTTAAAGGTATCATCATACTCTGAAGATGGTGATTTAATTTTTGTTGATGTTCCAGTCCCGGAAGAAGAGAGATTTATTTGGGAAAAGTGCTCACCCAATGATAGGAGAAAAGAAGCTGATTGGCAGTCTTGGGATGGAATGGCTGTTAGAAAGGTCAAGACCCAGAAGTATGACAAATATAGGATGGTTCAGATTCTGGAAGAAGCTGATCCAGAACTAACTAAGTCCCTTTGGGATTTCCAGATTCCAAAAAAATACTTTGTGGATATTGAGGTCGAGATGACCGACGAAATGGGGGATTCTTTGGATACTGCTAATGCTAAGAATAAAGTACTTTCGATCGGTATTGCAACCGATAGATGTAAGTCGATAATTCTAGGACTGGACCCACTTTCAGCTGAAGAACAAGCAGACATTTACAAAAAGACCAATGAGTACTTGGAGCCGATGGGGGATGAATGGTCTTTCAAGTACCATCAGTTTGAGTCGGAGTATGATATGCTTTATACTTTCTTCAAGAAATTGGCTCCTAAAATGCCACTGATTACCGGATGGAACTGGTTTGGGTATGACTGGCCGTATCTGGTTAATCGTGCTAAGAGACTTGGTATCGACCCCAAGGTAATTTCACCAGCCAATTGGCTTATAGGTAAGAACAATCTTCCCATGCACTTACTAATGGTCGATTATCTTGAGATCTATAAAAAATGGGATCGAACAATTAAGATCAAGGAGAGCAATAGATTGGACTACGTAGCGGAAAAGGCTACAGGATTAAAGAAGATAGTATATGAAGGATCTTTGAGGGACCTTTACCAGTCTGACTTCCCTAAGTTTATTCTTTACAACGTAATTGACTGTGCTCTTGTCCACTATATTGATGTGAAGCTAAAAACACTGTTAACTTATTTTAAAATAGCCAACCTCAACCGTGTTGAAATCAGTAGGGCACTTTCTCCAGTGTGGGCGACTGAGGTTATGATGCTCAAAAAGTTCTTGGAGAGGAATCAGGTCTTTGTGAACGAGAGGAAGGAAGAAAGCCACGTCAAGTTTATTGGTGGATATGTGAAAGAGCCTATCAAGGGACTACACGAATGGGTTGCTTGTTACGACTTTGCTTCCCTATACCCAAACACGATTGTCCAATGGGGTATTTCTCCGGAGGTTTATAAAGGTAAACTTGGAAAAGATATATCTGAAGCCAAAGAGGGATGGGTGAAAACCTCTTCCACTGCTCTCTTTGGTGGGGATGATGAAAGTCCAATTCTGAAGACAATAATTAAGGATCTGTACTCAAAAAGGAAAGCAACAAAAAAGAGAATGCTTGAGTTACAAATAGAAATTGACGGATTGGAGAAACAATTGAAAAAATTAACATAGAATTTTCCTAAAATCACCGCACTTTAGGGACCCACTTGATATATAAAAAACCTAGAGACGGGAAGGGATTTTAAAAAACTATTGCAAACAAACAAATATGGCAAATACAGATAATCAATGTGCAGACCTACAGATCGAAAACCTTTATCCCGAATCTAAAGATACTCTAGGCGACATTCTAAATCTTCAGGCAGAAACCCAGAAGAATGTTTATGGTTACAACTTTGACGAGATGTCTCTAAGAGACCTTATGGAGT
>Ga0255778_10000299_pt1 | contig 45477 bp, 30 predicted proteins | sample 071ome_31_FD_179976 | JGI IMG/M metagenome (GOLD analysis project Ga0255778, IMG submission 179976) | Coastal salt marsh microbial communities from the Groves Creek Marsh, Skidaway Island, Georgia - 071405CT metaG (version 2) | ecosystem: Environmental > Aquatic > Marine > Intertidal zone >...
GATGCACGAAACTAAACGAAACGAAACGCGCGTCCGTCCGTCCGTCTTCCTCGTCGGCCCGTCTCTCTACGCGCACACACACCCGGTGACCCCAAACTCGTGACGACCGCCTCACTCCGACGCCGCCGTCCGTCCGTCCGTCCGTCCGTCGTCGACTGACGCACCGAAGGATTCGGTTCGGATTGACGCGCGCTCATCCATCCATCCATCCATCCATCGATCGATCGATCGAAATCGATCGCGCGAAAACGCCGACATCGCGCGCGCGCCCACGCGTGATTTCCATCGATCGCCCCCCAGGTCCAGGTTCCAGGTTGGGAGGTTCGGCCCCCGGGTGGAGATCTCGGATGCGACGAGACGTACGTACTACCGCGCGTACTGTTTACACACACGCAGATCGCGATAGTCCCGATCCCGAGATTCGCGATCGGTCGGTCGATCGATCGGTCGGTCGCGCGCTTCTGGATAAAATCGACGGGTCACGAACCGCGAATCTCGGGATCGGGTGACCGGCGCCCGGCCCGGCCCATCCCGAGGGTGTCGTTCGGTCGCGTCCGTCGCAACGGCATACACGCGCACGCGAAACTTTCGAAAGATGATGATGCAAGCTCTCACGTCCACCAACCTCGTCTCGGCGACCACGGTTCGGGTCGCCGCGAAGAAGCGCGGACTCGTCGTCATGAACTCGTCCTCCGGACCGAAGCGGGTGCGTCGCGAACGACGCGCGAGAGCGAACGAGACGCGACGCGGATGCGCGGACGGACGCGGGGCTCCAAACCCGAGTCCCTCGGTGATTTATTGAATCGTGACTCGTCGTGGGAAGGACGGTTTCGCGTTCGCGGGTCGGAGGGCAACTCGACGGAAACGCGGACGCGGTGGACGGCGCGGCGACGTCGACGCCGACGGACGTCGGGGATGAATGCGGGGAAATGTTTTCGTGGCGATACCGCCGCGCGGGAGCGGCGTCGGGGGCGTCGCGGAACGCGTGAGAGGTCGATCGCGCGTCTCGGGTTGGGTCGAGGGGTATCGCGATCGGACGATCCGCGATCCGATCCGCGAGGGAGCGACCGACGGGCGGAGGCGACGACGATGAGAGACGACGATGAGAGAGAGTGCGGTGACTGACGAATGGATGCGATTGGTTTTCGATGCACACGCAGGGCGTCAAGGCTGCCCCGGCGCAGCGCAACGTCGGCTACAAGGGCTCCACCGAAGCTGGCTCGGCCCCGAAGACGTGCGTATCTATCTCTTTGCGTTATCTTTTCTCGACTCGTCGCGACCTGTATCGATATGGGTAAACAGTCCGTATTGTTGGTTTGGCTGGTGTTGGCGGCGTCGCGCGGTGAAACGCGCGGCGGATGCGAGAGGGAAACACTCGATGATTTCTTTGTTAAACTCGAGACTGACGGTTGATTTGGCTCGCTCGTTTCGTTTTCTCTTGTAAATTTCAGGCGCAGCGGTAAGGCTGGCTACGTGTACAAGCTCGGCATCCGCAACGGCAAGGCCAACGTCGACGAATACTCCCCGATCTGGTCCCCGCAAGAGTTCAAGTCTGACGGTGACAAGTACGAGGGTAACTTGCTCTACTGGGCGGCGACTGTTGCCGGTGTCATCGGCTCTGGCGCGCTCGCGATCTACCTCACCTCTGCGCTCTAAGCGGTGCTCGCAGAGTCGTCGAAAGCCGTCGCGTGCAGCGGTGGCGTTCGTCTTTAGCATGGTGAAAACGTAGAGAGCGATCGATCGCATGTAATTCACAACGAAGCGCCTAGCTTGCGTTAACGCAGCTTCTTCTCGTGTAAATTTCCTATTCGCGCGCACATGATTCATCTCGATGCGTTGACTCGAGGACGATGAAAATTGCATCGACTGGAGGAGCGTTGACTCGACTCGGGGGCAAGCCAAACGTTGTTGGCTAAATGTTTTTAGGGTAATATCACAAAAGTCGCTCGTCGCCTTCTCCTTCCTTTTCTCAGTTTGATTGTTGCTAGGTATTTTGTTTGTTTTCTGTACAGGTGTTGTTTTTTTCGTTGGAAAAAAGTTGCGTCTTATCGGGTATCCTTTGTTGGCGGAATCGGTTTGTGTCGTGTTTTTGTTCTTCTTTTACGTCTTCGCTCGTCCCATGACGCAGTGAGACGACTTTCTCGACTGATGATATGTTAGGTGTTGTGGACGTTGTTTTATTGTCCGTCACCCTTGAGTTGCTTGGTATCGATGGCTCCCATCATTCCACCCATGCCGTCGCCGCCAAATTCCTTCATGGCGAGTCGTTGCTCTTCGAGATCAACCGTCTGAGTGGTGTTCTCGAGCTCTTCGCGAGCCTTGGCGCGCGCTTCTTCGCGCGCGCGAATTTCAGCTTCTTTGGCTTCTTCGACGGCGCGCTTCTTCGCTTCCTCTTCAGCCTTCTTTTCAGCTTCGAGTCTGGCACGTTCGGCTTCGGCTTGAGCGGCGTCCTCTTGGCGCGACTTGTCGAGCTGTTGCTTTTGTTGAGCGGCAGCTTCGAATTCGCTCCACAGGTCATCAGGGATGGCATCTTGAGTGGCCGCTGCGGCTGGCGCCACCGGGGCGGACGGAGTGTCCGACGAAGCGAGGGTTTCCCAGCCAGACGGATTCTGGATGTTTACCGCAGCCTTGGAGACGTTTTGCTTGATGCCCGGCGCCTCGTTGGCAAAGACGTTGGTCGACTGATCAACTGGGATAGCGCCTGGTCTAGACGTCACGGCGGCAGCTCCACGCTTTTCAGGGTTGCTACCAGCACCTTCGGCGCTGTCATAGCTCGACGTATCAGAGTCAGAGTCGGAGTCATCGCTGTCGGATGCGGCGGCGGCTCCGGCGGCTGGCGGCGCTTGTGGTTTCTTGCCAGTCTGCGCGTCGACGACTTCCTTGTAGCTACCACCCGTCTCTTGCACGTGCTTCAACGTATCTTCGACAGCGGCGAGCTCTCTTGCGGCTTGGGCTTCGCGCATCTTGGCTTCGAGAAGCTGTTCTGCAGCGTTGAGTTTGCGCTTCTTCGGACGCAAGACGCCGCGAACGTACTTGTCGAGCTTCCACAAAGTTTCAGAGTCGAGCTCTTCAATGTTGATTTCAATCTCGTCGTCATCGGCTTGGTCCATACCCTTCTTGCGCTCACTGACAATTTGAACAACGCGACCTTGCTTTTCTTCCGGAAGCTCTTGCAAAAGCATGGTGAGATCGTGCTTCTCTTCAAAGGACATTTCGCGCTTGGGCAGCGCTGTCTCAGCACGAGCCGCGCGCTTGATTTCGCTGCGCGCGCGCTTCTCCTCTCTGAATTCCTTGTACACGTCTTCATCCATGCGCGCGTCGTCAAAGTCAAAGTCTGGATCCTCTTCCGGATCAGCCTTGCGCTTCTGGGCGCCACCACGGGATCTGGACTTTGGACGCGGAATGGGTTCGTCGTCGTCGAGGAAGTCGTCATCCTTGTACATGGCCTCTTGCTTGGCGCGTCTGAGCTCTTCAATCTCGCGGCGCATCTTTTCGAGTTGCTCGCGAGCTTCTTGAACGGCGACGGCTTCCTGACTGATGGGCGTCGCGGGAGTGTTACGAATATCAATCTCTTCTTGAGCCCGGATGGCTTGATCGTGCGCCGTGTATTCTTCGAGTTGGCTGTTCAACCACGCGTTCTCAAACTCATTCTTCATCACCGCACCCATGTGGCCGGCGTCAGAGTCAGGGGAGTTGTACGTCGCACAGTTTTGCCATATCAACCGCATGTCATCGCGGAACTGTTCCGGGTTCTCGTACTTCCGATCATCAAGCTTCTTCTTGATCGCTCCCAAATCCATCGGCTGCTTGATGATGTCGTAGTAATCGGGGATACCGAGGCGCACCGCATCGACTGGGTACAGGAAGATTCTGTGAAACTTGTGTTTTTTGGTCAAGTTGAGAACTTCGCGGCAACGTCTGATCATATCCTTATGACGGAGCTGTCGTTCTTGGTCAATTTCGTGCTCGCGCTGAAGTCGCGCGTTGGTGATGAATCTACCGTCACGCATCTTCTTGTAACCCGCACTCGCCATCGCGGCTGCAGACTTTTTGCCACCCTTTGACCCGCCAGAGCTGTAGTTGCTGTAAGTGGGCATCGACTTGACGGGTCGCGTCGACGTTGGGCGCGGTGGCGGAAGAGAGGCAAAGCGAGACTTCTTTTCCTCCTCAATCTTCTGCACCTTGGTCTTGGCTTCCTCGATGGCTTTCAGACGCGCCAAGAGCTCCTCCTTTTGTCGACGTTTTTGCTCCTTGCGCTGAATGCGTCGCAACTCGCGTTCTTCTTCGGTGAGTTCCTCGTCCGGCTTCTCGGGGATCTTTGCGGAATCGTCGCCAGCAGTCGGTGCCGCAAATACGCCGTCGGAAAAGTCGCCCTCGCCACCATCTGCCTTCGCGGACGGCTTACGAACGCGCTTCTTACTCTCCATCCAGTTTGCCTCGAACGGCGCGTAATCACCAGCTGGCATGTACGCGTAACCCTTTGGCGCCTTGATCGATTGGTTAATCGTGAGCAAAATCTCCCCTCGTTCCGCCTTGACGGCGTTTGCGAGCCACTTCCCCTGCGCCGCTTCTTGCGGAACATCCGCCGCCCCCGCGCCATCCGTTCCAGGCGTCGCCGGCGCGTCAGCCATCGTCGCGTCCTCCGGCACCACCGGTTCGGTGGTCACCTTTTCCGCATCAGCGGCTCCACCATTCTCAACAGCTACGACTTCCGCAGACATATTTTCCCACGGACGAAAGTCTTCTCGTCCGGCTTTGTCAAGGTCTCTGGAAATAAGATCTCGCGTCGGTTCAAACGCGTCTTCGTTCGTTTCTCCTGTGCGCATTGATTCGCACAAATCACCGAAAAGTCAGTCAACCACGTTCTCACGCGTCGTTCAAACCGCAAAATCCCGGCCGACGGCGTCCTCGCGTCACGCTCGACGAACAGTTGATTGGAAATTAAAATGCAGATCCCGAAATGAAAGCTTCAGAAGAACCCTCAAAGACCGAGACGCATTCGCCACCCTATACCCGCCCCGTCGTCGCGTAAAACCCCAACCCTCGGTGTACATCGAAGAATCCCTTCCTCGCGCATCGTTTCCGCGTCGTTTCCACCGTTTCACCCGTCGCAACCCGGCGATGCGCGGACGATTCACTCAGATTCTTCAAGAATGAATGAATGCCTCGTGTACGAAATTCCTTCTTCGAACGTCCCTCCGTCGTCCGTCGCGGCTTTTATCGCGGGTTTACGCGCGCGGAGGATCGATCGTCACCGTCTGCGTCGATGCTCGTCGCGCGCGTCGGCGGACCGTCGCGCGCGTTCGCTTCGTGCGTACGTACCGTCGTCGTCGGGTGGAAGGGGGTGTCGACGTGAGCACCGGGGAGTGAGGCGCCGCCGGTCCGATTGAGACCAAAAGATTTATGTCGTCAGGGTTGTGACCTATACATTTGATACCTACATAGCTTTATGGGTATCTTTTATATTATACCGTTGAGATTCGGACATTTGGGCGAGTGGATAGAGGACGACTCGCGCGCGTTCGGATGAACGATTCGCGACGACGCGACGACGCGGGTCGTGGCTGTAAGTGTTTACTTTTTTTGTCTCTCTTTGGTATCTAGTGGTGTTACAGTGGGGTGAGCGTGGACGAAGCGTCGGCGGTCGTCTTTGTGCTAGTTTGCGTCTCGTTCGGCTGAGTCTTCGGCTCGGGCGGCGCCGCGCGCCTCTAAATACGCGAGCGCTTCCTCGGCTTTGGAGGCGCAGTCGGTGGATTCGAAACACTCGACGAGTTGCCAGACGGTGGTGTCGGTGGGTGGTGCGCCGGCACGAAGGGCGTCGGCGAACGCGCGCTCGGCGAGCGCGGGGAGCCTGGCGCGCGAGTACATCGAGACGAGCGCGTCGTGCGCTCGAGCCGGCACCGCGCGGAGATTTTCCTCCCCGACGAGGTCCCAGAGCTCTTTTTTGCGTTCTTGCGCCGCGCGCGTTTCGTTGTTCTCGCACGCTCGGAGCAGACTGCGGACGAGGGGCTCGGCGCGAAGCTCAATATCGCGGAGCCTGAGCGCTTCGGCGCGTGCGCGCTTTTCCTCCGCGCTCAGCGCTTCGCCTCTCTTGCGCGACGACGTCGATTTCGACGCCGCCTCGGCGTCGAGCGGGCGACGCACGACGCGCCGCCGGCGCGCGCGAGCCGGCGCGGTCGCGTCCGAGGCACGATCGGAGTCTGAATCAGCGGCAGACGCTCGCGGTGGTTGGAAACGACTGCGCCTCAACGAGGACGCTTTGTGCGCGATAAAACGCCCCACAACAGCCTTGTCGACGACGCGGCGCCCGGAGAAGGACGGTGATGACGCGACAACGCGCGTGAGGGAGAGCGCGCGCATGTCCATTGGACCGATGCGGCGCTGTGTGGCGCTATGCTATGGAGTTGAAGGAAACAAAAGGTACAAAATACAAAATCACCGGTCGACTTCGTCGAAACGATGCGGATCTAAATCGTACATCTTGCGCTGTTTCGGATCGCTGAGCGTCGTGTACGCGCGCTGTAAAGATTTGAAAGTTTTCTCCGCCTTGGCTGCCTCCTCTTCCGACGCTTTGACCCATTTGTCAGGGTGCCACACCGCCGCGAGTTTGCGATAGGCCGATTTCACAGCCTTGGCGTCGGCGTCTGGCTTGATGCCCAAAATGTCGTAGAATTTGCCCCCGTTCGGAATCTTGTGCCCGGTGCCGGTGGGTCTCTTAATATCGTGTGGAGAATTCGTGCGAAGCGCCTTTGAGGCTGCGGTGCGGACCATGTTGTCGATTCCTGGGTACGTTGGCGCGAGCGTCTGGGCAAATCTCAAATCGGTAAACGCATTGTGATGATCGCCTCGAGCGGCGCACATGGATGCCCGGAGAATGAAGGTTTCGTAATCTCGACCATTTAAAGCGATGCACTCGGTCAAGTCTTTGGAAGCTTTGGCGAAGCGCGTGTTCGCCGTCTCGTCGTTGACGGAGTCGTATTCGTGCAGCTTGAACACACATTCGGCACGCTTGCGTAGAATGCGACCTCGTAACCACGTCTTCATCGATCCCTCGGGTATGCGTAAGATTTGATCTAACAATCGAATTGCGTTGCTGTACTGACCGTCTTCGCAATCGCGCTCGGCTCGCTGAATCAAATCCTGCAGATGAAGTATTCGTCCGCCCAATTCGACGCACTTCTTACACGCGAAACAATCATACGAATCTCTGAACGAAGCGCTTGAGATTTCAGCCAGAGCTCCGTCGACGTCACCCATGCGCAAACGAGTCTCTGCAACGATGTACTTGCGATCGAGAGAGTCTTCCATCAAGGTTTTACATCGCTCGAGAGCCATCTCGTATCGTTGACATTGTACCAACGCCTCGGCCACGTTGGCTTTCGCGCCTTCAAAGTTTGGATTGGCGCGTAAGAGGCCCTCTGCGCTCAGTAACGACTCAGCTGCGATTTCTTCGTCAATATCTCGCCTCGGCAGCGCGGGCCTGGCTCCGTGTAAGGCTGCTTGCTCTTGACGTTTTACTTCGGCGCTCGCAGCGGCGGCGGCGTGCTCCGCTTCTTGCCTACCCTTGATAGCCTTTTCATTATCCGGATCAATCGTGAGAACCGAATCAAACATCTCGAGTGCCTTGTCCGGTAGCCTCAACTTCAAATTGGCTGTTCCCGCGCGAAGAAGCGCTTTGACGTATTTGGCGTCTCTCTCGATGGCGCACTCGGCGTCCTCGGCGGCAGCTCGGAAGCGTTCCAGCTTAATCCCCGCCGCCGCACGATTCGCGTGGTACACAGCTTTTCTCGGTTCTAATCGAATCGCCTCTGTGAACGCATCGAACGCCTCCTCGTACGCCTGACCGCGCATCGCCTCCATTCCTCTATCGTTTGCGTCCTCGGCGCGCGTCTCGTCGTATTCCCCATCCCTCCACCACGGTACGCTCTCCGGCCTCTCCCTCTGCTCGGTGCTCATCTCATTCAGCGACATCGTCAATCTAACCATCTTCTCCAGCTCCGCCGCCACCGCGGGATCCTTATCCACCCCCGCGCACCGCGCTCGCCATCGAAAATCCTTAAACTTTTCGCGCCTCCAAAGTTCTCCAGCTGTGCGCTCATCCGTCGCGAGTTCCACGCTCGCCGCGTCCCCGAACCCGAACCCGAATCCGGACGCGCCCGCCGTTTTCACGAAAGACTCGCTCCCGATGGTTTTCGCCTCGTCATCGGGCGAGCGCGGTCGTCCCATGGTCGCGCGCGACGCCCGACGCGCACTCTGCGGTTGCGCAGAAACGCCTTTTCGGGTCGTAACGCATGAAAACGTCCCATCGATCAAATGAAAATCGAACCTTGTTTTCACGCTGTTCATCGTGAGTACGAAGCGTTTTTTTATCCTATCGATTTTCTTTGAACCTGGTTGCCTTTTTCCAGGTTGGCAGACGGCGATTAGTCGCGATTGGACAATCACCGGCGCCACACGACGACGACGACGACGACGACGCGCGAAGCGTCCGCGAGCTACGATGCGAACGATGCGCGCAAACGCGACTTTTGCGTCGACGACCCGTTCGTCGGCGCGCGTCGGCGACGGACGACGCGCGCGCGCGGCGGTGACGCCGACGACGCGTAAAGCGAAGCGAACGAGTGGTTGGGAACGACCCGCGCGCGCGATGACGCGCGGTGGGCGCGAACGCGGTGCGGTTTGCGTCGCGGCGGCGGTGAATGAAACCTTTGTTCAAGTGCCGGCGACGGAAGAGGAGGATGACGCGGTGGTGCGCGCGGTGCAGGATGATGGGGAAGGACTTTCGTTTGTGGTGTTTGGCGCGTCGGGCGACTTGGCAAAGAAGAAGATTTACCCGGCGCTCTTTGCGTTGTATTACGAGGGGAGGTTGCCGAAGACGTTTAAGATTTACGGATACGCGAGGTCCTCGATGACGACGGAGGAGTTTCGGGATAAGATTGCCGAGTCGTTGACGTGCAGGATCGACTGGTCAAAGGCGGGCGAGCAAGACTGCGCCGCCAAGAGCGAAGAGTTTTTTTCTCGGTGCGAATACGTGGCGGGGCAGTACGATCAGGCGGAGGATTTCAGAGCATTGGATGAGTTGATGACGAAGGAAGAGCGTGGGATGAAAAAAGTCAAGCGGGTGTTTTACTTGTCCATTCCGCCGAGTATCTTCGTCCCCGTGGCTCAAAACGCGGCGAGAGAGTGCCAAAGCAAGACTGGGGACACTCGAGTCATCGTCGAGAAGCCCTTCGGGAGAGACTTGAAGAGCTCGCGAGAGCTTACGGCGGCGCTGGCGAACGATCTGAGCGAAGAGCAAACCTACCGCATCGATCACTACCTTGGTAAGGAACTCATCGAAAACCTCACCGTGTTGAGATTTTCCAATATCATGTTCCAGCCGCTGTGGAACAGAAACTACATCCGAAACGTTCAGATCAACTTTAGCGAAAACTTTGGCACCGAAGGCCGAGGAGGATACTTTGACAACTACGGCATCATTCGAGACATTATGCAAAACCATCTTTTGCAGATCTTGGCGCTCTTTGCCATGGAGGAGCCGGCGAGCTTGGACGCGGAGGATATTCGCAACGAAAAGGTCAAGGTGATTCGGAGCATGAGACCGATCGAGATGGACAACGTTGCCCTCGGACAATACAAGGGTCGTGAAACAGACGGAAAGACTTTTCCGGCATACCTGGATGACCCCACCGTCCCGAAGGGTTCGCTTTGCCCGACGTTTGCGGCGATGGCGCTCTTCATCGACAACGCCAGATGGGACGGCGTGCCGTTTTTGCTCAAGGCGGGCAAAGCTTTGCACAAGCGCCAAGCTGAAATTCGCGTCCAGTTCCGTCACGCCCCGGGTAACCTCTACGGTGAACGCCAAGGACGCGTCGAACACGTCACGAATGAGCTCGTCATTCGTATCCAACCAGACGAAGCCATTTACCTTCGAATCAATAACAAGGTTCCAGGTCTGGGTCAACGTCTCGACCAGACTATTCTGGATCTTCAATACAAGAACGCGTACGGTGCCACCGAACTGCCGGATGCGTACGAGCGTTTGATTTTGGACGTCATCAACGGCGACAAGCGTCTCTTCATTCGCAACGACGAACTCGAGGCGGCTTGGAAACTGTTCACTCCTCTCTTGGACAAGATCGAGGGACAAAAGATTGCACCAGAACTGTATCCATACGGATCTCGCGGTCCGATCGGCGCGCATTACTTGGCCAGTCGTTTCAACGTGCGTTGGGGCGACACTGAGTAGATGTAGTAAAACATTAAGCAGCAGCAAGCAGCAGCAGCACAAATGAAAACTTAGACTCGCGACTTTTTTGTAATCAACAGAGAGAAGAAAAGAACAAGTGCAAACGCATTCAGCAACGATTATGGTTTAAATTCGATTAAAAGAATGGTGGGTTGAGGAAAAATTCACTGCGGAAGGGTGGTGTCGGCGCTCACTCTGGGATTTCGTAGAGCACCTTACCTCTAGACTTGCCAGCCTCGAGGTAGTTGTGACCCTCGACAGCTTGCTCGAGCGGGAAGCAGCGGTCCACGGCAACTTGGAGCTTACCAGAGGCGATCCAGCCGAAGATGTCGTTCGCGCGAGACATGAGCTCATCGCGGGTGACGGTGTAATCGTTCAACTTCGGGCGGGTGAGGTAGCCAGACTTGTTGATGAAGCGGAGCGGCGGGAACGCCGGAACGGCGCCAGAGGCATTACCGAAGGAGACAAAGATACCACGGCGGGCGAGGACATCGATGGAGGTCTCATAAGTAGCGAGACCGATACCATCGATCACAGCCTTGACGCCTTCACCCTTGGTGATCTCCATGATGCGTGGGACGAGGTCGACAGAGGTGTAGTCTTCGTAAGACGTACCCGGAGCTTCGTCGTACACGATGAGCTCGTCAACACCCGTGGCGCGAGCGATGTCCTCCTTGCTCTTGGAGCAGGTACCGATCACCTTGTAACCGCGGAGCTTGGCCATTTGCGCCGCCCACTGGCAGGTACCAGAGCCGGTACCGTGGATCAACATCCACTCGCCCGGTTGCACCAATCCGGCGTGTGCAGAGTGCGTGAGGTAGTGCGCCGTCATACCTTGCACACCGCACGACACCGCAACGTCGAGCGGCACACTCTCCGGCACGGTAATGACCTTACTCGCCGGCACCGCCGTGTACTGAGCGTAAGTTTGGAACACGGAAGAGTAGCTCACGCGATCACCAACCTTGACGCCTTGCGCGATGGCTTCGTCGCTCGCCGCCGCAATGTATCCGCCACCCTCTTGGCCACCGATGAACGGCAACTCACGCTTGTACAACCCGCTTCTGTGGTACGTATCGATAAAGTTGATACCAGAGAATTTGTTCTTCACAATGACTCCGCCCGGGGTCAACTTGGGCGTCGGGTAATCTCGTTCAATCTTCATGTTTGAAGCCGGGCCCGTTTCGCGGATCACCGCCGCCGTCTGCTCGCGTCAATCGTCACGTTTCGCGCGTCGTCAGTCATCGCGTCGTCGTCTCGCGCGCCACGGCATCCGTGTCGAGCCATCCTCTTCCTCGCGCGCGACGATCATCATCCATCATCGACCGGTACGACGCGCGGATGGATGGATGGATGGTTGGATAAAGAAGAGAAAATCTCGATCGGCGGCGGCGCATTTTCGAGTCACTTCGCGACGATGCGCGCACCATGACGTCCGGGACGCCGCCAGAGGCGAACGCGCGAACACCGGTGAGGTGTTTACGCAGGGAGCGGGCGGAGCGGGACAACATTTTCAAAGCGGGCGGGCGTCGAGCGCGTCAGCCTTTGAGGCTTTTCAGGTTTTCTTTGAGGCTCCGTTGACGCGGGTGCTTCATTCTTGGTTCATGAACCGTCAAAAGTGTATAGGGTACCTGGTGCGAGGGCAAGGAATGTTTTACAAAATGGGAAACGCTCTAGAATCGAAAAGCCCGAACGGGCGGATGCGCGGACGGCGGAACGGAGGACTCACGCGACGTCGTTGTCGTCGTCGGTAAATGTGACGACGGACTCGGCGTCGGAATAACTGAGGGGCGGGTCGGTGTCGCGCGCGGGAAGACGTCGGCGAGCGGCGTTGGATTTGGCCGACGCTTGGGCGAGCGATTCGCGAACGGCGCGAAGCGATCGACGTTGATCGACGGATAACCCGTCGATCGGGGTCTCCCCGGCGGCGTTGACGACGTTTTCGTTCGCACCCTTGTTGATGAGGTACTCACCGAGCTCAAAGTAACCGTATCCGTAGCAATAGTGGAGGGCGGTGTTGCCCTGTTTGTTCTTGGCGTCGAGGGGTACGCCCGCCTTGACGCACATTTTGGTGACGCGTTTTCGGTTGTTTTGTGCGGCGACGATGAGCACGGTGTTGCCAAAGCTGTCTCGGATGTCGACATCGAATTCAGCGAGGTTTCGGACGAGAATATCTTGCGCCTCACTGATTCTTCCGTTGCGCACCGCGCTAAAGACGGGATGCTGCGCGCCGTTTGCGTCGCCGCGTCGCGCTTGAGTTGCGACGTCATCCGGAATGATGAGCTTGCTGGGTGAGAACTTTTTGTACGTCGGAGACGCTCCGGAGTCTTGACCGCCACCGGCGTTTCCGTTCGCGTGACTCCTCTTCACCGCTGGCTCTGGAGAGCGCAACCAATCGGGTAAATCTCCTTCGTCCAAATCCGGCTTCGCCGGGCTCGGCGTGCTCGGCGCCGGACTCTGCTTTGCGACATTCGACGCGGCATATCTACGCTCAGCCGTCTCTTCTTCCTTCGCCCACATTTCGTAATCTTTCTTCGTATCCTTGAGCTCGTCCGCGAGCGAACGCACGCGCGATTCGCTCGCATCGCGCGCTCTTCTCAAGGCGTTGATTTGCTCCAACATGGCGCGCTCCTTTTCGGTGAATTGTTTCGTCGTCTTGCGCATTCTATTCAATTCCGTCTTCAATCCCGCCTCACCCACGCCGCTGAGATCGCCGTCGTCGCGAACGACGGAATCGATGTTAACGTCGCGCCCAGCCGCGGCTGCCGCCGCCGCGACAGCCTCTTGTCGTCTCGCGGACACGTTCATCAATCGTTTCTCCTCCTCGCGCAATTCCGCAACGCGCCGATCCGTCTCTTCTCGCTCGCGATTCAACGCCGTCTCTCGTTTCGCTAAAGCCTCCTCTCGAACGCGCAACGCATCCTCTTCGCGCTTAACTTTTAATTCACGCGCGCGAAGGCGTTCCTCAGCCTCTGCGCGATCGATATCAAATCTCAAACGCGCCGGTTCGTCCGCGTCGTCCTCTCGAGCGCCGGCGTCATCCGGCGCTAAATCCACGGGCGCCTCGCGCGCCTGTTCAACCGACGACGCGGCGACGACGATCGGGCCGAGCGCCTCCGCTTCTGCGTCTAAGTCTTCTATCGTCCGCCCGCCTTCTAGCGAACGCATCGTGTCATCATCGTCGCCACAGAAGCACGACGTCAACCATCTAAACGATTTCAAACGGCGGCGTCCTCGTCCTTCACGCTTCTTCCCTCCATCGTCATCTTCGTCATCCTCATCGTACGACTTGGAAGCTGAATGTCCTGACGAACTCTCTACTACTCGATCACCTTCACCCGTCGTCGTCGGCGGCGGCGGCGGCGTTCGTCGCTCTTCCTCTTTTCCTCCTTCGCTCGACGCCCGCTCGCCTCGAATCCGCGCGTCGACACCCATCCCCGCTCGTCTCTCCTCCATCCTCGCCCTCAACCGTTCGCTCAACCGAGACGTCGTCGACGACGTCGACGCACCACCGGAATCCCCTCCCGGTCGTCGTCGTCGTCGTTCGCGATCCGGCGACGAAAGCCTCTCGCGAACCACCGAGGAGGCGCGCGAAACCGTTGCCGAAGTCGACGTCGTCTGCCGACGCGCGTTCACGGTGGCCCTCGCGTGAGCCCGCGCGTCGACCCGCGCGCGCGCCTCCCTCGTCCACGCCCCCGCGCGGCGGCGCCCGGCGCCGTCGTCGTCCTCCATTTCCGTCGCGGGCCGAGTGTGACGACGACGACGCGCGTTTACAAAAAATGATTTTGAAATGCAATGAGGGCGTCACTCACCGGCACGCCCGCGGCGCCGGTTCCAGCGGTCGCTCGACGACGGGGTCGCGTTCATGCGACGAGAGTCGGCGAGGAAACGACCGAAACCGACGACGGCGCCCGCGGTGCGCGGAGGAGGAGGAGGAGAGAAGAGCTGGAAGGTACGGACGGTTGCGGTTGACGAGGAGACATCCGCGGAAGAAACAGAGACAGAGGACGACGACGACGACGAAGGGGAGGAGGAGAAAGATGGGATCGGGGTATCAAAGGTGCGCGTGATGACTTGCGAGTCGTACGATGCGTACTTGAGGTCGAAACCAGAGTCGCGGAAGCGGCGATGGAGAGAGTTGGAGACGCCGCGCGTAGGCGAGCGGCGCTCTCGCGATCGCGATGGAAACGTCTACGGCGACGGCGGCGAGGGAGCACCGCGAAAGGCGTGGTATCACACCGGTCCACGCGAGCAGCGCGTCGTCGCGCCGACTGGGAAGATTGCGATACAAAAGCCGAAACACGCGTTGGACGCCCTCGCGACGACTGCTTTCACGAAAGCGGCCGGGACCGCGGAACAGGACGCGGGAGATCAGTTGTGCGCCGTGTGCGACACGCGATCGACCCCGCAGTGGCGAATCTTTCCAAAACGTTTCGTCGCTCCTCGCACGTGTGACTCGGGGAGCGTGGTGTGTAACAAGTGCTACGCCAAGGCGAAACGCGCCGCCGCGATACGAATACGCGACGCGGCTGGATAGCTCGCATCAACCATTCAAAGAACCGTTCGTCATCGACGCGCGCCGTAGTGATAATGATAGCGTCGCGTTCTTGATTCAGTCTGTTGTACATGACCACGTATTCAAATCATAGCTTCAGCTCGATGACGAGCGACGCGCGAAGTCTATTTAAATCTAGTTGTTCTTCTTTCTTCGAGAAGAGCATCGACACACACGCGCGCGCGGACGACGAAGACGAAGAAGAAGAAGACGCACGCGGTGGCTCATCGTGCGACGGTCGAGTCACACTCCGCGGCGATGTCCGGCGTCGCCGCGTCAACCGACAAGGTTGCGTCAAGACTCTTTCGTGCCGAGGGTGAACAGCGCACACAAAAACCGTTGACGACGTCGAAGGACGACGAGATGGTTCGAACGCCCGCGCGCGCTGGAACGTCGAGACATTTACCGTCGTCGATGACCAGGGTATCGTCGCCCATCGTCGGGTTTAGCGTCGGCAAAGCCTCGAGCGCGTTTGGGCATCAGTTTGCCTACGGGTTGGCGTTGGTGAACCACGACCCGAACGCCGACTCCTGGGTGCACATTGACGCCGTGGTGGATGGGAAAGGAATCGTCGGTTACGAAGACTTGTACCCGGCGACGGCGATGGAGAGATTCAAACTCATCGTGACGTTGATGCGAGACGCGTGCGGGACGGCGGAGAAGAACCTCGTCGAGTCGCCGAGATTTTTTGAGAGAGAGGCGACTTCCGTGCTATTGCGACAGGATTACAGCCGACCAGAGTTTCTCGTGAGTGGATTTCACTTTCGCGAGAGGGATTACGCCGGAGCTCTCTTGCCAAGACCGGTGCGATTGGTGTGGTACGATGGATTGGCGTCGTCGATTACGGCGAGCGATTTTTTATCATTGATGGATTATAAACGCCGGCATTGGGACGAGGCTGCCGATGCGCGGTTGCGCGCACGGCTGCGCGCGCAGGCGGAGGTGTATATGGCGCCGCCATCGTCGAGGCGGGTGGGGTACCTTCTCTCAGATGGGTCTATGAGTGCAAAGGTGACGCACGTTCCTGAGGGAAAACGACTTTCGCATGGACACAAAGTTCCCGACTCTGGCGGGGACGCTGCTTCCATCGAACCGGTCGATGCGCTCGCTTCTCTAGATCCCGCACCCACTCGTGTTCCCGCTCCCGTTTTCGCTGAGTACGTGACTCCATCCCTTGGGCTACCGAAGAAGCGTCGAAGTTCAACTAGTAGCAAGGCGAAGGACGACGAAAAACGACTCAAGACGCCGACGAGGCCCATGGATGACAGCGCCTTGAAAGGATCTCCTAGAAACGAGCTTCCTCCGTTCTACGACAGCAAAACGTTCACACTCAAGGATGGTCTGCCTGAGTTTGACTCTGATATCGAAGGGGCGACAGAGGCGGACATCCTCGACGATGACAGGTGCATTAGCGATTACATCGATTTCGCCGCAAGCGAGTTGGAGTTCATGAAGAAGTGGAACACGATTGCGAGACAGTTTCGCTGCATCGCGGACTACGACGTCCCAGCTCTCTGTAAAGCGTTCGTGCGCCGACACTCTCGTGATTTTCGTGATACGACGTTTTACGATTACTTTACTCGAACACTTCTCGGCATGTATGAATTTGGATGTATCGATCGAATCGCGATGGTCGAAGCCTTGCGAGAAGCTTCCAAGAGCGCCAACGAAAAATGATGTATATCTATTTACATGATTGCTGTCTACAGCGTAACCTCGTTTGTACCCATAGATAGTCTTCTTTGTAGCACTACAAAGTACCAAGTACTTGTACAGTACTCTAATCATCCTGCACAAACCGCGGAGAAACATGCTACAAGTCATCCGCGTTGCGAGAGACGACGCGTCTCAACGCCGATTCGCGCATCATTCGATGGAGCGCGTGATACATCGTGAGCTCGTCTCGCCGTCTACCTGGATAATCTAACGATCGTATGAGTCGAATACCTCTGCAAACATTGATCAGTTCGTCCGTGTTCACAATCTCGTTGACGAATACGTCTGACAACTTGAAGCTGAATATCGAACGAACCGCAAAACCAATGGTGAAAAAGATGAACGTGTACAGAGCGCGTAGACTGTAGTTCGACAAGCCCAGAGAAGAGACCAAACCAACGAGATAACGATCGCTCAGCGCTCCAAAAAGTAGACCGGTATCGCTTATTTGCTCGTTGACGCCGACGCTGCAGAAATCTGGTGCTTCATCCGAAAAGCTGCGAGTCGCAGGAGAGATGGCCCATTGAGAACCACCCGTGCCCGATAGCGTCATGGTGACTCCAATGTGTTGCGTTGCATCGTTATCGATGATTTGAATTTCCGAGGTGGGAGGCAAGTGTATGCCTCGTGGAATGATGCCATCGAGGGAAATGCTCCCAGTGTTGGCATTGATGATTGTCGCTAAATCGACGCACTGGCTGTCTGAGAGCTCTGCGATGAACTCATGTGACACAGTCGCCGCGCTCGGTGGACCATTTCTTGTGAATGCGGTAGAGAAAGTCACAGTCGCTTGGCAGTCCGAGTCCGCAGCAGTCGTCGTAAGTTTCATGGCGAGGTCTGCTCTGGACGCGGCAGGTAAGACCCACGAAGCTTCGGAATACTTTGGAAATTGAACGCAGTCTGCGTCGACGTTTTGATAGTACGTCGAGCCCAATAGTTCGTCGCGTATCACCTGCTCAGACTCGCTCGACATCTCGTAACCGGTGGCAAATCCCGTGTAAATTAGGTTCCTGTCGTTTCGACCGTCCGAAACGACGTCGAGCTGAACCGTGAGCGTCGCAGTCTCGATGCCATTCCGCGTGAGCGCGGGATTGAAGGTGCTAAAGATGAAAATCGGTCCAGTGAGCAATGTCATAATTATCAGGATGATGCCGCCGCCTATGAGCAATTTGAGAAGTTTTGGGAATGGTCGTGCGCCTGAATAGATTTCGCGCTTATTCTTTCGATGCGCGAGCACCATGCTCGTCTTGTGGAGCAAGTAATACATGGTCTCGTAGCGGAACCACATGACGTAATCCAACGAAGTATCGCACACCACCCAGTCCAGCAATGTCCGCACTTCGAAGAAGAATGGCAACACATTGACGATATTGTAGATTGCGCGACCAACCGGTGAGTAACCGAGTCGCATCAAAAGCACCTTGAACTGATAGCCCTCTCTGAAACCTTCTCTGATTTGTATTGCGTTGACGCAAAAGTGCAAAAGTACGAGTGCGGTGAATCCCTTAAGATGAGAGTTGTGTCGCGGAGATACGTAGACGCGAGGATCCGCCAAAGGAACCACTATGAAGACACAGATGACGTATGCAACGACCTGAAGCACGTGAAAGAAGAATTTCAATCTGATGTTCTGCGTCAGATACACCAGACGCATGAGCGTCATCCAACCCACAGAACTCAGTATGGAAATTGTCAAACCGGTTCCAAACGACTCTGTGGAACTCAAAGCGGTACTCGATTCAAATACCAGATTTGAGTAATCGATGACGAACCACAGCGTAATGATGAGCTGAAGAAATATCTCAAGAGGATACAAGTCTATGCCAGGTTTGCCGACGTTTCGGGCGGGATATTTTCTCGAATTTGAGAGCGTTATTTCAGACGTGAGATCTTTCAATTGTTTCACGATAAAATGCCACATCCTCGCAAAGACACTGAAATGCTTCAAATATCTTCGTAGTGATCGCCTCTTTGAAGACATGCGATTCTTTGACTTTGACTTGGTATCGACACTGAGTTTGCGATCCTGAAGGCTCTCAATCCTGATGATTTCTGGCGACATCGAACCCACGGTCATCAACTCTTTCCCGCGTTCTAGGGACGCAGAATGCACTTCTTCGTAGTCTTTTCGTGGCTTTACTTTGGCTGTATCACGACGCGTAAACTGACCCAAACTTTGCATGTGCGAAATGTGAATGATCAAAGTCGCGATGAGGAAAATATCCGTCAAGACTTCATCGCGCACCATCGATCGCGCTCTCGGCACGGTGAGCAGAGTTGCACTCAACGTGCTGTATCTGTCGTCTACGCTTGGATCGTACAACGTCTGAGACGGGCAAAACGGCTGGATGCTAATGTGCCATTTGTTGCGATCATTCGCTCCCAAGGCTGAGTCCAACTGCATGCAAAATATTTTGCTTCGAATCAAAATACGAATGTAAAACGTCGAGACAGCGTACCAGAAGATGAAACGCCACGTTTCCGGAGCTGGTTGTGGATTCCACATCGCGGCGTACGCAATGACGAAGAGAATCAAGAATGAGCTCAACAAATCCAGGTGATCGATGAAGTTCCAAACCAGAGCAATGTACACAAGACGCTCGCTCTGGCTATAGACGAGCTTGCCGATTCCCGAGATGATGTTCGCGTCTCCCCAGTCTCCTCTTTCAGTCCATTCTGAAGTATCTGCGAGTGGATACAACGCCGGATCAAGTAGGTACGCGGCGTAGTTACTGATCAAGCTGAACAAGGCGGCGAAACCATTGATAACCTTATCTTTGAAACCCAACTTGTTTTCCAATGTCTGTGTCTCGGAGTCTTCTGGCAGCTTGACAACGTTTGACGGTTCTGACGGAGGCCCGTATCCGACCGAGCTCGTACACGACTGCACGGTGAACGAATAACTTACGCCGGGCGTGAGACCATCGACTAGACATTTACATTCAAGCCGAGACTCTGGATCGACGCGAACCTTGATGGGGTTGATATGGTGAGGCAGAATTGTCGTGCGCGGCGATCTTTCGCGCTTGACTGTGAACTCTTCAACATCCGTCGCGGATGGGTTCATCGACCACGTCACTAGGACTGTCGTCGCGCTTTCAGCTCGCGCGTGGATATTTTTCGGCACATAGGTATCTATCACGTTTTCTTGATCCATCGATTGCCTATACTTTTGGAAACGCGTCCATTCTCGCGCTTGCGTCGCGCTCTTGCCCACCTTGTCCACGATGTCGGCGTACTCTGCGTCTGTTTCATTCTGGGTCTTGGCGCGCCAGCCAAGCAGGTACCTGCGGTAGAGGATCGCCCGTCTCGCGCTTCTATCCATGAATTGTTTTTCAAACTTGAGGACAGCTCGTACGTATCTTTCATTCGAAAACAACTGACCCTGTATGGAACACAACATGAAGAGAACCACATCCAGACCGATGGATCCGCCTTTCCAACTGAGCACGGGAACGCAATCAGATTCGAGCATGGATGAATCGCACGCGGAGCCTAGCTTACGGATTCCGAATAGTGAGTTGATGGTTTCACACTTACTCGTGCCTTCAACACAGACGCCATCCAAAGCTTTACGACCGCTCAGAAGGATGGGCTTGATGTACGGGATCTGGTACACTAGTTTTGCGGTGAGCACAATGAAAATGTACGTTTGCAGCAATCGAAACATTTCGCCATTCCACCATTTGTGAGCGCGATTCGGAAATATTCTAGCATTCACTCTGAGATGATCGTATCGAAGCGCGAAAGCGATTGCGAATCCTGCATAACCGAGAGAAACAAAGTCACTGTCGGCCTGCGTGACTGCCGACACCATTGTGAGAACGATGATCAACATCAGCAGGTACTTGTAGCAAAACTTGAGAAATGTGTGACCCATCGCCTCTTCCGCCTCTCTCTGTCTCAACACGTCCCGCATATCGCTCGCAAGCTTGACTATTTGACCAAAGCTATACTTCTCCGTGACTATGGCAGTTTCTCTATCAAGGCTCACTTGCCGTTGAAGTCTCTTACTTGTCAGCTGTGCACGTTTCGTCTCCTCTCGCTGATTATCCCTCAGTGCATCCGGTAAGTACCCCTTGAGCTGTGCTGCGACGGCATCCCATCGCTTGATCTTATCGTTGAAAGAAAGCTCCGAAGTTTCGTCCAATTTACGTCTTTCTGCTAGCCTCGCATTGACTCGATCCGCTAGCGCTGTAAACGCTTCAGAGTTTACCCACTCGTTCCCATTCTGCTGACCCTTGTATCGCATGTATCCTCGCATCCAAGCAGTCCGGACGTCATCACGGACCATGTTTTTGTGTCCTTTGCGGACGTAATGGCTAATCAAAATGATCACGAGGATATCAGAGATGATTTCATAGGCGCTGACGATGACGGGCCGATCACTACAACTCGTAATGGACGTGCTGATGCCCGCAGGAGGCGATGGAGGCGATGGAGGCGGGGGAGCGTAAATGGTGTTCGATGGACATCCCCATATGTCTAACCAAAACCGCTTTTCGGGACACGTTTCACAGTAATCTGCGCTCAACACACTGCTCGGCAGACGCAAAGCGGTGACGATGTGGATTGTGAAAAAAGTTCCAATCACCAGCATGATGGCGTAACCCTGAGACTGGAAGCGAACGACGCCTTCGCGATTATTGAACGCCAAAAAGTAACCCAAGATGATGATGTAGACGGAGCTGGTGACGTCTGATTTTAAGAATGCATTCACGAGCAACACAGCCATGGCGAGCAAGTACTTGACGCTTGCCATTTGTTCTATCGCCTTGTCGAGTCGTTCAAACGTTGACTTCAAGTCCCACGTGACGAATCGGTACACCATGCGAGTAACTAAAGCACGCCAGCCAAACATTTTGGAAGCTTGAAGCTTCGTGTTTCCTTTCTTTGCGAAATCTATAGGGAAACTAGCGAAAATATCTTCATCTGCTTGAATCGGCGTCTGTTGGATCATTGGTGAAGCGCCAATCTCATCACCTGATTTTTTCTTCTTCATCGACGGCGTAGGTGTCGACGAGGGATTTCGCTTCATTCGTTCTGCTTGCACAAGAAGTTTGAGCTTGGCAGCGACATCACAACCCGCCACTTCTCCGCGCAGCTTTGCCCAGTAGCTAGCTCTGGGAGTGGCGCGCGCAGTCATTGACTTGGCCTTCATCTGCATTTTGGCGTTGTTCCTTCTCTGCAGCAGCGCATGGATGCCCGCAAGGATGACGACTGCAAAGTGCATGCCAAAAGTGTACCAGTTGGTTTCCAAATCAAGGCAAGCTCTCGTGCTGAACCGATTCGAGCTCGAGGACACAACATCTGGATCGTAGCAAAATGTTTTGGACGAATCAATCACATACGGCCAAGCGCAGCACGCTAGCTCGGCGTTCATCGCCGAACCGAGACGCGTATCAGTTAGAGATATCAAACCAAGCCAACTACCCCAGTTCTTGTTCACCAGTGTGCTCAAAGCGCCCGTTTGGAAAATAGTCAGCAACGTCAATTGCTTGATCATAATGGATATCGTCGCCAAGATCAGTAAGAAAAATCCATAGTCATTCACCTCGGTGTGCAAAGATATCGGCGCGTCGTGATCAAAATCCGCCTCTCTCAGATTCGCACGATTCCTCGACGAAATTCTGCTGCCGAGCGGTGGCGTGTTTTGCACATCAGCGGCAGAAATCTCATTCCGACGTTTGAAATGATACCGCAACAAACGCCATACATCAGACATGATTCGTATCGATGTTCCTAAAAGTCTAAAAGCACCGTAACGGAGCGGTATGGCTCGCTTACCTTTGATGGTGGGGACGGCGAGCTCGAGACAAGCAAACAAGATGACCACGGCGTAAGCGAGGCTCAGAATCTCAATTCTAAATGCAATACAAATCGTTGCGACGATGAGCAGAGCTTCCATGGAGATTCCGTACAGGGTCGATTCGAACTGTTCGCCAACAGACAGTCTGATGTGGCGGCCAATGGTGGCGAATGCTTCGTAAAGAAACAAGGAAGGTCGCATTTCGTATGGACCGACTTTCCTCTCCACAACGTTTACCTCCAATCTCTGGGCAAGCGGCGTGGGCGTCCCAAAATCGTCGTCACTCTCTTCGTCCGAGGACGGATCTCGAGCATCGGATACCATTCGTTCCGTTGTCCAATAATGAAGCCCCAAGCACAGAACTAGCGTGAAATACCTCGGATACATCAACCGCCATGAATCGAGCGCAGAGACTTGAAAGAGCCCGAAATCGGCGGGAGTGAGATGCTTCTGAAGACTCGATGGCCACGCCTTTGCCACCGCCGTCGATACTTCTGGGACGTTGTAAACGTACAGGAGCGCTATGTATGCATACTGAAACGTAATGTAAAGAGTCAGTATGTCGCGAACGCGCGCGAGCCACTTTTCTTCAAAAGTGTGTCTCCGAACCTCCTGCAAGCTGCGAGACGATCGAGCCGACGCCAACATCCAAATCGTCGTGGATAACACGGTGAACAAATCCACAGTCTCTACAATGCTAGAAGAAGACGTGGATGTGTTTGTTAGCGCAGTCAACGTGATGGCCAAGCCTACGATTGGAAGGTAGAGCAGCGGTCGATACATGCTTCTCCTGATTTCAAATCCCATGAGTTCCCGAAACGTAAACGATTTACCGGTATCCCCGTTCGCAAGCGCCATCGCAAAAGAAAAATGTGCGACAAATAAGAAGGCAAAACCGGTCGCTTCGGACGGTCTCATACAGCACAATTTCCCGTCGTTTCCGAGCCACCAAAATCCTAAAAGCGCCGGTACTTTTGAAACTTCCAACTTTGTAAAGGCGTTGCTAAAGGATGTGAACAAGTAAGAACCCAGCAGAATGACCGACGAAAGCACTCTGACAACGTTTGTGCTCGACATCTTGTGTCTCAGTCGAGTCCACGTCGACGTGCGCGCGTCTCCGTGACCCCCTGCTAATCGCGAATGGACGCTCAAAAAGAGGAAAAACTGCAACACGCCGTTTGCCGAGAAACCGCTCATGCCGCAACACAGAAATCCCAGCAAACGCCACCATTTCTGGCTCGACGTGACTAGCTCCTCCTCCGTGATTCCGAAAAACGACTGCAGCGCTCGACTGGCTAATCGCGCCAACCAGGTTGACTGTATCTGCGTTCCCTCGCGAATCATGTCCAACTCGCGCAAGAGCTCCCGTCGTGAGACAAACGCCGTCAAAATCACCAACACTTCTGGCACAATCTCTCTCGAGCCGACGCTCGCGCTATCGAACCGAATCAACCCAAACAAGGACATCCATTTGTCCGGAATATCGCGCAACGCGGCGATGGATGTCTGAAACACGATTTGCGCAATCAAAAACGTTGTCGCCAGACATGCGCTCAACGCCACCGCAAACATCGAGCGTCGCATCGCCGCTTCCTCCTTCTTCGTCGACGCGCACAAGAGCAAAAAGCAAAACACATACGCCGTCGTGAACTACGCATCGACCAAACGTTTTGTTTTCCATTCGTCAGTCGATCGCTCGTCGCGGCTCTCCTCAAAAATCACATCGAAACAAAAATCATCAAACGCGCGAACCAAACAACTTTGCTGCGCTCCTTACCAAGTCCACTCTCGCCATCGACGCCCCTACCACCGCCGCCGCGTGCCAAGACCGCGCCGTCGACGCCTGCGTGATATCATTCGCGAGCGATGACCCTCCAGATGTCGTCGATGCGTCGTCCAATTCATCCTCGGATTCAAACGCGCGCGTATCGTCGGCATCGTTTTCCATTCTGTAATCCACAAACGCAACTTTCGCCTTTGCCGCTGCCGTCGACGTCGCGACTGGCGCGTCGACGTCGGCGGTACGCGACGCCGAGGGTTTCGCGCAGGCAGACACGTCACCCGTCTCGTGGCGGGTCGATCGGCGGTCGACCGACCGACGCGCGTGCGGTTTGTGTGGACGAGGGGCCGTTGGACGGTTGACGTGTGACAGTTGAATTTGAAGCCCGCAGCCGGTCGCGGTTGTGCCAACGCACGTTTGTACGAACGCGCGTTTGGAAGCGGATAAAGAAGAAGTATGAGTGATGAAGACGTCAAGAAATGTGTATTACGGCGGAGTCGATCGGGCGGATTTCGCAGCGGCGAGCGCGGCGGCGATCCATGAAGTGGTCGAGACGGTGACTCGACCGATTGAGGAGGATTTCGCAGAGGAATCCGCGCTGGTGTCAAGCGTGACAGCGCTTCCTTCAATTGCGGCCGCCACTTTGCGGGCGATTTCGTCGTCGACACCGTGGACGACGCGAGCACGCGGGGAGGATGGGACGGAGCCTTCGGGATCGGGTAAAGGTTGGACGCCGTCGACGCGGCGGCCGGCAAATTCGCCAATGACGTAGGGCGCCGGCGAAAACCCAGTCGGAAAGGATGCGTCGATGGCGCCTCCGCGGGAGTTAACGTGGACGATGTGGACGCGTTCGGAGAATTTTATGGAAACGTCTCCGCCGCCAGAGTCGATGGCGATCATGTCTTCGCCGGCACCTTCTAGGCCGCCGATGAACACGGCGCCGCCGCCCGTTCGCAGCAATCCCATCTCCCCGACGCGCACGCTTCGAGCGCTCGCGGATCCACCGCCGGTGTTGACGTTAATTTTATCCCCATAAAGCGATTCAACCTCGAACGCGCCCGCCGGTTCTGTGTCGACGTAAACGATCGATCCCACGAGCTTTCCGGCAAAGCTCACTTTTCCTCCACCCGTGCGCACACGCGAGTCAGCGCTCACCGTTCCACTCGCGCGCACGTCACCACCTTTGCTATCCAAGTCAAGCGTAGCCCCTTTAATTGTACCTAAATCTATGCCCCCACCGTTCGTTTGAACCTTTAACGATGCCTCTACGATTGATTCTATTTGCGCGCGCGACTTTTCAGAGCCGAGCTTCACCGACACGCCGCAAAAGCGAGGCGGTATTTTAATAGACATCGTCACCGCTTCCGCCCCAGAAACGCTCGCCGATCCCGTCTCGCTCTCCAACACGCGCACAGAGCCATCCTCTGCGCGTTCCACGCGAAAATCCGAATCGAATCTCGAGTCTTTCACCTGCGCGCGGTTAAAGCGTCAGCGCTCGCGTACAATAATCCTCAACGCATTCGTCTCCTCGTTCACCCCGTCGCACGACGCACATCGAAATCCCACACGATTCACGCGAGCATCGCATCGTTTTGAACGCGTACCTCCACCTCGATAGTCTCGTGCGAGGCGTCGTGCGCGACGACGCGAAGGTCGATCGCTCTTCGTTCGCACTCCACCTCAACCACGCCACCCGGACTCACGTCGTCGTACGACGCGATCGTCCCGTAGGATGCGCTCGGACGACGCGCGAGCATCGCACGCGCGTTTCGTGCGATCCATCCCACCGCTCGTCTCGACGTCGTCGTCGCGACGGACATCGCGTCGGAAGCGTTGTGAGGACGGCTGAACGCTGCAGTGCTCGACGCGGAATAATTTCCAACTGATTAATCTTTGCGTCTTCTCTCGCAAGACGGCGAAACGAACACCGGGACGGAGAAGGAGACGCGAACGATGGTGAGCGATGAATCGCCCGAGCAACGCGCGGCGGATATCGAGCGTCGCGCGCACGTCATCTCTGGTCGAGTCGCGCAACTGGACTCGAACATGAAGTCAATGAAGCTCGAGTTGTCTGCGCTGAACGACGCGCTGACAGACATGGAGAAAACGGTCAAGGCGAATGAAGACGGCACGTCGACCGAGACGCGATCGTCGCTGTACAACGCGCGACGGGTGTTACAGGGAGCGGGTCCGGGTGGGGACTTGTTTGGGTACATGCAGCCCGCGTTTCAGCACTCGCGGTTTCTCAAACTCTTTGTCGGCGGAGCGGTTGAGATAAACTCAGTTCGACAAGAAGCGAGGCTTCGGTTGAAGGAGGAATACTATCAGTTTAGAGATCGTAACACGTTGGTGTACGTCTTTTCGCCGTTGGCGCTACTCTTGGGTTACTCTGAGCGCGTGCATCCAAAGGCGCTTGACGCTCGGCAGATTGGTTACCTGCGCGCCTTTTATCCGATTGCGTTGCAGCTTTACTGGGTGTGGTTGTTGTACTTTTACACCGCGCTGGCGCTGCGTGAGAACATCTTGCGAGTGAACGGGTCGACTATTCGCCCGTGGTGGATCAAGCATCACTACTACTCCGCCGGTATGGCGCTCTGCGTCTTGACGATGGATTTAGACTCTCCAGCGTGCGAAGCCTTCACCCTGCGATTTTTGTTGTTCACGACGCTTCAAGGATTGGTGATGCTGGTGCAAAATAGGTACCAGCGGTTCCGCATGTACACGCGTGTGGCCATGGGTAAGGCTTCTCCCATGGATGTCGCGTCGAACGAACTCTCAGGGGGGCAACTCAAATTGCTGTATCCTTTACTGTTCGGCCTCCAAGGTTTCCAGATGTATGTTGGAGCAAGCGTGTTGTGGGTGGTGCTGACCACATATCGTATAGAAAGTCACATTATGCGAGAATGGCAAGCCTCCGTCGCTGGAGTATTGTTCGTTCTCATGGCTGTCGGCAATTTCACGGCCACCATCAACACGCTTCGATCGAAGCGGTCGTTTGCAAAGAAGAAACGAAGTAGAAGCTTTTCGGACAAGCGAGAATGAAGACTCGACTCTCTTTTAATAGCGCACTAATGAATATTGAATTTACAACTCATCCTTGTTTTGACCTTCGTCTTCTCTCGGCCACACAGCCACTCCGCCAGGGAGGGGGAGGAACGCGCTCTGATCCGCAAAAGTACCCATGATAGCGTAAACGATGCTCCACACGTAACTGTGTTGCTCTTGTATTTGACGCACCATCCAAGTGCGAAGGACAACCACGTACTTGGGATTGATGTTGTGAACTTTGTCGTTATGATCCGTGGGAAGGGGCACGCCGCGGTGATCGACCGTCTGCGCCATCGCCAAGCCGTAGTAGAGGTTCGGATTTCTCAGCATGTACTTTTGAATGGCGCCGTAATCCACTTTAACTTTTGGATTGTGATAGAGCGTCCAAGGAGTATCCCACGTCGCTAAACGTGGGTATTCGTCGGTCACGACGGTGAATAGCGGTCTAGATTTGAACGTGTCTGTGGATGTCCACTTTTTACGAGATTTATGCGCAATCTTTGCGTCTTTGAGCAGCTCGTGGAATCGTTGGTACACGCTCTCGATTGAGAACTCAGAATCAATCCATTTGAAAACATCCTCTCTCGACGCGAGTTTCGCTTCTCCGGACGCGATGGCTCCGAGCGCTGCAGCCGTCGCGCGCACGTCAGGAGACGCGAGGAACGCACCACTCATGGGTTGTAAACCCGACGGCGGCACGGATATGCCAAATTTGGTGTAGTCTCGCATGGCAGTGTATTCCGTCGTGACGACGGGCGTGCCGAGTGCTTGGCACTCTAGAACAACCATGCCAAAGCCTTCAGCCTTTGAAGTGTGCAGACATACGTCCGCGTGCCGCTTCAGTGCAGTCGTGAACGACGCGTCGTGCTTGTTTTCGTCCAGCGTGTACATGTTTGATGGTATTCCAGAGGTTTCCAGGTATGCACGAAGTGGTACGCCAGAGCGAGTCACCGAAACGGGTGGTTTCGAACCGTCATTCAAGTCGGATTGCGTCATCGCGCTGTCGATAGCGTGGATCCAAAGGTGAGTTTTGATCTGTGGGTTTTCTCTCTGAAATTCTGCGAACGCTCTGATGGACTCGGACCAGCCTTTCCGATCCACATCTTCGTAGTTACCACCTTGCATGAGCACGACAAATGTATCCTCATCGACGACGTCAATGTCGCGTCGAAACATCCTATCATACTTTTTCGAATCAAAGAGCACCTCTCGAATCACCTTTGCTCGCGATTGACCATCCTCCGTTTTAATCTTTTCTTCAAACGCTTCCACTCGAGCGTCCAACTCCGCGCGAACGATAAAGTGAGGGATGACCTTGGTGAGCGCTTGCGCGCCCTCGACGGCTTTCCTCGTCGTCTCAGACAAGCTCGCGATTGCCGAATACGTCGACAGAACCCCTCCGTGCGCGTCCAACTCTTCGTGATGAAACGGCATCCATAGCAACGTCGGCACTCGGAATTCATACCCATCTAAATACAACTGCGTCACGTCCATGAGAAGGATGAAGGCGTCGAGTCTATGATTCGCCGACGCCTCGTCCAACTGACGCATCGTCAACCCGAGCGGGTTCACCCCTGGTTTCGACGCCACCTTAACACTCGTGGGGACCCCGAGAAACTTGAGGTGCGCGAACCCATCCCGTTCCGCTTTGCTCGGTTTCCTCGCGTTTGTCCAGTATCGCGACGCCGCTTTGTAGTCCGCGTACTCTCCCGGAGGCAGACGAACATCCGGTATCCGCGGCATCCAAAACGTCTCGTACCCGTGTTCCGCGAACGCTTTCGACAACCCAAACGCCTGCGTTTGGTACGCCCCGAACGTCCACGGAAGCGATGCCGCGACGAAACACACGCGCGCGCCGCGTCCATCTTCCGCGGTTGTCGATCTCACGCCTCCCCAAGCCTCGACCCCTACCACCGACATCGCCCACGAAACGCACGCGGTCGCCACCCACGTCCTCCACAGAGACGCCGCCGACGCCGACGTTCTCTTCGCTTTCGTCATCATCCTCTGAAGTGGCGTGTTTCGTTCGCGACCTGCGCGTCGCGCAGTGCGCTCACTCAGGCACGGGTCGGCACTGTGCGACGCACGCGCGACTGCGCGCGGACGGACGGACGATCAAAGCGGGTAAACGCGCGTCGACGACGACGATGCACGCGGGGGCGTCGTTCACGGCGCGATGGACGTACGCGGGACGAACGAGGCCGACGACGACGACGACGACGACGAATCGTTCGAGTGGTACGAACGGAACGACGAGACTCGACGCGTTTCGAAAGACGACGCCTAAACGTCTGACGACGCGGTGTAAGGATGCGGTGACCCCGCGATCGGACGCGAGTAAAAAGAAGATTTCACAGAATGAATTCACCGCGCGGGCGTGGGACGCCATCGTCGCCGCGCCGGACGTGGCGAAAGGGAAGAAGCAACAAATCGTAGAGACGGAGCACTTGTGCGAGGCGTTGTTGACGCAAAAGGATTCGTTCGCGGTGAGGATTCTCGCGCAGAGTGGAGTTGAGGACACGAAGAGAGCGATAACGAAGACGCGGGATTTCATCGCGGGGCAACCGCAGGTGTCGGGGGCGTCGCAACAAGTGTTGGGGAGGTTTTTGGAGACGTTGGTGGAGAACGCGCGCGAGTTGAGAACCAAGATGGGCGACGAGTACGTGGCGGTGGAACACTTGATTTTGGCGCTTGCCGTGGATGAACGGTTCGGTAAAGGACTCGTAGCGGATTTGGGGTTGACCTATGCCAATCTTGAGGCTGGGGTGATCACGCTGAGACGAGGGGAGAACGTTACGGATCAAGATGCCGAGGGCAAGTACGAAGCGTTGGCCAAGTACTCGCGGGATCTCACCGAGGAGGCTCGGCAAGGGAAACTCGATCCCGTGATCGGTAGAGACGATGAAATTCGTCGAACGATTCAAATTCTCAGTCGTCGATCGAAGAATAACCCGGTGTTGATCGGTGAACCGGGTGTGGGGAAGACAGCGGTGGCGGAGGGGTTGGCGCAACGCGTGGTGAGCGGAGACGTGCCCACCTCGCTCAAGGATGTGCAAATCATGTCTCTGGACATGGGTCTGTTGATTGCCGGCGCCAAGTTCCGCGGGGAGTTTGAGGACCGATTGAAGGCGGTCATGAAGGAGGTGGCGGACTCTATGGGGAAGATTATTCTCTTCATTGATGAAATTCACACCGTCGTCGGCGCTGGAGGGGGAGGGGGAGGGGGTAACGGTATGGACGCAGGTAACTTGCTCAAGCCAGCCCTCGGACGCGGTGAACTTCGATGCATCGGAGCGACGACCCTAGATGAATACCGAACGTACATTGAAAAGGATCCGGCGCTCGAGCGTCGTTTCCAACAAGTGCTCGTCGCTCAACCGACGGTGGAGGATACCATTAGTATTTTGAGAGGTTTGCGCGAGCGCTACGAATTGCACCACGGCGTGTCCATTGCAGACTCGGCGCTCGTCGAAGCGGCGAATTTGAGTGACAGGTACATCGCAGATCGATTTTTGCCCGATAAGGCGATCGATCTCGTGGATGAGTCCGCGGCAAAGCTCAAGATGGAGATTACATCCAAGCCGACTGTTTTGGATGAAATCGACAGAGAAATTTTGAAGCTTCAAATGGAAAAGATTTCCTTGTCGAGACCGGGCGCCAGTCGCGATGCGAAGTCTATTCAGTTCAAGTTGGACAAGCTCGACGCCGACCTCCAATCGCTCAGCGACAAGCAAGCCGTGCTCACCGAGCAGTGGCAGGGCGAACAGAACAAGTTGAAGGCTATTCAAACCTTGAAGGAGGAGATTGACGCCGTCACCATTAGCATTCAGCGTGCCGAACGGGAATACGACTTGAACAAGGCTGCCGAGCTCAAATACGGTACTCTCATGAATCTTCAGCGCAAGTTGAATGAAGCGGAGGAAGTTCTCGAGCAAGCGACGTCGAGCGGTCCCACACTCCTTCGCGATGAAGTCACAGAGTCCGACATTGCCGACGTCATCTCAAAATGGACCGGTATCCCGGTCGCAAAGCTTCAGCAGAGCGAACGTGAAAAGTTGCTTGATCTTCCGGCGGAGCTTCACAAACGCGTCGTCGGTCAGGATGAGGCGGTGCAGGCGGTTTGCGAAGCCATTCAAAGGTCCCGCGCGGGTCTCTCTGATCCAAACAAACCGATCGCGAGCTTCATGTTCCTCGGCCCGACGGGTGTGGGTAAGACTGAGCTGTGCAAAACATTGGCCAACTTTCTCTTCAACACTGAGGAGGCGATGATTCGCATCGACATGAGTGAATACATGGAGAAGCACTCTGTGAGTCGCTTGATTGGCGCTCCACCGGGATACGTCGGTTTCGAAGAGGGTGGTCAACTCACGGAGGCTGTGCGTCGACGACCGTATTCCGTCGTGCTCTTTGACGAAATGGAAAAGGCGCACGGTGATGTCTTCAACGTGCTTCTTCAGATCTTGGACGACGGACGCGTGACTGATTCTCAGGGTCGCTTGATCAACTTCAAGAATACCATTCTCATCATGACGTCAAACATCGGCAGTCAATACGTCTTGGACATGAGCGAGGAAGCCGGTACTAAGGCTTCCCGACGCGAACGAGTCATGGAGGCTGTTCAAGGTCACTTTAGACCAGAGTTTATCAACCGCGTCGACGAATGGATCGTCTTTGATCCGCTCGCCAAGGACCAAGTCAGCGCCATCGTTCGACAACAAATTGAGCGCGTCGCCAAGCGTCTCACCGATCGCAAAATCGGTCTCGAGGTTTCCGAGCGCGCCGTTCAGCTCCTCTCTGACACTGGCTACGACCCCGCTTTCGGCGCGCGTCCCGTCAAACGCGCCGTGCAGAGCCTTTTGGAGACCGCTGTTGCGCAAGCCATTCTTCGAGGAGACGTCGCCGAGGACCAAATCGCTTGTGTCGACGTCGCCGATCCCGCGGATGAATCCGCCAAACCCCTCATGATCACCGCCAAGCCGGCAAGTACAAAGTCTTCGCCCCCTTCACCATCCATCGCCGCTTCTTAGATTACTTTTCACGCGGTCGGTTCGATGACGTTGTAATCTCTTACGCAATATTCTTTCTTTCGCTCGTTCCTTCGCACTCTCCTTTGAACAAAAACACTGATGTCGTCATTGTTTGACGCCCGAACGAATCGAAATCCCTCTATGGGTGGCGACGACGATGAATGGCGCGCGCGCGTGAACCGCGACGATGCGGTGCAACAACTGTGCGTCCGCGACCGACCCGAACGAACGAAAATTGAATCGCGTGACTCGACCGATCAGTGCACTGCGTGAATCCACGATGATTCGGACTGACGACGCGACGGAACGACGAAACGCAACGTGACGATAGATTGCAAACGATGCTGACGGCGAACGATCCGCCGTACGACGAGGCGACGGTGGCGAAGGGTCGCATGGCGGCGACAAAGTTGGAACAAATGTTTTTTGAAAAGGCGCCCGACCAAGAGACGTACGAGCGAAAGATTTCTCAAAAGATCGAATCCATGTCGGCGCAGATTGTCAAGGCGCGGGCGAAACGGGCGATGGAAGCGCAGGGTTTGAAGATGGCGGAAGCGCCGGCGAAACCTGTCAAGGCTGCGGCTGGGGAGGAGAAGAAGATGGAAGAATCGAGAGAGGCGAGCGCGGGCGCGACGACGTCGGGCGAAGAGGTGGACTACTCTCCGGGTAAAAATTACTTTAGTACGTTACCGGCGCAGATGCAGAAGCAGATGAGAGGGGACGTGTTGAAGAAATGGTTGGATACGAACGCAAAGTCGTCGCAGATTGCCAGGGAATTCCTCAAGGCGAAGACACCAAAAGATAAAAAGGCGCTCTACGAGGAAAAGCTGAAACCACACTTGGACGTCTGGCTCTTTAAACAGTTGACTGCGCAAATGGAAAAGAAACGCCAGAGAGAAAGCGTGACCATCAACCCCGAGTTGAAGGGTTTCGTGAAGGATTTATTAGCCGAAGAAGGGGAGCAAGCGGCGAAGAGACGAGCGACGGAAGTCGTTGAACCGTCGGCAGAGTACTGGGGAAAAGTACACGAGCTCAACCAGACGTATCACGCGCAACTGAGCCGGGCGTTCAAATGGGTACAAGCGTACCAAACGAGCGGTTCAAGGCTTGGGCCTGTTCGTCAAAAGTTTGTCGATTTGCTTTCGAAGATCATCATGCCCGCGATTGAGCAAACGCCGGCGAGAAGAGATCCGAACATTCCGGCTGACATGGACCACTTGATCAAGGTTGAAAACGCCATCAAAAAGGCGTTGAGCAAGTATGAAGCGACGGAAAAGGCAAAGCAGGAGCAGCAGAGATTGCAAACGATGACATCCACGCAACGCGCAATCGCATCCCTCACCGATTCTCACGGTGGGGGCGTCAAGGTGGAAGCTCGATCGACCATCGCCGAAGCGTGCCAAGAGTTGTTGGGCGGATTTGGCGCCGACGACGACGTCGCGGCGGCGCTCTACGAATCGGAAGACGAAGACGAAGACGTTAATTTCCCCGTCGATCTCTTGAAAGACTTTTGGTCCGAGAAGGAACAAGTCTTACCGGCGGGAGATCCCGAGACTTGGACGATTCAGAACGGCAAGGATGTCATCGCCGTCGCCTTCAAAGGCGCCGGCGTCAACGCCGCGCGCGCCGCCGCCGTGAGCGAATACTAAGACGCAGTCTACGCACCACACTCGTTTGTTAGCATTCTACTTTTAAAATCTAAAGACTACAACATAGCACCGTCATCACCGACACGATTCAAGAAGACCCACCGAACCCACCATCGGGATCCTCCGTGCAGTGCAACCAAACCCGATCGCTCACTTGCGTCGGTTTCGCCCTCGCGCACTCATCCACCAACCGTCCTTTACGATAAAACGCCACCGTCGGCGTCCATCGCACGTGTCGCGCGGTGAACGGCAACCCATCCACATCCGCGTGCACGAAATCAACGTCGTCCGATTTCGACCCCGTTCTCGCGCCGTACTCTCTCGCCAACCGTTCAAACGTCGGCGTGAGTTTCGCGCAGTGTTTACACCACTCGGCTCCGTAGTTGACGACCAAGAGTTTCGACCGCGCGCGACGGAGCGCGTCGGCGAAGGACGCCTCGGTGTCGACTCGCGCGAGGACGGTGTGGTCCGAGGATGCCAGCGTCGACGTCGACGGTGTGTCGCCAGCCATGACGACGACCGACGGACGGACGGACGACTACTGAATGATGCGTCGCAACGTCAAAAAGTGACGCAGAGGGTCGAGCACGACGACAGTTTTCAATCGGCGTCAACATGTACGAACGCGAACTCGAGGTGGCGATCGAAGCCTCGCGCCTGGCTGGGGCGGAAATTAAAGCTTCGTGGCGGAAATCTACGAGCGTCGAGTACAAGGGCGCGGTGGATCTCGTCACGGCGACGGATAAGAAGTGTGAAGACTTGGTCATGGAAAGCCTGAAAAGGGCGTTTCCGACGGATGATATCGTCGGTGAGGAGACGCACGCGGCGAGCGGAGAGGAAGTGCTGAGACGGACGGAGAATGATAGGTGCTGGTACGTCGATCCGTTGGATGGGACGACGAATTTTGTGCACGGATATCCGTTTAGTTGCGTGAGCGTCGGTATGTGCGAAAAAGGCGAACCCGTCGTGGGCGTCGTGTACAACCCGATCACGGAAGAAATGTTCACCGCGACGCGAGGAGGTGGGGCGTATTTAAACGATGAAAGGATTTCTTGCAGTCAAGTCGAAGAGATGGGCCGGGCGCTCATCGGTACCGAGATTGGAGTGCACAGAGATGCGGCGACGGTTGACGCCATAATGGGGCGCGTGAGAGCGCTCGTGGAAAACTCGAGGAGCGTTCGGTGCTCGGGATCGTGCGCGATGAATATGTGTGGCGTCGCCATGGGACGCTTAGATGGGTTCTTTGAGATTGGTTTCGGTGGGCCGTGGGATTGCGTCGCGGGTGCCGTCATTGTGAGAGAAGCTGGCGGGGTCGTCTTGGATCCATCTGGCGACAAGTTTGACATTTACGGAAGAAGAGTGCTATGTGCCAATGGAAACATTGGATCTGCGTTTGTGGACGTCCTGAGTAAGATACCGGACGGACCAGGTGAACCACAGAGACCGAATTAGCTCAATTTACCTAGGCGTTTTTTCATTGCGTTGCTGAATAGACCACGAATCACACTCTCAAAGCCCACCATACATGTCCACAAACCTCCTAGAATCGCGCAGCATCCGAGAGCCCACTCGATGAAAACTTTGCGCGTCTCTCGCGTGACCACTTGCATTGGGCTGAGATCATACGCGAATTTCACCGTCGGTCCGCCTGGTAGACGGCCAAATCCAGCCGAATCGTCGTCGTACGCAAACATCGCGCGATCCGCGGCGCTCGTTTCGATATCGAATTGATTGCTAGAAAACGTGTACTCGTAAATCTGTATCAATTTTTCAGCGATAGGAATGTACGTACGCTGAACGACCTGCATGTAGTGCTCAAACTGGGTTTGCGGCGTTCCGTTGAATTGGGTAAAGGCTGCATCGTTTTTGCGCGAGAATCGCCCACCCATGTCCGCCGGAATCAACGTCCATGCGCGTTTCAAGTATCTAGGTATGAACGTCGGTCGACCCGGGACGTGCTCGCCGAATGAAACATGTTTGATGATGTGTGTCATGTCGATTTCTGCGATTGAATGTCCATGCGCCCGCGCGACGAAGTAGAAGGCTCCCGGGACCCTCGCCACCTTGAATTGCCCATTCACACTACACCCAGGCGAACGCACAGTAGAGTCATGGACACCGTCGCCGTCGTAATCGTGCCCAATCGTGTGTGTGCGCGCGCTATCTCTCTCTGCGGATTCTATTTCTTTCAAGAGTGAAAGTGCGAAATCCGAGATGGCTTGCGCCGAACGCTTACCGTGATACATTTCGAAGGAAATGTCGCTCAAATCGTGCATGTTGTCGAGAGTTTCATTCAGCCTCGAAGGGTGCAGCGATCCGGCGCGGTACACACGCACGGTTGGGTAAGCTTGAATGTGTAGCTTATCGCACAGGACGACGTTGTCATTGTTGGTGCAATCAACGGAAGCCATTCCCGCCGAAAGTCGGGATTTTCGTCTGCCTCGAATATCTGTGCGCAGCAAATCGGACGCGTGCTCCCAAATCGGCGCGAAATCGCGACAGTGGAAACACCACGGCGCGTAAAAGTTCACCATTAGTAAACCGTTTTGATGCACTTTCACGAGACGTTCGAACATTTCTTGGCCGACAACGTCGTACGTCACCTTGCGATTGCTGTAGAACTGAAAATCGGTCTTTTCATCAATCTCGCGCACTTCGCTCGCCTTGGCGGGTGATGCGTGCTCGAGGTGCATGTACTTTAGCGGTCCTCCGAGTGGATGTTTGTACAGAGCGTCTGCGCTTAAGTCGTATCTTCTCGAACCCATCGCGTCGTATGCGTCGAGCTGAAGCACATCGCAGTTGACTCTCGGGAAATCAATCTGAACATTAATCGTGAGCTTTGAATCCATGGAATGATCAACGACAATCTCTGTGCTGAAGGATGACGTCGCCAGCGCGGAGAGCTGCATCGAGAAGAGCGCAAGCAAGCACGAAACCATGATGAGACTGAGCAATCCTCCCGAAGTGGACTTCTCTATAAAATCTTGTGGCACTGAACCGAAACAATCGACTCGACGCAAGGCTGTGCCGAGCCCGGACGATTCACCCGGTAGCGAACTCGCCCCAGTCGATGACCTGCGAAGAACCATGAGTGATGCGCGTCGAGGAATCGTGGGGAAGGGGGCGGTTCTTGTTGGTACGAATTTTATCAGCTAACATTACATCCTCGCCGCAATTCAGCGCTACACCTATTTAGTTTACGATAAATGCTACGCAAAGCGATCACTCCAAGCGAACTGGTACACTTTGATTTAGGTGAACATGTTCAAGTTATTTCGTCGATCGAAGTCGTTGTCGTCGCACAGCGTTCGGCGAATACACTTGTCCCAAATGAGATGAGCCTCTTCGGTGGACGCCGGAAGAACTCGGCGCAGACGAAGTTCGGATTCAACACCCTCAGCTTCGATTGGCACGACGTTAAACTTGAAGAAGAATGTGTTTGCCTCGGCAGACGTCACCTTGTGCGGGTTCGTGACGATGGCGCGAACCTCGAGGTACACACTCGGCTTGCCACACTTGGCTTCGTCCGCGTTCATCGTGTGCAACACTTTGCACTTGAATCTCACGAGATCGCCAATGTTCACGGGAAGCTTGAAATCAATGTCGCTCATCTCGACAAACATTGGATGACCACCGGAGAATAACTGGCAGTTCGCAAAGGCGAGCTCGTACGCTCGACGAAGCAAAAAACCACCGAACACTCTCCCAGAGAGGTTTCGCTGTTGCGGCTGCGCGACGAACATGTTCTCAGCCACAGTCTGCGACGTCAGAACCTCGTGAAAGCCAGCGGTGAGAGCGGGCATTTCTTGGTTCAAACGCGCGCGTTCACGTCGATCCTTGACCCATTTTTCTCGGTGAGCGACCAGTTCGTCGTTCAACACGGCGTCTCCTTTTTTCAGACGCAAACGCTTTCTCACTATGGAGGACTGAATCTCCTGGAAGCGTTCCCTCTGTTGTTTCGTTTCGCACACGAGAGGATTCACAGGCCACGCCCCGTTGGTATCTGGGTCTCTCGCGACAAAGGTAAAGTCTGCAGTGAGCGCGGGTTCGGAATCGTCAGCGTCCACCACGACTTCGTCGTCTCCGTCTTCGTCCGCCTCCATGCGAATAACCATGCTCGACGTCCCAACGAATGCCACCTCTCCTCGAAGCACCACATCCTGCTCCAAAGACAGCGGTCTATTTAACCGCACTCGATCTACGCTCGCCGTGACCAATTGCGGCGTCTTGGTCGTATCGTCGTCGTCATCCGCGTGAAAGTACGCGATGTTACCCGCCAACGAATCCAAATCTTCCAAAATCCTCCCCATACGCACCGCCCCCGTACCGTGCGACCGATACATCTCCCGCATCTCTTCATTACTCTCCCACACGTACACCGCACTGTGCGTCCTCGGCGGTCTGGGCACGAGTTTATCGCTCAGTTTCGTCGCGTGCTTGCCCTCTTCAGCCTTGCGCAGACGCTCCCTCCACAAATGCTTCGTCACGTGCGTCCTCGTGTGCGCGATGTGCACCCCATCCGCGGCGTCCGTCGTCGAAGCGGGTGATTTTTTCCTCGTCCCTTCCCCCGTTTCGCTCGCCGGGTCCGCCGTGGACGCCAATCCGCGCGTCGGTGTCGTGAACGTCGAGTGCGTTGTTCTCTTTACGACACCAACTTCGTTTCTCGAAACGCCGCACGACGCGAACGCGGACGCCATCGTCGTTTCCGTCGTCGTCAACGCGCGGAGCGTCGCGGTGAACGCGCGTCGTCGCTGAGCCGCGCGTCGCATCATCGTTCGGTGCGTCGCGCACTGACGACGACGGCGGAATCTTCTTGCGAGGGAGTTTTTGAACGTTTTCAGCGCGCGCCGCGCTCGAGCGAACAAAAAGTCGTTGACGCGGCAGAGTTGGACGCGCGCGGTGGGCGAAGGCGCGAGAAAGACCCGCGGCGATGCTTCCGACGCACGAATTGTCGCCGGCGACGCGACGACGACGCGGGGCGACCGCGGCGTTCTTCTATGGATCCACGTCGGTGGCTACGGTTTTTCTCAACAAAGCCATCTTTGCGGTGTGGAAGTTTAAGCACCCGGCGACGCTGGTGACGGCGCAGACGATATTCACGGTGTTTGCGATCACGGTGTTGGAGCGGACGAGGGTGATCCGGAGGAGCTCTAAGGCGTTCGAGCCGGAGGCGTTCAAACGAGTGGGCGTTGTGAGCGCGGTGTTTCAGCTGAAACTCGTTTTGGATATGACGGCGCTGTCCATGGTGAACATTCCCATGTATGGGGTTTTGAAGAGCGCGACGACTCCATTCGTGATGTTGCTAGATTACATCATGATGCGCAAGGTGGCGAATCGTAGGGTGCAGATGGCGGTGTGGTTGACGACGTGCGGGGGCGTGTTGGCGGGCACCGGCGACTTGGAGTTTACGTTGTTAGGATATTTAGTTGCTTTAGCGAGTGCGATGTGCACCGCGTTGTACGTTGTTTTGGTTGGTAAGATTGGTGATGAATTGAATCTCGATTCTTTCACCCTGCTCTTGTATAATTCGCTTTGGAGCGCTCCGCTGAGCTTGATGATTTGCGTCGCGTTTGGCGAGCACAGAGCGGTGTGGAGTTACGAGTACATCTTACACCCAGGATTCATTATTGCATTTTTGTGTTCGTGCTCGAGTGCGTTCGTGTTGAACTACGCCACATATTTGTGCACTCAGCTGAACGAGGCCCTGACGACATCCGTCGTGGGTAGGACAAAGTCCATCGTGCAAGGCGTAGCCGGGTTATTCGCCTTTCACGTCCAAACAGGATTGATGAACGTTCTCGGCATCATGTGCAACTCTGCCGGGGTTGCGTGGTACGCTTACGAGAAGTACACGGGCGGGCGCCAGAGCGTTCACACCGCTCTGCCGCCAGAGTCGATGGGCACGAGTGTCATGCATCGCGAAGATTCTCAGCTCACATTTGAGAGCTCGCAGTCGCCGCGGTCAAAAATGAAAGACACCTTCAACTCCATCTTTATCGGGCAAAATGGAGTCAAGGCTCACAATAGATAATCTGCATAGCTGTTGATCATATTACTGATTGAGAATTGATTAAAGAACAATCGACTAAAAAATTATTTTCCTACACATTTGTACAAGTTCAATCCTGGTGTTCGCGTCGCGGAGCCGCTTGTGCCCCAGCCTCGTGCAACCTCGGAGGTGCCCACGACGGGAAAAGAGATGCAAACAAGCTGTAGATGAAGATTTTCACTTCACCAAAGTACGTTTGCGGCATGGTGGTGTGACCTGCCACTCGGGTCACGCGCGTCGGAACGGCGTACCTTTGGGCGTCGTTCGCGGCGTTTGGCGCTCTGTTACCATTCGCCGCTGCGCCGTTACCCTGTCTATTACCTCCTCGATGGTTCGCGTCGCCACGGCCTAAATTATCATTGCCAGTGAGCCATCGCAAGACCGGGGCCAAAGCACCCGTCTGCTGCAGATAGACAAAAATCGCCATGGCGACGTACATGGTCACCTTGAGTGGGCTGGCGTCTTGAGAGAGAAAGAAAACCATCATTGCGAGCTTCATTATGAGTTTAAGGTCGATTCGAATGTGAATCACGCGCACGCGCGCTCCTGGTGGAATGTTTAGCTCTGGTGGCAAGCCGTTTGCGCGCTGCTGTCGCTCTTGGCGCTCTTCGCGCCGCCGAGCGCGTTCGTCGTGTTCCGACCGAGCCCCTGTCGCCGCGTGCGGAACATCGAGGTAGCTCCTGAGCCCTGCGAGAGGCGGTGGACCCGGTGGCGTACCACTCGGTGACAAAGCTGCGAAAGCCGCGTGGTACGCAGCGTTATACGTCGCATTCATGAGCGGAGACGCCGCGAGTTCCAAGGGGAGGTGTCTGGGCGACTGCTGCGCGGCGCGCATCGCATCAGTAATCGCGCTCTGAAACTCGGGCGTGGTCGGAAGCGTGAATCGCGCCGAGTCCGCCGCTCGGTACCCATGAGAAGGCGGCGTTCGCGGCGCTGACGACGCGAAAACAGCCGGCGTTCCCGGATCCATGGACGTCTCGGTCGATTGCGTCGGAGTCGTCGGCGCCGCGCTCGGCGCCGCGGATGGTGTCGCCGTCGACGCGTTCGCCACCGATGCGTCTCCATCATCCTCCCGCCGCGTCTTCTCAGCCTTCTCTCGCGCCCGTGCCTCCTCCTCCTCCTCCTCGATTTGCCGCGGATCCTTTCTAATCATCATGTGTAAAACGTACTCGCGCGTTCGTCGTCTCGGCGCCCCGCGTCCCTCCGACTCAGACCCGTTCGTCTCCCCATCCCCCCGCTCGTTCGTCACCCCACCCTCAACCTCATCCTCGCTCACATCGTCCCCATCCACGTCGTACCCGTACGCCGCCGCCCCCGTCGCCCCGATCGTCAACGCCTCCCCGATGACGTCCTCGTCTCGCAACACCTTGCCTCCGTAAATCAAAACCACCCTCTCCGGTTCCGGGTTTCCCTCGTACCCCGCCCGCACCGCGTCCTTGAGCGCCCGCACCGTCGCGCTTCTTCGCACCGCACGCACGCGAAAGTCCATCCCCGCCGAGTTCGGCGAGCCCGAGCCCGAGGACGCGCTGGGGACACCGAGAAGACCGCCCGCCGGTTTCAGGATCACGTCCACCCGTCGCTCGTCCTCGCCTCGGTCCCCGCCTCGGTCGTCATCGTTCCTCGTCCTCGTCGTCATCGCCATCGCCGCCGTCGATCGTCGACCGCCGACCGTCGACCGTCGATCGTCGATCGTTTCGAGACGCGCGCGCGCGGACGTGACGCGGCACCGAGGCAGGCGCTCGCACCGGTCAAAGTCCGCGGGTTCGAATCACGAACCAACCACGAACCCACGGCTGCTTGATCGACGGTGCTCCTAGACATTTATCGGAGGTGTATACGACGTAGTAATGAATACTTCGTGTATGTGATTACCTATGTACGGTACATTCCGTTTGAGTATTGATTCGATGCGCGCGCGCTCGCCGGATTGTTGACGCGCGCGGCGCGCGACGGAGCGACACTTTAAGACGCACGCACGGCATGTTCAGCGCGGCGACGACGACTAGAATCACGCTCGGAGCGACGACGTCCTCCGTGCGATCCCGCAGACCGACGGCCGCGTCCGCGGCGTTCGGGCGACCGGTGCAAAAACCGGCGGGCATGCGCGCCGCCCTGGCGCCGGCGGCGATCGAGCTCAAGGCGGAACGCCGCGTCGCGGGTTCCGCGAGACGCGCCAGCGTTGTGACGTACGTGCGACGACGACGAGATTGAGGAGATCGAGGAGGAGGACGCGCGGGAGCGCGCGCGCGCGCGCGAGCGCGAACCCGACGACGGAAACCCGGACGGAAACCCGGACGCGTGAAAAGGGATCGAGGGATCTCGCACGCTTTTCTTCCCCTCGGTTGGATTGGTTTGACTGCCGTTTCTTTTTGAGGTTTACGCGTCGCGCGCGCGTCTCGTCGACGAGTGATGATGAAACGCACCCCGCGCGCGGTGGTTTCGTCGCTCTCGAGACGACGACGACGACGACGACGACGACGACGCGATCGCACGAACGGTTTTCAATCAAATCAATCGATCGTCGGAAAGGGGGAGGGTTTAGGGTAAAAAGCGCGCGCGCGCGCTTGTTCATGAAGACAGAACTCTTTGCGGAGGCTGGTCGGGGTCATGATCGCGCGGTTTGAAGGTGAGAACTCGAGGAGGAACGATTGTACTAACCGTTTGTTTGTTTTTCGCGTTTACAGCAAGGCTGGTGGTGTCGCCAAGGCTGCCCCGGGCGAGGCGAAGAAGGTGTTCGGCCTCAACTTGCCGGAAAACGAAGGCTTGGCCTTTGTCATTTTGGCTGCCGGTTCCCTCGGCTCTGCCCTCGGCTTCGCCGCGCTCCAAGAAGGTGTTTTCCGCATCCCGGGTTTCGTTGCCGCCGCTGGCTCCGCGTGGATGACCGTCTTGACCACCTTCACCTACTTCTTGTGCGGTGCGCTCGAAATGAAGCTCACCAACGACTCGCGCAAGGCGTCCTGGAAGAACTACGGTATTCTCTCCGTCTACACCTACGGTGGTATGGCTTTGACCAACTACGCGTTGACCTACCTCAACTACGCGACCCGTATCGTGTTCAAGTCTGCCAAGATTATTCCGGTCATGGCTTTCTCCGTCTTGATTGTCGGTAAGAAGTACAACTGGAAGGAGTGGTTGTCCGCCGCCATCCTCGTCGCGGGTATCATCCTCTTCACCCTCGGTGACGTTGCGTCCTCCCCGACCTTCGCCCCGATTGGTGTCCTTCTCATTGCTGCTGCCTTGTGTGTCGACGCCATCTGCGCCAACTTCGAGGAGAAGAACTTCTTCCGCGTCGAGGCTCCGTCCACGACCCAAGAAGTCCTCTGCTACGCGTCCTTGATCGGTACCGCCTACGGTTTGGTTCCGCTCATCGCGTCCGGTGGCCTCAACACCGCTCTCGCCTTCTCCCAAGCGAACCCGCAAGTTGTTCCGATGATCATGGGCTTCTCCGTCATGGGCTACTCTTCCGTTTCGTTCATCCTTTCCCTCATCAAGTACTTCGGTGCCACTGAGGCCGAGATCGTGAAGTCTCTCCGTAAGGTGCTCTCCATCGTCATCTCCTTCATGCTCTTCCCGAAGGAACTCAACTGGAAGTACATCGCCGGTTTTGCCGCCGTCGTTGTCTCCACCATCTACACCTTCTACCTCAAGCAACAAAAGAGCAAGGCTAAGGCTGCCGCCGCCGCCGAATCCTCTTAAATGCTTTGTTTCGAGGCAAAGTGTGCTCAAGTTTTGTGAGTCGAGAGATTTATTTTTCAAACAGAGTCGTTTAGCACGACAGAAAACAATCGAGATGGAGAAGATCTAATAAGCGTGGATTTACTCACATATTTCAATGCAATTTTTTCTTCAACACGATAATCTTCCCTTCGTACATCGCGATCCCCCATTCGACTGCCATCCATCCCTCGCTCGTCGAGCGCGGCGCGAGAACGCGCGGCGCTACTTCTTCTTCTTCTTCTTTGGGGACGACGAACGAGCGAGTACGCTCTAGGAACGAACGAACGAAGGCGTGGAAATTAAATAGTAGACTGAGATTGCATCGACTATAAGTGCAACGATTTGCGATGAGCCAACCCCCACGTGCGCCCTTTTAAGTGAACGCCCACGTGTATCATCACGCTAAAGACATTACAAAAATGTCGCCAAAAAACAAGCTTTTCGACAGCTCGTAGAGAGCCACCACGTGAGGAAAAAGAATATGGATGGATTTGTTTGTTTGTACGATCACGCGCCTAGTTGGCGGCGTCAAAGTCGACCGGGTCGGACTTCCAGATCATGAAGACGAAGACGGACACCGCTTGGAGCGCCGCGATCGGGAAGAACAAGGAGTACGCCCAGTTGCCACCGGTTTGGGAAAGGAAGAGACCGGTGAAGAAGGTGGAAAGCGTGGACGCGATGGCCGCCGCCGTGTTGGTCACGCCCAACATGATGGACGCGTACTTCGGAGAAAGATCTTGGTGGCCGCAGAACAAGCCGGTGCGGATGAAGGCGGCGAAACCGAAGGTGACAGAGAGGAGACCAACAACCAAAGCGATGGTTTGGTTGGTGACAGCCTCAACCGGGGTGGCGTTGACGATGAAACCAATGGCGGTGAGCGTGATGGCGCCGACACCAAAGCAGAGCGTTTGAGAGCCCTTACGGATTTGGGTGCGGGTGAGCTTCTTCTTCGCCTCGAGCTCGCCCGCGAGCGGGGCGATGATCGCCGTCATGACGACGGTGGACAAGTACGGAAGGATGGAGAGGAAGGAAGACTTGGAAAGAGTCACGCCCATGGCGCCGGCGAGGAAGGACGGCAACCACGCGAGCAAACCATAGGAGAAATAGTTCCAGGTGAAGTGGGCGACGGTGAGCGCCCAGAACTGCGGGTTGCGAACAAAGGCGCCCCACGGAATGGAGAGACCCTTCTTAGCGTCCGCAGCGCTCGCGGCTTCCTTCATGTCGGTCGAGTTGTCTCTCATGTAGGAAACGAACCACCAGGCGCCCCAGATGAAGCCGAGGGCACCGAAGAGGTAAAAGACGGCGGGCCAGCCGCCGAGGTGGAAGATGATCGGCGGGGCAATCAACAAACCAGTCAAGGAACCGACGTCGAGACCGCCAAAGGCAGTGGTAACAGCCTTGGAGCGCTGGCTCGGCGGCACACCCTTGGCCAAGACACCGGTCGCGGCCGACGGGGCGACACCCTCACCGAGACCAACCAAGAAGCGGGACGCGAGAAGCGCCGGCATGCCGAGCGCCGCGCACCACGGCGCGATGAGGGTACCAAAACTCCAAAGCATGACACCCCAGAACAACACAGCCTTACCGCCGTATTTGCTCGCCAACCACCCACCGGGGATTTGGGTGAACGAATAGCCCCAGAAGAACGCCGACGCAACCAAACCCTTCTGCGTCGCCGTCCACCCGAAACTCTCCGCCATCGGGACGATGGCGACGGACATGTTCACCTTGTCGAGGTTACACAAGACAAAGGCGACGAAGAGCGCGAAAACCATGCCCCAGCGCTTCTTTTGACCGCCCTCGCTCATATCGAACACTTCTTCCTCCGGCGGGTCGTTCGGGTTGATCTCCACCGCCCCTCCCCCGGCGCGAGCGACC
>Ga0255778_10000320_pt1 | contig 44103 bp, 38 predicted proteins | sample 071ome_31_FD_179976 | JGI IMG/M metagenome (GOLD analysis project Ga0255778, IMG submission 179976) | Coastal salt marsh microbial communities from the Groves Creek Marsh, Skidaway Island, Georgia - 071405CT metaG (version 2) | ecosystem: Environmental > Aquatic > Marine > Intertidal zone >...
GTCTTTCCCATTGAAAGTCATCAATTTTTGTTTGCATACTTACATCATAAATTGTGGTTAACATATGAGTAAAATTTTCTTGAGGATTATCAACAACTTTCCAAACATCCCAACCAATAATAATTCCGGCATCAAGTCTTTGTTGATGTGTTTTAGAAAAAACATTTTCTATGTAATTGTCATATGCATTTATATCTTTAGCATTAACATAGGTTTGCTCAAAAACAATATTTTGACCAGAAAGGGTAAAAGAGATAAAAATAAATAGAATAACTAACTTCTTCATTTTAATTGATTTTTGGTTAATAATACCTCTAAGATATAGAGAATGGGATTTATTTCAAAACACACTACAAACTTCCCCCAAACAACTCCCCCCTAAAACCACTACACAGGAATCTTATCTTAAGGCAATGATATCAATGGATAAAAAGGATTTGGATTGTATCAATTGGTGTAAAAGAAACCCTCCGCTTGGGAGGGTTTAATGTTTAACTTAAAGACAATTACTTATTGAAGAATATTATTCTTCTTGACTATACTTCCTCAAGCCAGTAATTTTTCCATCTCTTATATAGTGTCTTTCCAAAAAACGATATGTTTCTATTTCACCATCTTTTCGGTATCTTTTTTCGGTGAATGGGAACATCACTATTGTTAGTGTTTCATCATAAGAGGGGACTATAGGCACCACATCGTAAATACTTCGAGTTATGGAGTCATATGGCTCGTGCATTCCTTTCATAATCTCTATTCCCTCCGATAGCTCTAATTCTATTCTGTCGAGTCCTTTTTCAGGATAGAAATACATGGTCTTTGTGAAATTTTCTTCTGTAACAAATGAATAATCTTGATTAACAAATGCGTTTGAGAATGATATGGAAAGATTAGCCATTTCCATGCTTCCAAATTTATAATCATTTCCTTTGTTTTCACCACTTAAAATTTGACCCCCTCTTGAATTAGTCTCTGTCTTTAAAGAAGGATTACTACAGCTAACCAGAAGAAGGGCTATAATTTTTATTGCAAATAGTTTCTTCATTTTAATTGATTTATGATTAATAATACCTTAAATATATAGAGAATCGATGTAAAAGAAAAACCCTCCACTTGGGAGGGTAAATATCTATTTTAATAAGCGATCGTTGTAATATAAAGTTTCTAAAACAATCATTCCTTCTTCATTAAAGTCATGCTGTGAATGAAATTTTAAAACAATATTTTTTCCAGTCTTCATATTTTTTACAGTCATATTATACCATGATAATACAACCCCACCACTACCCTCATAGTCAATGTAGTCTGGATATCCAACCTCATCTATAGATACAAATTCAAATTTGCTAAACACTTCTCCGACATACTCTTGATGATCCTTTAAACTCTTGGAGCTTTGATCAATTGAATTTGAATCATTTACTCTTGCATTTGGCGAAAAATCTTTCCAAACTTTATCAAGATTACCTTGTGCAAGGTTATACCAAATTTGACGAACCTTACCTATATAAGGATGATCCTTATAAATAGTTCCATTTTTTATAGTTTGCCTTGATAAATTCCATTTTTGCCAAACGGCTCTGTTATCAGCCCACCAAAAACGAATGATTTTTTCACCTTTTTTATCAAAGACAAATATGGCGTTGAATGGAGTTTTAATCTTGAAACCATTGTTTTTATCCCAAGCTATAAATTCCTGGAAAGTCTGAACAAATAGACCTGATCTTTTATATTCAATAGCATCTGGATAAGCTTGACCTTTATTTCTAAGTGAAATATTCACAAAATTATTTGTCATCCAAGATGACTGACCAATAAGGTCATTGATATCTCCCCCTTCATAGTTAGGATTTGTATTCATAGCGCTTCCCATTCGAAAATCTTCTCCAACTAAACTCTTGAGAGTTTCAGTATCCCCGCTTATCCATGCTTGTCCAAATTTTTCAGCTATGTCAAGTGCAGGATGTTGATCATAAACTTTTCCATTATTATTTTTTTGGGCAATAATTATTGTAGGAAATAAGATTAATAAAAATATTAGTTTCTTCATTCTAATTGATTTATGGTTAATAATACCTCTAAGATATAGAGAATGGATTACATATCAAATCCCATCCCCCTGTTTCAATAGAAAAAACATTTTCTAAAACCCATGCCCCTGTGTTTGGATTAATGCTGAATAGAAGCTTTTAGCTTTTAAATACAATGTCATAGTCAACATCCTTTCCTATGTGCTTGGTTACATACTTACACACTGCTTCACTATCATAGATTGGTTGATAGTCTCCTACTGATACATTACCCATTCCATACTTCACTTCTTGGTAAGTCATGTCTGTATTAGTGCCAATAAGCATATGAACGTGTAGGTTGTTGTAATCTCCTTTGTCTCTCTCTGATACAAAGAATGCCTGTTCAACCTTGTTAGATCGCTGTAGAAGCTTTGTAAGCCAGTTTCTCACCGTCATGGTATGGATCTTGTAAGGTGTTCTGCACGTGATGAAATAGTTCCATTGAAATTGCTGGAGGAAGGATGCGTAATCTTTGGTTAAATTCATTCTCTTAAGTTTAGGCAACAGCAGGAATTAAGGAGGTCCATGCCCTTGCTGGTTAAATTTTATGATCGACTTGACTTGATTAGATCTGAATATTCAAATTTACCGTATTTAAGGGCTCAAAATCATAGGTTTTTGTAGTTGAAGGTTAATATTTGGGACCAATTTTGGGAACAAAAAAACAGCCTGAAGTAGAAGACTACTAAAGGCTGTTGTAAATACTTGAAAATCAAGAATATGAGCTCCTCCTCTTGGGCTCGAACCAAGGACCCTCTGATTAACAGTCAGATGCTCTAACCAACTGAGCTAAGGAGGAATATTTTATGGTGGGCAAATATAAATGATTTCTATCATTTAACAAATGAAAAAAATGAGAGAAAATATTTAAACCTTTCTTTTAAGCCCTGCTGTTTTTTGTAGGTAGTCTTTTTTCATTTATAAAAGAAAACCTACCTTGAGGAAACATAGTAATAAATAGAAATGCTTAATAAAATATTATTAGTTGTTGGTCTTTTTGCAATGGGCTGTCATTCTCCAAAACCCCAACATTGGGTTGCCATAGGCGATTCTATCACCTATTTAAATGACCATTTAGATGAAACAGACTTTCGTTTATCCAAGGGCTATTTGACAGCGGTGCAAGATCAACTCCCTCACTTTAAAGTAACCAACAAAGGCTATAACGGATGGACGGTTGTTCGAATTGCCGAACATTTTGATGAATTAAATATGCCAAAGGCCTCCCTCTACACTATTTTTCTAGGCACTAACGATTGGTGGGCAGGTAACCCACTTGGGACTTTTTTAGACTATCAAAAAAAGACAGGTGTTGGAACAGTATTAGGGGCATATCGCCTTATTGTTGATCAGCTGAAAACCTTAAATCCCGAAGCAACTATTGTCTTGATTACTCCCATGCAGCGGGTTGATTTTGTATATCTCAATAACTATCAAAACAATGCTTATGGTTCTTATAAGCCTAAAAAAGGCCAAACACTAGAATCTTTTGCCCAAGCCATTCAAAAAATTGGAAAAGAAGAGGGCTTCCCGGTGCTGGATCTCTATCATCATCCCCAACTGCAACATCAAGATTTGGTTCAATTCAAACGACTAAAAAATTCCAATACGGGGGTTTATGAAAACTATTCCTATCCCGATTATATAGGCCTGCCTTTTGACCCTAAATCAGATGCTTATCCTTATCCACTAGAGGCCATTGGCATGACCTATGACGGCCTACATCCCTCCGATGAAGGAAATCAACTCATTGCAAAGGCGTTAGTTGCTCTTTTATCAGAAATAAAGTGATTTGTTTCTAGCTTTTTTGTCTCTTACCATAGGGCATTAACGGTTAATAAACCTTACCAATTCTCTTTTAATAGCTTCTTTTTTAAGGGGTTAAGAAAATCTTAAAACTTTATTTAAATTTAATCTAAATAAAATTGCAAGATAAATTTCCCGTTGTTACTTTTGCCTTCGTTATTTAAAATTAATCTAAATAAATGAAAAAACGCCTCATTATTTTACTGCATTTTTTGGGTTGGTTTGGTTTGGTTCACCAGGAACTAACTGCACAGGCAGTATTGGACACGGTGCAGCAATTGGACGAAATCATCCTAAAAGCCAACACTATTTTAGGCAATAAATATGTGGCTCAAAATAGAACGGGAGCTTCTTATTTTTTATCTACAGAAGACCTTAAAAAATTTGGGAATACAGACATCAACCGAGCGCTTAGAGCAGTGCCTGGGGTGACCCTCTATGAAGAAGATGGATTTGGATTGCGTCCCAACATCTCGCTGCGCGGCACCTCCCCTCAACGAAGTTCCAAAATTACCCTCATGGAAGACGGAGTGCTTATTGCACCTGCTCCCTACAGTGCCCCAGCAGCCTATTATTTTCCTTCTATTGCTCGAATGCAAGCCATTGAAATTTTAAAAGGAAGTAGCCAAGTGCAATATGGTCCGTTCACAACGGGCGGGGCCATTAATATGGTTTCCACTGCTATACCTGATTCTATTCAAATTCAGTTGCGTTCTCGCTATGGGAGTTTTAACACCAGCCAAGTTCACGCCTCTGCTGGGCAGGCTTTCGAACAATTTGGTTACCTACTAGAATATCAAAATAGTAAATCTAATGGTTTTAAGCAGTTAGGCGATGGCGACAATACCGGGTTTGACCTAACCGATTTAATGGGGAAGCTTCGTTTCTCTTCCAAAAAGGAAGCTGCTACTCCTCAATATATAGAATTCAAATATCATTTTTATGAGGAAGATTCTAATGAAACCTATTTAGGACTCACCGAAAATGATTTTAACAGCACTCCCTATTTGCGTTATGCGGCTTCTCAAAAAGATAAAATGCAAGCTGAGCAACAGCAATTGATGCTTACTCATGTGGTCGATTTTTCGTCTCAACTCAAGGTAATTTCCAACGCCTATCACAATAGCTTTTCAAGAAATTGGTATAAACTTGATGATGTCCTTTTTGAAGGAGACAAAAGAAGTTTAGCAGCTGTTTTAGACAACCCACTTTCCTATCCGAATCATTTAAGCCTTCTAAGAGGAATAGGCACATCCAACAACAATGCTCTCCTTATGAAAGCCAACAACCGAGTCTATACAGCTCGTGGTGTTCAGACCAAAATAGACTACCATTGGTATGATGCCAAAGGCTCCTTTCACGATATAGAAGTGGGCGCCCGCTTGCACTATGATGAAGAAGACCGCTTTCAGTGGGAGGATGGATATAGTATGACCAACGGTCAAATGGCCCTAACAACTAATGGAGATCGGGGAGCTCAAGGCAATCGAATTTCGGCGGCCCAAGCTACAGCGGCCTATGCCCTCTATAAATATAAGGTGAACCGCCTAACCCTCACGCCTGGATTGCGTTTTGAACAAATAACCCTCACGCGCAAGGACTATGGCAATTTAGATCCCAATAGAACTGGAACTACTCTTGCCACTCGAGAAAATGAAGTGCGTGTAGTTATTCCTGGAATGGGTTTCAACTATAATTTTTCAAACAAAATGTCGCTTTTCGGAGGGGTTCACAAAGGATTTTCGCCCCCAGGAAATAAACCGGGCGAAAAACCCGAGGAGAGCCTTAATTATGAATTAGGGTCCCGTTTCGGTTTTGGCCGTTTACGGGGGGAGTTAATAGGCTTTTTTAATGATTATTCTAATCTGCTGGGTTCTGATTTGGCAGCCAGTGGCGGAACCGGTTCCCTAGAGCAATTCAATGCCGGAGCTGTTCATGTGAGTGGATTTGAAGGGTTGCTATACTACTCGCTCTCTGGGTCTGAGGCTAAAATTCAACTCCCTATTTCTGTAGCTTATACGTTCACGCAAGCCCTTTTTCAGAGTGATTTTGGAAGTGCCGAGAGCATTTGGGGGCAGGTGAGTAGTGGTGATAGAGTGCCCTATATTCCGCAACACCAATTTAATTTGACCGCTAGTTTGATGCACCCTCGCTATGAATTTAATGTCAATTTGCGCTATCAAGGAGCCATGAACACCCAAGCATCAAATCGAGGACTCATGGATCCAAAAGCCATTGAATCTAACATGGTGGTTGACCTTTCCGGAAAATATCCGCTTACTTCTCAGGTGCAACTCACGGCCAATGTGATCAATTTGTTCAATGAAGTTTATGCAGCCTCACGAGTGCCAGCAGGGTTTAGACCCGGACATCCTTTTGGGGTTTATGCCGGAGTGGCTGTGCAATTATAGAAATAGCTCTGCCTAAAGCCCCTTTACTTTAGCTATTTGATCCATCTGGTATAGACAGCTTGGGGTGTCTTTTTGGCACGCTCATAAAAAGCTTACCCTTATGATCGAAAAAAATGTGTTTAGGCTGTTACACAATTTTATGGCATATCGATAGCCTTAAAACTTTTGATGGTGAGAAGTCATTTTTAGCCATTTTTAGTCAAATTTTGTTCATTTTTGAAGTTTTTTTGGGCATTTTGAGCATTTTTAATGTTTTTAGACACAAAAATAAGCTCAGTCATATTCCACACTTTCTCTAAAAACGAACCTCGTTGACAGGATTTCCCTCCACATCATGGTGGGTGAATTTAATGCTGGGTTGTTCTTCTGATGTAAGCGATACTGACAAAAACCCTCCTTTAACTCTTAAAAATTGATGCTCAGGTCGAAAATCTTCCTGTTTCCATCCACCTGCATGACTATCTGTGCCAGCACCGCATCCAAATTCCCAAAGGGAAGTATTCTTGATGTGTGTAACATATTGCCAGTGGCGGTCACCATTTACAATAAATAAGTTTTGTTGTTTTCTTATGAAATCTAAAATTTCTTCCTGTTCATAAGCATAGGATGCATTGCTCAAGTTGTCATTCTTTTTAGCCCTATCTGGACCTAAAATGGGGGAGGAAGTAATCAATACCTTAAATGTTGCATTAGACGCGGTGACGGTTTCATAAAACCATTGTTTTTGGGCAGCACCCCAAATGGTTTTTTCAGGTCCGTCTTTCAGATGGTTTTGATTTCTGTAATTTCGACCTTCAACAATCCAAATTTGCAAATCTTTACCCCAACGAATGGTTTTATAATTTTTTGGGTGGGAAGGAAACTGCTCCAAATCAAAAATTTCTAATCCTCTTTCAAAAGGAACCAAGCCATAGTCTCGGCCCGGATAGCTATCATCAAAGCCAACATCATGATCGTCTTTCATAAAATAGGAGGTATGATGGTTGAAAAAAGAACGTTGAAACGGAAGTGCAAACAAACGATTCCACTTAAAACGCATCAGTTCTTCAGTCATGGCATATGGCGTGGGTTTGTCCATATATTCTATATCGCCAGTATGAACAAAAAAATCAGGTTGTAATTGTGACATGCTGGGGTATATTTTATGCCCATTTTCCAAATCATCACGACGATTGAAGTCATGACAAGAAACGACACAAAATTTAATATCTCTTTTTGTTTCAGGGTCGGGAGGTAAGATAAAACTGGCAGAAATACTATCGCTGATTTGTGCTCCTTTTTTAGGTCTAGCATATATTCGTATCTGATACTTTTCACCTGCTTCCAATCCTTCTATTTTCCATTGATAGGTAAAATCTTTTTGAGGATCAACTGAACTCCAATCAATAGTTTTTATTGGAGTAGAATCACCGTTCTTATAATATTTCAATAAAACCTGTCCCTCGCTTCCAGGACAATAGCCCTCCATGTCTTTTAGGCTTAATCCTTGAGGTATTTGTGTATTGTAAATACCAGCTATATCTTGGCTTTCAGCCAAAGATTTCATTTTTTCTGTCGTTATTTCAACAAAAGGATGACCATTAAAATGGGCAGATTTGTTTTGAGTTAATCGGGTCCATAGCACAATAGAATTTTGGTCGGCCCAGCCATTTTTCATTCCATTGGCAAAATAAGGTCCTTGGTCATCCACACTTGGTTTACAGGAAAAAAGAATTGAAAATATTATTAGGATGAGGGGTATAGGGTAATTTAAATATTTCATTACCCTAAGATATAGATATTGGATTACAAATCAAATCGCACCTCCCTATGTTTGGATTGTATATGCCTGAGAATTTTGGCTGTCAGAACACAAAAAGATCGAGCAAACTTGATGGAACCTATTGAACGCAAGTGTAGAGAAGAGCGATGGTATACAATCAGAAAAGTTTTTACTAAAGAGAAAGTAACAATTAGCAACTTACTAAAAGATTTTTTAGAAGAAAAAACCTTACTTTGATAGACTTAGGCGTCAATTATATCATGTTATTTAGAATAGTGCAAGAGTCCCTAAAAGAAAGGGCAAAGGCACTAAAGAAAGAAAGTGAAACGATTAAATTACCCGAAAAGAAGATTACCTCAAAATGATCCAAAAAACCAAAAAGAAAGTTTTTTGGTTTAAAAAGTTAATAATCTCTCAAAAATAGTCAAACTCACCCTGCTTTAGGGGTAGTGAATTTAGTCAAAAAAGGCCCGAATAATATCGTTTCCATTGGCATAAAGCACCAAAGCCATCAACAGGAAAAAACCCGTCATTTGAGCATATTCTAAAAACTTATCGTTGGGTTTTCTGCCCGATACAATTTCATAGAGTAAAAACATCACATGTCCCCCATCTAAAGCCGGAATAGGCAGCACATTCATAAATGCCAAAATAATAGAAATTAAGGCAGTGCTGCTCCAAAAGCCACGCCAATCCCAAGCTGGAGGAAAAAGGTTTCCAATGGCGCCAAAACCGCCCAATTGAGAAGCGCCTTTTTTGGTGAAAATATATTGAAACTGAGATACATAATCATAAAGTGTCCAATAGGTATGTCCGATGCCCTCTACGATGCTTTCTGAAAAGTTTAACGTTCTCGTTTTTAAGCGAATAGAAGTGTTTTGAGCGAATACACCAATTTTCCCTTCAGCATTAGTCTGCAGAGAAAGTGTATCCGTGGAATTGTTACGCAATACAACCAAAGAAAAGGGTTGGTTGTTTTGAGCCTCCACAGCTTCCATAAAGGCGGGCCAGTTTTTGATAGGTTTATCATTAAAAGCCACAATTTTATCATTGGCTTTGAGTCCAGCCAAAGCAGCAGGACTATTCGGAATCACAGAATCTATTAGGTTTGGCAGTGCTGGGGTTAAGGGAAAGGTTTCCCCACTTTGAAACATCTGTTGGCCAAAATTTGGAGGAATAGAAAGGGTTCTTTGGCTTCCATTTTGGTCTTGTACTTCAACTGTTTTTACAGAACGCAAAAGCAAAAGACGATTCACATCCATCATGTTTTCCAGCGGTTTGCCATCTACCGATAAGACATAATCTCCTGGTTGAAAGCCAACCGAAGTAGCCAAAGGTGAGGGAGAAAGTCCATTGGGTATTTCAGCTATTCCCAAGGTGGATTTTCCCCATACAAACAACACCATCATATAGATTAAAAATCCAAGAATGAGGTTAACGGTTACCCCTCCCAGCATGATGATGAGGCGTTGCCAGGCTGGTTTAGAACGAAACTCCCAAGGCTGTGGGGGAGCTTTCATTTGTTCTGTGTCCATGCTTTCATCAATCATCCCAGAAATTTTAACGTAGCCACCCAAAGGCAACCAGCCGATGCCATAGACGGTATCGCCAATTTTTTTCTTAAACAAAGCGAATTTTACATCAAAAAAGAGAAAAAACTTCTCTACTCGGGTTTTGAATATCCGGGCAGGAATGAAATGCCCCAACTCATGTAGGATAATCAAAATAGATAAACTAAGTAGGAGTTGTATGGCTTTAATAAAAAATGGACTCATAGCATATAAATTGTGGCAAAAGTAGCACTTTCGAAGGCATAAAAAAAATGAAGGAAGTAGCAGCCAGAAATCTTTAACATTTTCAAAAGGTTCTTTTTCTAAATCCTTATTTTTGTAGTGATTATTTCATGAAAGCTTTCTACCAAAAATACCGTTTGTTTATTCTCTCTTTGGGGTCTGTTTCAGGGGTCACCTTACTCTTGTTTTATCAAGCCTTAAAACCCGAAAGACGATTGCCCATATATCAGCCCGCTATGGTGAACTATGAATTGGTGGACAGCACCTTGCAACATCAAAAAAAATTCCATCGTATTGCCAATTTTAGTTTGCAAAATCAAAATGGGGAGTTGATTACCCAAGCCAATTATCAAGAAAAAATTTATGTAGCCGATTTTTTCTTCACCACCTGTCCCACTATTTGCCCAATAATGACCAAAAATATGGCTGCGGTGCAAGAGGCTTTTCTCAATGATCCACAAGTTATGCTTCTCTCCCATAGCGTTACTCCCCAAATTGACTCGGTGGCACAATTAAAAAAATATGCCCTCGAAAAAGGGGTAAAAGATCAAAAATGGAACTTGGTTACGGGTGATAAAAAACAAATCTACCGCCTAGCAAGAAAATCCTATTTAGCCGTTAAAGAAGACGGGAACGGAGGTCCTTATGATATGATTCATACAGAAAACTTTATTTTGGTAGACCCCGAAAAGCGCATTAGAGGATTTTATGACGGCACCAACCCAGACGAAATTCAAACCCTTTTAGAAGACATTGCACTTTTGAAAAAGGAATATCCTCGCTAATATTTAATGATAACTTTTTTTGTGTGGAGAAGCTGCTTTTGCTTACTTTTGTTCTTTAAAATGATTCTAAATAATGGTTTCCTTAGATACTTTAGAACATGGTCAATCAGGTCATATTGAGCATATCAATACCGATGATTTGCCCCTAAAACTCATCGAAATGGGCTGCTTGCCCGGAAACTCCATTGCCTTGATTCAAAAAGCCCCTTTTAGTGATCCGCTCTACATTAAAATAGATGATTCCTATTTAGCCATTAGAAAAGAAATAGCCCAACACATTTTTGTGCAACTCAACTAGTCTATGGCCAAAACCCTCAATGTTGCCCTTTTAGGGAATCCTAATACCGGAAAAACATCGGTATTCAATCAACTCACAGGGCTCAACCAAAAAGTGGGTAACTATCCTGGCATTACAGTAGAAAAAAAAGAAGGAAATTGCCGACTGGATCGCTACACCAAGGCCCACATCATAGATTTGCCCGGCACCTACAGTCTCAATGCCTCCTCCATGGATGAGAGTGTGGTGATTGAATTGCTCCTAAATAAGAACGACAAAGACTTTCCCGATGTGGCGGTGGTGATTACCGATGTAGAAAATCTAAAGCGCAATTTGTTGTTGTTTACCCAAATCAAAGACCTTGAAATTCCAACGCTTTTGGTCATCAATATGTCGGATCAAATGAAACGAAAAGGCATTGAAATTGACCTACCCAAAATGGAAGCCCTGCTCGACACCAAAGTGGTGCTCACCAGCACGCGCCAAAGCAAAGGAATTGAACAGCTTAAAAAGGAGTTGTTGGACTATCGAAAACTTTCTGCTCGGCCTTGTTTGGAGGTGGCTCAAATTGACCCAGACTATTTTGAAAGTTTGCAAAAAACCTTTCCCAATCAATCCCTTTATAAATTGTGGTTGGTCATCACTCAAGACGTTAACTTTTCTAAACTGGATCGGCAACGGGTTTCAGATGCCGCTGCATTTAAAACACAATCTGAAAATGTGCTTAAAAAAATGCAGCAAAAAGAAACCATTAAGCGCTATCAATTCATCAATGGAGTTTTAAAAGAAAGCTATAATGTTAATAGAGAAATTGCCACCGATTTTCGTAGTCGCTTAGACCGTATTTTGATTCATAAGGTATGGGGATATTTGATTTTCTTTTTGATTTTGCTCACCATTTTTCAAGCCATTTTTGATTGGAGCAGCATTCCCATGGACGCAATTGACTCCTTTTTTGTGGGGTTAAGTGAAAGTGTAAAAGACCAATTGCCTCCGGGGATTTTTACAGCCCTGCTTTCAGAAGGCATACTTCCAGGCTTAGGAGGTATTGTGATTTTTATTCCCCAAATTGCTTTTTTGTTCTTTTTTATTGCCCTGCTAGAAGAGTCAGGCTATATGAGTAGAGTGGTGTTTTTGATGGACCGAGGTTTGCGCCGATTTGGCCTAAGCGGCAAGAGTGTAATTCCACTCATTTCAGGAACAGCCTGTGCCATTCCAGCAGTGATGGCCACCCGCAATATTGAAAATTGGAAAGAACGACTCATCACCATATTAGTAACCCCCTTCACCACCTGTTCGGCTCGGTTGCCGGTCTATTCCATTTTAATTGCCTTGGTGATTCCCCAAGGACGCTTTTTAGGAATGAACTACAAAGGGCTCACCCTTATGGCACTCTATTTACTCGGATTTGGAATGGCCCTCTTGGCGGCCCTACTGTTAAGCAAAACACTACCTATTCGGTCTAAAAGTTATTTTGTGGTTGAAATGCCCAACTATAAATTGCCTTTGCTAAAAAACGTAGGCCTAACCGTTTGGGAAAAAACCCGCAGTTTTGTGACCGAAGCTGGAAAAATCATCATGGCCATTTCTATCTTACTCTGGATTTTGGCCTCCTATGGCCCTGGAGAACCTTTCCAAAACGCAGAACAAATCATTGCCTCTCAGCATCCCGAATTAGAGGGGGAAGCCAAAACGCAAAAAATTAATGCCTTCAAACTGGAGCATTCCTATATTGGTCTATTAGGCAAATCCATAGAACCGGCCATTACTCCCTTAGGCTATGATTGGAAAATTGGTATTGCCCTCATTGCCTCTTTTGCCGCACGTGAAGTTTTTGTGGGCACTTTGGCGACCATCTATAATGTAGAAAATGATGCCGATCAAACCATCAAAAACAGGATGGCTTTGGAAACCAATGCCCAAGGCGCACCCCTATTTAATGTAGCTTCAGGTATTTCGCTCATGTTGTTTTATGCCTTTGCCATGCAGTGTATGAGCACCTTAGCCATTGTTAAAAAAGAAACTAACAGTTGGAAATGGCCCTTGCTTCAACTTTTTTTTATGACCATTTTGGCTTATCTTTCGGCTTTTGCTAGTTATCAAATTCTCAGCTAATGAACGCGCCACTCCAAACCGTTTTAGTTGTATTAGCCGCCCTCGGAGCTGTGGCCTATTTACTTAGAAAATTTGTTTTAAAATCTCCTGCCAAAAAAGGTAATTGCGCTTCCGATTGCAACTGCCACTAAACATTTTTTAATTCTTTATCCCATCCTCTCTCCAATTTTAAAAAAAAGGCTATCTTTCTGTCACTAAACAAAACGAATTTAAACATGACAAACAGTAAAAGACTTTTTTACGGTAGTTGTTTTGCACTCATCACAACGGCCTTTTCTTTTAGCATTCGTGCCGGAATTTTACCCCAGTTAGGAGAAGAATTTCAGCTCAATGCACAACAACTAGGGTTCATTAACTCCATGTGGTTTTTAGGATTTCCCATCTCCATGATCTTGGGAGGGCTTTTCTATCACACCATTGGACCCAAACGCATCATGCAGTTTGCTTTCTTTACACACACCTTAGGGATCATCCTCACTATCTATTCTGGGGGTTATGTAGGCCTACTCCTGTCCACCCTATTAATTGGAATTGGAAACGGCTGCACCGAAGCTGCTTGTAATCCAATGATAGCCGACGCCTATGAAGGCAAGCAAATGAATACCTTGCTCAATCGTTTTCATATGTGGTTTCCAGGCGGAATTGTGATTGGAAGTTTGGTGTCTAAATTTATGACCGATGCCGCACTTGGCTGGCAAACACAAATTTGGATCATCATGATTCCAACACTCATTTATGCCTATTTGTTTATGGGGCAAGAATTTCCAAAACCAAAAGTACAAGCAGCTACTTCTGTAGCAGAGAACTTCAAGGCCATGGCCTCGCCCATCTATATTTTTATTTTGGCCTGTATGGCACTCACAGCCATTTCAGAATTTGGCCCTCAACAATGGACTAGTTTGATTATGGCCAACAGTGGTGCGCAACCCATGGTAATTCTCGCTTTAGTCACCGGATTGATGGCCGTAGGACGCTATTTTGGAGGTGATATGGTGCACCGTTTAGACCAAACAGGGGTGCTTTTAGGCTCTGCTGTTTTAGCCGCCATTGGCATCTTTTTATTTAGCACCCAAACAGGTTCTATGATTTATGTGGCTGCCATTTTCTTTGCTTTGGGCATTTGCTACTTCTGGCCCAATATGATTGGTTTTGTAGCCGAAAAAATTCCTGCCAGTGGTGCTTTAGGAATGTCTATTGTAGGAGGTATGGGCATGTTTTCAACCTCTATATTCCAACCCATTATTGGCGGTTGGATTGATGCTTCAAGAGAAACCCAAAGTGCTATGGGACTCGCCGGTGAAGCCCTCGAATTGGCTGCAGGGCAGCAAACCCTTACCTATATGATTAGCTTTCCGGGCATTTTAATTGTGCTCTTCACCATTTTATATTTTTGGCAGAAGAAAGCACAACCAGCTGTTGCTTAAATCGAATATAGGATTTAGTAAAAAAGCCACCGGAAAGGTGGCTTTTTTTTAGGCGTTCATCAAGCTTTCAATTTCCGCAACTTCAATAGGAATATGGGCCATTAAATTGAGAGGTTCTCCCGTGGGCTGAATCACTACATCGTCTTCTAGGCGCACCCCAAAGCCTTCTTCGGGGATATAAATGCCGGGCTCTACCGTAAACACCATATAGGCTTGCATAGGCAAGTGTAGCAATCCATAATCGTGGGTGTCGAGGCCCATGTGGTGGGAGGTGCCGTGCATAAAATATTTTTTGTAGGCAGGTTGGGCTGCACTTTCGTTTTGCACATCGGCTTTGTCTAAAAGTCCTAGGCCTATCAATTCAGCGGTCATAATTTTGCCTACTTCTTTGTGATATTCTTTCCAAATTGTGCCGGGAACCAAAAGTTTAGTGGCTTCATTTTTCACTCTTAAAACAGCCTCATAAACCGCTTTTTGCCGAGCTGAAAACACCCCAGAAACAGGAATGGTTCGGGTCATGTCACTCGCATAATTGCCATATTCGGCCGCCACATCGAGCAACACCAAATCGCCAGCGGCACAGGCTTGATTGTTTTGGGTGTAGTGCAAAACATTGTTGTTTTTGCCCGAGGCAATAATGGGTTGATAGGCAAATCCTTTAGACCGGTTCTTAATAAATTCATGCACCAAGGCTGCCTCAATTTCATATTCCCACACACCGGGTTTAACAAGGTTCAACACCCGCTCAAATCCCTTGGCAGTAATGTTGCAGGCCCGTTGAATTTGATCAATTTCTTCGGGTGCTTTTACCGCTCTTAGCTGCTGCAAAATAGGATTGCTCTTGGCCACTCCGTGTGCCGGATATTTTTGTTGACACCAAGCAATAAAACGATCCTCTCGGGTTTGGGTTTCAACATTTTGGCGGTAGTGTTCATTGGTGTTAAAATAAAACCGATCACAATGGGAGCTCAATTCTTGAAACACTTGTTCAAAAGCAGAAAGCCAATAAACAGTTTGAATTCCACTGCGTTCTGTAGCCTCTTGTTTGGTGAGTTTTGCTCCTTCCCAAACAGCAATATGAGCGTTGGTTTCTTTCACAAATAAAATTTCACGCTGCTGTTCATCCACAGCGTCTGGAAAAAGCAGCAAAATGGTTTCTTCTTGGTCAATGCCCGACAAATAGAACAAATCGCGGTGTTGGGCAAAGGGCAAGGTGCTGTCTGCACTCACCGGATAGATATCGTTGGAGTTAAAAACCGCCAAACTATTGGGTTGCATCGCTTTGGCAAAGGCCTTTCTGTTGTTTTGATAAAAGGAGGCGGGTAGGGGGTCGTATCGCATGATTTTTTATATATTTTAAGCTTCTTGTTTTTTATTTAAAAGCAGCTTTTTTTGTTTGAAGATTAGCGTAAAGATATTTAAAAAACAAGCAAAACGTAAAACCGTTTAATTCTTCCTCAATTCTCCCATAAAATTTGGTTTGCAGTTTGCTAAAAGGCCTTTATAGCTTAACTTTGCCAGAACAATTGAATTTGACTTTATGAGTACAACCTCCAGCTCCATTGGACGAAAAGTGGCCATGGCCCTTTCAGGATTGTTTTTGATTCTCTTTTTGACACAACATTTTGTGATTAACATCACCTCTGTTTTCAGTGCTACAACATTCAATGCTTTATCGCATTTTATGGGGAACAATGCCCTAGTGCAATTTGTTTTGCAACCCCTTCTAATTGCAGGTGTTTTATTTCATTTTGTTATGGGCTTTGTGTTGGAAACCCAAAACCGAAAGGCTCGAAGTTTAGGCTATGGTGCCTATAAAGGTGCTGCCAATGCCAGTTGGGTGTCGCGCAATATGTTGCTTTCTGGAGCGGTTATATTGTCTTTTTTAAGCCTTCATTTTTATGATTTTTGGATTCCAGAAATGGACTATAAATACATTGAAGTTCTTCCGCTAGATCCCGATCGCTATCATGGTGAAACCGTGCATAAATTTGAAAGCCCGGTGCGCGTTGCACTCTATGTGCTTTCATTTGTTTTTCTAGCATTACACCTTTCGCACGGATTCAATTCTTCCTTTCAATCGATGGGATTAAACAATAAATATACGAAGGCTCTTAAGGGGTTTACTAAAGTTTTTGCTTTTGGTATTCCGTTAGGATTTGTCTTCATTGCATTATATCATCATTTAACCGCATTTTAATATGGCGCTAGATTCTAAAATACCTTCCGGTTCGTTAGCCGAAAAGTGGACCAAACACAAAAGCAACATCAATTTGGTGAGTCCGGCCAACAAACGGCTCATTGATGTCATTGTGGTGGGCACCGGTTTGGCTGGAGCCTCTGCTTCTGCTACCCTGGCTGAATTGGGCTACAATGTTAAAACATTTTGCTTTCAAGATTCACCTCGCAGAGCCCACTCCATTGCAGCTCAAGGGGGCATTAATGCGGCTAAAAATTATCAAGGAGATGGCGACTCTACCTATCGCCTTTTTTATGACACCATTAAGGGAGGAGACTACCGCTCAAGAGAAGCCAATGTATATCGATTGGCGGAAGTGTCGGCCAATATCATTGACCAATGTGTGGCGCAAGGAGTGCCTTTTGCCCGTGATTATGGAGGCCTTTTAGACAATCGCTCTTTTGGAGGGGTGTTGGTTTCCCGAACCTTTTATGCCAAAGGGCAAACCGGCCAGCAATTGCTTCTGGGGGCCTATTCGGCCATGAACCGCCAAATTGGAAGAGGTAAAATTAAAATGTACAACCGCCATGAAATGATGGATATAGTGGTAGTGGACGGTAAAGCTCGAGGCATCATTGCTCGAAATTTAGTGAACGGAAAACTAGAACGCCACAGCGCCCATGCCGTGGTGATCGCCTCCGGGGGCTACGGTAATGTGTTTTTTCTTTCTACCAATGCCATGGGAAGCAATGTATCGGCAGCTTGGAAAATTCACAAAAAGGGAGCCTATTTTGCCAACCCTTGTTTTACACAAATTCATCCCACTTGCATTCCCGTTTCTGGTGATCATCAATCTAAACTGACTTTGATGTCAGAATCGCTTCGCAATGACGGACGTATTTGGGTGCCTAAAAAATTAGAAGACGTAAAAGCTATTCGAGAAGGGCAATTAAAACCTACCCAAATAGCCGAAGAAGATCGTGATTATTATTTAGAGAGACGCTATCCTGCCTTTGGAAACTTGGTGCCTCGAGACGTGGCCTCCAGAGCGGCCAAAGAGCGTTGCGATGCCGGGTTTGGAGTCAATAAAACAGGAGAGGCTGTTTATCTTGATTTTGCAGCGGCCATTGTGCGCTATGGCAAAGAGCAAGCGCACGTTAAAGGGCTAGACGAAAACAACGAAGCCTTAGTTAAAAAGCTAGGTCAAGAGGTTATTCGAGCCAAATATGGAAACCTGTTCCAGATGTACGAAAAAATTGTGGATCAAAATCCGTATGAAACTCCCATGATGATTTATCCCGCCGTGCATTATACTATGGGTGGCGTTTGGGTGGACTACAATTTGATGACAACCATTCCGGGTTGCTATGCCATTGGAGAAGCTAATTTTTCTGATCATGGGGCCAACCGTTTGGGCGCTTCTGCGCTCATGCAAGGTTTAGCCGATGGCTATTTTGTGTTGCCCTACACCATTGGCGACTATTTGTCAAACGACATCCGCACCGGAGCCATAGACACCAACCTGCCCGAATTTGTAGAAGCCGAAAAAGCAGTTAAAGACCAGTTAGAGGCTTTCATCAATAACAAGGGTACGAATTCGGTGGACTACTACCACAAGAAGTTAGGTAAAATTATGTGGAACAAATGTGGCATGTCTCGCAATGAAAAAGGACTTAAAGAAGCCATTAAAGAAATTAAGGCCTTACGGGAAGATTTTTATAAAAACGTAAACGTGCCTGGCACCACAAATGAGTTTAACGAACAATTGGCCAAAGCAACACGGGTAGCCGACTTTTTAGAATTAGGGGAGCTTTTTGCTAAAGATGCCCTAGAGCGAACCGAATCTTGCGGAGGGCATTTTAGAGAAGAATCACAAACTCCAGAAGGAGAAGCCCTGCGAGATGATGCCGGATTTACATTTGTCTCGGCTTGGGAATATCAAGGAGAACCAGCTAAAGCCAAACTCCATAAGGAGGCATTAAACTATGAAGAAATTGAGGTTAAAACCCGATCGTATAAATAAGTCAAACAAAAGGCAAAGCACGATCTTTTTTAACAGCTAACAAACTAGAGTATGAAGTTGACATTAAAAATTTGGCGACAAGCCAACACAAACGCAAAAGGAACCTTTGAAACTTATCCCCTTGAAAATGTTTCTCCCGACATGTCTTTTTTAGAAATGATGGACGTGCTCAACGAACAATTGATGGCGCAAGGCATAGACCCCGTGGCATTTGATCACGATTGCCGAGAAGGCATTTGCGGGATGTGTTCTATGTTTATCAACGGAGAAGCCCATGGTCCAGACCGTTTAGTGACCACTTGTCAATTGCATATGCGTAAGTTTAAAGACGGTGAAACGATTACCATAGAACCTTTTAGAGCCAATGCCTTTCCGGTGATTAAAGACTTGGCTGTTGACCGTTCCGCCTTTGACCGCATTCAACAAGCAGGAGGATTTGTGAGTGTGAATACATCTGGAAATACACAAGATGCCAATGCCCTTCCCATAGACAAACACGATGCCGATAAGGCCTTTGATGCCGCCACTTGTATTGGATGTGGGGCCTGTGTGGCCACTTGTAAAAACGCTTCGGCCATGTTGTTTGTTTCCGCTAAAGTGTCTCAATATGCGCTCTTGCCGCAAGGCAAAGTAGAAGCCACAGACCGGGTTCTCAATATGGTTAAACAAATGGATGAGGAAGGTTTTGGCAATTGTACCAATACTGGCGCTTGCGAAGTGGAATGCCCTAAAGGTATTTCCTTAGAGAATATCGCCCGAATGAACAGAGAATATCTTTCGGCAAGTTTAAAGGGATAAGAGCCTTATATTTCGACACCTATTCTCTTACCACTAACTCAAGTTTCTAAATTCACCTCCTTTATTGAGGTTGAAAACTGAAAAGTTTTAGAAGGTATCTCTTCTCAACTGTAGGTTGTTTGGTGCTCTACCCTAGAAAAAGCCACCCCTTTTTTATTAATCCCCAAGAGAAAGGCTTAATTTTAAGACGCCATATGGAAGCAACTGCAACAAATCAATTAGAAGCCCTTCGGGTAGTATTATGTCAAACCGATCCGTTTTGGCAGCAAGCCGAAAAAAATAGAGTTGCCCTCACCAGTCAAATAGAAGCGGTTGGTCCCACAGCCGATGTGGTGGTGCTACCGGAAATGTTTACCACCGGATTTTCTATGGCTCCCAGTAAATTGGCCGAGCCCATGACCGGCCCCACCGTGCAGTGGATGCAAGCGTTGGCCAATCAATACAACACCGTATTGGCGGGTAGCCTAATCATTGTAGAAGAAGGATTTTTTTACAACCGTTTTGTATGGGTAGCACCGCATGCTTCCCCTGCCTATTATGACAAACGACACGGATTTACGCTAGCAGGCGAACATCTGAAATACAAGGCAGGAGAAAACGATGGCTTGGTGACCTATCGGGGATGGAAAATCTGCCTACGGATTTGCTATGATTTGCGTTTTCCGGTGTGGTGTCGCAACACCCAAGACTATGATCTCTTGTTGTTTGTTGGCAACTGGCCGCTCCCACGCATGCAAGCTTGGGATGCCCTCCTAAAGGCGCGCGCCATAGAAAACATGAGCTATTGTTGTGGGGTAAACATAGTGGGCCAAGACCCAAAAGGAAATCAATATAGAGGTCATTCTGCGGCCTATGATGCCTTGGGCAATTGCCTCACCGAACCTTTGGTAGAAACCGCCACCGCTCTAGAAGTTACTCTAGATTTTCAGGCACAGCAAGCACTTCGGAAACAGTTCCGATTTTTAGCAGATCGCGATAGTTTTGAGCTACATTAAACGTTTCGTTTAAATCCCAATTGGCCCGCAACTCTATGGTTCTAGCGTTTAGGGTGAGCGGGTCTAATAGATAAATTACTGGCTCTGGCTGAAGTTTTTCTAAATAATTTCCCGTATCCCATTGTTTATTGCCGTTCACATCTTTGATTAAACGCAAATAATAGGTGCCGGCATCTAATAATGGAAATTCATAAATACCTCTTGGGTTAGGGGTGTCATAAAACCTTTTTACTTTTAGAGAATTGTCTAAAAGTTGTAAAATAAAAGGCTCTGGATCGTCATATTGCAAGCGTACGAATATATTGCCGTAGTCTTCAATTTTTTTAGTGGTGATCCGAAAATTGAGCGTATCATTGGTGTTACCCATAAAATCGGTGAGCGCCTCAGGGAAAAGGTTGATGGTATAGCTGTCATTGGGTAAGACTTTAAATTTTAAAGAAACATCATCATAGTTTTTGCCTATTTTCAAAGCGACAGGCAATGGAATAGAATCTTTTCCAAATACTTCTATCTTGGTGCTGTCGGAAGCTATTAAGGGTAAATTGGAGGCTAAGAAATACGTGTCTGTTAGCCCTAAATTTCCCTTTGTTTTGGCACTCACCACCAAAGAATCGGGTAGCGGTTCGGCGTTAAAATAAACCGTTTTGGTTAAAATTGTATCACGAACAGGAAAATCAAATTGGAGTGAGTCTAGTGTGGCTCCTTTAAACCAAAAGTTGAGCGAGTCGCGTTTTTCATTGCGGTTCACGAGGTAGGAAAAGCCTTCGGGCAAGGGACTTTTAATATCAAATTTTTGCTCTTCAAAATCTCCATAATAGCCTAAATAGACATGATGATCGTTTACATAGACCGGGTCTGCCCAGGCAAAATCCCTTTTTTCTTTAAACAGTTTGAGGGTTACCAAACTATCGGTGGGTAGGGTGATGGGCGTTGACAAAAAGGCAATTTTATCGGCATTTTGATTAAACAAATAATTGCTTCCCACATCTTGAAGGGCAATGAGTTCATAGCGTCCGGCACGTAAGTTTTGAAACTCAAAAAGGAGCGTGTCTAAGGTGTTTGTAACATAAAACGGTTTTTGGGTGTAGATGGTAGAATCTGTATGGGTGCTGTCTATTGGATAGAGTTGAAGGGATATAAATCGCTCAGTATCTTTTTCAAAAGCGTCAAATACCCTCCCCTTTAGCGTTAACGAATCAATTTCAGCACCAGTAGAAAGAATATAGGTGAAAAAAGGTAAGGGGTTCGATTCGTTAAAATCGACAATGCTCTCGCCAAAATTAAAAGTATAAGTAGTATTGTTTCTAAGGGTGTCTTTTAAGACAATGGTCACTTTTTTAGCTGCTCCGGTTTGGGGATAAACCGTATATTGATCACGCTCCAAGGGAGGCGAAATAATCAATTGTTTAGACAAATCTTTGAGGGAAATATACTCGTCAAAAGTTAGGCGTATTTCATTTTTGTCAAAATTAACCGTTTTCATTTTAGGGGAGGCGTTAATAAGCCTAGGGGGAATAGAATCTTTAGACCCTCCGGTGGGGCTACCGGGTTTGGCACACTGCACCAATAAGAGCAAGAGCCACAGTGCGAAAACGGTAGAGACAATTTTCATGCCTACAAAATAACACAATATTGTAGTTAGAACCTATAGCCAACCACGGCAATACTCAATTTAATTTTAGAATGGAGCAAAAGGGCTTGCGCACATGCCGTGAGGGTAGCCCCGGTGGTGACCACATCATCCACCAATAAAAAATGACCGGTCTGCCCTCTTATGGCGTCTTGAGGCACAAAAGCATTTTTGATGATTTTCCAGCGGTTACCTTGGTTGGCAAGGGCTAAGGGGGGTGTATAGACAGCCCGAGCTAAAAACTCAGAACACAGCGGTTTTTGAATAACGTCACCTAAGGCTTTGGCAATAAGCTCCGCTTGGTTGTAGCCCCGTTCCCGTTTTCGTTTAGGATGCAAAGGCACCGGAATGATGCCATCTAGGGGTTTAAAATAGGGACTCGTTTGTAGGGCCGCTCCCATCCACCGGCCCAAATAGTGCCCCACTTTGGGTTGGTTTTTATATTTGAGTTGATGCACCAATTCTGCCACCAATCCCTCTTTTTGAAAATAGCTTAGGGCAGCAGCATGCTGAATGGGCAAGTGCGACACCAATTCTTGTTGCAACACATTTTGAGCCTGTTTAAAATGATCGGTGAATGGCATAGCCACAAAGCATGGGGTGCAAAGCCCTCGCTCGTTGGGACTGAGATATTGCTTACAACCCAAACAAAGACGAGGAAAAATAAAATCAAGCAAACCTTGAAAAACAGCAGAATGGTTTTTTTTCATGGAAAATCATTGAGCACCTTTTAAAGATAGCAAAAAGGATTATTTTTGCGACATGAACAATCCAGCAGATCAGTTTAAAAAAGTCATTTCGCACGCCAAAGAATATGGCTTTATTTTTCCTTCTAGTGAAATATACGATGGCTTAAGTGCCGTTTATGATTATGGCCAAAATGGAGTGGCCCTAAAAAACAATATTAGAGACTATTGGTGGAAAGCCATGGTGCAACTCAACGACAATATAGTGGGGTTAGATGCAGCCATTTTTATGCACCCCACCACCTGGAAAGCCTCCGGCCATGTGGATGCTTTTAACGACCCCCTCATAGACAACAAAGATTCTAAAAAGCGCTACCGCGCTGATGTATTGATTGAAGATCATGTAGCCAAAATTGAAGCCAAAATTGAAAAAGAAGTGGCCAAGGCAGCCAAACGCTTTGGTGACGCTTTTGATAAAGACCAATTTTTAGCTACCAATCCACGTGTGTTGGGCTATCAAGAAAAAGCAGCCGACATTCTAAAGCGAATGGGACAGGCCCTAGAGCAAGAAAAGTTAGCCGACGTTAAAGCCCTCATAGAAGAACTGGAAATTAGCTGTCCGGAATCAGGTTCGCGTAATTGGACAGATGTAAAGCAGTTCAATCTTATGTTTGGCACCAAATTAGGAGCTAGCGCCGATACAGCCATGGATTTGTTTTTAAGACCCGAAACGGCCCAAGGTATTTTTGTTAATTTTTTAAATGTTCAAAAAACCGGGCGTATGAAATTGCCTTTTGGCATTGCCCAAACCGGAAAGGCCTTTCGCAATGAAATTGTGGCCCGACAATTTATTTTTAGAATGCGTGAATTTGAGCAAATGGAAATGCAGTTTTTCATTCCCCCGGGCAGTCAAAAAGAATGGTATGCGCATTGGAAAGAACAACGCCTCAAATGGCACTTGGCACTCCATATGGGCGAAGACAACTACCGCTTCCACGATCATGATAAATTGGCCCACTATGCCGATGCAGCTTGCGATATCGAATTTAAATTTCCCTTCGGGTTTAAAGAATTAGAAGGGATTCACTCCCGCACTGATTTCGATTTAGGAAACCACCAACAATATAGCGGTAAAAAACTGCTTTATTTTGACCCCGAGCGCAACGAAAACTACACGCCCTATGTGTTGGAGACCTCCATTGGATTAGACCGTATGTTTTTGGCTGTCTTTTCGCATGCGTTACAAGAAGAAGCTCTAGACAACGACACAACACGAGTTGTTTTAAAAATCCCACCATTTTTAGCGCCTACTAAAGTAGCTGTACTTCCTTTGGTTAAAAAGGACGGCTTGCCCGATGTGGCCAAAGATCTTGTTAATAGGCTCAAGTGGGATCACACGGTTGCTTATGATGAAAAAGATGCTGTGGGTAGACGCTATAGAAGACAAGATGCACTTGGAACTCCATTTTGCATTACTGTAGACCATCAGACTTTAGAAGACCGAACCGTGACCCTTAGAGACCGAGATAGCATGGAACAGCAGCGTGTGGCAATTGATGCCCTAGCGGCTCTTTTGGAAGAAAAGGTATCCATTACCTCCGTTTTAAAACGGCTTTAAGAAAGAGGGAGTTAACGGTTCAAGATAAGTTTTCATAACAGTTAGGTTTTTTTATCTTCGTAAAAAACTCAACTTGAAAATACTTTCGTATAACGTAAACGGTATTAGAGCTGCCCTAAATAAGGGTTTTGCCAATTGGCTTCAAGCAGCCGACCCAGATGTGATTTGCATTCAAGAAACCAAAGCCTTGAGAGAACAAGTGGAGGTGGGCCTATTGGAAGCTCTAGGCTATCACCACTATTGGTTTTCTGCCCAAAAAAAGGGCTATAGCGGGGTGGCGATTTTTTCAAAAAAAGAACCCCAGCACCTAGCCTATGGCACTGGAATAGAATCTATAGACCAAGAAGGAAGAGTGCTTCGAGCCGATTTTGAGCAATGTTCCATAATGAGCCTTTACCTTCCCTCGGGAACCAATGTAGATCGTTTGGAGCACAAATTCAATTTTATGGACCTTTTTCAAGAGTATATAGATGAGCTTAAAAAAGAGTTTCCCAAATTGGTCATTTGTGGCGACTATAACATTTGCCATGAGGCCATAGATATTCACGATCCGGTGCGCAATAAAAATGTATCGGGTTTTCTCCCCGAAGAACGAGCGTGGTTAGATCAATTTATCAAACGTGGCTTTGTAGATAGCTTTCGTTTGCTCAATCCGCAACCCCATCAATACAGTTGGTGGAGCTATAGAGCCAATGCCAGAAACAACAACAAAGGCTGGCGCATTGACTATGCTTTGGTGGCTGAACCTTTAAAAAAGAATATTCATAGAGCCTATCTTTTGCCTGAGGCCAAACACTCTGACCATTGTCCTGTTGGAGTAGAATTAAAATTTTAACCTATGACTCAAAAATTTAGTTTACTAGCGGCTTTGATCCTTGTGTTACAAGGCTGCGTATCGTCTCGTGTTTTTAATGATTTAGAAGAACGTTATGCCCAACTCAAATTAGAATTTGAAGATCTTACCCAAAAAAAAGACAGTTTGCAACAAGCGGCTGTGCACTGGCAACAAGAAAGCGATTCTTTAGGACAGCTTTTAGCACAAACACAGTCTCGTTTAAAACTTTTAGACAAAGCTCATCAGCAGTTGCAACAACAATATGCACTTTTAGAAAAAAGTAGTGATAGTTCCATTCAAAAGGCTTTAAAAGAAAACAGTCAATTGTTGCAAACCATAGAAGAAAAGCAACAGCAACTGGAAGGAAGAACCCAACGAATAACGGAATTAGAATCTCTAATGCAAGCCCAAGAAGCCTCCTTAAATTCACTTAAACAACGCCTTTCAGATGCTTTGTTAAATTTTGAAGGGAAAGGCCTCACCGTGGAGCAGCGCAATGGAAAAGTTTATGTGTCTATGCAAAACAAATTGTTGTTTCGCTCTGGGCAATGGCAGGTGGGCACAGAGGGCAAACAGGCTTTGCAACAATTGGCACAAGTTTTGGCTGAAAACCCCGACATAGCCGTTCTTATTGAAGGCCATACAGACAATGTGCCCTATCAAGGCAAAGGGCCTTTGGAAGGCAATTGGGATTTATCAACCAAAAGAGCCACGGCAGTGGTAAACCTGCTTTTGAAAAACAGTCAGGTGCTCCCTCAGAATTTAACGGCTGCTGGAAGGAGTGAATACCTGCCTATTGGGCCCAACAGCTCCTCCGAAGGCAGAGCCGCCAACAGACGAATAGAAGTCATTCTAAGCCCTAATTTAGATGAAATTTCAGCACTATTAAATACTTTTTAAAATATGGATTATAACAATCTTCCCGGCACGGGAATTAAAGTGAGTAAAATATGTTTAGGCACCATGACTTGGGGCAATCAAAACACCGAAGCAGAAGGGCATGAACAAATGGATTATGCCGTAACGAGGGGCATCAATTTTTTCGATACTGCCGAGCTCTATGCAGTGCCTCCTTCAAAAGAAACCCAAGGGGAAACCGAACGCATTATTGGCACTTGGTTTAAAAAAACAGGCCAACGCAAAAACATTGTTTTAGCCACTAAAATTGTGGGTCCTAGAGATTTTACCAAACACATTCGAACGGATTTAAAATACTCTAAAGCCAGTATTGATGAGGCTGTTTATGGAAGTTTAAAACGTATGCAAACCGACTATATTGACCTCTATCAATTGCATTGGCCCGAGCGACCAACCAATTTTTTTGGTGAACGGGGCTATTCCTTCCAAAAAGGAGATGTTTGGGAAGAAAACTTTGAGGAAGTATTAGACGCCCTACAAGAACACGTAAAAAAAGGAACCATTCGCTATGTGGGTTTGTCTAATGAAACCCCCTGGGGCACCATGCGTTTTTTACAGGCATCCGGTCCCAATAGACCTAAAATGATTACCGTTCAAAATCCCTATTCACTTCTCAACAGATTGCCCGAAATAGGATTAGCCGAAATTTGTCATCGTGAGGAGGTGGGCCTTTTGCCCTATTCTCCTTTGGCTTTTGGCACGCTAAGCGGAAAATATAGAAACGGCAACCAACCCCCTAAAAGTAGGTTGACTTTGTTTCCTCACTATGATCGTTATAGCAGTTCGCAATGCAACAATGCCATTGAAGCCTATTATGCTTTAGCCCAAGAACACGGGCTAACGCTCACCGAAATGGCCCTGGCTTTTGTTAACGATAGACCTTTTGTGACCAGCAACATTATTGGAGCCACCACCTTGGAACAACTCAAAGAAAATATTGACAGTGCCGCCGTGCAACTCTCAGAAGAAGTATTAGAAGGCATTGAGGCTATTCACAATCAATATCCCAATCCGGCACCTTAAATTAGTCTAGTTGCAACAACCGTTTGGCATTTTGAGCATAAACTTTTGCTAAAACGCTATTGGAAAGGCCTAAGCCACGAGTGTGAAAATCGTTAACCAACAAAGAGTCTGAACGGCTCAAATAGTCCCAAAGCATTATATAATTGCGTTCTAAATGGGCAATTTCTTGGTTTAATTCTTCCTCAGATTTTGTCCTGGCCTCACTGCTATTGCCATAGTCAGAGCCAAAGAGTATGCGATCTTGATAGCGTTCAAAAAAGGCCTTAACAGTTTGACTGTCCTGACGGGCTAAATCGCCAAAACGGGCTCCCATTTCCACCACTATGTTAGGAAATTGATCTAAACGTTGGGCCACCATAGACACGTCGTGAGACATGCTGCCAAGGTGAGCACATAAGATATTTAGGTCAGGGTTTTTTGCAATCCACCGATCTCGAGCGGCAATAATGGTTTCATAAGAGGGCATTTCCGGAAAATTATAGGCGTGATATTGAGGGTGGTTGGCATAATACTCATAATGAGTTCCTTCCGGATTGAGCGGAAGCCAAGCTTCTCTCGGTTCAGCAATATGAGCCATAACCGGAATATTTTGAGCAGTAAGAAAATCCCAAATGGGCTGTAAACGGGAGTCATCAATTTGGATATAGGCACCCGAAGCATCTTGGGTTACCATTCCAAAATTTTTCCAAACTTTAACCATACGTGCCCCTTGTTCAATTTCCTTTTGCAATTGTGCAATCACTTTTTCAGCAAAATCGGGTTGGTCAATTCCCACTCCAATAAAGGTGGAACACAAATAAAATAAATCAGATTCTTGTTGCGCATGGTCCACATAATTGTTCCAGCTTCGTGAAATTCCATTTTCTTTGGCAATGGCCACGTCTACTAGTGTGGCTTGCATATTCCATTTCTTAAAGAAGGCACTCAGCTGGGGTCTGGGATAGCGAAAGTGCGCATGGATATCAATTTTTGGGACATTGGTTTCGATGGGTGAGTTGCTCTTGGAGGGAGCTCCATTTTTGCAGGCTGTGCTATAGATCAACACAAACAGCAGGAAAATAATTTTTTTCATAAAAAGAAATTTAACAATACTACAAGATAGAAAAAAAAACAAGGTTTTAGAGCACGGCATCTATCAACTGTTGAGTGTAGGGGCTTTTCGGATTTTGATAGAGTTCGTCGGCTTCTTGCATTTCAACGCAAATGCCTTCGTGCATCACCATCACCCGATCGGACATATATTTCACAACAGCTAAATCATGAGAAATAAAGAGATAACTCAAATTTAATTCTTGTTTTAATTGGTTCAAGAGATTGAGCACTTGTGCCTGCACTGAAATGTCGAGTGCTGCTACACATTCATCGCAAATCACCAATTTGGGTTCTGGGGCTAAGGCTCGGGCAATGACCACGCGTTGCCGTTGACCTCCAGAAAGTTCGTGTGGATAACGGTTTAGAAAAGGAGCGCCCAAACCGGTTTGTTCCAATAGCTTAATGACTTTGGCGTGTATTTCTTTTGACGTAAAATGAGGATGGTGCACTTTAAATGCTTCACCCACAGCAACCCCAACTGTCTTTTGAGGATGCAAGGCCGCATAGGGGTCTTGAAAAATAAATTGGATGTCTTTTCGAATGGACTTTATTTTTTGAGCCGTAACAAGATTTCCTTCAAAATGAATGCTCCCTTTTTCGGCAGGGTCTAAATACATTAGGGCTTTGCCTAAAGTCGATTTTCCCGATCCCGAAGCCCCCACTAACCCTAGGGTTTCTCCCGGATAGAGTGAAAAAGAAAAGTTTTTTAGAGTAGGTGTTTTTTTTTGACCCCAGCCAAAGAGGCTATCGTTGGCATGGGTTTTTTCTAAACCCGAAACGGTAAGCAAAGGTTTTTTTTGATACAAGAGTTCGTGTTTTTTACGGCGTTCATTTGGGGAGATGACAAGGGGGTTAAAAGTATCTTTTTCATAATCTTGCAAAGTAGGAAGTTTGCGGTAGCGTTGCTCCATTTTGGGCCGAGCAAAAAGCAATCCTTTGGTATAGGGGTGTTGCGGATTTTCAAAAAGTAATTTGGCCGTGTTAGTTTCTACAATTTTGCCTTTTCTCATCACCATAACCCGTTGGGCAAATTTTTTAACCAAAGCCAAATCATGAGAAATAAACACAATGCTCATCCCGTGTTTTTGTTGCAAGGCCAACAGCAGGTCAAGAATTTCCTTTTGCACAGTCACGTCTAGGGCGGTGGTAGGTTCATCGGCCAAGAGTAAATCGGGTTTGCAGAGCAAGGCCATAGCAATCATCAAACGTTGTTTCTGTCCACCGCTTAGGGCATGAGGATATGCCTTTAAAATGTGTTCTTTGGGATGCAATTGGACTTCTTCCAAGGCTGCCTCAATTTGTTCTTTTTGCTGTTTAGGAGTGAGTGAGCTATGGGTTTGCAATACTTCTTGCAGTTGTTTGCCACACCGCATAGAAGGGTTTAAACTGGATTGGGGTTCTTGAAAAATCATACCTATTTGACGCGTACGAATGTTGCGCCAAGCAGCCTCTGAAAGAGAATTTAGCGGTTGTCCTTTAAACAACATTACGTTCGCCTCAAGCTTTGCTTTTTTGGGTTGAAGCCCAAGAAGAGAAAGGGCGGTTAAAGACTTGCCACTTCCTGATTCTCCTACTATGGCAAGCCGTTCATTGGGCCCTATTTCAAAATGAAGATCATCTAAAAGTTGTTGACCTTCAATGTGTAGTTGAAGGCCAGCAACCTTTATGAGAGGAGGAGTTTGGTGCAATGCATTTTAGTTTAAGAGGCTCCTCTTTATAAATTCATTTTTTTCAATTCACTAACGGCATAGTTGGCTGCTCGAGCTGTCAATGCCATATAGGTGAGTGAAGGGTTTTGTGTGGCGGATGAAGTCATACACGCACCGTCTGTTACAAACACATTGGGCACAGCGTGCAGTTGATTGTGTTTGTTCAATACAGAGGTTTTAGGATCTTTACCCATTCGGGCAGTACCCATCTCATGAATCCCTTTGCCTATTGGGGCATTAGAATCATATACCCGAATGTTTTTACAACCTGCGGCTTCTAACATTTCTGCCGCTTGTACTTTCCAATCTTCTTTCATCAAGCGTTCATTTTCTTTGAACTCAGCATCAAAAACAATAGTGGGCAAACCATAGGCATCAAGTTTGTCATAGTTCAAATACATTCTGTTTTCATGATAAGGTAAAACTTCACCAAAGCCACCCATACCAATTCTCCAACCGCCCGCTTTGAGCATGTTGTCTTTGAACTCTTTACCATAGCCAAATTCTGCAACGGTTTCTGCCCAGTTGCCTCTGCTGGCACCTCCTTGGTAGCCATAGCCGCGTAAAAAGTCAACTCCTTTATCTTGTTTGCCCAAGTTTCTAAAGCGGGGAATGTAGAAACCGTTGGGTCTTCTTCCTGTATAGTATTGATCTTTAAAACCGTCGTATTCTCCTGAGGCACCACTGCCCAATTGGTGATCCATAATGTTGTGCCCTAATTCACCACTATCATTCCCCATACCATTGGGAAAACGATCTGATTTGGATTGCATTAAAATGGCTGCAGAGGCCATAGAAGAAGCACATAAGAATACAATTTTAGCATTAAATTCTAGCACTTCTTTTGTGATGGCATCCACAACTCTCACACCGGTAGCTCTTTGTGTTTTATCGTCATAAAGCACTTCGGCCACAATAGAATCGGGTCTGAGGGTCATGTTTCCAGTTGCTTCTGCGGCAGGAAGGGTAGATGAATTGGAGCTGAAATAGGCTCCAAATGGACAACCTCGGTCACAGCGATTTCTAAATTGACAAGCGGTACGACCTCCTCCTGTTTTGGTGCCTTGGGTGATATGGGCCACACGGCCAATGGTCAACACCCGATCGTCATAGTTAGAAGCAATAGCCTCTTTGAGGTGCGATTCTAAACAATTCAATTCCATGGGAGGTAGAAAAATACTGTCTGGCAATTGGGGAAGGTTTAGGGCTTCACCGCTAATGCCAATGTGTTTTTCAACGTGTTCATACCACGGCTTAATGTCTTTATAGCGAATAGGCCAGTCTACACCTATGCCTTCTCTTGCGTTAGATTCAAAATCTAAATCGCTCCAACGATAGGTTTGGCGACCCCAAATGAGAGAACGACCTCCGACTTGCTTACCTCGAATCCAATCAAAAGGTTTGTCTTCGTCATAGTCGTGTTCGGAATCGTTATTATAAAAATGACGTTTAAATTCGTTAACCCCCCAACGTTTTTGTTTGCTGTAATTTTTTAACACGTCTTGCGGCGTGCTTCCACCATGAGGCACATCCCAAGGGTCGAGGTTCATGGTAGGATAATCTTCAATGTGTTTAACCATCCGCCCTCGTTCTAAGACAAGTGTTTTCAATCCGTTTTCACAGAGTTCTTTGGCAGCCCAGCCACCACTCACTCCAGTTCCCACCACGATAGCATCATAGGTGTTGGAGCCATTATTTTGTATATGCATTACTATAAAAATTTGAAAAAAGATACTGATTTTTTTATTATGAATAGAAGGGATTTAAGGTCTAAAAACTTCCGACTCTTCTAAAATTTTTTGGTTTTGCAGTTTTAAATAGAGTTGCGCAATGGTCAGCACGTCTTTTTCGCAATAGATAATGATGCGCTTCAATTGTTTTTCAACATAATATACATGGGCAATTCGACTACCGTCTATATCATCTTTTGGGGAGGGAATGCCCAAAACATGCGCCATTAATTTAAGAGAAGTATAGTGTTTGTAGTCACCAAAGCGCCAAAGGTGCATGGTGTCAATGTGGGGCACTTCCCAAGGTTTAGCGTCAAAGAGCGCCAGTAGTTTAGGAAGTTTAAGGTTGTGAACGAGCATCCTCCTGGCTATGTAGGGAAAATCAAACTCCTTTCCGTTGTGCGCACAAAGGCGATGCTTAGGGGTGTTAAAATAGTGGTCTAAAAGCGTTTTAAAATCGGTGAGAATTTGTTTTTCATCACCCGAAAAAGTTTTTAGTCGAAATTGACGGGGACTGGTGGCCGTGGTAAAATAGCCTACCGAAAGGCAAACAATTTTTCCAAATTCTGCCCAAATTCCGGCTCGTTCATAAAATTCGGCTGGGCTAAAGTCTTCTTTTCTTTGGTAGGCGGTTTTTTCTTCCCAATATACTTTTTCAAGTGGGGGCATTTGGTCAAAAGTAGCATATTGGGGCACCGTTTCGATGTCAAGAAATAAAATTTTAGAAAGGGGGATTTTAGGGAACATCGGCATTCATTTCAAGGGCTGCTTGCAGATAAACATAAATATCTTCGGTATAGGGATTGTCTTTAATGGCGTCCCCTTTTTTATGTCCCAGCCGCACTACTATTAAGTCTTCTTGCGGAAGCACCATAACATATTGCCCAAGGTGGCCCCGCATCATAAATACGGTTTGATCTTTATAGGTTTCCAGCCACCACCCGTAGCCATATTCTGGACTTTCTACAAAACGCGGCCGAATGGCTTTTGCCACATAGGCTGAGTCGAGGAGTTGCGTTCCGTTCCAATTTCCATATTCTTTAAATAGTTTTCCAAAGCGTGCAAAATCTTGGGCATTGGAGGCCAAACAGCAATAGGCTTTTTCTAATCCTTTTTCAGCACTGTCTACTTGCCAAACTGCTTCTGCTGCTGCACCCATAGGGTTCCAAAACGATTCATAGAGATAGTCGGTTAAAGATTTGCCCGTTGCTCGGGTGAGCACCATGCCTAGCAATTGCGTGGTGCCACTGCTATAGTCAAACTTTTTTCCGGGTTCGGAGTCAATAGGTTGTTGGAGCATAATTTTGGCTAGGTCTTTAACAAAGTAGGCGGCAGTAGTAACCGAAAAGGGAGCGTAGTATTTTTCACTCCATTGTAATCCAGAGGCCATAGAGGCTAGGTCTCCCACGGTTACCTGATCAGCATAGGGCCCTTGAAGCTCTGGAAGAAAATCAATTACCGTTTGATCTAAACTTTCCACATAGCCTTGTTCTATAGCTTTTCCTAAGAGGGCAGCCAACATACTTTTAACCATAGAAAACGAATTGCTTTTAGCGGTTGGGCCATAGTCTTCAAAATAGGTTTCGTGCAACAAACTGTCGTTTTTGATGACCAAAAAAGCTACTGTTCCTGTTTCTTGGTGATAGGCTGTTAAACCGCCATTGACAGGAACCTTGTTGAAAGCTGGGTGTGTGGGCCAAGGTTGTGGGGAGGCTGCAGCCGGAAGGATTCGGGTGTCAAATTTTTTATAATCCTCTAGATAGGCCGTGCTGTGTCCTGTGAGGTAAATTTTTGAAATGGCTCGCAGCAGATAGTCATATTCCGAAACATAAACTAAGCCAAATAAAATAAGGAGGATAAACAGAAATCCCTTTGCAAATTTTTTCATAATTCCAAATATAAGACTAAACTGGCTTAGCCTCTATAACCCTCATGTGTTAACAAGGCTTTTTTATTTGCTAATCCTCCAGAATAGCCCACTAAAGAGCCGTCGCTGCCCACCACTCTATGACAAGGAACAAGAATCAAAATGGGGTTTTTACTAATGGCTCCCGCCACCGCTCGAACCGCTTTGGTGTTGCCATAGCGTTGCGCTATTTTGAGATAGCTAATGGTGCTTCCTTGTGGAATTTCCTTCAAAATGGCCCAAACCTTTTTTTGAAACAGGGTGCCTGAGACTGACAGTTTGAAATTGAAATCGTAGTTTTTGTGCTCAAAGTAAGCCTTCAACTGTTTAACTATTTCTTTTTGAAATAAGGAAGAATAAGGTATTTGTTTTTTCGGTTGTGGAACAAATTTTAAGCTCAATATAGTGTCCTTTTCTGTAGTAATTTCAAGCCATCCTAACGGACTGTTGTATGTGCAACTAATTTGTCCCATATCCTTTGAAATGTTCAATCGCAAGTTTGGTAAAGTTAAACAATTATCTTTTTTTTGAAAAAATGATTTACTTTAACTCACATACATTTTTATGAAAACAAATCGAACCCTAAATTGGCAAGGCGTTATGCCGGCAGTGACTACTCAATTTAATGCTCAAGGCGCTGTGGACATAGATGCCTTTGCAGAAAACTTAACCTTTCAAAAAAAAGCTGGTGTGCATGGATTTATCTTGGGGGGAACCTTGGGAGAAGCCAGTACTCTTACCGCTACCGAGAAAACAGACTTGTTACACACGGCCAAACGTATTGCCGACAAAGCCATTCCCGTAGTGATGAATATTGCCGAGCAATCTACCCAAGAAGCGCTAGCTGCTGCCACTTTGGCCGAGCAGGAGGGAGCAGATGGTCTTATGCTGTTGCCCCCTATGCGCTATAAAGCAACCGATCAAGAAACGGTGTCTTATTTTGCCGAAATAGCACAGCACACCTCGCTGCCAATAATGATATACAACAACCCTGTAGATTATAAAATTGAGGTGACCCTAGAAATGTTTGATCAATTGCAGGCTTTTCAAAATATTGAAGCAGTTAAAGAATCTACTCGAGATACAACTAACATTACGCGTATGCGAAACCGATTTGGAGATCGTTTTCAAATTTTGTGTGGGGTGGACACCCTAGCCATGGAAAGCCTTGTTATGGGAGCAGATGGCTGGGTGGCTGGTTTAGTAGATGCCTATCCAGAAGAGACCGTTGCTATCTATGCATATTGTAAAGCCGGGCACTATGCTGAAGCGCGAGCCATTTTCCGTTGGTTTTTGCCCCTCCTAGAGCTTGATATTTCCCCTCAGTTGGTTCAAAATATCAAGTTGTGTGAAGTGGCTACAGGCCTAGGAACAGGCTATGTGCGCCCGCCACGGCAACCCCTTTCAGGTCTTGAAAAAGAACGCGTTCAACAGATTATTGATCAGGCCATGGCCAGTCGTCCTGACGTGGCAGCCTATAAAAAGTTATTATGATAACAGGAAAAAATTTAATTAAGGGAGAAGCCACCAACAATGAAGGGGGTTCTTCTTTTCGGTGCCTAAATGCAAAGTCTAAAAAACCAATCGCCCCTTTTTTTGAAGAGGCTAATGAGGGTCAAGTGGCTGCTGCCCTAGCTGCTGCAGAAGCGGCTTTTCCTGATTTTGCTCAAACCACTACACAACAGCGTGCCGCTTTGCTCTCCAAAATAAAAGAGACTTTAGCCGCTTCAGAAGAGGGCATACTAGCTCGTTATCAAGAAGAAACAGGCTATCCGGAAGGCAGAGCACAAGGAGAATTTCAACGCACCTTATCCCAAATTCAATCCTTTGTTGATTTGCTAGAAGACGGGAGCTATTTGCAAGTACGTATTCATGCAACAGAAGCTACCCCCGATATCAGAAAGATGCTTTTTCCCTTGGGGCCAATAGCCGTGTTTGGTGCCAGCAATTTTCCCTTGGCCTTTTCCACAGCCGGAGGCGATACCATTTCTGCTTTGGCTGCTGGTTGCCCGGTGTTGTTAAAAGCACACCCCTATCATGCCGGCACTAGCGAGTGGGTGGCACAGTGCATTGTTAAGGCCATTGCCGATTCTGGGCTCCCCCCTGGAATTTTTTCGCACCTCAATGGAGAAAGTCATCACATTGGAGCACAATTGGTTATGCATTCTGCTGTTAAGGGTGTTGGTTTTACGGGAAGTTTTAGAGGAGGAAAAGCCCTCTATGATTTAGCCCAAACAAGGTCAGAACCTATTCCTGTCTTTGCCGAAATGGGGAGTATTAACCCTATTTTTATTTTACCAAATAGACTTCAAAACGATAGTCAATTAGCTACTCAAATTGCCTCTTCCATTGCTTTGGGCTGCGGTCAATTTTGCACCAATCCCGGTTTGGTGGTCATTCAAAGTGAAGCCTCAACCCCTCCCTTTATAGCCGCGCTTCAAGAAGCATTATGGAGTCAAACTCCCAATACGATGGTTCATCCAAATATTGAGGAGCATTATGATAAAAGCTTGAGCCATTTAACACAAGAACCTATTCAATTAACAAGAGCAAAAGATTCTAGTGCGGCCCTTGGGGTAGTTTCAGCGGCCCAATTTATAGAAAAGCCTCAACTCCAAGAAGAAGTGTTTGGTCCCTATAGCTTGGTGGTACATTGCCAAACGCATGCAGAAATGCAAGCGGTCTTGGCTACCTTGCCGGGTCAATTAACGCTTACACTTTTAGGAGCCAAAGACGATCATGAGACACTACAAACATTAGTGCCCTTGGCAGGCCAAAAGGCAGGTCGGCTATTGTTTGAAGGAGTGCCCACAGGAGTGGCCGTGACCCAAGCTATGCAGCATGGAGGGCCCTATCCTGCCACTACCGATGGCCGCTTTACATCTGTAGGTACCGATGCTATATACCGTTGGTTGCGACCCATTAGTTTCCAAGATTGTAACACAAAATTGCTTCCTCCTGCTCTGCAAAAAGAAAATCCCCTAAAGCTTTGGCGAAGCATTAATGGAACCTTAACGCAAAACGCGGGATGAAATCTACCAAACGACACGTTTTTGATTGTGTAGAAGCCTACACGGCAGGCAATCCTGTTCGCCTTGTAAAAGGACCAAACCCTCCTTTGAAGGGAGCTACTATGGCAGAAAAGAGATTGGATTTTATCAAATCCTATGATTGGATAAGAACCGGCCTCATGTTTGAACCCCAAGGACACGATATGATGAGTGGGAGTTTTTATTATCCCCCTACCGATCCTCAAAATGATGTTGCCATATTGTTTATTGAAACCAGTGGTTGCTTGCCCATGTGTGGTCATGGACTCATTGGTTCGTTGACCATTCTCATTGAGGAATCGCTTATAACACCCAAACAAAAAGGATCAATACGCGTGGAAACTCCCGCTGGTTTGGTGTTGGCCACCTACACTCAAAAAGGCTCAAAAGTGGAGTCGGTTTCTTTTACAAATGTGCCCTCCTATTTAGCCGCTCAAGACCTTAAGGTTTCTTGTTCAGGTTTGGGTAGCTTAACGGTAGATGTGGCCTACGGCGGAAATTTTTATGCCATTATTGACCCCCAAGAAAATTATGAGGATATGGCCCGTCATCGTGCAGCCGATTTAATTAGATGGAGTCGAGAAATTCGAGCGGAGCTTAATAGAACGTATGACTTTCAGCATTTGGTAGATTCCAAAATTGGAGGATGTAGTCATGTGCTTTGGACAGGAGCCCCAACCCAAACTGAGGCTACAGCTCGAAATGCCGTTTTTTATGGAGACCAAGCTATTGACCGCTCTCCTTGTGGCACAGGAACCTCTTCTCGTATGGCACAATGGGCAGCCAAGGGAAAATTAAAGGAGGGCGATGCCTTTGTGCACGAAAGCATTATTGGGTCTTTGTTTAAAGGAACTGTTTCAAAAAAAGTGGAGCTGAACGGACATTCTGCCATTCTTCCTACCCTTTCAGGAACGGCTAGAATCATTGGCTATAGCCAACGCATTTTAGACCCTCAAGACCCCTATGTTAAAGGATTTCAAGTGCTATAACGATGGGCAAGAAGGTGGTGATAGTGGGCGGTGGAATTGTAGGCTTATCTTGTGCCTACTACCTTCAAAAAGAAGGCCACCAGGTAACACTAATCGACAAGGGAAATTTTAAAGAAGGGGCTTCCTATGTCAATGCCGGCTATTTAACCCCTAGTCATATTCTTCCTTTGGCCTCTCCTGCTATGTTGGAAAAGGGCATCCGTTGGATGTTTCGTTCAGATAGTCCTTTTTATATTCAACCGCGGCTGGATTTAGATTTATGGCGTTGGGGTTGGCATTTTATCCGCTCTTGTTCCTCCGCCCATGTTGAACGTTCTATCCAAGTCATAAAAGACATTAATTTATTTAGTAAAGCACTCTACTTAGACCTAAAAGAGGGAGGTGAGTTCGATTTTCATATCGAAAAGAAAGGCTTATTGATGGCGTATCAAACGGCTGAAGTGGAGCGAGAAGAAACCCGTTTGATGAAAAGAGCTTTGGCGGAGGATTTGGAAGTAACACACTTGTCTTCTGAAGAAGTAACCCAACTACAGCCTGAGGCACCCATGCAAATTAAAGGTGCTTTTTGGTATCAGTGTGATGCTCATCTTAACCCCGAGTTATTTATGCAACAGCTCAAAGGTTTTCTCGAAAAGAAAGGTGTGCAAATTATAGCGAATACTCCTGTTGTAGAATTCAAGCAGGCCTCAGGAACAATTAAAGAAGTGGTGCTTCCGGCTAAAACCATTACAGCAGATGTGGTGGTGATGGCCACAGGGGCTTGGTCAGAAAAATTAGTAAAGCCCTTGGGAATAAAGCTGCCTATTCAGGCCGGAAAGGGCTATCGAATTAATGTGACAAACACACCAAAAATAACGTACCCGGCCCTATTGTTAGAAGCCAAAGTAGCGGTTACACCCATGGGAAACTATACCCGATTTGGAGGCACTATGGAATTGTCGGGCCTTAACCATAAACTCCATAAAAAAAGAATAGAAGCATTGGTTCAAGGGGCTATGCGCTATTATGAAGGCTTGCAAATTCCTGAAGAGGCTAAACAAGCGGCACGCTGTGGTTTACGTCCACTATCGCCTGACGGCTTGCCTTTTATAGGCCCACATAGCCGTTGTAAAAATTTTATTTTAGCTACCGGACATGCCATGATGGGCTGGAGTTTAGGACCGGCTACTGGAAAATTGGTGGCCGAATTGATTTCTGAGAAAAAGACCTCTTTACAATTAAGCCCTTTTCATCCAGAACGGTTAAAAAGATTTTAATGTATAAAATATACCCCAGCAGAAAAGCTGTTTGCACGATAAATTACCTTTCCAAATAAAGGATGACCAATTGTTGCACTTAGCCCCCATTTTTCTCCTATGTTGAGGGCCATTTCACTTCCAAGAATAAAACTTTCGATATTATTAGCAAAAATGGCTCCATTTGCATTAGAGGCATCTAATGTGCCATTGTAGAGAGGTTTGATCCAATGTAAGCGCGTTAAGAGGAGCAGTTTTTTATGCCAAACTTGGGTGCCGGTTTCAAAATAACTGTGTAATTCATCAGAAAAACCCTTGGTTCTGTTGTTATATCCTATATAAGATTTGAGATAAAAAGGCTGTTTGGCTAAATGATAGCCACTGCCAAGATTTAGTTGAAGTAACTGGTTAAATTCCCCATCTCCGGTTTGATAGCTTCCATCCAATCCTGCTTTTGCTTTTCCGGTAGGAATGCCTAAGGTGAGTGTAGAAGAAAAAGCCCATTTTTCAGTCGATTTGAGGCCATATTCAAGGGCAATATTGCTATCGCCAAAACTACTAAATTCTTGTCTAGGCTCATAGGTGCTGCCATTGGATTTAGACACTTGGGCAAACTGATAATTTTTAACTAAAACGGGCAAATAGGTAATAAGATTTATTTTATTCAATAATCCAAATTGCCAATAAACACTGTTAATGAACAGCCCTCTAGTGGCATTTGGGTCTCTTTTTCCTTGATCGGTAAAATGCTCATTGGCCAACAAAGACCATCCACCAACTTTCAAATAACCTGTTCCTTTTTCTTGAATCCATTGTGCTTGAAGGGTTGAAAAAAAGAGTAGGCAAAAAATAAGGGGTAAAACTTTTGTCATCATTCATAAATTTTTGCTTCTCCCACCTTTACGTTAAAGGGCTTGCACCAATACAAGATGTATTGATAATCTCTAATACCAATAGAAGAGGGGAGTTGATAGGAGTGGGCTCCAGAAAATACTTTAACAGCTCCAATTTCGTAGGCTTTAGAAGTGGTATTGTTGTTGTTGGCTAAATATACATAGAGACCCGGAAGGGTGCTGGAGGCCTTATAGTCTTCCCCTAATGCTAATAAAATTCCATCCTCATTTTGTGAGAATGTAAAACTGCCTTGAAGGGTATAGCCGCTTTTGGTCGCTAAATTTCCCTTAAAGGTGGTGCTTTCTTCTTCTACAAGGGCATTAACTTGAATCGTGTTTTGATCAAAAATTAAGGTGTTAGAATGTGAAAAAGAAACCGTTATGGTGGCTGTGCCGGCAGAAACGGCAGTTAAATTCCCTTGCTGATCTATTTGGATTATACTGTCATCCGAACTAACCCATGTGAGTTTAGGGGCTTGGGTTTCAGTTCCATTTTCATCATGATAGGTAACCTCTAACTGATGGTTGGTTTGCGCTGTGATTTCAGCAACTTGATTACTAATTTCAAGCGTAGGGGTTGAGGTTGAAACCAAAATTGTGTCACTTGTTGTGGCGGTTTCTTCTTCTTCTTCTTCTTCTTCTTCTTCTTCCTCTTCAAAAACCACATTGGAATAGATGGTTATGGATAAGGAGTCCTTTAGCACCATTCCGTCTTCTGTTAGAATCTGGGCAATAATAATTGCATTTCCTGTTTTTAGCGGATTTGAAAGGCCATTAGAGGCAACATCAAGTAGGGTTGGATTTGAACTAATCCACTCAATTTATGCCCCCTCAACGGGCTGTCCAACATTGTTAAAGTAGGAGGCCTCAAAGGTAAAAGTTTTACCAATAGGGATTGAAGTTGAGGTGGTGGTTATTCGAACAATAGGGGGAATATAATCGTCTATTAAATCTACACCGGTGCAACAAAAAAGCAACAGGAAAAAGACATAATAAGTAGGTTTTAGGGGTAACATTTTGAGGACGTTTCCCACAAATATAAAAAAAATTAAATCAAAAAATCAGAGTAAGTCAATTGCTTTTTCAGCAAAGTAGGTAGCAATTAAAGAAGCACCTGCCCGTTTAAACGCCAGGAGTTGTTCGAGCATTACAGCATCGTGATCCAACCAGCCTTTGGCAGCCGCTGCTTTTAACATGGCATATTCACCACTAACTTGATATACTGCAATGGGTGCTTGAGTTTGTTGCGCCAAATCACGAACCACATCCAAATAAGGTAGGCCGGGTTTTACCATTACTATGTCTGCCCCTTCTTCTAGGTCTCTAAGGGTTTCCGTTAGGGCCTCTTTTCGATTGGCGGGGTCCATTTGATAGGATTTTTTATCTCCAAAGGCAGGGCTAGAATCTAAAGCATCGCGAAATGGGCCATAGAGAGCTGAGGCATATTTGGCGCTATAACTCATGATTAAAACATTTGGAAATGCATTTTCTTCAAGGGTTTCACGTATTTTCAAAACACGTCCATCCATCATATCACTGGGAGCCACTCCATCGGCGCCGGCTTGGGCATGTGAAAGGGCCATTTTGGCGAGCACCGCAATTGTGGGGTCATTTAAGATTGTTCCATTTTCCACAATTCCGTCATGCCCTTCTGAAGAATAGGGATCTAAGGCCACATCTGTAAAAACGACCATTTCTGGAGCAGCCTTTTTAACCGTTTTAATAGCGTTTTGCATCAAACCATTTGGGTTGCATGCTTCTGTTCCGGCATTGTCTTTTTTTTCTTCGGGCACTTTCACAAAAAGCAAAACGGCTTTTGCTCCTTTTTGCCAAAGTGATGCAACGTGAAGTTCTAATTCGTCTAGGCTATAGCGATAGTAATCGGGCAAGGAAGCAATCGCTTCTTTTTTCTTTTTGCCTTCCACAACAAAAAGGGGCACAATAAAGTCGGCCGGAGTGAGGTGTTGCTCACGCACCAATTGGCGAATGCTTTCACTGGTTCTCAGTCTGCGGTTGCGGTGTATTGGAAACATGGTTCAAAAATAAGGATTATTCATTCGTTGATTCCTCCAGTGGCGAAGATTCTTCTGTAGAAAGGTCTATTGTTGGAGATATTAATTCTTCATTTTCAAGAATCAAGTCTTCTTCTTCCTCCTCTACAACGTCCTCTTTATCGGCACTTTTGTTGCCTAAAACCAACCCGATCATGGAAAGCAAGATGACCACTAACAAGGTGCGCTCATCAATCCAAGGACTTTTAGAAAGCGGAAAAGAGAGGTCTTTAATTTGTAAAAACAAGAGAATACTAATTAAACCTCTAGGAGCCAGATAGAGTAAGGGAGCTGTGTTAAGCCTAAAAGTTGTAACCATTAAATAGAGATGCCGAAAAAGCAACATCACAAAAAAGATAAGGGCACCATAGAGAAAGGGTTCTAGGCTGTTGAATTCGACTATTGAAATTGAAAACCCAAAAAACAAGAAGAAAAACGTTCGGACTAAAAAGGTAGATTCTGCGGTGAGGATATAAAATTCATGCAGCCCTTTTTTGGTTTCCTCTAGGGTTAAATTCTTTTTTAGAAAAGAGGGTAAAAGAGATTCTACATCACTCATAAACAACCCAAAAATAAAGATGGTGACTAAGGCGGGTAGATGGAATAATTTACCAAAGGCATACACCAAAATGAGCAGGGCCAAAATGAGAAAAAACTTGACGTGGTGTTGAATGTTTTGCAACAAGCGAAACAGCACATAGGTAATGGCTAATGAAATGAGCACCACTCCTAGAATTTGAAAACCTAGGTTTAGAAGCGATCCAGCCCTCAACAAAGCGTCTCCATTTTCAAATTGTCGAATGGCATAATTAAAAATCATGATGCCTAAAATATCTGAAAAGGTAGATTCGTATACCACAAATTCTTTGTCTTTAGGCAAAAGTCCGCCGGCTGAGGGAATAGCCACAGCACTGCTAATGATGGAAAGGGGAATGGCATAAATAACCGCTGCATTAAAGTCTAGGACAAGTAATTTTTGAAAAATAAAGCTCAGCCCAACAATATTTGCGACCAGTAGCAGGGCGGCAGCCAAAAAGCCTTTGAGAATTAAGGGGAGTTTTTCTCTGTTTATGTCAAGTTCTAACGCCCCTTCTAATACAATTAGAATCAATCCAATTGTTCCCAATACGGGAATAAGATTATCCAAAAGACCCACTATTTCGGCACTGTAGGTAGAGGCAATGGTTCTTAGTAGGATTCCGGTGGCCATTAACAAGATGACGGCAGGAAACTTTGTTTTTCGGGAAAAGGCATCAAACAAATAGGAAAAAATGATCAGAATAGGAAAGACAAAAAGGATGATTAGGGTATTCATAATGTAGATTTAAACATTCTTTAGACAAGATAAGAAAAGAATCTCGATAGTTTCCGTGCTCACACCCACGCTCTGGGTTTTTGTAAAACAGCTAGCAAGGCTGCTTCTTCACTTTCTGCCTCGGGTTGATGATCATATATCCATTGAACTTTTGGGGGAAGACTCATTAAAATACTTTCCATTCTACCGTTGGTTTTCAATCCAAATAGGGTGCCCTTATCGTGAATTAAATTGAATTCAACATAACGCCCTCTTCTAATTTCTTGCCACTGCTTTTGGGCGGAGGTATAGGGGAGGTTTTTCCTTTTTTCAAGAATAGGCAAATAGGCTTCCAAGAAACTGTTTCCAACTTCGGTAACAAAAGCATATCGATCTTCAATGGAGCACTGCTGATCGGGTTTTAAATAATCAAAAAAAAGGCCACCAACGCCTCTGGCCTCATGTCGATGGGCATTCCAAAAATAGGAATCGCATTGGTTTTTAAACGTCTCATAAAAGCTAGGGTGGTGTTTGTCACAGGCTGTTTTGCATATTTGATGAAAATGTGTGGCATCTTCTTCAAACAAATAATAGGGGGTGAGGTCTTGTCCGCCGCCAAACCATTGGTCTAAAATTTGTCCTTTTTTGTCATACATTTCAAAATAGCGCCAGTTGGCATGCACTGTGGGTACAAGAGGGTTTTTGGGATGTAAAACCAAACTCAAGCCACAGGCAAAAAAATCGACCTCTCCTACCTTAAAATAGGTTTGCATGCTTGTAGGCAGAGGGCCGTGTACAGCAGAAATATTAACCCCTCCTTTTTCCAAAACCCTTCCGTTTTCAATCACGCGAGTGCGGCCACCTCCTCCTTCTGGACGTTGCCAAACATCTTCTCTAAAGAGAGCTTCTCCATCGGCTTCTTCTAAAGCTGTAGTAATGTTGTTTTGTAAGGCTTTAATGTAGGTGTAAAAACGATCTTTCATGGTTCTATTGTTTGGGTTAGTTAT
>Ga0255778_10000321_pt1 | contig 44081 bp, 33 predicted proteins | sample 071ome_31_FD_179976 | JGI IMG/M metagenome (GOLD analysis project Ga0255778, IMG submission 179976) | Coastal salt marsh microbial communities from the Groves Creek Marsh, Skidaway Island, Georgia - 071405CT metaG (version 2) | ecosystem: Environmental > Aquatic > Marine > Intertidal zone >...
GGCGCAGTTGATGACACCTACAAGTTTGACATACATCTTTTTGACAGTCGTGGATGGATTAGTGCAGCTCAATGGTCCAGATGTAGAACTTTGACACAAACAGATTTGTTTGACATCCCAAATGATCCACCGGGTCCAGTCGCTACCCCGTTTAAAACGGAGGGCTATAACAAGCTGTGCGAGTTTGTACGTACGTTACCGCCAAACTCACTGCTCTTCATCGGTCGACGCGATATTTTGGATGCAACAAAGGTTTGTGGGATGTTCTTCTTCGCCAATACGATGAACTTTGAAAGATTCCGTCGTCTTGGAGAGTCCATCCGGGTAGTGAAGACGGCGCGTCCTTCGACAGAAGACGGGCAAGGCACGACGGCCCCAGTGGCGTTTACGTTTGGTGAACAAACACCGTTTCGGGGCGGTGGTGGTGGTGGTATCGGTCGACGGATTGCCCGCCGTCCACAAAAGCGCAACAGCACTACGGGTGAAATATCCTTTACTGGCAATCCATTTCAGGATCACGATGACTTCATAGTCGTTCATTTACCTCCAAACCAAATACTTGACGAGGTAACATTGCGTACAAATTATCCGCAATACTCAGACGGATACTACGAGCAACTTTCGTTGCTCAGAAAAAATTGCTTTCACCGTGTGCAAGCCCATGCGCGAGAAGTTTTTGGCGCTGTATGTGAAGCTCTCATTGCGGATCTCCATGCGAAAGACAGTCGATTCAATCTGTTCATAGAGGGAATTTCTAAATCACTCAACCTGTGGGCTGAGGAGCGAACGCGTTCCGTCTTGGAACAGTTTAAAAGCATGCCATGTTTGAGCAATCTGGAGAGTCTCTGCAAAGCGGTAGAAATGAAAACGGAGCTTGGCTTCAATAATTTAATGACGAAAACCGCGCACGAGCTCATCTTCTTTGAAGCTCGAGAACACTGCATCGCTGAATTTCTTTCGACACATGACATTGAGGACATTTTGCGTGCGTTTGTGGAAGAAAAAGGCGTGTCTATGGACGAGATACTTGTTGAGAACTGCGCGGAGGATCGCTCTCGGCTCATGCGCCGACTCGACGCACTCACTGATATGAAGAACGCTCTTTTCACATCGCCGGCGTTCTCTACTGGGAACGAAAATCAAGCGAATGTTGCTTCACACGCCAGTTCTGGACAAGACGAACCCGTCGTCGAGGAAGAAGAATCCCCGGTCCCGGCCGTTTCTGAAGACGAGGCTCTCGCGTCGGCAGTCTCTAGAACGTCGTTGTGAAAAAGTTCAAAAGTATCCTACAACTTCCTAAGTGAATGAAAGCTACTATTGTGACAGCGTCGTCATCCCCTGAAAAAACACGGTCACTCCTCTCCCGCCGGCGCCCTATCTAGCTCTCGCATCCCCCGGAACAAATCGCTATTCGTCGCGTCCCGAGTCTCTCTCAAGACCTCCTTTGTCGGCGTATCCGCGGCGCCTTTACCCGTCGCCCTCGGCGCCTTTCTCCCCGACGCCTCCCCTGGCATCGGAATCACGCTTCCGCTCGCCAACGCCCCACGACTCACCCGAACTTTTGTCCCATCGTCTAAAAACATCCTCGCCACCCGCACCGGCGCCCCGCTCACCGGATCCGCCAGCGCGACTTTACTATAGTGCAACCCGGCTTCGACGGAGACAATTTGCCCCGGACGCTCCCCTTGCCCGCGCACGTGCTTCTTCACCAGGTTCAACCCGGTGACGAACACGAGAGATTTATCCCGATCGACGCGAGCGACGACTCCGGATTCCCCGCGGTCCCGTCCCGCGGTGACGACGACGCGGTCGCCGCGGTAAATGTTCCAAGAGCTCGCCGGGATGGCGTTGCGAGCGATCTTCTTGAGTTTATGCGCCGCCTTGCGAAAGGGCGTCGACATGGCGCGCGACGGTTTCACGCGACCACCTCGAAGAGGGACACGCAGACGGCGCTTTGCCCTCGGCGCGCGTTCCGTGGCGCGCGTCGGGCGGTCGATGAGTGGCGTCGTCGCCGCCGTCGCGCTGAAAACCTCTGGAGGTTTGAGTCCATAGGCATTCGGACGAGTCATAACTCCAGGAAGATAAAAAAATCCACATATTTATGAGTAATAAACCGTCAAAATAGATGGGGACTGGTGCGTGCGTCGCCGGTTCGAAGGCTTTCGAAACGTCACACGCGCGCGCGCCGGTGCGGCGGTGTACCCGACGCGCGCCGGCGAGTGAATGTCTCGCGCGCGCGTGGGTCTCGCCGCGATGGCGTCGCGTCGACGCGCGTCGTCGTCGTGCGGCGTCGTAATCATTGTGATGTTGTTGATGATTTTGGGAATGTGTGCAGCGGCGTCGCCGTTGGTCGTCGTGAGCCTCGATGGGACGGTTCGAGGGGTGGATTCGGAGAGCGGGGACGCGTTGTGGAGTTTTGATAGCGGTGGGGTGCTCTCGGGCGCGTCGTGGGACGCCGGGACGACGTCGGGGTCTTCCTCGGGTTCGGGGGATGCGTCGTCGTCGGGATTAGTGGTGCCTACCGGAAAAGACCGTCCGAACGGCGTCGCGCGGACGCGTAGGAATATATTTCCCGGTGTAGATGGGGCATTGTACGCGCATCACGTCGGGGCGGATGCGAAACACGTCGTGCGGAGGCTGCCGGTGACGACGAGAGAGTTGGTGGACGCGAGTCCGAGCGCCACGCGAGACGGAGCGCTGGTCGTGGGGAAGCGATCATCGACGATCTACGCCTTGGATGCGCACACAGGAGCGTTGGTTCGGACGATAAGCGTGGATGGAACGATTACGAGCGTGAATGGGGCGTATGAGAGCAGGATCAACGGGGATGATGATGAATCGTTGATTTACGTCGGTCGCACAGAGTACGTCGTGCGGAGCGTCGACGCGTCCACCGGGGACGAGCGCTGGAACGTGACGCACGGTGAATTGAGGAGTCTGACGCGAGATGCAGAGACCGGAAGCTTGCAAATAGGTACGGAGCGGTCAAAGAAAGCGAAATCTTACGCCATAGGACCTGGGAACGTGTTGCGTAGCGTGGACGAGAAGACGGGCAAGACAAAGTGGTCGACAAAGCTGACGTCTCTACCCATCGGCGTGAGCGACGCCAGCGGAAACGTTGTGGTAGAAAACGCAGCGCAAATAGAAGGCCAGGGAGATAAAATTATTATAGGCGCGCACGAGGGAGGTTTGTTTGCTTTGCCGTACACGGATAGCACTGGATCGCAGTTGCGAGACGGCGCAGATTCGTCAAACGCGTTGGTCGTGGCGAGCAAAAACGATGATTTCTTCCGCATAGACATTGGTACCGACGAAGACGATTGGTCGTGCATACCGGAAAATCTGGTCAAGGAAACTTTAGATCGCACGAAGATTGGATCTGGGGAGTCCTCTCCAGTGACGCTACCGATCGCGACGGCGCTCTTCGGCGGAGCGGCGTTCATCGTCATCTTCGTCGTCGCGCAGTCGCGACGAGGAGCGCGCAGCGGTAAAGGCGTCGCCGAGGCTGAGGAGGAATCATTTAACGGCGGCACGAATAGCAAGAGTGACGGTGAACATGTGATGTCAGCGGCAGCGAAGAAGCGTGCGAAGAAGCGCGCCAAGCAAGCCGAGGCGCGAGCGGCAGAGGCTGAACTCAAGGCGAAGATTGAAGACGCGTTCGACGTCAAGGAACGCGAAGAGACGCGCGTTGGACGATTGGTCATCAAAAAAACCGTTCTAGGGTACGGATCCTGCGGTACCATGGTGTTTGAGGGCGACATGGATGGTCGTCGCGTTGCGGTGAAGCGTCTCCTCGCACAATTTCACGATCTCGCGAGAAAGGAGCTTCAGGCACTCATCGCCTCTGACGAGCATCCGAACATTCTCAGATGCTTCGCGCTCGAGGAAGATTCAAACTTTGTCTACATGGCTCTGGAGCTCTGTGCGACCTCGTTGGCGCGCCTCGTCGACCCTGTCATTGATGAGAATGGCGAGTCGTCCAATTCGCCTCAGGGTGAAATCGATTTCAAGTGCGTCGACGAAGAGACCAACTACCCGACGGCGGATTGCATGCGTATTTTATATGATGTCGTCGCAGGCCTGAGCGCTCTGCACGAGCAAGGCATCGTGCATCGCGATTTGAAGCCGCAAAACGTCCTCATCACGGCGAACGGGCGCGGTAAAATCGCCGACATGGGTCTCGCGAAGCGACTCAACATATCGGAGGGCACGTCGTTCGAAACCCACGTCGCCGGCGGACCGAGCGCCAACAATGCCGCGGGAACATCGGGTTGGCAGGCGCCCGAGCGTCTGTCGCAAGGTCGACAATCGCGATCAGTTGACGTCTTCAGTTTGGGATGTCTCATGTATTACGCGCTCACGGGTGGTTCTCACCCGTTTGGAGACCGGCTCGAGCGCGACTCAAACGTGCTCGCGAACCGATTCGACATTTCCAAGCTGGAATACTTTCCCGAGGCGGAGGCTCTAGTGCGAGCATGTATCGACGCCGATCCAGCCAAGCGTCCAGTTGCGAAGGATGTCTTGGCGCATCCGATGTGGTGGGACGGCGAAAAGAAGGTGCAGTTTCTTATCGACGCCTCCGATCGTGTCGAACTCGAGGACCGCATGAGCGATAGAACCCTCGTGCGCGCGCTCGAAGCGCGGGCGACAAAGGCGATTCAAACCCCCGATTGGACAAAGAAACTGGATGCTCGTCTCTTGGAAAATATGGGACGCTATCGCGAGTACGACGGCGGCTCGCTGCGAGATCTCCTACGAGTCATTCGAAACAAGGCGGTGCACTACCGGGAGCTTCCACCAAAGCTCCAGCGCGTGTTGGGTTCGTACCCAGACGGTTTCTGGCGTTACATATCCACGCGCTTCCCGTCACTCCTCCTCGAAGTCAGGGCGTTCTTTTCCCCGAGCGCGCCAAACGAACCCACTCTCTCCAAGTACTTCCTCAGCCCAGAATCCATCTCAGCCGCCGCCTTCACCCCACCTCTGGCCCGCGACGAACCGCTCCCGAGCGAACCCCTCGTCGCCCCGCAGGTGTTCCCGCACCGCCCGGGACGAGATATTTGCGAATTCTACATGAAGACGGGTCGATGCAAATACGGCGCCACGTGCAAATTCAACCATCCGCCCGGCGTGCACTGGGACGTTCCCGCGTCCGCAACCACGTCCAGCAAACCAACACCGAATCATCACGCACCATCGCGATGGTAGGCGATTTCACACCCGCCCGGATCGATCGATCGATCGATCATTCAAACCTTCTAGCAAGCGTGTAGTAACTAACAGCGAGCGAACCGAGCGAGACTTTTCAAACACGAACCAGAGCGCCAGCCACTCTGGATGGGTCGTCGTTGAACGAACTGCGACTTCGACACACGCGCGCGCGCGAACGACCGAGCGACCGATCGCGTCGTTCTTGAACAGAAAACAAACGATCGCGTTTGTGCGGATCGTAAACCACGCCAGCGAAATCGACGCGTCGAGCGATACGCGACGATAACGGCTCGAAGGATCGAAAACGAAACGATCGATCGTTCTGTTTGAAATTGTCATCCAGCGTTCAAAGGATAGATCTTCTCGAACGAAGACGCGGTGCGCGCGGTACGGTGAAACACAACGAAGGGAATTTACGAAATGTCGGCGATGACGATGGCGATGACGTCGCGGGTGATGAATGGCGGCGCGGTGGTGCGCGGTGATCGAGCGGCGAGAAGACGCGCGCCGGCGAGAGGCGGGCGAACGCTCGTTCGAGCCGAGATACCGACTGGTGATGGTGACGCGCAAGTCATCGTCGTGACGTCTGGTAAGGGTGGCGTCGGAAAGACGACGTCGAGCGCCAATCTTGGGATGAGTATGGCGCGTTTGGGTTACCGAACGGCGCTGATCGACGCGGATATTGGCTTGCGCAACCTCGATTTGTTGCTCGGTTTGGAAAACCGCGTCATGTACACGGCGATGGAGGTTTTGGAGGGTGAGTGCCGCATGGAGCAAGCGCTCATTCGCGATAAACGTTGGAGAACGTTGGCGCTCTTGCCCATCTCCAAGAACCGCGCGCGTTACAACGTGACGAAGAACAACATGCAAACGCTCATCAAGGTGCTCAAGGAGATGGAATTTCAGTACATCATCATCGATTGTCCAGCGGGCATCGACGTAGGATTTATCAACGCCATTGCGTGCGCCGACAAGGCGGTCATCGTTACCACGCCGGAAATCACGGCTATTCGTGATGCCGATCGCGTGGCGGGTCTTTTGGAGGCGAATGGTGTGTACGATGTCAAGCTTCTCGTCAACCGCGTGCGCGCGGATATGATCAAGAAGAACGACATGATGAGTGTCAAGGATGTGCAAGAGATGTTGGGCGTGCCGCTCTTGGGCGCTATCCCCGAGGACACCGAAGTCATCGTGAGCACAAACCGAGGTGAGCCGTTGGTGTTGAAGAAGAAGCTCACCCTCGCTGGCATCGCGTATGAAAACGCAGCTCGCCGCATCGTGGGCAAGGATGACTTCCTCATCGATCTCGACAGACCGAAGAAGGGCATCTTCCAGCGAGTGGGCGAGTTCTTCTCCGGCGATGAATAGATTTCGCGACCTCTTCCACGAACGAGCATTTATTGTCGTTTTGTCTAATCAAATCGCAAATGTGTTTTATTACAACTTTCGGTTAACATCCTCGGCGCCGTTTCGTTAACAATCCCCCTCGTCAAACTTACACACGCAGTCGTACAACTCACCGCCAAGCAACGTGGCCACCTCCTTGTGCTTCACCATGGCGAGTTTGACTGAGTCTATCGAGAAACGCGCGTACAAATTGGTTTCGATGCCCCGACCCATGCCCTCGAGCACGACCAAGTCAGCGTCGCGCGCCTCTTCGACAATCTCCTTTGATAAATACCTGAGATCAATCACCGGCATGTCGCTCCCGCTCGCGACGACGCGGAGTCGACCGCTCTCGATTGCATCCTTGAGCGTCGCGTCGCCCAGCTCGTCGCTCTTGAGGAACGGAATGATCTGTTCCTCGAGTTCGAGCGCAGTAATGTCGTTGATGGACGGCACCGAGTTGGCCGCCACGACAACCTCCGTGCCTCGCCTGATAAGCTCTCTGATGAACGGAATCATGCCCAAGCACACGTCCGCACCGGCGTTATCGACAAAGACGATCGCTTTGGCGTGCGTCTTGGACGCGAATCGGCTTTGCATGGCGTCGAAATCGTCGACGCACCACGGACGACCCTTGAGCTTGAGCACCGTCGCCGCGAAATCCACGCCTCCGTTATCGTACAGCTCCGCGCTCGCCGCGGCGCCGAGATCAAAAATGTTCCCAGCAAAGCACCCTCGAACAACTTCGAGCAATCGCTCGGAGTCACTCTCGACCGCATCCAACCGATCGAGTACTCCGCGCAACGCCTTGAGAGCCGTCGCGTTTTCCTCCCGTTTAACGCTCGCGAAACAATCCTCAAATCCAAGCCTTCGCAACATCCCATCTCGCACCCTGCACAGCTCGAGACAGTTGATCCCAGTCCACGGCGCGCCGAACGCACCCCCACCGTTCGTCTCCGATCGACACAACGCCTCAATCTCCTCTTCGCTCGTTTCCGCCCGCGCGCACTTTTCCAAAGCCGCGTCGAACGCGCGCTCAAACGCCTCCGCCCTCGTCTCCGCATCCTCGCGCCCGCTCGCCAAATCGTTCCGCGCGCGGTTCACAAACTGTCCAGTCGCTCGCGCGAAGACGTCTATCCACGCCTCTTTACTCACGAACGCGTTCGTAGTCTTCGCCGTCGTCCCACGACCATCATCATCGTCTTTTTCATCTTGTTCTCCTTTTCCTGCGTCTCGAACCGAGACCCACGGCGCAAACGTCACCGCATCGTACGCCCACCCATCCCCGACTCTTCGCAGGTGTGGAAACGCCTCCATCGCCCTTCCTGGCTTCCTTCCGTCCTATCGCGCGCGCGTCCGTCTCTCGTCGACCGCTCGCGACGGCGGCGACGTTGCCCACGCATCCAGAGAGCGCATCATATAGTAATGACATACCAAAATATCCATCAATATACGAACAAACCACAGGTTTACCGAAAGACCCACTCAAAATATTGAGTCATGAACGGTCAAAATGCCAATTGATAAAAAACCAAGGGTTCAGGGCTCAAACGACGAGGAACGACTCCCGAGCGGTGCAATCGGCAGACACGCACGCACATCGCGTTCATCCACACACGTTACAGAGGGAAAATGTCCGCGTTCACGCTCTCCAACACCGCCACCGCGCGCGCGGTTTTCGTCGCCAAGTACGTGCGCCATCGACGCGGTATTTACGACGTCGCGTCCGCGCGATGGAGTCACCGGATCGAACGGATCGTCGGTCGCGATCGGTCGATCGGAGGTTTGGATGGGGGGTCGATCGACGAGTCATTACTCAAGAAATCGAGGGGAAGCTCAAAGCTTCGAGGACTCTCTCTCCCAGCGTTCGATGGATACGACGACCGAACGACCGAACCGACGACGGGACCGACGACGACGACGCGACGCGCGCACTGCGAGAGCGACGCGACTGACGGGAATAATTTGAAACGCGTTTCGCGTTTTTTTGCGCACTCCAGGCCGAAGACGACCCGTAGAAACGCGACCATCGTTCGCGCCGAGGGCGAAGCTGCTGCGGTGCGTGAGATACGCTCGATACGCGCGCCGTTGGGTTGGATTTCTCTTTCGAGTTTCCGAAACGACCGCGAACGGCGCGACGACGCGCGCGAGAATTTCTGACGAGGTTGAACGAAATGAAATTTGTTCCACGAGACTGACGAGAGAACGAACCGATGCGACGTTCGCGACGCGCGCAGAAGCCGGCTGCCGAGAAGAAGCCGGAAATCGGCCCGCCGAGAGGCTCCAAGGTGCGTTTCGGTCGGATGATGCTCTGAAAGATTTGTGACTGTTTAGTCATACACACGAATGGGGGATTATCGTCGAGGGATTACTTGATTTTGAGTCGCTCGACGCTCGAGTGTTCTTATCGATCGCGTTCGTTTGAACGACAGTCAACCTCGACGGATCGCGTGGGTGATCCCCAATACCCGATGCTCGACCGCATTTTCGACCCGAGACTGACGATGGATTTCGCGCGTCGCGTTTTCCTCCGCCGCGCGCAGGTTAAGATTCTCCGCCCGGAGTCCTACTGGTTCAACGACTACGGCAAGGTCATCTCGGTGGATCAATCCGGTGTGCGCTACCCGGTTGTCGTTCGTTTCGAAAAGGTCAACTACGCGGGCGTCTCCACCAACAACTACGCGCTCGACGAAATCGAGTACTAAGCGTATGGAAGCCCGAGCGCGCGAGCGCGAGCGCGGGGCGCCTCGCGAGGGTGGACGACTCGGATTCATCGCTCGTCGATGAGTGCGCGGTGCCCACTCGCGATGCGTCGCGCATGCGTCGCGCGCTAGGATTAGTCGGCGAATTTTAGTAGGTTTTGTGCATCTCACAACACGCATAAAAGAGTAAAACGATAGACGTCATCCGCGAAAACTTCCTCCAGGCGGGCGCGGCGCTCGCAGAGTACATGGCTATGTCGCATTAATGTGACTGTTTACCCATATGTACACACACACACACGCACAGTTCGTAACACCCCACCATCGCCGCAGAGGACGCCGCGACGGCCGACATGCGCGGTGGGTCCGAAACGGACGCCGTCCGCGTCGCGGATGAGCGCCGTCGACTCCTCGGCGCGTCCGTGACGTCGAAACCGTCGCCGTCGGCGCCGTCGACGGCGACAGCGTCGTCGACGTTTTCTCGGTTGAACGATGATGATGTTGACGCCGACGAAGAGAACTTCGGTGCGACTACGAGCGGCGGCGACGTCGAGTCGCGGTGGTGGTCCATGCCGTCATCGTCGTCGTCGTCGTCGTCGTCGTCGCGGGGGTTTCGTCGCGGGTCGGGCATCGCTTGGGGCGTCGCGTGCGCGGCGATCGTGGGCGCGGCGTGCGTCTTGGGCGGTTCGCGTAGTAGAGGCGGTTTCGCCGCGCTCGGGGACCCAGACGGCGCGGCGACGTCGACGGCGCGGTTGAGGGACATGGATGAGTTGGAGTTTTCAATGTCGCCCGAGGCGGATCTAGGGAAGAATCACAAGAGCTGGCGGGATGATAAGTTTAGCGAGCTCGAGGTGGACGACAAGGCGATGCGCGACGAGTGGTTGGAAAGCAGACCGGCGAGGGCGAACAAGGAGCACGAGGAGGAAGCGAGACGATACGCCGCCAAGTTGAAGAGACAGTGGGACGAGTTGAAGAGTGATGATGATTCTAGCGACGCGCAAGATATCGTTTGGATGGTTCGAACGGCTGAGCGCGCCAACGTAGCGATGGACGCCAGAGGGATGTGGGCGCCGAGGAAGATGGGCGAGAGACAGTCATCGACGTGGTTGTTTTCTACGCCCAAGGCGCCGTCGCTCGGGCGACAGTTGTGGCCGGCGAAGGGTGGGAATAAACCACTGCATTCGCCTGCGCACAGAGAGGCGGCGGTGTTTAACGCGTGTCCGAATCTCGTCTACTTAGGTGCGGCGCACGGGGCGGATTCGTGGCGGACGTTGGTGCGACAAGTGGGATTTGCGCACGGCTTGCGAGGGGTGACTTCGAGCACCAGTGACACGTTGGTTGAAGTTAGGACAAAACCAAGAGGGCCAAACTTTGTCATTACTGGCGATGATGGCGGGCAGTTGACGTACGCGGCGACGGAAAGGGCGTTTGGTTCCTTGCGATCTCGCAGCGGCGTCCCGCTCGCCGCTTCGACAGAGGTGTTTCTCATTGCCGGTGTTCGAGACCCGTTGCATAGAGTCGTCGAAGCCTACATGCAGTACGGCATCGCGAGACGGGGGTGGTCTCCTAGCGTAGAAAACTTCAAGGAGTTTGCGTTTGGCAACTTTGGAAGACGAGCGCATGTATCAAACTTGCAGTTCAAATTGCTCGCGCCAACCAAACTGCTGACAAAGATGGATCGAGTAGACAAGGATGGCAAAGTGACCCCGTCGTCGGTGACGAACGAAGACATCCTCAGCGTGTTGAACATGTACGATTTGGTTGTTACGCCGACGCACGAGCTCACGGCTCGTTTGCTCATGAAGCAAATGCTCTACAGAATCATTTCCGTGCGGCAACTGCTTTCGCCGCCAGAGGTTGGTTTTGGCAACCTGGACAAGTACGGCTTCAAACGCATGTTGTTCCAGGACGACTTAACGACGGCGCTCCCCGCGGAATTAGTCAGCTACATCGATAGTCAAGGCTTCAAGAAGAGATTCAACAGATTGAACTCGATTGATGCGAGACTCTACCGAGCGGCGGAGGCTCGTCTACTACGAATGTGGCACGAAAATCAAAGAATTTCAGAGTTTTTGCAGTGGCGAGAAACCATCCACGATTGGGTCATACCAAAACTTCAGTCGAGCGCGTCTTACAACGACGCTTTGAAGGATACGCACGCGCATCCGAGGAAAGCTCCAAAGTGCGCGGAAGGCGACGAGCAAGAGTGCTCCACCAAGTTTGAGGCGCAAGCCGACGGCTTTGTCGCAGAGTTGCAAGAAGCTCGCGATCGAGTCTGCTTGAGCGAGAATCACGGATGCTTATCTCGACAAGTCATCAATTTAGGCATTTCGCATTACAAAACTTCTCGAGCGGCGGAACTAGGGACTCTGGTGAACAAGAGACAAACGCGTGCGTCCTACGGCGTCGATTTGGCTGCGAAGTGCGCGGAACAAGCATTTGTCAAGGATGTCCAATTCTGCCCTTCAAACTCAACCATGGGCTCTGGTCTCATCGGTAAACGCATGATACAGATGGCGAAGGCGCTTTATCTCATCTGCGCGAGAGGAAGTTGCAAGTCTCTCTGCGTTCCGATTGATTGGAGAGATAAAGTTCACGTCGTGGACGGCACCAAGGTGGACGCGTGCCTCGGGCTCGACTCTCATGTGACTCATTTCAGGCGTGCGACTCTCTCGCATGGCGCTGTGGTGGCGCACGCAAAGCAAGCGAACCACCACCACATCGGTGTCGTCGAAGCAGACGCGTCTTTCATCGATCCAGTTGCGGAGGAGCACCCGAAATACAAGGCCCACGAGGCGATTCGATCCGTCGCGGAGCTTCTCACCAACTCAGAGCAAGCGAGCGATGCGGCGTTTACCATTATTAGATTAGGTTACAGAGCGTGGGAGTTTGAAGTCGGTTTTACCGCATGTCCTTACGGCTGCGGATGCCGCTACAACGCTGAATTGACGAAATCGGACGCCTTTTGCACCGTCACTCGAGCGCAGTGCGATTTGCGAGGATCGCACGCCTACATCCTGGGGCGCGATTCGTACTCTCTCTTCCTCGAACCTGTGCTCAGCAGAAAAGCCGTCAACAAGGTGATCGACTTTAACGTCTTCCAGAGATTCCCACAACAAGTCATCATGAGCCCGATGCTCGCCGTACAAACCACCGCCATCACCAGCGCGGATTTCGTCCAACCCGAGCGTCAACGCGCCGACTCGGATGCCTTTATAGAAACATGCCGCGTACACTAGTCACCCGCGGGTGCCACCACACCCCGGGAAAACACGTTGTGAATCGATATCTCCAACGCGTTAGCGCCACACCGCGCCGACCTCTCGCGCTCCGATCCGTTCCCATCGCCTTCGCGTCTTCGCGTTCCAAAAATGAAGTCCATCCGTACCCATCCCACTCCTTTTTGAGTCACACACGGTCAACACGCACACTTCGGACACGTGAACGCTGAACCGTCGTTTGACTCGTCGTCGATGGACTCGGTCGTTCGCGGGCGCGCTGGATGGAGCGCTTCGTCGTTCGTTCCCAGAACGCGCCCGCCGCCCGGTCGTCACACACCGAAGACGAGAGTCGGTCGGTCGTCCGCGCGCGCGACCGAGCGAACGTAAGACGCCGCGCGCGACCCGCGAGCTCTGAGAAGGGCGCGCGCGCCGACGCGGGACGCGCGAGAGGGCGTCGTCTGTCGTTCTCGTGACGCATTCTTGTTGAAGAGAGGTTTGCCCTGCCGCCGCCGGGTGAAGAGCGCTTTTTCACTCGAGACGACTTTTGTATCGCTCGGAGCCGGTGGATACGACGAAGCGACGCGATGCCGACGTTTAGAGACGATATGGCGACGTCGTCGCGGGATGCGGCGGCGATTGAGTTTACGAAGACGCCGTTCGTGCCGGCGACGACGCCGAGGAAGATTCGCAGCGTGAGGTTCTCGCTGATGAGCGACGCGGAGATCGGTCGAGCCGGGGTGTTTCACGTGTGCGAGAGGAACTTGTATCAGATGCCGCAGCGAACGCCGATGCCGAATGGTATTCTAGATCCGCGAATGGGGACGACGGATAAACGAGGTGGGGAGTGCGCGACGTGTCGGGGGAGTATGGTGGACTGCGCGGGGCACTTTGGGTACATCAAGCTCGAGCTTCCGGTTTTCCACATCGGGTACTTCAAGAATATCATTTCGATTTTACAGTGCGTGTGTAAAAATTGCTCGGGGGTTTTGATGAATGAGGACGACGCGGCGGTGTTTTTGAAGAGGTACAGAAGCCCAAAGCTGGAGATCAACCAGAGGAGGGCGTTGAATAAAAAGTTTGCCGACAAGTGCAAGCGGTGCCGTTTGTGTCCGCACTGCGGAGATTACAACGGGGCGGTCAAGCGCGCGGGGCAGACGCTCAAGATTGTTCACGAAAAGTATAGCAAAAATCCGGCGCTCTTGGAGGAATTCATGAAAGAATTTGAGACGGCGTTAAAGTACAACGAGTCTCTCAGAGCGTCGCTGCCGCGAGTTCAGGATGACTTGAACCCGATTAGAGTTTTGGGAATCATGCAGCGCATCAGCGATAAGGATTGCGAGCTTCTGGACATTGCGAATCGCCCTGAAAACTTGTTGCTCACGCACCTCGCCGTGCCACCGTGCTGCATTCGTCCGTCCGTGGAGATGGATGGCATTTCGGGGTCAAACGAGGATGATATCACCATGAAGCTGATTCAGATTATTGAAGTGAACAACGTTCTGCGACAAGGTTTGGAGAAAGGTTTGGCCATCAACAACCTCATGGAAAACTGGGACTTTTTACAGATTCAGTGCGCCATGTACATCAACAGCGAGCTCCCGGGACTGTCTCTGCAGTACCAAGGTCCGGGCAAGCCGCTTCGAGGTTTTGTCCAAAGATTGAAGGGTAAGCAAGGGCGTTTCCGGGGTAACCTGAGCGGTAAGCGTGTCGACTTCAGCGCAAGAACGGTCATTTCACCGGATCCAAACCTTCGCATCGATGAAGTGGGCGTGCCCATTCACATAGCAAAGACGATGACGTACCCCGAAGTCGTCAACAAGCACAACATTGCCATGCTCAGAGAGCGTGTGCGAAACGGCATGTCTACGCACCCTGGTGCCAACTTTGTCAAATTTGTGGGCGGTGGTATGCAATACTTGAAGTATGGTGACCGACGCAAAATTGCGAGTGAGTTGCGTTTTGGTGACATTGTCGAACGTCACATTCATGACGGCGATATTTTGCTCTTTAACCGACAACCGAGTTTGCACAAAATGTCAATCATGGCTCACAGAGCTCGCGTCATGCCGTGCCGTACACTCCGATTCAACGAATGCGTGTGTACGCCGTATAACGCTGATTTCGACGGTGACGAGATGAACATCCATTGTCCTCAAACCGAAGAAGCGCGAGCCGAGGCACTCGAGCTCATGGGAGTCCATCACAACCTTTGCACTCCGAAGAATGGTGAAATTCTCATCGCGGCGACGCAAGATTTCTTGACTGCCGCCTTTTTGCTCACGTGCAAAGACGCATTCTTTGACCGCTCCCAGTTTGGAGCTCTCGTCGCGTATATGGGTGACGCACTCCTCTCTGTGGACTTGCCGACACCAGCCATGGTCAAGCCGATTGAACTTTGGACTGGTAAGCAAATCTTCAACGTCCTCATTCGTCCCAAGGTGTCGGATCAAATTTTTGTCAACCTCGAGGTGGCCGAGAAGTTGTACAACAAAAAGGACAAGGAAATGTGCCCAGACGACGGATACGTGTGCATTCAAAACTCTGAGGTCATCTCTGGCAGACTCGGCAAGGCAACTCTAGGAAGCGGCAACAAGGCTGGTTTGTTTTATACATTGAACCTGGAATATGGTCCGCAAGCCGCCGCCAACGCCATGAACCGCCTCGCCAAGCTTAGCGCTCGCTGGCTCGGCACTCGTGGGTTTAGCATTGGCATTGATGATGTGACACCGGCGCAAGATCTCGTTGAAGAGAAGCAGCGAAGAATTGATGAAGGTTACGCGACGTGCGACGACCGCATTGCATCGTACCAAAAAGGCACCTTGACGCTACAAGCTGGCTGCAACGCCGAGGAGACGCTGGAAGCTGAAGTGCTTGGCGTGCTGTCTTCCGTTCGTGAAGCTGCAGGAAACGCTTGCTTAAAGGCTTTGCCGCGTCGCAACGCACCTCTCATCATGGCTCTGTGTGGCAGTAAGGGGAGTACCATTAACATTTCGCAAATGGTTGCGTGCGTCGGTCAGCAAGCCGTGAGTGGCTCGCGTCCTCCTGATGGGTTCGTTGAGCGTTCTCTCCCGCACTTTAGACGTGGTGAAAAGACGCCCGCAGCCAAAGGTTTCGTTGCCAACTCTTTCTTTTCTGGCATGCGCCCGACAGAGTTTTTCTTCCACACCATGGCTGGTCGCGAAGGTCTCGTAGATACGGCGGTCAAGACGGCGGAGACTGGTTACATGTCCCGTCGTCTCATGAAGGCTTTGGAAGACCTCTCGTTGCTGTATGACGGTACCGTCCGTAACTCTATGGGTGGCATCGTTCAGTTGCGTTACGGTGATGATGGCATGGAACCGACGTTGATGGAAGGTCACGACGCGCAGCCGGTTGAGTTTAAGCGCTGCTTGATGAATGTGATGGGACTTTACCCGTCGAAGGAAGAGGCACCCGCCACAAAATCCATGTTAGATGCGGCGCTCACGAACTTGCGACAAAAAACTCGCATTGTTGGCGCTGAAGGCGACGATGATAAGGATAACCTCGTGTACGGCGTCGGCGTGGCGCAGCTCTTCTATGATCAAATGAGCGCCTTTATGACCAAGGAGATTGAGGACCAAGCCGTGAATGGGAGAAAAATCACGCGTACTCAAATGGATGCATTCTTAGACGCGTGCATGGAAAAGTACACGTCTAAGCGAGTCGAGCCAGGTACCGCAGTCGGCGCGATTGGCGCGCAATCTATTGGTGAACCGGGTACGCAGATGACGCTCAAGACGTTCCACTTTGCTGGCGTTGCCTCGATGAACATTACGCTCGGCGTGCCGCGCATCAAGGAGATTATCAATGCCTCCAAGTCGATTTCCACTCCAATCATCACCGCATCATTGGTGAGCGAGAAGGATGTCACCGCTGCTCGCGTCGTGAAGGGTCGGGTTGAAAAGACGACACTAGGGGAAGTTTGCTCAGAAATCAACGTGGTCATTCGATCCAGCGATCTGTACCTCGAACTCATCCTCGATCTCGACGCTATCAATCAGCTACAGCTTGACGTTACAGTTCATTCTGCACGCGACGCTATTTTGGCGACTTCGAAACTCAAGCTTAAACCGACGAATGTGCTCATCGCGAGCGAAAACATTATCCACGTGTTACCTCAAGAAGACGTTGTCGACGAAGGGCGCGCGCTGTTTACGCTTCAACATTTGCGCTTGGCTGTTCCGAATGTTATCGTTCAGGGCATCGCATCCGTTGGGCGCGCAGTAATCAACGACAAAGGAGACGGAACATACAACCTCATCGTCGAAGGCACCAACATGCAAGCCGTTATGGGCGTCGACGGCATCAAGGGCACCGAGACGAGGACGAATCACGTCATGGAGTGCGAACGCGCGCTGGGCATCGAAGCCGCCCGCGCCTGCATAATCAAGGAAATTAACGATACGATGGGTGCGCACGGCATGTCGATCGATAACCGTCACTCGATGCTTCTCGCGGATGTCATGACGTACAAGGGTGAAGTTCTGGGTATCACTCGCTTTGGTATGGCGAAAATGAAGGATTCCGTACTCATGTTGGCGTCTTTCGAGAAGACGACGGATCACCTGTTCGACGCCGCGTTGCACGGACGCACCGATTACATCGACGGCGTCTCGGAATGCATCATCATGGGTATTCCGATGCCGATCGGCACGGGCATGTTCAAGTTGCAACACCGCGCAATGAAGCTCGACATCGACATCAACGTCGACGAGGAGGATGGCAGCGAACAAGTCACTACCAGAGTGACGCCCGAGAAGATGGAAGAGTTACCGAAACGACCGCCACTTCTCTTACAAGGTGGCTTCTGCAGACCGATCGAGGCTGCGTGAAAGGAGACACACTAGATACGTTTAGGATTAGGGATTGTAGGATTGAAAAAATCATTTTTTTAACCAAACTTGGCAATGGTACGCGCGATAATCTTTGCGGCATCCTTCATGTCGTTCAAGCTGCAGTACTCGTCGTCGGCGTGGTACGTGCTCATCAAACCGAAACCAATCAACTGAATATCAAAACCGTTTGACTGCATCTCCGCGACGAGCGGTAAAGAACCAGTCAAGGAGTACGGCTCGGCGACACCCTTGACATCCTTGATGACATCGCACAGCGTAGTGAGGGCAGGTGAGCTCAAGTCGCACGCGATGCCGGTGAGTAGGTGCTCACCCCACTCAAGTTCTAATTTGCCTCTAATCTCTCCACCCTTTCCATCCGGGATGACAAACTTGGAGTAGTCACCCTTTGTTGGAAGTGAATCAATGTCTGCGTTGATAGCCGCGACTTCCGCCTCGATGGCCGCCTTGACGTCAGCCACGGGATAGAAGGGAGTCAAACGAATATCACCCGAGACGGTAGCTTCCGGCGGAATTTGGTTCAACCCTCCGGGGGCGCAGCTAATCTGCGTCGGCTTCATCGTTGAACTCGTAATGAACTTGTAGTCGCGTTCTTCTTGACACGCCGGGAATTTCTCGTAAAACTTGGTCTGAATGCGCTCCGTAGCAGCCATGCCGAGTTCAATCGCGTTGATGCCCTTGTGAGGAAGACCAGAGTGGAAACGGTGTCCCTTTGCCTTCAATGCCCACGTGATGGCACCCGCGGTGCCGATGCACGGCTGGGAATCCGCACAGTCGACCCAAATAACTGGTCCGGGTTTACAATGGTCGAGCTTACCATCTGCCACTAAACCATCGACGCCGATGCCCGGACCGTTCGCCTCTTCACTGGCGATGAAAACGCACGACAACGAGGTGTCGAGGTCAGGCTTTAATTCACCCAATTGCGCAAAGATTGTTGTCATCAACGCGACGTGACCCAAGCAGTCCGTGGTTCCTCTCCCGTACAGCTTGTCTCCATCAATCGTCAGCTTGAACGGATCGACGGTCCACGCCTCTGGGTTCGCCGGAACAACGTCAAGGTGTGAACCCGCGAAGGTGAGCTGTTTATCCGCCGAAGCGTTCGGGCCGGATCCCGGATACCTGATGATCACGTTGCCTCTGCCTTCGGCGTACGTCACGTGTTCCACCTCGAGCACGCCTCCAGACTCCTTTCTGTACGGTTTGAGCACCTCCAATACGTGACGAATGGCGTTATCTTCGCGCGGGACGTGCGCGGTGCCGACACCAGTGTTCTGCAAGCCTTGGCTTTCGCCAATCAGGTTGCCCAAGAGAGCGATGAACTTTTCCTCATCGAGCTCGAGCGAGTTTAAAGCGTCGACGGTAGACATGGATCCCGATGCGCCGCGCGTCGTGGACCGACGAAGACGGGATTTGCGAGTGTTCTTACTGAGTCCGGAGCGAGGAGCTCTACGAAGGACGCGAGCAGGGGTGGTCGCGCGCTGGGCTGACGCGAGCATCTAACTGTGAGGAGCCCAGCGTCGGTTCGCCGTCGCTTGATGACAATAATTTCGTCACATCGACGACGATGAGAGTCTGGGGAACGAGGAACGCAGCAATGGATGCAATATTTTCTAAAGTGTTACACATCGACGTCGTACACGGACTCCTTGGCTGCGCTCAACGCTGCCATCGAAACGTGGTGCGCGCGCTCGTATCTCGTTTTGATGGCCATGAGTCTTGTCCTCAGCGTCGAGAGCGATCGTCGGTACGATTTGAGGACCTTGCGAGAGAGGAAACGCATAAAGTTTTTCAATCCACCCTCCACCATGTCCTCCTCTTGTTCGAACACCTTGCCACCGTTGAGCACGACGTCAACGAGATGGATAGCGGACAAGACGCACCAAACTTCTCTCGCATCTGTGGTTTGACCCACGCGCGTGCGCGACAATATTTCGACAGCTTGTATTCTGCGTTCGATGACGGACTTGACATCGTCGTTCGATGTGAGAGAGATGAACTTTGAAATTTCCGTCGTCGAAGCTTTCGACATCTCCTTATCAATCGGCAAGAGGTGTCTGATGGCGAGCGTGGAGACGGCGGCAAGCGAGTCTCTCAAATCTCGTTCTCTGTCGTTCGAACACGGTAGCCATTCGACGATTCGAACCTTTGCGGCGGCACTATCGTAATCAATGTCATCAGCGGTGATTTCAGTCACGTCCAACAAGTAACGAATCGCCTTTGTCTTAAAGACGCTCCACGTCGAGCTCGGCACGGTGGCCAAGAGTGAAGTCGCAGCGCGCTTTACGTGCACGTCGAGCGGTCTAGATCGAGGATCCACAGCAAACGATGCGAGTATTTGAATGATGCGCGCACACCCATCAATGTTATCGAAGCATTGTGCGCCTCGCTCGAACGCATTGTCGCAAACAGCCGCCACGAGATCAAGCGTCGCGAATAGTTGATGGCGTAATCGCGCCGATTTGTTCGCCGAGACTCCCTTTTGCTGTTCCTTCCCTCGCTGTTTGCCATTCTTCGTGGGTGTCACGCAAGTCGTGCTCAAGAAATTGTAAGCACCGAGCGCTCGAAGCGTGTCGCACACCGTGCTCGCGCAGAGGTCCCACTCGGGCGCTTGGAATTTTTTGGCGCGGCGTGCCGCGCTCACCTTGTAATTGCTAAAGCCTTCGTACACCGATCCCCACTTCGGTTCGAAGCCAAGAGCCGCTAACATGGTGTCTCGCGCGGCTAAACTGACATCTCTGGCTTGGCAAGTCGTCGTGACTTCCCACAACCACTCAAAAGTTTCCTCGTCTGCGTCGGAGAAATCGCCGCCGTGCTTCGACCACAGCATCGGCAACCATCTCTCCAAAAGAAGCACGCGCCAGAGATCACCCTCCTTGGCGTCCGGGACGCTCGCTCGTGCCTTTTTGATGAATGCGACGAGCGCGCGTGATCGACAAGTTGGTAAATCGTGGTGCGAATCGTCAGACGACATCGCCTCAACCGTCTCGCTGACGCTTGCGAATGCGCAATCATTCAACGTCTTAAACGTATCCTCAATGACGTACGTCTCACCAAACTTTGACTCTTCATCATTCGCCTCGAGCGCCTTCGCTAACGCCTCCTCCGCCTCCCTCTTACTCTCCATTTTTGCCTTTTCCAACTCTTCTCGTTTTCGTCTTTGAATCTCAGCGTCGTCCGCTCTCCGTCTCTCGAGTATCTGCATCGTCCTCGCCTCCGCCTCCGCTTCCTCCTCCGCATCCGCGAGTAACGCCTCCAAACTCATCCCTTTCCCCCTTTTCGACGCCACCGATCCCTCTTTCCCGGCGCTTCCACCGTTTCTCTTCGCAGGCATTCGTTTCGGCTTGCCCGAGTTGGACGTCGGTGAAGTCAACCCTCGCGCCGCCAACGCCGCGCCGAAATCGAACTCGTCCAGCTCCTCCGCCGTCAACCCAATCGTGCCCAGCGCGTCTCCACCGCCGCCTGACCCGCCGTCGCTCGTCTTCGTCCCGCGTTTCGCGGCTGAACCGTTTCCAATCTTAACCGCCTTCCTCTTTTTGCCTCCCGCGAACATTGGTGACGACATTCCACCGAGCAACGCGGCGTCATCCTCATCATCGATACCGTCGTCGTCGTCGTCATCGTCGTCACCGATGTCGCGTTTCGCGTTATGCGCGTCGCGCGTCGGCATGTTCGTCGGCGTCAACTGTCGTCTGTCGCGTGTGTTTCAAACATTAATCCATCTAAAAACCACTCGAGTGGACACTTTTTATATGATTAAACAGTATAGTACAGACCCCAAGGAGGTTGTGGATAGCGTCGAGCCCGCGCTCACACGCCGACGCGACGCACGCGCGCAGTCGGACGGACGAACGCGCGCGCCACGATGTTGACGACGACGACCCTCCCGACGATCGCATCGCTCACGGCGCGATGCGGTGTCATGGCGCGCGGTGGCGCGCACCGGTGGATGCCGATGACGTCCACCACCTGCGCCCGACGTTCGCGAAGCGGCGCCGTCGTCGTTCGCGCGGATGGCACGCCCGCAGCGTTGCCGCCGCTGGAACAGCGGGTGGATTTGCGCGTCGGCAAAGTGCTGAGCGCGAAGAAGCACGAGGAGGCGGACAAGTTGGTGCGTGTGTCGAAACGAGCTCGACGCGTGACTTTACCGACGCGCGTTTGTTTGTTTGCTTGCTTGGATGAAACGATGACTGACGGATGCTTCTCGCGACCGACGCGCGCAGTACATCGAAGAGATTGATGTCGGTGAACCCGAGGGACCGCGGACGATTTTGAGCGGTCTCGTGCCGTACATGTCAGCGGAGGATTTGACGGGTAAAAACGTCATCGTGTTCGCCAACCTCAAGGTGCGCGCGCGTCGTTGATGAATCAACAACGATGCGACGACTGCGCGGTGTTTCTCCACCCATCGATACGCACACACTAACATTTATCGTCTTTCCGTATCACGAAACGCGAACGCAGGCTCGTAAACTCGCCGGAATTCCATCGCACGGTATGATTCTCGCCGCTTCGGACGATTCGCACGAACGCGTCGAGCTCCTCGTCGCTCCCGAGGGCGCCGTCATCGGCGAACGCGTTCGATTCGGTGAGTCCGACGAACCGCAGGCGGAACCGCAAACTCCGAACCAATTGCAAAAGAAGAAGACGTGGGAGGAGTTGCAACCGCTCTTGGTGACGGATGACGCGTGCGTCGCCACGTACAAGGGGGTGCCGATGATGACGTCGGCCGGCGCCGTCAAGTGCGCCACGCTCACAAAGGCAAACATTGGATGATTTATTAAAAAACGAAAACCAGTAATAAACGACGGATTCGTCTGCGATGCGACTGACGCGGTCGCGTCGTCATCGATTCGAACCTAAACGCTCGAGTCGGTTAACCAACGCTTCACTCTTCGCTGCGCCGCGAATCAGTCACTCATTTCCTTCACCTGATGATCGACCCGACGACGATGGAATACCCCACCGGCGCGGGCATCTTGCGCCCCTTTCTCGGCGTGAAAGAGCGCCGACGATCGTCCTCCGCCAAGGTGACGCTCGGGGACGATTTACGAATGGCGACCGACGCGCTCGGTGCTAAAGCCTTGGCCAAGCACGGCATCTCTGTCGTCGTCTTTTCCGCTCATTGTCTCAAAGTAAACCGCCGTGACGAGCTCAAGAGACGCATCCTCGTCGTCAGCGACGTCGGGGTGTTGCTCATGGATGAACGGACGAAGAGAATCCGACGGAAATTTGCGTGGAAGGATTTGAAATGCGTGCGAATGAGCGTGTACGCGGATGATTTCTTCGCGCTCATCGCTCCGGATGAGTACGACGTCTTGTGCGCGTGTAATCGGAAAACAGAAGCCATCGTGGCGATGCGGAAGATGTGGAAACGATATCATCGGAGCGCGGGGACGGGTGCGGTGGATGAAAACGAGGTGGAGCTCTCGGTCGAGGCGAGCGAAAAGTTTACGTTCATGGCGTCGGCGACGAGGGAGAGAAGGGTGGAATTCGTGCGCGTGGGGAATGGTGACGTCGATGTGGACATCGTGGACGTCGATGAGGACGTCGATGAGGATGAGGAGGACGAAGAGGCGTAGTAGAGACTTGCGCCGCCGTGATAACGACATAGATTATTTTAGCTTGTACAGTAACAACTACAAACGGTTTGGACGTCGCTCGTCAGCCCGGTCCAACCTTCGGAATGTCGTGGTGCTCTGTGAGTTTGCTCAGCTTTTCGTTAAACTCACGAACTTTATCCTTGTGAGATTTACTCGCCATATCCTTAATCATTCGCGCCTCGTGCGCCTTCTTATACGCTTCCTCGTACGCCTTCTCCGCCTTGGTTCTCGTATCCACGTACCCGGACGCGTCCGCGCGTCCGCGATCCTCTCTGTCCTGTTTCCGTTCAAAAACACGCCATCGCGATGCATCGTCAGTACACCAGTCGAATTTCACGTCGCGAAATCGTGTATCGCGTCTCTGTCGTCGTCGAACTGCGCACCTCCTTCTTCTCCTTCTTTTCGCGCTTTTCCTTTTTACTTCGCTTCTTCTCCTTCTTCCCGACGCCACCTTTCACGGCGACGCCCTTGAGCGTGAGTTTCCCGCGCACGACGTGGTCGTACGCGTCATCCCCGCCCATATCGATCGAATCGATCGAACGGAACGGCGCGTCGGCGTCGGCGTCGGCGTGTGCGACGAACGAACGAACGAACGAACGAACGCGCAGTTCGTTTCACGAGCCCAAACCCCACCGAACCCTAACTCACTTATAAAAACTAACCCACAGTATACGTATTTTAGTATATAACAACGCGATATACTCTAAAACACGACACGCGTACAAAAACTCGTTGATGCGTATTTTTCCGCGCGATACGAGACACCGCGACGCACGCACGACCGCGCGACCGACGCCGCCGCGCCGCACGACCGCCGCCGCGCCGACGACCTCTTCCCATCGCGTGCGCGTGAAACGACGCGTCGCGACGCACGCACGGACGCTCGGACGCACGGACGCGCGGGAGGGAATCAACGCGTCTCTTCTCACGCGGAGACGGACGATTTGTTTTGCGCGTCGCGCGCGCGAAGGGACGAAGGACCGAAGCGCACGGACGCGACGACGCGCGCGCCGCGGAACCGGTGAAAGCGAATCAAGAAAAATAGCGCCGACGCCATGAGCTCGGGTGGGAGCGCCGGGTTGGAGCTTCGGGTCGGGAATAAGTACAGACTCGGACGGAAGATCGGAAGTGGGAGTTTCGGTGACATTTACCTAGGTGCGTCCTCGACGTTTGGATTGGGTTTCGGTTGGTTTGGGCGGGTGATTTAAACGCAGCCGCGCGGGTGAACGCGCGACGGTGCGATGCGCGCGCGCGCACGCGACGGTGTCGTCGGTCGAATATCACCCGGGGTCGTGTCATCCTTGAGACGACTGACTGATCGCTCGACGCGGGGATACTCAAACGCAATTTTGACTCGGACGCGAGCGGCCGACTGACTTTGTTTTTTCTTTCGCGTAGGTACACACATCAAGACGAATGAGGAGGTCGGGATCAAGTTGGTACGTTATTCGCGTTCTCGAGCGCGTCGTCGTCGTTCGTACATTTATGTTTCGTTGGTTGAGTACTGACGTCGTCTGTTTGTTTTTCTCGACTTTGCAGGAGAGCTGCAAAACGAAACACCCGCAGTTGTTGTACGAGTCGAGGTTGTACAAAATTCTCCAAGGTGGAACCGGAGTGCCGAATGTGAGGTGGTACGGAGTGGAAGGTGATTATAACATCATGGTGATGGATCTGCTGGGACCGTCTCTCGAGGATTTATTCAACTTTTGCAACAGAAAGTTGAGTCTCAAGACGGTGCTGATGCTGGCGGATCAGTTGGTGTCGAGAATTGAGTACGTCCACAGCAAAAGTTTTATTCACCGTGATATCAAGCCGGATAACTTTCTCATGGGACTCGGTAAGAGGGCCAACCAAGTGAACATCATCGATTTCGGTCTCGCGAAGAAGTACCGCGATCCCAAGACGCACTTGCACATTCCGTACAGAGAAAACAAAAACTTGACGGGAACGGCGAGATACGCGAGCATCAACACGCACGTTGGGATTGAACAGTCTCGACGCGATGACTTGGAATCGCTGGGCTACGTGCTAATGTACTTTTTACGCGGTTCTTTGCCGTGGCAAGGTTTGAAGGCGGCGACTAAGAAGCAAAAGTATGAAAAGATTAGTGAAAAGAAGATGACGACGCCCATCGAGGTCCTGTGCAAGGGTTACCCGCCAGAGTTTGTCACCTATTTTCAAGTCGTTCGATCGCTGAGGTTCTCGGACAAACCAGACTACTCTTACTTGCGCAAGTTGTTCCGCGACCTCTTCATCCGCGAGGGATACCAGTACGATTACGTGTTTGACTGGACCATTCTTAAGTACCAGCAGACTCAAGCGTTGACGCGACCAACCGCTGGGGTGTCCGGCGGACAGGCAGGACCGAGCGGGGAGCAAGGTGAGCAAGACGCCACTTTGCGTCGCACGGCGTTGGATCGCAACGCAAGCCGCACGGGTGGAGCTGCGGTGGGCCGAGTTTCTGAGAAGAAGGAGGTTGAGCGAACATCTTCGTTCACTCGTAACTACGATCGCCAACGGTCGAGCTCGCGACCGCTGGGAAGTAGAAAGGAAGAAGAGTTCGACGCGCGAGGATACAATTGATCGGTTTCCTATGTAGTTTTAGTTTATCGCACGTACACTAATGCCCTCCGCATTGAAAGCCTTGTCCTTCGTTGTCACTCTCGGCGAGAGCGACCCGACTGGCTGAATAATCCATCTTCGATGAAACTTCAGTGTCGCGCACTCTTCCAGTCGCGAGGCGCAGCTCTCGCGCTAGGTAAACCCCACGCGCGATTCTCGCGAGACTCCGACGGTCCGAAGACAGTTCCGTCGCCATGTCGTCGTCGCTTCGGTCAGACTTTGACTTTCTAAAGTCGGTCGTGGTTGAAAACGCCGAAGAAGACCAACGACCCGAGGACGGCGCGTCGATCGAGCAGCGGTCGACGAAGCGCGCGAAGGCATCCTTCGCGTCCCGGATGTTCGATTCGTCGTCCCCAGCTGACGCCACGGAGGTGACGTTTGCGCGTTTGTTAGCATCGCAACCGTCGACGTCTCAACCGTCTCAACCGACGCAACCGACGCAAGTGCCGAGGCACCACACAAAAGCTTCGTTCGCGACGCGCTTACGAGACGAGGAAGCGGACGCGCGCGCGCGTGGTCAACGCGTCGATCGAGCCGCAGCGTCGGTTGGTATTCCGAAAGTCTCCGTGGAACCCCGATCGGTGGGATCAGGAAGTCTCGTGTTGTGGGCGCCGGCGGACGCGCAACGGGAGAGCGGCGTGTCAATGTCGATTCCGCAGTCGCAAGTTGCGAAACTCTCGTCGAGACACGTCGAATGTGTCAAATTTCTGCATGAAAAGTACACCAAGTTTGCAACGAACGCGGGCTGCGTCGTGAGAGACGATGCGGAATCAGAACCGCTCACGGCGGTGTGCGCATTCATCGGCGCCGTTTTGGCGAGCAGATGCAAACAAACTAAAAATGGAGTCATTCTGGTGCTGTGCGCGCCAAACTCAATCATGGCGTGGTCAGAAACGATAAAGAATTTTGGAGTTCTCGAAGTGGCGACTGCGAAAAGCGCGAAGCAGGCTGAAGAAGCGTTCGAACGAGCCGCGAGAGGCGATTGCGCCGTGTGCGTGCTCTCTCACGACACGTTTAGAAACACGTTGGAGAGCGCCATGAAAGTGTATTGGCTGGTATGCGTGTACGACGAGGTCCATCGTCTAAAGTCTGGAAAGAGCAAAGCGTACGCCGCGGCGAATTTTCTGCATAAAAAAGTGTTTCGAATCGGATTGAGCGATAAGCTTTTCTCCGATCTTGATGGCATAGAATTGTGGACTGTGATGAATTTTATTGCGCCCTGGAAGCTCGGTGACAACAACTTGTTCACGAACTTCTTTTTGAAGCCGATAAACGATGGTCATCGCAACAAGCACACGGAACTGGCGACGAAACGTGTTCGGGAGCTTCACTCGCACTTGAGCGAATTCATGACGCCGCCCATTGCCGCGGCTGCTCTCTACAAGCATTACGCGCCAGAAATCAACGGTACCGACGATTCCCCCGAGACCGCTAAACGTGCTATCGAAGCCTTGGCCAAATTTGAAAAAATAACCGTGTCCGAGATGGCTGAAAAGCTTCTCGCCATGGATAAACGAGGACGAGATGAATTGCGTTGGAGAGTTGTCTCAACGCAATACGGCGGCGGCTTTGCCACAGCTCTCGCGGAGTGGCAAAGGCAAAACGATTGATGAATGAATGAATAAATGAATGGATAGATTAGCAATGATAGAATTGAAGGCTACGTACACGCGCTTAGCGCTAATGACTAGAGAAATGTTGTAGTATCAGACGAATTCGTTGAGCAGTCGACCGACAGTCGCCGAGTCCAAACCCATGATGCCCTCCATCGTCCCCTCGATGCGCTTCAAGTACGGCTGGACGAGAGGATGCTCAACCATAAGCCCACCGGCACAATACATGCACTCGCCCTCCTCGACGATGGCGTCGACGACGTCATCGGGGATGGCGTCAAAGACGACGGTGTTCACGTCCACAGCCAGGGCGGTTTGCCCACTCTCCAAATCGGTAATCATCGTCGATCCCACCGTCGAGGGCGGATCGATTCCGTACCCACGAATGAACTCTCGCGCCTCGGCTGCGCTGGACGGCTTTTCGCGAATCACACCGCGATGTACCACCACTTGGTCGCACGTGACGAGCAAACGCCTCGCCCCTTCCCCTTTACCCGCGAGCTTTTCAACCACCGCCTTCGCCTTGGCGCGCGCCAAAGCCTCGACGAGCTCCTTTGGATCATCGAAACGAATCGCCTTTTCATCGATATCGGGCTTTTCGATAACGTAATCGATTCCCATGCCCGAAAGAATCGCTCTTCTCGTCGCGCTCCCGCTTCCCAAGATGATCTCCGTAGACGTCTTCTTTAGACGTTCCGCAATCGTCTCATCGGTTCTGCTCGCATCCATCGTCACCTCGCGTGTCACCGCACGTCTCGTCGCCCCGCGCGCTGTTCGTGGCGCAAATCCGACCGACGCCGCGAGCGCCGCGCGCATGTCAAACAATGAGGATGAACGATGGATCGAGGAGAACGACTGCCGAAACCGCTCCGCGAAACTCAAGACGCGCTAAACCCGGCGCCCGCACCCTTCTTCGCCAAAATCTCCGCCTCCGCCTCTGCCAATTCCTTCTCGCTCGGCACGTTGGCGCCGAACGTCTTTCTCCACTCCTTCCCGGCTCGTTCCGGGTCGAGTCTGTTCCACAACGGAGCGCCGCGCGTTTCGTTTCGCGCCTCTCTCGACGTCCCAACCGTCTCTCTCCTCGGCGGTTCCTTACCCTCACGCTCGGCGCGTTTCACCGCCATGACGTGCCAAAGATCACTCCATCGCCCCTCGCACGAATCAAGCTCACCGTGGCGGTAGTATCGGCTCAACTGATACATCGGGTCTGCGACGCGCGTCAGTCGAGACGCGTCAGTCGTCGCGTTTCATTTCATTTCGTTCGCGTTCTCGCGCGCCCCGCTCGCGCGATACCGCCCGACGCTCGCTCGACGAATCACCAACGTACCGTAACACACCCACAAACGCTCGAACGCTTCGGACACGCGCTCCGGCGGGGCATCCACCGGCGCCATGTTTGTTTGTTAAGTCGCAACTCTGTCGAAACGAACGGTTTCTTCGCTCACCCACGACTTTCAGAGACGACGACCGAGCGTGCTATCGAGAACGAACGCGCGTGCGGATGCGTCGTCGGCCGTCTCGGCGTTCTCGACCCGTCGATCGGTCGTCGTCCGTCGTCCGTCGTCGTCTGCGGTGCGTTCGTTCGTTCGTTTCACTCGTCCCAGGTATAATATTATATGGGTAAACAGTGTGGTTTGAAGAAGAACGCGACGTGCGCTCCCCACCCATCGCGCGGCACTGCGCGTCGCCGCACCGCGCACCCGTCGGAAGACGACGAACGAGACCCGGTTCCGGGAGCGAAACCCTTTACTTCGGGCGCATCCGCGCGCGTCTTTGCGCCTCCGTCGACGAGTGCGCGTGAGGCGTGCGGAAGATCGTCCATGTCGACGACCGCGATGACCACGGTGCCGACGCGCGTTTCCAGCGCGCGCCGCCGGTCGGTGCGCGACGCGCGCGCGTCGTCGTCGAAAAGAACGACGATGCGACCGCCGCGGGCGATCGCGCCGCCCGAACGCGAACCGGTGCGAACGTCGGACGTTGAACTCTTTGAAGACTCCAAGCGTTTGCAAACGCAAGCGACGTCGGTGGGCGTCGACACGACGTGCATTCGATCGCTGGATTGGGACCGCGATCGGTTCGACATCGAGTTTGGGTTGGAAAAAGGCACGACGTATAACTCGTACATCATTCGGGGAGAACCCGGGACGGTGGCGTTGATTGATTCGAGTCACGAAAAGTTTAAAGAGTTGTACCTAAAGACGCTGACTCGCGAGGTGGACCCGACGGAGATCAAATACTTGATTTGTTCGCACACCGAACCCGACCACTCTGGGTTGATTGGGGAGGTTTTGAAGATTGCCCCGAACGCAACGGTGCTCGGGAGCAAGGTGTGCTTGGCGTTTTTGGAGAATTTGATTCACGAACCGTTTAAGAGCCGAGTGGTCAAGGGTGGAGACGTCGTCGATTTAGGCGGAGGACACGAGTTGAAGTTTATCATGGCGCCGAATTTGCACTGGCCGGACACGATGTTTACCTACGATCCAAAATCGCAGTTGATGTACACGTGCGATGCGTTCGGGTCGCACTACTGCAGCGAGGATCCGTTTGACGGTGATCTCAACGCGTTGTTGCCGCACTATTCATTTTATTACGAGTGCCTCATGAAGCCTAACGCGCGTTCCGTTTTGACGGCGTTGCGCAAGTGCGAATCCGAAGGCGCAGATTTTGTGGGCATCTGCAACGGCCACGGTCCGCTTTTGCGGTACAACGTCGACGAGTTGGTCGGCGGATACAAAAAGTGGAGCGAAAAGGCGTTGGCCAAGGCCAAGGCGAACGTCGTCGTCTTTTACACGGCGGAGTACGGTTTCAGCGATCGTCTCTCTCAATCCGTCGCTCGCGGTTTGACAAAGACGGACACCGAGGTGGTGATGATGGATCTTCTCTCCGCGGACGCTCAAGAGCTCATCGAGGCGACCAAGCACGCTGCGGGCATCGTGCTCCTTTCGCCCCCATCCGCGGGCGCGGCGAACGATCAGCTCGCAAACATCATCGGCGCCGTCGACGCCAAACAAAGCTTCTTCATCGCCGAATCTTACGGCGGCGAGGATGAACCGGTGGATTTACTCGCTCGTAAAATCGCTGAGCTCGGCGTGACCGAGGCGTTCGCGCCGCTCAAGGTGACGTCCGAACCGTCCGAGGGCACGTATCAATTGTTTGAAGAAGCCGGAACGGATTTGGGTCAGTTGCTCACAAAGAAGAAGACGCTCGCCGACATGAAGAGCGCCATGTCCCCCGAGGTGGCCAAGGCGCTCGGTCGCGTCTCCGGTGGTCTCTATGTCGTCACCGCGGCGCAGGGGACCGCGCGTTCAGCCATGATTGCCTCGTGGGTGGCGCAGGCGTCCTTTGAACCGCTCGGCTTTTCCGTCGCCGTCGCAAAGGATCGCGCCATTGAATCCCTCATGCAAGTCAACGACACCTTTGTGCTCAACTGTCTGCCCGAAAACGGATTTGAATCCATCATGAAGCACTTCTTGACTCGTTTCCCCCCGGGCGCTGACCGCTTCGAAGGCATTGAGTGGGCCCCGGCGAGCTGCGGGGCGCCAATTTTAGGCGACGCCGTCGCCTACATGGAGTGCCGCGTAAAGTCTCGCATGGAAGCGAACGATCACTGGATCGTCTACAGCGAAGTCACGAACGGTAAGGTGTTCAACCAAGACGCCAAGACGGCGACGCATCACCGCAAAGTGGCTTCGTATTACTAGACCGAATTCGACGGTTTCCTCCCCGTTTTCGTCGTTTGTTTCCTCGCTCAACGTCCGACGCGCTCGCGATTCATTTTTTACCAAAGACGCTCGCTTCTCGTGTTAAGTTGAAGCCGTGTATTGTTACATTTACAATCTAAGAAAGAACCAAAAAAAACAAGAACGCAGTCGCTTCGCTTCGCCGCGCGAATGGCACCGCCTCCCGCACGCGTCAAAACATCAACGCTCGCCGCTCGCCCATCCGCTCACAAGTTGATGCTCCCGCCCACGAACCGCCCCACGTCCCTCTCGAACGCGTTCAAAGCCGTCCTCTCATCCCCGCTACCCCTCGCATCCGACGCCGCGTTCTTCACCGCCCCCGCCACGACCGTTCTCTTCGCCCCGCTCACCACGGGGCTCGGAATCGGCGGCTCCGTCGTCACCGTCGGCATCATCGAAGCCGCGCCCAGCGCGAGCGCGAGCACCGCCTTGGTCGCGGCGTCTCGCTCGCGATTCTCCCGTCGTCTCGCCCGCCGTCCTCTCGCGTCCGCGTCCGCGCCGCCGTCATCGACCGACGGGTCTACGGACGAACGCTCCGTCTCCCCGCGGCGGAGTTTCGACACCAAATCGTCCGCGGCGTCCCCGCTCGACGCCGTCGTCACTTTTCGTGTCGAATGCTGACGTGTCTCGAGCAGCACCAATCGTTCACATCCTCTTCGTCGTCGTCCGCGGGGTGTCGCGTCGGCGGCGCGAACGACGACGCGCGGTGCGGCGACGACGGTAGATATCACTCGCATCTCGCCCGTCGACCCGTCGTCGCGGGCGTCGTCGTCGTCGGCGTGTGACGATGATCATCCATCCATCCAGGGGCACCCTTTCGGGGTCCGTCGTGTCGACCGACCCGATCTGGATGGATGGAAGGAAAGGGGTCGGGGGGTCTTTTATTTTGAGTCGTGACTCGTCGATCGATCGATGTATGTGAATCGGGACGGACGGACATTGCATTGCATCCACGCGGGTGTGCTTTTTTCCATTGAAAATTGCGCTTCTAGTGTACTCTGTGAGGCGGCGAAAAAGCGGCGACGGGCGGTTTCAGCCCTCGCGCGAGGTCGCTCGCTCGATTATGTTTCCATCTGAACCGGGAAAAGAACGTCGTTCGTAAGTACGTACGTACGTACGTACGTACGTTGCCTAGAGTGAGCGAGACGGCGCGTCGGTCGACGCGTCGGTCGGTTTGGACGACGACGACGACGACGACGCTTCGTCGATCGAACGCGGGTGGTGGTTCGTTTACTAGCTCACGGTTCGACCGTAAGCGACGGCGCTGATGTAGAGGTTCTTGGCCCATTTTTCCTTGACGTGCGTGGACGGAAAGGCGGAGGTTCTGAGAGTCTCTTGCGTCTCGTCGCCGGGACGGCGTCTCGGAATGGAGAGGACGAACGCCGCCTGATCCATGGTGGCTGCGCAGCAGGTGATGCGGAAACCGCAGTCCCAACGGCGATGAATGCCTTCGCTCGGGTACATGAAGTCGAGTTCGACGCACTGATCGACGAATCCAGCGTTGCGAGACATGACGACGGCCCAGCGAGTGCCGCACGTAGCCATGGACGTGACAAAGAAACCTTCCTTCCACTTCTTGTTGATCCACTTGAACGGGAACGAATCGCTCACCTTGTACGACTGCTGGGTGTACGTCGAGCCCTTGGACATGACCACCATGGAGTGTCCGGTGGACGTCCCCGCGAGGGCTGTGACGTAAAAGCCGTCATCCCACTGCTCAAGGATCCACTCCTTTGGCAAGAAGAGATTAGACAAGTTCCAGATTTGCTGACTGTAACCAGTACCCGCGTCCATGATGAGCGCCCAAAGTTCGCTAGAACACGAAACGGAGGAGATGAAGAGACCGTCATCGTTACCCTTGTCGACGTGCTGTTCGATTCGCGAGTTGGCGACGTTGTAGTGGTAACGTTGCTTCATCGGACGATGCGCATTGTAAATCGTAATCCACTGTTGCGCGGGCAAGCCGACGCGTACCTTCTTCTTGATGCGCTCATCGTCAGCCAAATCAAACTGCATGTCAGATATCTTACGCTTCATACCAACCTTCCTCGCTCCGTCGGTCAAGATTGGTCGACGACCCATCGCGCCGCAAAGCGGTTCAAAGAGATTGGCCATGGCGCCGTACTTGGGCTCTTCGTCAAACTTGAGGTTGATGACGGCTTCCATAAACTGTCTGAACGCGCTCGGAGTGTATCTACACAGCGATTCCGGGCTCGTCGCCATCTTCTTCTTACACACCAAGAAACCCTTGTTATCGCCCTGGTAACCCTGCCACGGAAGTCGTCCCTTGAGAAGGAACAAGAGCGTGTACGCCAGCGACTCCAAGTCGTCTCGTCTCGAAGCCGTGCGCCCGAGATGGGCGTGTACAGATGCGTAACGCACCGTTCCCCGGAAAACATCCGGTTTTTGATCATATTCTACATGTTGCGATACGATGTTGTCCTTCCATCTCGTCGCTAAACCTAAATCAACCAAATAAAGCTTCTTCTCCGTCGGCGTTCCGGGAGGTCCGAGTAAAAAGTTTTCGGGTTTGATATCCCCGTGCACGAACCCCTTGCTGTGAAAGTTTTCCAAAATCGCCAGCGACTCTACGGCGATGCACGCAACCATCTCTTGCGACATGATTTGTCCGTTCGCGTTCCACTTATCCCACAGCGACGGGCCCAAGAGATCCATAACCATGACGTAATAATCGCCTTGACTTCCCTTGAAGTGCACCTTGGGCACCCCGAGAATACCGCCGAGCGAGTTGTACACGCTCCACTCGTACGGCGGTCCGTAATCGCACCCTTTGCTCGATCTGTGTTCAAACTTCAACGCCACCGTGTTCGCATGTGCCCCCTTCGCTTCGGTATCCGGGCTCGGCTTCGTCCTACGCCCGACGTACACCTGTCCGAAACCACCCTTGCCGAGCTTTCGCTCGACAAAGTACACGGGAGATCCTCCCACTTGCGTCTACGAGTTTGGTAGAAAACCATACGCGAACGCGCGCGTCGAAACCATCGTCAGTCAATCCGTCGATGAATCACGATCACCACTGCTCAAACCAACGAACGAACCCGCACGACTGGAGGAACGAAATAAGAAAAAAACAAACGCGTTCGCGTCCCGGTACTCGCGTTCGCGTCCCGGTACTCGCGTTCGCGTCTCATCGCGGGCGCACCTTTTCCGGAACCGGCGCCGTCGTCGGATCCACGTCCCCATCTGGAAGATCTCCAACCTCAAGGCTTCGCTCTTCGTCCGGATCCGCGCTCGGGAGTTGATCGTCGTCCAGCATGCTCGTCGTCACGCGTTTGAAATCTCGCCTTCAAGCCGTTCCGATTCCGACTCCGATTCCGCTGCGCGCGCGTCTTCGTCTCGCGTACGTCTCGCGGGTTCGGTCGTTCGTGAGACGCGCGCGAACGAGTTCGGTGCTCTCCGACGTTCGTTTCGTCCGTCCGTTCGTTCGTTCGGCCGTCGGTCCGTCGTCGCGTCGTCGCGTGCGGGCGACGAGACGCGTTTTTCTCTTCAGGTCAAACGCGCGCGTGCCCTCTTTAGCGTTAGGGTTTACGAAAATGTACACATTTGTCGTATTGTGGTACATTTTAAACCATCCGAGATATTTATACATCCATACTGTACCACACGCGTCGCGCGCGGTTGACTCGGACGCGACAGTTACCACCGCGTCCATGTCGACGTCGACGCGACCGGCGACGGGGGCGCGCGGCGCGTCTCGCCGTGGATACTCGCGCGTGGACGATCGTCGGTTCGTCGGTGCGAATCACCCGCGGCGTCGGTGGCGTCGTCAACAACAGCAACGACGGATGTCTGGGAACGGTTGGTTGGATAAACTCTTGGACGCGGTGACGCCGAAGGATGCGACGGGACGCGGGGAAGACTCCGATGCGGAAGACTACGAGACGTGGTACGCGAACGCCGACGGTGGGACGCGGGCGGTGTGCGCGTGTGTGCGAGGGACGGTGCTGGATGGACGCGTCGTTCGGGCGGCGTACGACGCCGAGAAGGATGGGTACGCGGCTCGGGCGTTTCACGCAGCCGTAGACGGGGCGGGGCCGTGCGTCGTGGTCGGGCGCACGAAAGCCGGGTCGAGATTCGCCGGGTTTAACCCGCTCGGGTTTTATGGCGTGGAGGATTACCGGAGCTGCGCGTCGGCGTTTTTAGCCAAGTGGGAGTCGGAGAAGGCGTACGCGCGAGGCGAGCCGCCAAAGTTTGTCGCCAATGCGCTTCCGGGCGGGAACTCGGCTATATTTGACTATGGTTCTCAGGGACCGTGTTTCGGCGTGGATGGGTTGAGAATCCCGCTTGGTATGGCGCCGTTGAATGGATCGAGCTACGCCGGCGTCGGTGGGTCGTACGATTTAGGCGAGACCAACGCAAGCGGCTCGCGTTCGGCGCGATCGCGCCTGGGAACCCATTACGAAGGCTTTAGCGATGGAACAAGCACACTCTTCGCGCCTTCCGAGGGGATGGATGCCGAGTTGGTTGAGTTGAAGGTGTTTTGTGCGCCGTCGCTTCGTCGCGAGGACGATGGGCTCTATGTCAGTTAGTTGGTTGGTTTCTTTGGACCGCGACGACGACGTTTCAAACTTAATCATGCTGTAGATTACTATAGATATTAAACCAAGCGTGCAAACTCTTATTCGCTCGTCTCCACCGCCGCGGTGCTCGGCTTCTCAGAGAAATTGCGACGCGAGCGCGTCGAGCGACGCTCGATCGATGACTGAGCCGCCGCACACGACGGCGACGACGGGTCGCCCATCGTCTGGTAAGTCAGCGAGCGCACCGAGCTCGGGCGAATACAGTGCCGAAAGTGCAGCCCCACAAGCGGGTTCGACGAGAATTCTGTGGTCATCTGCGAAGCGCACGCACGCCGAGACTGCTTGGACGTCTTCGCACGCGACGCTACGCACGCACTTTGGACCGAGAGCCATACACCTTTCAAACACGACGGGCGACGGCGACGCCGCACCGAGAGACTTGGCGACGCTCGTGATCCCAGGTAACGTCACGAGTTCACCCGCTTTTATGGAGGCGTGAAGCGACTCAGCGCCGACGGTCTCCATCGCCACGACGACGACGTCGTCTCTCCAACCGTTTCGCTCAACGCCCTTGATGCATCCCGCCAATAATCCACCACCGCCGACGCAGGTGACGAGCGCAGCCGGAGACGTCGCGCCGTACCTCTTCAAATCTTCCGCAATCTCGTCGACGAGCGAGGAGTGACCGTCCCAAGTGTCCTCGCCTTCAAACGGGTGTATCAACGCTCCGCCGCTTTCCTGTGCGCGCGCCACCGCTGCCGCGTTCGCCTCGCTCCACTGGCTCCCAGCGACGACAACATCCGCGCCGTAAGACCTCAACAAGTCTCTGATTCTCTCCGGCGTCGTCTCCGGGACGTACACGACGACTTGAACCCCCAACGCTTGCCCCGCGTACGCCACGGCTAAGCCCGCGTTCCCGCCGCTCGAGCTCACGAGCAAGTCCACGCCGTCGCGCTCAACCGCGAGCGCGCACGCCCGACCGATCCCGCGAAGTTTAAACGAACCGCTCGGCTGCGAAGACTCGAGTTTGAGGTAGACGTCGCGTCCGACGACGCGAGAGAGGGCGTTAGACTTTATGAGCGGAGTGCGCACGTGGAGTTCAGACACGGCGACGCGCTCCATGTTCGGTTCCGTCGTCGGCGACGCGGTGGACGCGCGTCTGAGCGTTGATCTGCGTCGACGAGTCGCGTCGACGGGCGATGGGGCGACAACCCGGCGTGGGAGGGTGACGCAGCGCGACATCTTGTGAGGGCGGGGTGTCTGTCGGTCACTCAGTCAGTCGGTTGATGGACAGACTGCGCTGCAGGATTGCCGCCTCTGATAAAATTACAAAAAGAATGATACAATTCATCTAGTCTCGACGGCTTGCGCCGCCGCTTGATTGGCCCGTCGTCGTTTTTTCGTCTGCGAAAACGCGACGCCGTGTTCCTCCAAACACTTTATGAAATCCGCCCGACTCGACCGCACCCCGACCTCTCTCGCCCGCTCCAGCGCGTCGTCCACATCCAACGACCGCATGAGTAGCACTCGCTCGTACGTCTCCTCGCACGATTTCATCCAATCGACGATGGATTTCGATTTCGCCTTTGCGTCTCTCGTCTTCTTGTCGCCGTCTGTCGTAGTCGCCAATCGTTTGTCGTCAACCGCCTCCTCCCTCCCAAGACTCCTCGTCGCGCAGCCCGCATTCCCATCCATCGTTCTCACTCCAGCCCCCGTCGTCACCATCGCCACCTTATCGAGTCCAAGTCTCGCGCTCAGCGGCGGCGGCACGTCCGAATCCGACGCGTCTTCGGCGTCTCGTCCGTGCGACTTCTCTCGCCGTGCGCGCGGCGCGCCGTTCAACGTCTCTGCAAACCTCGTGATTCGACCGGTCGCGTCCCTACACGACGAATGAGATGTATACGGGTGGTTAGTCTTCGTTCGTTCGTTCGTTCGTTCGTTCGCTCGCTCGTCGACGTCGTCGCATACAAAAATCGAATCAATCATCTGCCAACGAACACGTACGTCTCGAAACCCGCCGCGCGAAGCACCGCATCGAGCGCTTTCCTTCGACGCGCATCGTCGACCGAAACCTCTGAAGACACCCGAGCTTTTCCATCGTCTTCGTCGTCGACGACGATTCCGTACGCGTCGACGAGCGCGTCGAGCGTCGCGTTCGTCGTCGGCATCGTTACCGCGAAACGAACGAACGCGCGTCTCGATGTGACCACCGCGACGCCACTCTCCCGCGCGTCGCGTCGTCGACCGAAAGTCTAAAAGACGCCGGAAAATTGAAACGAAAATCATGCGCGTCGTCGCCGTCGTCTCGCGACCCGTCGGGGCGTCGCTCGCGACGTCGTCGTCGGCGAAGGGTGTTTCGTCGGTCCAACGTGGACCAGGCTCTAACTGCGTCGTCGCGACGCATCGTCGCGCGCATCGTCGCGCGACGGCGATCGCGGGCTCGAACGACGCGGTGCGGTCTCGTCGTACGACGCGCCATCGCGCGCTGCGCACCGGACGCGAGGAGACGGCGGCGGAGGACGCGGCGAGGGCGCGAGAGGCGCTTCGCGTGCGACCTGAAGAGGAAAACGACGCAGACGACTCGCCGACCGGGTCGTGGCGGGTCGTCTCCAAGACGACGGTCGCGGATGGTGTCACCGCGGTCGGGTTTAAGACTCGCGGAAGGCAGACGTTCGAGGTGGAGTACGGGGCGAAGAAGGGGACGACGGAGAACTCGTACGTGACGCGCGGTCGAGGCGCGACGTGCGTCTTCGACGCCCCGGATGGGAGGTATTCGAAGAGATTCGCGGTGGAGATGGAATCCGTGCCGGGGGCGCGGGATGCTGAGTTTTTTGCCATGTTGCACGTGAGCCCGAGGCGGTTGGATTCTTTGGCGGCGTATCTGGCGAATAGAACGAAAGGGGCAGAGTGCGTCGAGGTGTTGTGCTCCAATCCCGGGGCGCAGCTCATTCAGCAAGCACTCAAGCCGAATAATCCGTTGACAAACGAGGCGTTGATCAAGGCATGGAAAGATACGGACACTGGAAAGCTTCGAGCGCGTCTTCGCGTCGTTCGCAACGGCGAACGATTGGATTTGGGTGGGAAAACGTTGAGGTTTGCGACGGCGCCGACGCCGAGATGGCCGGATCTCGTCTTTGCGCGAGACGAGCAAACGGGCGCGTTGTTCAGTTCGAAGTTCTTCTCCGCGCACGTGGGTACTATGCATGAGCTCAGCGACGAAGGTGGGCTCGAAGCCTTTGGGGAGGATTGGAGATTTTTTTATGATTGTTTGCTCGCCCCGATGGCGCGTCAAGTCGGTCCGGTGCTTGCGAGGTTGGACGTCGGCAAAGATGATGCGGAAGCGGCGCCCGCGGCGCCGGTGCCTACCAAAGTCAATACTAAAAAGAAAAGCGGTGGGCTGGGTGGATTTGTCAAGGGTCTCTTTGGTGGTAAAAACGCGTCGGACGAGATTGAGACGCCGCCACCCGCCGTCTTTGAGGGTATCGCCACCGTCGTGTGTCCGACGCACGGCCCAATCATCAAATCTTCAGTGGCTGAGTTGTATCGCGAGTACATCGAGTGGAATGACAAGCAAATCTCCGCTGGTGACATGCTTTCTATCGCCATCATCTACGCGAGCGCGTACGGCAACACAGGCGCTATGGCGCAAGCCATCGCTCGTGGCGTCTCCAAGACTGGCGTCGCCGCGGAAATGTTCAACTGCGAGCTCGCCAGCCCGGATGAAGTCACTCAGCTGATGAAGCGCAGCGCGGGCTTTGCGCTCGGTGCACCGACTCTCGGAGGTACGCTCCCAACCCCTGTGCAGACTGCTCTGGGCGCAATCGTGAAGGACGCCGACTTGGACAAGCCTTGCGGCGCCTTCGGTTCCTTTGGATGGTCTGGTGAGGCTGTCGAGATGATTGACAAGCGTCTCAAGGATGCGGGCTTTAAGAATGCGTTCGACCCGCTCCGATGTAAGTTTCGTCCGACGGCTGAGACGTTGCAGCTCTGCGAAGAAAGCGGTACTGATCTCGCGCAAGCGGTTCGCAAGCTCGAGCGTCGCAAGCAAGTGTTGGAGAGAAAGGCTGTCGGCACCGCCGACCCCGGGGTGAGCGACACCGCCGCCGCCGTTGGTCGCATCGTTGGATCACTGTGCGCGGTGACGACGAAGAACGAAGATGTGCAGAGCGCCATGCTTGCCTCTTGGGTATCGCAGGCGAGCTTCAATCCGCCGGCGCTCACCGTCGCCGTCGCAAAGGAGCGCGCCGTCGAAAGCTTCCTCTTGACGGGAGGTAAGTTCAACCTCAACGTACTCAAGGGTGGCGGCGAAAAAGACGTCATGAAAGCGCTCCTCAAGCCCTTCGCACCGGGCGAGAACCGTTTCGGCGACCTCGACGTGACGATTTCCGAAACCAACGGTTGCGCCGTCGTCCAACAAGCGCTCGCGTGCATCGAATGCAAGGTGACCAAGCGCATGGAAGCCGGAGACCACTGGATCGTTCTCGCCGAGGTTGAACGCGGCGAACTCTTTGACGACAAGGGCCTTACCGCTATTCACCATCGCAAGAGCGGTACCAACTATTAAATCCTTCCGGCGGCGCGCCTATCGTCTCCCAACCATTCAACCAACCCTCGACGTCACGCGACGTCGACGCATTTGTAATCAACACACCCATCGATGCATCGTCTCTAGTCGTTCCATCGTCGCCTCGGCCGTCGGCACGGCGCGCCCGTCGCTCCTCGACGATCCCGTCTCGTCTGATTCCAGGTTCAATATTCGCATAACCCTAAATTTACCTTTCGACGTACCGTTCTTAAACTACGATTTTACCTTTCGACGAAGTCGTTGAAAGGGAACCTCTCGCGAAAACGAGGCCGCGGGCGAGGGGACCGACGGCTCGGAACGTTTCGTGTTACGCCGCAGAACCGGCCGACGCGGACGACCGCGAGTACGACCGCGACGCGGTCGGACGCGAAAAGGTACCCGCGATCGCGCGTTCGCGACGGAACCGACGGAACCGACGAACGACGGACGCACGGGCGAACGAAGGGACACGCGCGCGAGAGCGTCGCTGAGGGAACGTTGCCGAGACCGACGAAATGGGTTTCCGCGAGCTCCTTAAGGACTCCATCACGGAGGCGTTCACGTACAGAACGACGAAATTGGTCAAGACGAATGATAGATTCTTGGTCACACTGCACTTCATCTTCATGTCGCTCATCGCGACGTTCGCGTTGGTGTCGATCTTGCTGAGCCATAATTACATGCTGTTTGAGCTTCCGTCGATGTACGTGACGACGGCGCATAAAAAGTGGGGACAGATGCCGTTCACGGTGAACGTGAGCTTGAGTCAAGCTGTGGAAGAAGCGACGGGCGCTGCGCAGGAGTCGTATTGTAAAGATTCGGGTTACGTCGAGTGGCAAAGAGACGGGAAGGAGTACAAAGATGCGTTCATGGCTTCGACGAAGTGCGTGGCGCGGATGAGTCCGGCTGAGTACATTTGGACTTTTGACAGTGGGAACGGGTTTTCAGTCGGTACGTACGTGGAGATTGAATCGAAGACGACCACGTGCACGTCAAATGAGTGGACCGATTGTTCTATGGCGGACGGTACGACGTACTCGTACTTCATCGCCGCCGCCGACATGTTGAATTTTGGTATGGAAGTGCGGTACCAAACGCGCGTGGGAGCGCTCAAATCTGCGGACAAAGTTGTCGTGAACGGACGAGAGTACGAGGTATCGTCTCGGAGCGAGGTTCCGCAGGTATCATTCCAAGACTTGCTGCAAGTGACGGGAATAAATTCGCTTGACGAAGAAAATCCAGCAATGATTGGGGATCGAGGATCCGTCACTGGATTGCCTTATCGTCTGTCTGGCCTTCGTATCAACATGAAAGTGACTTTTGCGAATACGTATTTCAATGCGCCGCTCAAAACGACGTCGACGGCAACCTTGACGGGTGAGCCAGTGCCGTCGAATCACTACAACTCGAAAACGACTGTGCAGTACCTGAGGCATGCTTCTCCAGCCAACACGGTCCATTACGAGATGGAAAAGGTGTTCTACACCTGGGCGATGACAACGATAAGTTTCGTGCCGAGCGGTCAGATTGGCACCTTTGATTTTTTCGCTCTAGCGCTGGCGGTGACGAACGCCTTTGTTTTGATAGGTATGGCGACGACGATTGTCGACTTTGTCGGTGTCATGTCGAGTGAGACTTTCCTCGACGATAAGTATGAAGATGATGGTGAACGTCTCGGTTTGGAGATGATGTTGGCCAACATAGAAAATGAATCGCACCCGGGTGTGCCGTTTGATCCGAACGATTTGCGCCTCACGGCGGCGACGGGCGAACTCGGCCAGAGCTACGAGAAAACCTTGGAGCAACTGTTGGAGGAGGTGCGCGAAATCCAAGAGCAGCTCAGTCTTCTTCCGGAAGATGAAGCCGACTTGCGCAAAATCACGACTGGGCACGCGGATGAGGAGGAATTCAGAAAGCTTCGTCTCGTGTACATACCGGATCCCCTCTCCACAGAGGCGAACGACAAAAAGTACGTGCCGCCAGAAATCTTACTCCACAACGGTCAACAAACGATCGGTCGGGGTATGGGTGGTGTGGAAAACAAGGGTGTGAGTCGCCAGCAGTTTTCCGTCGCCGTGGTCAAGGAGAGAATTCGTATGAAGTCTCTTCACGAGGGACCGGGCGTGTGGCGTCAGTCGACGGGCCGCTGGGAGCTGTTACCCGTGGGTAAATCGGCGGTACTCAGTGTCGGTGATCGACTTTGCTTTAGAATGCGCGAGGGTAAGATTGGGGGTCACGAAGGTGTCTTCGCTCTCGATTTCCAAGACGCCACGGTTGAGTTTGCCGTTTTCGGCATTCCCTGCGGCACGCGCCGATGATTGGGAAAAAGCGGCGCTTACCAAATGTAATAGCGTATGTAATCTATTTATGACGAAGATGAATCGAATGCCATTCGCGTTGGTTGTTAATGTCTTTTTTTGGGTTTACAACAAACATTAATCGGTAAAGTACAAATCATTCGAACAATCCTATTGAGATACAGTGGCTAAAAAAATTTCTCCTTCCCAGCGTTTCGCACCCGACGTTAATCGGCGCGACGCGTCTCTCTACGAGAGTTCGAACGCCCGGTTTAAGCTCGTCACGAGACAACGCTTAAACGCGAGACAGACAATACCAAGTCATCTTGAAGTTTCCGGAGGTAAAAGTGTGGTTGTGCGGTTCGTTTTCATTGTGCGCTCGCTTTGTAAACGGCGCTTTTACTTTTTTTGCGAACAAAAAAAGTTTGATCACTGATCCTCCATTTCCATTCTTCTGCGTTCCTTCTTCGATAACTTGACTTGTCCGCCAGTGCGTTCGAACTCTTCCTTTTCGAGGCGAGCTTGCTTCTTGGCCTCCTACGTTTGGGAAAACACGGAAGCGCGCGCACTCGAGTCAGTCGATTGATCCCGATGGTACTGTTTACCCATATAAAATCAGCAAAGAAAAAACGCGCGCCAATCCGCCGAGAAAATCCGCGTCAGCACGCCCCGTCTTATCGGGAATCCGATCGCACCTTGGCCATGCGGCGTTCTTCCTTCTTCGCCTGCTTCTCGCGTTCGTGTTCCGCCATGATTTCAATGGCGGACTTTTCTCTAGACTTTGCATTCTTCTTTTTAGCCTCGGCTTCAGTCAAGATGCCGTGACCGAACGACTTGATCGTTCCATTCTGCGCCGTGACGAAAAAAAGCGTCCTCGTCAGCACACACGCGTCGATCACTCCTCGGCGTCGCCTCGTCGCGCGCGACGTCGCGCGTCGCCTCGAAACGCGCGAACTCGGATGAGAAAAATATTCTTCTCTTCGACACTCACCGCGATGTGCTGTTGCACTTCATACGCGTTCACCTGGAGAACAACGAGAACCGATTCCGTCAGTCATCGCTCAATCGCGTCGAGGATGCACCGCACCTGTTGACCCCGATTCATGAACTCGAACACAGCGAGTTGTTCAGCTTCGCTGAGACCGTGCTGCGCGAGATCGACGTTGACCGACATTTAGAAGACTTTTTCGAGAGTTTGTTTTGTTTGAAAGACCGGCGGGGGGTTGGACTCCTCGGCGACCTGTGCGTTGTTTCACGTTTAGTAATGACGACACGCGATCGGGTCGTCCGCGCTGACGAGGACGACGAGACGAAAGGGTGCCGACCGCGTTCGCGTTCGGTGTTTCATAGCGAACGAGAACGAACTGTATGAGGAAAACTTACGCATTATGACTCGTTCTAAACCGATATACCGTTTATAGTATACTTATGATGCACTGTTTACACATATACATACACGCCCCATTGAGATCTTTCATTCGGCACATGGCGAGTCATGACTCGTCGCCGTGTCCCACGCCGGGTGTCTTCGCACCGGCGGCAGAGCTCGGCGCGTCTTCTGGGGGATGGATGATGGGCGCGCCCGGTCGATGGGCGCGCGTTCGGCGACGATGCGCGGCGTTGGCGGTGGCGTTCGCGCTCGCGTTCGGGGCGGTGCGCGCGACGTCGAACGCGCGCGGAACGACGACGACGGTGGACGGTGCCGTCGTC